>Ga0308161_1004030_pt1 | contig 13750 bp, 9 predicted proteins | sample PhyFR2_FD_201034 | JGI IMG/M metagenome (GOLD analysis project Ga0308161, IMG submission 201034) | Phyllosphere microbial communities from UC Gill Tract Community Farm, Albany, California, United States - DLSLF.R2 | ecosystem: Host-associated > Plants > Phyllosphere > Unclassified | place: USA...
CAGCACGGCGTCGTCGTCGTGGATGTCGTCGGGGATGATCATCGGGCCGACGTCGGCCATCGGCACGCGCACGTATTCGGCCTGGCCGCCGTCGTAGCCGCCCGCGGTGTGCGAGTAGCCGTAGATGGCGCCGACCGCGGTCGCTTCCGGATTCGTGTTGTGGCAATTGCCGTAGAGTTCGTGCTGGCAGTAGAAGCAGGATCCGCAGAACAGATTGAAGGGCACCATGACGCGGTCGCCGACCTTCAGGTTGCGCACGTCCGAACCGATGTCCTCGACCACGCCGATGAACTCGTGGCCGAAGGTATGGCCGATACGGGTATCGGGCACCATGCCATGGTACAGGTGCAGATCGGAACCGCAGATGCAGGTCCGCGTTACGCGCACGATGGCGTCGCCCGGATGCTCGATGACCGGATCAGGCTTGTGATCGGCGCGGACGCGGTAGGGTCCGCGGTAATTCATTGCCAGCATAATTCCTCCTCGATTGATGAACGGCCGGACTGAGCAGGCCCTTCATGAACGTTATGTCAAAACGCCAAGAAAGGCGATATGCGAATGGAAACGTGCGCGGGTTTCTGAACAATTTCTTATGTATTTGTTTTTAAAGGGAAATTTCTTATTCTTCGGAAACGGAAACGGCCGCATGAAGCGGCCGTTCGATCGATGCGATAACGAAACTCAGGTCATAGCTGGCGGGCGTCGAAGGTATTGCACTGCTCCACCGAACCGGTCTGCAGGCCTTTCGTGAACCAGCGCACCCGTTGCGCCGAGGTACCGTGCGTGAACGAGTCCGGCACGACTTCGCCGCGCGACTGGCGCTGCAGCGCGTCGTCGCCGATTGCACTTGCCGCGGCCAGGGCGGACTCGACGTCGCCCTGCTCGATGATCTGCTTGGCCTCGTTGGTGTGGTAGGCCCAGACGCCGGCGAAGCAGTCGGCCTGCAGTTCGACGCGGACCGACAGCGCATTCGCTTCGGTCTCGGACAAGCGCTGGCGCATGCTGTCGACCTTGCCCGAAATGCCCAGCAGGTTCTGCACGTGGTGGCCGACCTCGTGGGCGATCACATAGGCCTGGGTGAATTCGCCGCCGACCTTGAAGCGCTGCTGCATCATGTTGAAGAAGGTGAGGTCGATGTAGACCTTGCGGTCGGCCGGGCAGTAGAACGGGCCCACCGCGGACTGGCCGGTGCCGCAGCCGCCGGTCGGCGTGCGGCCGTCGTACAGCACCAGTACCGGCGGCGTGTATTGCGCGCCATTGGCCTTGAATATCTGTGTCCAGGTCGTCTCGGTAAAACGCAGCACCGTGGTGACGAATTTGGTTTCGCGGTCATTCGCGGGCGGGTGCGACGGCGCCTGCTGCACCTGCGCCGGCGAACCGCCGGACAGCAGATTCAGGATCGTGCCCGGCGACACCCCGAAGAACCAGGAGCCAAGCAGCGCAATGGCGATAGTACCGATACCGACGGTACCGCCGCCGATGCCGAAACCGCCGCCACCGCCGCCACCGCGCCGGTCCTCGACGTTCGAACTCTGTTCATTTCCTTCCCAACGCATGGCTTTCTCCTTATCTTCCCGGCGCCCGTTTCAGGCAAACCGAACCGCGCTGTTCGCGCGCATCCTTGATGCGGAATTCCTCGTCCGCGGCCAGCCCGGCGCGCTGCTCGTCAAGCAGTTCGCGCTCGTGGCGTTCGCGCTCGACTTCGCGCTCCAGGCGCTGGCTCAGGCCAGCGTCAGACATTCTCTTGCTCATGGCTATCCTCCCTGGAACGCAGTATGCGCAAGCGGGCACACCGGGTATGTACGAGCCTTCACATAAACGCAATTTTAACGGAAGGGCCACTATGTTCGCTTGCGCACGGAGCAGGTGCGCGCTGCCGGTCATGCTGGTAAACATGACCCTGAACCTGCGCTCTCCCTCCGCTCTCTCCAGCCTCGGCCGTCAGCTGCGCAGCGAGGATTACCGCTTCATCACCGTGACCCCGGCCACCCACCGCCGCGTCAACCGGCGTGCGGAAAATGCCTGGGCGCACGGGCTGCGCGATGTCTTCGGCTGGAGCCGGCCCTATCGCGAAGGCGTGCTGCCGGCGGAGATCGACCGGCTGCTGGAGGAAGCGGGGCTGCGCGAAGATGCCGGACAGAGCGCCGGCGAAACCGGCCACCGGGCCTGCATCCGCGCCTCCACCATCGGGCGCCAGCTGTACTTCCACTCGGCGTTTCCCACCTCGGATGACGATGCGGTCTTCTTCGGCCCCGACACCTACCGCTACGTGGCGGCGCTGAAGCGTTCGCTGGCATCGCCGTTGCTGCGCCGTCCGGTGCGCCGCGCAGTCGATATCGGCTGCGGCGCCGGTCCGGGCGCGATCGAACTGGCCCTGTGCTGTCCCGACGCCACCGTCTACGGCGCCGACATCAACGACGATGCGCTGGCGCTTGCCGGCATCAACGCCGAACTGAACGGGGCTGCGAAGCTGATCCCCTGCCGCAGCAACCTGCTGGATGGCGTCGATGGCCATTTCGACGTGGTGATGTCGAACCCGCCCTACATCCTCGATGCCGACGAGCTGCCCTACCGCCACGGCGGCGGCGAGCACGGCGCCGGCCTGTCGATCGACATCGTCAAGGCCGGGCTGGCGCGCCTGCTGCCGGGCGGCAGCCTGCTGCTCTATACCGGGGTCGCGATCGTCGCCGGCGAGGACCGCTTTCTGTCGGCAATCCGGCCCTTGCTGAAAGAAGCCTGCGACGACTGGCTGTACGAAGAGCTGGATCCGGACATCTTCGGCGGCCAGCTGGAGTGCGAGGGCTACGAGCAGGTCGAGCGGATTGCCGCGGTCTGGCTGCATGCAGTGAAGCGCGGTTAAAAAACCACGAATCGATAGGCAAATTGTAATAACCGGTCAAAATTTCTGTTCGGCAATATTCATTGCACATATAATCGGCTGCTCCCGTCTTGAACAACCGATTCCTCATGAAGATCAGCAATCTCAAGGTATGGGCGCGGCTCGCGCTCGGTTTCTCCATCGTCCTCATCCTGATGGTGGCCCTGGCCATCAACGGCGTCGCCAACATGGCGACCATGCAGGAAAAGATGACCCGCATCGTCGACAGCGACAACGTCAAGGTCCGCCTGGTGGCCGGCCTGCGCCAGTCGGTCATGAACGCGATCATCAACGGCCGCAACATCGCGCTGATGAGCGACGAAGCCGAGATCGACGCCGAGAACAAGCGCCTGGCCGCCAACCGCGCCGAGTACAAGGTCCTGTTCGAAAAGCTCTCCGCCATGCTGTCCACCGATGCCGAGAGGGCCGACCTCGACAAGATCGTGGCCGCGCGCGCCGCTTCGGTCGACGTGGTTACCAAGATGACGGCGCTGGTGAAAGCCGGCCAGCGCGAAGATTCGAACCGCGTGCTGCTGAACGAGCTGCAGCCGTTGCAGACCAGGACCATCGTCGCCATGAACGAGATGGTGCAGCACCTCGAGCGCGAAGTGAACGCCGCCGCCGACCAGGCCGCGGCAGCGCACCAGGCCGCGCGCCGTCAGACCCTCCTGATCACCCTGCTCGCCACGCTGGTCGGCGGCGGCATGGCCTGGCTGATCACGCGCAGCCTGCTGCGCCAGCTGGGCGGCGAACCGGGCTACGCCGCCGACATCGCCGGCCGCATCGCCAACGGCGAACTGGACGTGCAGGTCGCGCTGCGCGACGGCGACCGCGGCAGCCTGCTGTTCGCGATGGACACCATGCGTGCGCGCCTGGCGGAACTGGTCAGCCACGTGCGCGAAGCCACCCACCACATCGCCCACGCCTCCAGCGAAATCGCGACCGGCAACGCCGACCTTTCTTCTCGCACCGAAGTGCAGGCCGGCTCGCTGGAAGAGACGGCATCGACGATGGAAGAGCTGACCTCGACGGTCAAGCAGAACGCCGACCACGCCCACACCGCCAACGAACTGGCCCGCACCGCCTCCAGCGTGGCTGCGCGCGGCGGCGCGGTGGTGGCCCAGGTGGTCGACACCATGGGCTCGATCAACGACTCTTCCAGGAAGATCGTCGACATCATCTCGGTCATCGACGGCATCGCCTTCCAGACCAACATCCTGGCGCTGAACGCGGCGGTGGAAGCAGCGCGCGCCGGCGAACAGGGCCGCGGCTTCGCGGTCGTGGCCGGCGAAGTGCGCAACCTGGCCCAGCGCTCGGCCGCGGCAGCCAAGGAAATCAAGGTGCTGATCGACGATTCGGTCGGCAAGGTCGGCGCCGGCAGCCGCCTGGTCGACGAGGCCGGCATGACGATGAGCGAAGTGGTCGACAGCATCGGCAAGGTCGCAGACATCATGGCCGACATCAGCGCCGCCACCTCGGAGCAGACCCACGGCATCGAGCAGGCCAACCGCGCCATCATGGACATGGACGGCGTGACCCAGCAGAACGCGGCCCTGGTCGAGGAAGCCGCCGCAGCGGCGCAGGCGATGCAGCAGCAGGCGGCCGAGCTGGCGAAGCTGGTGAGCGTGTTCAAGGTCGGCGCGCAAGCACCGGCTGCAGTCCAGGCGCCGGCGAAACGCGCGGCGCTCGCCATGCGCTGAAGCTCAGGGCGGCGGCTGGCCGGACGCGCTGTCCTTGAGCTGGCGCGTCAGGCGCCAGGCCATCGCCGCCAGCGCCGCCACCCCGCACAGCAGCAGCGCCCATAGCCAGAACTCGCGGCGCTGGAACATCCCGGCCGCGCCACCCATTTCGCTGAACCCGTCCGCCGCTTGCTGGCGCACCGCTTCGCCGCTGGTCGCCTGCTCGAGCGAGGCTAGTTCGGACAGCGAAAATCCGGGCGCCACCTGGTCGAGCGGCTGGAACACGGGCTGCACGCCGGCGCGGCCGAAGGCCAGCGTGTAAGGTCCCTTCCCGCCGGCCATGAACACGATGGCCGCCGGTTTCCACAGCAGGCGCAATTCCGGGCGGTCCGCCAGCTTCGCCTGCGGCCTCAGCACCCATTCCGATGCATGCGTGAGCGGCACCTCGACATTGCCCGACACGCGCTGCCGGCCGTCCTGCGTCAACTGGTAAAAGGTCGCACTGGTGAGCGCTTGCAGCTCCCTGCCCTGCTGCTGCCGATACTGTCCGATCGCGGCCGGCAGCACGGCATTCTCGCCATGGAACACCACGCCCAGCGCCTGCACCGGAATTGCGACCGGCGCCGCGTAGACCAGATCTTCCCCGGGCATGGCGCTAGCCGCCGCCAGCACCACGCTGTCCCATTCCTGGGCCGCCTGGTGCGAGACCACGAATTCCGCCGCGATGCCGAACTCGATCGGCTTGCCTTCCACCCAGGCGATGCGGGCATAGCGGAAGGGCCGCGGCGGGAACGCGATCCGGTCCTTGCGCACGCGCGCGCCCTGGCTGTTGACCAGCCAGCTCACCGATGCTTCCGTCAGCGGCTGCCAGCGCTGCAGGTCGTCGCTGGTGTCGATCACGAGCCGCGCGTGGTAGCTGTCGACGCCTTGCGGCAGCTGCAGCGCGAGCGCCGAGACGGCCACGCTTTCATCCTTGCCGGGCGCCTTTCCCGGGGGCTGGATGTCGAGGACGAGACTGGCCAGTTCATCCCCGGCGCCGCGCGCGGCAGGCGTCGTCACCGAAATCACGGCGCCGTCCTCGCGCGTCTGGATCTGCAGTCCTTCCGGCAGGCCCTGCCTCGCGCCTGCGGGCGCACGCACCGGGAACACGGCTGCCGGCGCGGTCGCCTTCGATACCTGCGCCTGCTGCATCCGCTCCACCAGCGCAAACGGCATCGCGGCGCCGGCCGCATCGAACAGGCGCAGGTCGCTCAGGCCGGCGGTGCGGGCGCCGAGATAGACCGCGCGCGGCAGCCGCAGCTGGACGATGGCCTGCTTGCCGCTCACGCCGACCGGGATCGTGTAGGCATAGTTGGCGGGCGTGTCGGCGGCGGCTGCAGCGCTCGAGAGGACGAGCATCATGCCGGCGATGATCTGGTCCATACGGCGCCGGCCGAGGAATGCAAACATGGTGTCTCCGCGTGCGCTCAAGTTGTGGACGGCGGCGCAACCGCGCCCTCCGCCGTCTTCGGATAAGGCGCGAAATAGCCGATCAGGAGCATCAGCAGGCCGACGCCGACGAAGGAGACCACGCGCGCCATGCTGCCGCCGTTGGCGAGATCGACCGCGAACAGCTTGCCGACGACGACGCAGAGCAGCAGCGCGCCGGCGCCCCAGGTGCGGCGCATCGCCCGTTGCGCGGCGTAGCGCATGATGACCAGGGCGCTGGCGCTCCACACCAGCGACAGCATGGCCTGCACGAACTGCGATGCCGCGAGTTCGTCGAAGCGGTAAGGAATGCCGAGGTAATGCGCGGCGCTGCGCAGCAGGATCAGGTTGAACCAGGCATAGGCCAGGACCAGGGCCGCGATCCGCAGGCGCTGGCTGGTGGACACCTCGACTGCACTGGCCCACAGCACCAGGGCAAAGCCGGTCGTGAGGTCGAGGGGATTCAGCAGCGGCAGATAGGGCAAGGGCAGCATCGTGCCGTCCTGGCTGAGGTTCCATACCGCCGCCAGTGCCAGCACCAGCAGAGCGCCGCCGGGGATGAGCACGCTGCGGTACCAGCCGGCGAGCGGCCGTGTTGGCCATTGGCCGCTGTCGCTACCAGCGTGGCTGCGGCGGCGCAGCGCGGCCAGCACCAGCATCATCGCCCAGGTCGGGAGATAGTTGCCCCAGGCGGCGCTGGTCGCCCAGCTGTCCGCCGCGGCCAGGTCCGGGATGCTGTTCGATACGCGCAGCCAGCCGTCGATCAGGATGGAGCCCGCCGGCCAGAGCGCGAGCCATGGCCCGGCGGTCCGCAGCAGGTGCACGGCCTGCAGGCCCCGGCGGCTGCGCGGCGTTCTGCTGCCCGGCCGCTGCAGCAGGAGATATTCGCCGCTGGCCAGCAGCACCAGCCAGGCCAGCCACACCGCCGACGCGGGCAGCAGGCGCGCGCCGTACAGGTCGCTCAAGGCCGCCAGCGTCACCGCCGCCAGCGTCAGCCAGCAGGCCATGCCCAGCCGGCGCAGCTGCCTCCACTGCAGGCGCCGTCCCAGCAGCGTGCTCGCAACAACCGTGAGGCCGACGCCGAGCGCGTACAGCAGGGTCCAGCGCGCAGCCGGCGTACCGAACGCGGGCGGCAGCCAGGACAGCAGGCGCGCGGCCGCGATCGCGATGACAGGACCGAACCACCAGACCGCGCCCCACCCGAGGAAGACCGGCGCCAGGCGCCTGCTGGCTACATCCGCTGGATCGGCACGATCGGCTTCGGCGCGTCCGGTCATGCGGCTGGTCGCGAAGGCCGCCAGCGCGATCATGAGGGCGCCGAGCAGCGGTTTGTCGCGCAGCTGTTCGATGAGGTCGAGCCTCGTCCAGCCATCCATGCTGACCGCCAGCAGGCCGATGGCGCCCGCCAGCTGCGCGCCCAGCGCCAGCCAGCCTGCCATCCGCCAGGCCATCTTCGCAGCGATGAACAGCAGCAGCGCCGTGGCGAGAATGGCGCCGCTCACCAGCCAGTTCGCCAGCACGCTGCCGCTGGTGCGGAGCATGGCTTCGGCCCACCATCCTGCGACGAGCCAGACGGCGGCGATGGCGAGCGCCCAGTTTGCAAGCGTCGACACGACCGGCGCCTCGCCGCCCGCATGGCGCCGCAGCGCCGCCGCCATGGCGAAAGCGCTGCCGGTCAGCACCGCAAAGCCGAGCCAGAGATGCGATGCCAGCGCGGCGCCCGCATCCAGTCCGGCCGCCGAGCCGCTAAAACTCAGCCACGCGCCAATCTGCAGCAGCATGCCGAACATCCAGGTGCGGCGCTGCCCGCGCCGCAGGCCGATCCACACGAAGCCTGCGCCTTCCAGCGCCCACGCGCCCGAGGTCCAGCGCGCATCGAGCGCGAACGGGATCGCCAGGGTGCCGAAGATCACGCCCAGCGCGGCAAAGGTTTCGACCAGCAGCCGCCAGCGCTCGCGCCCCTGGCGCCACAGGACCGTCGCCAGCGTCAGGTAGAAGCCGCCCAGCGCCAGCGCCGACAGCGCCAGGCCGAAGTGCCTGTCCTTGACCAGGCCCACCTGCAGGCCGAAGGCCAGCAAGGGCGTGCCCAGCACCAGCGTGGCATCGACGTAATCCTTCAGGCGGGTCTGCTGGCGGCGCGCATAGGCCAGCGCGATGGCGACGTAGAAGACGAAGAACAGGATCAGGAAGCCCTGCGCCGACGGGTAGTTGTCCGGCGTATAGCGCAGGCCGCCCCACAAGGCGCCGACCACGAAGGTGAAGCCGAAGCCGAGCAGGTTCAGCGGACGCCAGTTGCGCTGGACGGCCAGCGCGAACACACCCGCGTTCAGCAGCGCATAGTAGGAGAACAGCGCGATGTGGTTGCCCTGTCCCGTCGACACCAGCAAGGGACTGGCGAAGCCGCCCGTGATGCCAAATACCGCCAGCCAGAACGCATCCTGCAGCACCGCGAGCAGGCAGGTGAAGGCGGTCAGCGCCACCAGCAGAGCGAAGGCGAAGCCGGCCGGCAGCAGGCCGTAGCGCTGGTAGGCGCCGAAGATGACGAGCATGAGGATGGCGATCGCCGTGCCCTGCACCGGCAGGCCGATTTCGCGGCGCGTCGAACGCAGGCGCCAGCCCCAGCCCAGCAGCGCCAGGTCGGCCAGCACCACGCCGGCCAGGCGCAGCTCGATCGGCACGACGACGGTCCCGGCAACGTATTTCATCAGGAAGCCGACGCCGATGAACAGGATGACCAGGCCGATCTTGGCAACCGGATTGCCGGTCAGGAGCCAGTTCTTTGCAGCGATCAGCCAGCGTGGCGGCGTGGATGCGGGTTGTGGCGGGGTTGACCGGGTTGACGGGGTTGGCGGGCTTGGCAGCGGTGGCGCGGCGTGCGTGGCGAGGGAGGCTGCGGCAGCAGGTTCGGCTTCGGGTTCCGGCGCCTCGGCGCTTCTGGCCGCAACGGTTGCGCGGATGGGCTCGGTTTGCCACTCTTCCGGCGCGGGTTCGGGGGCAGCAGCTTCTTCCGGCAGGGGGAAGGCCTCGGACTGCGGCTCAGGCGCGGGCGTGGGGGCGGCTGCAGTAGCCGGCTCGGCGCCATCCGCCGTTTTGCGCTGCGCTGCCTCGAGCGCCTTGCGCAGCGCAGCCACTTCCTGCTCCAGCGCTTCCAGCCTGCGGCCGCGCCCGGCGCCAACCATCCAGGCCGCAATGAAGGGGTAGGCCAATACCAGGAACACGAGGAAGATCACACCGTCCATGCCGCCTCCAGCCTCAGATGTCAGTTCGAATTACGTGGGCGCGATGTTGCGAATTATTAAAATAATAGCGTGCCGCTTTTGGTCTCGGAATAATTTGGATTTGGTCTTGCGCAAAGCGACCAGGGGTATCGCCATTTACGCCGTTCAGCCCTGCATGGCGCCGATCTGCAATGGCATTGGCACGTGCGAGCGCACCTGGTTGCGTCCGGCATTCTTGGCAAGGTAGACGGCGGCATCGGCTGCGGCAAACAGCTCGGTAATACTCTGGCCTTGCTCCATGGTCGCCACGCCGATCGACACGGTGGCCTGCACTTTCGGCTTGGTCAGCAGGGGCGTCTGCGCGATGCCTCGGCGGATACGCTCGCCAATGTCGATCGCTACTGCCAGGGACGTATCCGGCAGAACGACGACGAACTCCTCGCCGCCGAAGCGCGCGCAGACATCGTCCGAACGCAGAAACTCGCGCAGCTTCTGCGCGAACGCGCGCAGCACGTCGTCGCCGACGAGGTGACCGAATTCATCGTTGATCTTCTTGAAGAAGTCGATGTCGAGCATCAGGATGGAAAAGGTGTTGCCGGAGACGGCGCGGCGCTGGACCTGCTGCTTGAGGACGTCATCGAGGGCCCGGCGGTTCCACTGCCCCGTCAGCGCGTCGGTCGCGGCATCGAGCTCGACCTTCTGGAGCGCCGTACGCAATTGCGCCGCCAGTGAGGCATTGGCGTGCTGCAAGCGTATCCCTTCGAGCAAGCGTTGTGAGATCGCACGTGTGTAATAGGCGGTGAGCCCGATAAAAACGCTCAGGCCGGCAATGTAATCGAGCGCACTCTGGCTACCGGTCAGCAACAAGCCGGCGACGGCGATCGCCCACAGGATGCCGATCTGGCCGTAATAGGCCACCACATAGGTGCCATAGACCTGCGCATTGATCGACGTGACGCCGCACAGCAGCGCCATCAGCACGGCGTCCAGCACGGGGTCGTGGCCCATCAGGAACCATGTCAGCAGACCCCAGGCAAAACCATCCAGTCCGGCAATCCACCGAAGCTGCCTGCGATGCGAGTTGCGCGTCGAGCCGGCGCCGATCATGTTCTGCAGCACCCATAGACTGCCGGCCCAGATCGCGGCCGCGATTCCCAACCACAGCACGATGGAATGGACGGGAACGCGGTCCCAGCAGAACCAGACGGCGAGCAGCCACCCGCTCGGGGTGGTGGTGAGGGCGCGGCGAAGCGCGATCGCACATTCCGAAAAGCCGGTCGCGCGCGCGAGGGAAAGGTCGGATTCGCTGATGGGCTGATTGGTGTTCACGACATGCCTGTGCGCTGGGTGATATTCAGCTGAGCATAACATGTTGCTAATCTGAAAAAATCACAGATTGTCACAGTTGACGTAAAGGCCAACCACGAACGAAAAAAGGGCCCCCTTTCGGGAGCCCTTTTCTTTTTTGGCGGAGAGGGTGGGATTCGAACCCACGGTACGGTCACCCGTACGCCTGATTTCGAGTCAGGTACATTCGACCACTCTGCCACCTCTCCTGGTAACCGGTCGCTGTATTCGCGAGAGCACGCATTATAGGGGGTGGTTGGATTTATCGCAAGGGAACTTCGTGAGGCTACAATCTGTCATGCAGCTGGTGTCCAGCCGGAAAGCGAGCCTAATAGCCGACTTGCTGTCATGCAATAGCCCAAGATTGCGATGTGCGCGGCTAGCTCGAGCAGAATCAGCTCAGGGAAGGAAGTGGCAACATATCGGCGCTCCACAAGAATGACACGCAAACCTACAACAGGGCTTTGCCATATCAGCCTTTCGAATCCGGAATCGCGAAACACCTTGAATATTGCCCTCCCGATTACCGTTGCCATAAAAATCAGGCCGAGACTGACGGTCAATGCCGGAAACCGATGTATCGACGGCGCTGCCAGCAGTGTTGGACGCATGAGAGCGTTGGCCAATCCTCCCGCGATACCAAGAAAGAAGGCACAGCCCAGGAAGAGCAGGCTGACTCGACAGGTGCCCACTAGAAAGCGGGTAACGCGCTTGCGGGACAACCCATGACCGAGACAGGATAGTCGCCGTTGCGTCTCCACCGCAATCTGAGCCACAAACACCGCCGTGACATCAATCGCGGCATCGACTGCCCATTTCCCGGTGGCGCTGACCAACGGTGCAGCCAACAAGGCGGCAGTCAGAAGTGCAAGACGCCACGCACGCTGCCGCTCGGCAGGCAGGGACGCCCAAACCGATTCAGTGATTCCATAGCGTTGGCGCATTCCTACCCTTTCCAGTAGTCATATGCTTCTTTGATGACACTGAGACAAAAAATGAAGGTCGCGAGGAGGCTGCGACTATAACGACGTAAGAACAGCGCACTCAGGTAGCGACTGATTTGCAAGAGTTTGAGGACCAGGTAGGGAAAGGGAAAAAACAGGAGCCAGTAAAGGGCATACCCTAGCGCTGCGATCAGGGCGACGATGGTGGACATCGCAGCGGCGATTCCTGCCGATGGCACCGACCGCGCACCATCCCAAGGCAAGGCCGCAGACAACTCGCCGAGCGCGTCAGCGCCGGCCACGGCGTCCAGTCCCCAGACCAGCCAGGGAATCGACAGCGCATACAGGAACCAGATCCAGACCGGTGCCATGACTTCCCGGTGCTGAAACGTCCAGCGGAACGATGACCAGGCAAAACCGAAGAACATGCATGCGGCCGCGAAGTCGGCTGCCATGGTCTCTGCTTTACAGTAACCGGAGATCGTAAACCCTGCCAGCATCGCCAGAGTCAAGCGGCCGAACAGGCGGGAAAGTTGGTGCAGTTCCTCCTGAATGTCCGCACCAGCTCGCCAGGAAAGGAAATGACGGAGCCGGAACTCGACTCCATCAATGAGCTGCCGCAAGCCTGGCTTGTCGACCAGAAAGCGGTCGTCGGCGGACGCAATAAAGAGCGCGATCAGAAAAGTGAAGTGTTGCATGGGAGCTGCGCGATTAGCGTCGTGTTGTCGCACGTCGATATTGCCACAGTATACAATTAACCGGAAAACCCAAAGCCGACATGGCGCCGCGCAAGTGCCTCGCCCACTCTGCCCGAAACGAAAAAAGGCTCCCGGTCGGGAGCCTTTTTTCGTTCTACTACACATACTGGCGGAGAGGGTGGGATTCGAACCCACGGTACGGTCACCCGTACGCCTGATTTCGAGTCAGGTACATTCGACCACTCTGCCACCTCTCCTGGTAACCGGTCGCTGTATTCGCGAGAGGCCACATTATAGCAGCCTCTTGCGAAAACGGAAGAGCTATTTACGCGGACGGGGTCAGGCGCTCGAGGCCGCCCATGTACGGACGCAGCACTTCCGGAACGACCACGCTGCCGTCCGCCTGCTGGTAGTTCTCCAGCACGGCAACCAGCGTGCGGCCGACCGCCAGGCCGGAGCCGTTCAGGGTGTGGACCATTTCCGGCTTGTTCTGGGCGTTGCGGAAGCGGGCCTGCATGCGGCGGGCCTGGAAGGCTTCGGTGTTCGACAGCGAGGAGATCTCGCGGTAGGTGTTCTGCGCCGGCAGCCAGACTTCCAGGTCGTAGGTCTTGGCGGCGCCAAAGCCCATGTCGCCGGTGCACAGCGACATCACGCGGTACGGCAGGCCCAGGCTCTTCAGGATGAACTCGGCCTGGCCGACCATTTCTTCCAGCGCTTCGTACGACTTTTCCGGATGCGCGATCTGCACGAGCTCGACCTTGTCGAACTGGTGCTGGCGGATCATGCCGCGGGTGTCGCGGCCGTAGCTGCCCGCTTCCGAGCGGAAGCACGGGGTGTGGGCGGTGATCTTGATCGGCAGCTGGTCCAGCGCCACGATCTCGTCGCGCACCATGTTGGTCAGCGAGACTTCCGAGGTCGGGATCAGGTAGAAGGTCTCGCCTTCGCCTTCGACGCCGCCCTTCTTCACCGCGAACAGGTCTTCCTCGAACTTCGGCAGCTGGCCGGTGCCGCGCAGCGAATCGGCGTTGACCATGTACGGGGTGTAGCACTCGGTGTAGCCGTGCTGGCCGGTGTGGGTGTCCAGCATGAACTGGGCCAGCGCGCGGTGCAGACGGGCGATGCCGCCCTTCATGACCGAGAAGCGCGAGCCGGTCAGCTTGGTCGCGGTATCGAAGTCCAGGCCCAGCGGGCCGCCGATGTCGACGTGGTCCTTGACCTCGAAATCGAACTGCGGCGGCGTGCCAACCTTGCGCACTTCGACGTTGCCGGTCTCGTCCTGGCCGACCGGTACGGACTCGTGCGGCAGGTTCGGGATCGCTTCCATGAAGCGCGCCATCTTCTCCTGCACCTGGGCGAGGGCCACTTCGTTGGCCTTGAGTTCGTCGCCGATGCCGGCCACTTCCGCCATCACGGCGCTGGTGTCTTCGCCTTTGCCCTTCAGCATGCCGATCTGCTTGGACAGGCTGTTGCGCTTGCCCTGCAGCTCTTCGGTGCGCGTCTGGATCGCCTTGCGCTCGGC
>Ga0308161_1004031_pt1 | contig 13750 bp, 13 predicted proteins | sample PhyFR2_FD_201034 | JGI IMG/M metagenome (GOLD analysis project Ga0308161, IMG submission 201034) | Phyllosphere microbial communities from UC Gill Tract Community Farm, Albany, California, United States - DLSLF.R2 | ecosystem: Host-associated > Plants > Phyllosphere > Unclassified | place: USA...
TCCCGGGGGTCAGACGAGCAGGGCGGCGACGACGACGAGGACCGGCACGGAGAGGATCGTCGTCAGCAGGACCGTGTCGCGGGCGAGCGTGACGCCCTGCTCGTACCGGCTGGCGAAGTTGTAGACGTTCTGGGCCGCCGGGAGGGCTGCGAGGACGACCGAGGCGAACAACGGCGTGCCGCTCAGCCCGAAGCCGAAGTGCGCGATGAGGTAGGCGAACCCGGGCATCACGACCGATTTGATCGCCGTCGCCACGAAGATCTCCCGACGTCCGCTGCCGGCCTGCAACGGCCGCATGCCGTGCAGCGACATCCCGAACGCCATGAGGATGAGCGGCACGGCCGCGCCGCCGAGGAGCTCGAACGGAGCCATGACGGGCTCGGGGAGCCGGACGCCGAAGAGGTTGAGCACGACGCCGATGATCGACGCGACGATCATCGGGTTGCGGAAGGGTTGCGTCACGATGCCGAGGAAGGAGACGGAGCCGCGCTGTCTGACGTCGAGGATGGTGAGCGCGATCGGGGCGAAGACGAGGAGCTGCAGCAGGATGACCGGGGCGACGTAGCCGGCCTCACCGAGGACGTAGACCGCCACCGGGATACCGATGTTGTTGGCGTTGACGTAGCCCGAGCCGAGCGCGCCGATCGTCGCGACCGAGAGGTCCTTGCGGAGCCACACGGCGTTCAGCAGCACGAAGAGTGCGGCGGCCGACAGGGCACTCGCGAGGGCGACCCAGATGAAACTGCTGAACACCTCGTGCAGGTCGGCCGTGGCGAGCACCGTGAACAGCAGCGCCGGGTTGGTGACGAAGAACGCCACCCGGTTGAGCACGTGCCCGGTCGTCGGGCCCCCGACCTCGAGACGCCCGGCGAGGTAGCCGACGAGGATCACGGTGCCGATGATCGCGAACCCCGTCAGCACTCCACCCATGCCGTCCAGCCTAGGTGCAGCCCGTCCGGCGGCCCGGTCGAGCCGACGGTTGTGGAGCGGGCGGTCGGCGTGGAGAATCTGGGGAGGAGAGCCGGGCACCACCATCGCCCTGCGATCCGCTCCCACCAGGAGCCCGCACCAATCACCCACGAGGAGATCCGACGATGACGTCATTCGACCCGGTCGCGTCCAGCGACGCGATGCACAGCACCACCCTCCCCCACGAACGCCTCTCCATCAGCCGCGGACCGCGCTCCGGGCTGACCATCAGCGTCGCCCTGCACTCCACCGCCCTGGGGCCGGCCCTCGGCGGCGCGCGACTCTGGCGGTACGGGTCCTGGCTCGAGGCCGTCGACGACTCCCTCCGCCTCGCCGCGGGGATGACGATGAAGAACGCGGCCGCCGGTCTCGCGCACGGCGGCGGCAAGTCCGTCATCCACCTGCCCGTCGGCACGACCCTCGACCCCGCGGAGCGCCGCGACGCGATGCTCGACCTCGGCGACGCGGTCGAGGCGCTCGGCGGCGCCTATCGCACCGCGGAGGATGTGGGCACGACCGCCGAGGACATGGCCGTCGTCGCCGAGCGGACCGACCACGTCAGCGGGCTGCCGGCTGACCGCGGTGGCGTCGGCGAACCGAGCGAGGCGACGGCGGCCGGTGTGCACGCGGCCATCACCGCGACGCTCGAGACGGTCTTCGGCACCCCGCTCGTCGCGGGCCACCGGGCGACGATCTCCGGGCTCGGCCAGGTCGGCGGCCGTCTGGCCCGACGGCTCGCGGCCGAGGGTGCTCGCCTCATCGTCACCGACGTCGACCCGCGGAAGCGCGCCCTCGCCGAGGAGATCGGCGCCAGCTGGATCGAACCGGGCGACGAGCACCTCGTCGAGACGGACCTCTTCGTGCCGTGCGGCGTCGGCGGCGCCCTGAACGCCCGGGTGATCGGGCAGCTGCGGTGTCGCGCCGTGGTCGGGGCGGCGAACAACCAGCTCGCCTCCCGCGCCGACGCGGTGGCCCTCGAGGAGCGCGGCATCCTGTGGGCGCCGGACTTCGTCGCGAACGCGGGCGGCGTGATCTACCTCGCCATGGCGTCCGAACCGGGCGCCGATGCCGCAGCCATCGAGCAGCGGGTGTCGGCGATCGGGCGGACCGTGCAGTCGATCTACCGGGACGCCGCAGCGGAGGGCGTCACGACGCTCGTCGCCGCCGAACGCCTCGCGATGGCCCGCATCGATGCGGCCGGCGGGGTCCTCGCAGCGGTCTGACGACGACGAACGGCCCGTCCACCCGGAGCGGGTGGACGGGCCGTCGATCGCCGGTGTCAGGCGAGGTCGAGGGATCGCGTCAGAGCTTGACGACCATCTTCCCGGTGTTGGCGCCGCGCATGAGCGCGAGGAACGCGTCGAGCGTGTGGTCGAGGCCCTCGTAGACGGTCTCGTCGAAGACGACGTCGCCGTTCTGCAACCAGGCGCCCATCTCACCGGAGAACGCCGGGAAGTGCTGCGTGTAGTTGCCGACGGTGAAGCCCGTGAGGGTCAGCCCGCGGGTCACGATGTTCGACAGGTTGCGCGGGCCCTCGGCACGCTCGGTGTCGTTGATCTGCGAGATGACGCCGCAGAGCGCTGCGCGTCCGCCGTCGTTGAAGGCGTCGATCGCCGCTTCGAGGTGCTCGCCGCCGACGTTGTCGAAGTACACGTCGATGCCGTCGGGTGCCGCGGCCGCGAGCTGCTCGGTGACGGGGCCGTCCTTGTAGTTGAACGCGGCGTCGTAGCCGTACTTCTCCGTCAGCAGGGCGACCTTCTCAGCCGATCCGGCCGAACCGATGACGCGCTTCGCGCCCTTGAGACGGGCGATCTGGCCGACCATCGTGCCGACGGCACCTGCAGCACCGGAGACGAACACCGTGTCGCCCTCCCGGAACTTGGCGACCTCGAGCAGACCGACGTACGCGGTGAGGGCCGTCATGCCGAGGACGCCGAGGTAGGCGGACAGCGGGACGCCGGGGAGCTCAGGCACGACGCGGAACCCGCTGGCGTCCTCCTGGACGAGGTCGCGCCAGCCGAACTGGTGCAGGACGACGTCGCCGACGGAGAAGCCCTCGGCGGCCGACTCGACGACCCGGCCGATGGCGCCGCCGGTCATCGTCTCACCGAGCTGGTACGGCGCGACGTAGGAGCGGGCGTCGTTCATGCGACCGCGCATGTAGGGGTCGACGGAGAGGAAGAGGTTCTGGACCCGGAGCTGGCCGGGCGCGAGCTCCGGGAGTTCGACGGAGACGGTCCGGAAGTCGGACTCGGTCGGCCAGCCGACCGGTCGCGAGACGAGCTGGATCTGGGTGCTGAGCGCGGGGGTGTTCATGTGGTGCCTTTCCTTGGTGCAGTGATTCGGTGGGCGGGCGCAGCACGTCGTCGGGTTGCGGACGGGGTGACGCCTGGGGCGTCGCGGAGGTGTCAGACGGCCAGTGCGATGACGAGCGCGATGAGTCCGAGCAACGGGGTGGTCCCCTGGACGATCGCGGCGCGGGCCTTCGTGCGGTCCGAGGTGATGAGGACGAGCGAGGCGAGGAGCATGGAGCCGGCCGAGGCGAAGACGAGGGCCGCGCCGATACCGGTCGAGCCGGTGATGAGGAAGACGATGCCGACGATCGTGCCGATCGCGAGGAACAGGTTGTAGAACCCCTGGTTGTACGCCATCCCGCGGGTGGTCTCGGCCTCGAGCTCCGAGGTGCCGAAGGTCTTGCGGGTGGCCGGCTCGGTCCAGCGCAGCGACTCGAGCACGAAGATGTAGACGTGCAGGAGGGCGGCGATGCCGACGAGGACGAGACTGACGACGAGCATGGGACGGGCCTTCCGGGAGATCGGCGTCGAGTCGTCCGGACGGAGCGACATTCTGTACCGATGGGTCTACTATAATAGTAGAACGCTCGGTCCACAACCCCGTCACGCGGATGCCGAGCGAGGAGGAGGCACCCATGGGACGCACGCAGGAGTTCGACACCGTCGCCGTCGTCCAGGCGGCGCGCGACGTCTTCTGGGACCGCGGGTACGAGGCGACCTCGCTCGCCGACCTCGAAGCGGCCACCGGCCTGCGGCGGTCGAGCCTCTACCACGCCTTCGACAGCAAGCGCGGGCTGTTCGACGCTGCCGTGCAGGACTACCTCGACACCGTCATCCGACCGCGCCTCTCGGTCCTCGCGCTGGCGACGGACGGCAGAGCCGGGCTCACCACCTACTTCTCCGGCGTGCAGACGGTCATCGCGACCCTGCCCGACGACTCGCCCCGCCGCGGTTGCCTCCTCCTCAACAGCGCGGCCGGCCTCGCGGCCCACGACGATGCACTGCGCGAGGTCGTCGACGGCTACCGGGCCGAGCTCACCACCGCGGTCTCGGACGCCCTCGCCCTCGCCCGTCCCGAGGCGGACGCGGACGAACTCGCCGCGGCCGCTCGGCAGCTCACGTCGTTGTCGGTCAGCGCGCTACTGCTCGCCCGGGTCAACCGGGAGGAGGCCGTCGCCATCCTCGACGTCGCCGTCGCGCAGGTCGGCAGCTGGTAGCGGACGCATAACACCGGAACCCTCCGGATGTCACCGGCGGAGGCCAATGTGACGCTCTGTTTCGGCGGCCGAGAGCGGTCCGTCACCCTCGCGTAGCATGGCGGGCACCCCACCCCTGGAGCCCGAGACCCATGACGAACGCTGCCCCAAGCCCGCTCGCCGCGAGCTCGCCGGTCACCCGCGACGCCGCCCCTGTCGGCTCGGCGGATCGTGCGTCCACGGTCGCGTTCGCCGGGGTCGGCCGCACCTTCGCGAGCGGTGCCGGCAAACGCACCGACGCCCCGCGGCCCGTGCTGCGCGACGTCACGATCACCGCCGAGGCCGGCGAGGTCGTGGCGATCCTCGGCACGAGCGGCTGCGGCAAGTCCACCCTGCTGCGGATCGCGGCCGGTCTCGACCACCCGACCGCCGGCTCCGTGCTCATCGACGGCACACCCGTCGCCGGCATCGACCCGCGCACGGCCTTCGGCTTCCAGGAGCCTCGACTCCTCCCCTGGCGCACCATCGCGGCGAACGTCGCACTCGGTCTGCCCAAGCGGACACCCGCAACCGAAGGACGTGCCCGCGTCGCCGAGCTGCTCGAACTCGTCGGGCTCGCGGACTTCGCCGAGCACCGCCCACGGGAGGTCTCCGGCGGCATGGCGCAACGCGCCTCACTCGCCAGGGCCCTCGCCCGCCGGCCGGGCGTCCTGCTCCTCGACGAACCGTTCGGTGCCCTCGACGCCCTCACCCGGCTGAAGATGCAGGATCTGCTGCTCGCCATCCACCTCGCCGCGCCCACCACGATCCTGCTCGTGACGCACGACGTCGACGAGGCCCTCCAGCTCGCCGACCGGGTCATCCTCCTGGGTCGTGAGGACGGACACCCCGGTTCGACCATCGCCCAGACCGTGACCGTCCCCGGCAACCGCCCGCGCGACCGCGGGTCGGCAGAGCTCGCCGAGCTGCGCGGCCGCCTCCTCGACGGACTCGGCATCGACCGCCACGGTCTCGCCCGCGGCGACCAACGACTGCCGTCCATCCCGCACTTCCCGTACTGAGCCACCCACCACCTCCGCCGTCATCCCGCACCGATCCACAGCAAGGACCAACGCATGACCTCACGACGCCGCTTCACCACCTCCCGCGCCGGGCGCGCGGCCATCGTCGCCGCGACCGCCGCCGCAGCGCTCCTCCTCAGCGGCTGCGTCGCGGGCGAGAACGCTCCTGCGGCCGGCGGTGACAGCACCGCCGGCACCACCGAGGGCGGCACGCTCGACATCGACTTCACGACCTACAACCCGCTCTCGCTCATCATCAAGGACCAGGGCTGGCTCGAGGACGCACTCGACGACCAGGACATCACCGTCAACTGGGTCCAGTCGGCCGGCTCCAACAAGGCGAACGAGGCGCTGCGGGCCGACGCGATCGACGTCGGGTCCACCGCCGGCTCCGCCGCACTCCTGAACCGGGCGAACGGATCGGCCATCCAGGCGATCGACGTCTTCTCGCAGCCCGAGTGGTCGGCGATCGTCGTCGGCCAGGGCTCGACGATCACGGACGTCGCCGAGCTCAAGGGCAAGAAGGTCGCCGCGACGAAGGGCACCGACCCCTACTTCTTCCTCCTGCAGGCGCTGGAGGAGGCCGGCCTGTCCGCCTCGGACGTCACGATCGAGAACCTCCAGCACGCCGACGGCTGGGCTGCCCTGCAGAACGGTTCCGTCGACGCGTGGGCCGGTCTCGACCCGATCATGGCCGGCGCCGAGGAGGCGGGCGCGAAGCTCATCTACCGCAACGTCGACTTCAACAGCTACGGCATCCTGGCCGCGACCGAGTCCTTCATCGACGAGCGTCCGGACGTCGCGCAGACCGTCGTGAACGCCTATGAGCACGCTCGTGAATGGGCTGCGTCGAACCCCGACGAGACGGCGCAGATCCTCGCGGACGCCGCGGGCCTCGACCTCGCCGTGGCGACGAAGGTGATCACGGAGCGCTCGAACCTCGACGTCGACCCGGCCCCGGGCAAGGCGCAGGAGCAGGTCCTGTCGATCATCGGCCCGATCTTCGTGGAGTCCGGCGACGTGTCGTCGCAGGACAAGGTCGACGACGCCCTGGCCGACCTCTTCAACCCGAGCTTCGTGGACGACGCGGACCCGTCCGCCATCGGCGCGAAGTAGTCCGGCGCCTGAACCGTCCCGAGAGGAACCCATGACCGAGTTCGCCGGTCTCGGCACCACCGCAGCCGCGGGTGCCCAGGCGACCCAGTCCGGCCGCGACGCGCGCGCCGTCCTCGGGTCCCGCAGGATCGTCGTCGTCCTCGGCGGCTTCCTCGTCCCCGTCGTCATCCTCGGGGCCTGGCAGCTCGTCACCGCGTTCGGCCTCGTCCCCGCCTCGCAACTCCCGGCACCCGCCGAGGTCTGGGCGGCCGGCGTGGATCTCGCGCAGCGCGGCTGGTTGCAGCAGGACGTCGCCATCTCGGTGCAGCGGGTCCTCATCGGCTTCCTCATCGGTGCTGTCCTCGGCCTCGTCCTCGGCGCGGTCGTGGGGCTCTCGCGCCTCGGCGACATCCTGCTGTCGACGACCTTCGCGGCGATCCGGGCCGTCCCGTCGCTCGCGTGGGTCCCGCTGCTCATCCTCTGGCTGAAGATCGGTGAGGAGTCGAAGATCACGCTCATCGCGATCGGCGCGTTCTTCCCGGTGTACACGACGGTCTCCGCCGCGCTCCGACACGTCGACAAGCACCTGGTCGAGGCCGGCCGCGCGTTCGGCCTGAACGGCGTCACGTTGTTCCGGACGGTGCAGCTGCCCGCCGTGACGCCCTCGGTCGTCTCCGGCCTCCGGCTCGCGCTGGCGCAGTCGTGGCTGTTCCTCGTGGCGGCGGAGCTCATCGCCTCGTCCATGGGACTCGGATTCCGCCTGGTGGACTCGCAGAACAACGGCCGCGTCGACCGCATCTTCTTCGTCATCATCGTGCTCGCGCTGCTCGGCGCGATCACCGACGCGCTCGTCGGTGTCCTCGACCGCTGGATCAAGCGCCGCTGGGGGTAGCGGCCCGCCGCGGTCGGCCGTGCAGTTCCCCAGCGCGAACGGCCGAATGTTGCAGCGAAGTCGCTCCTGACGCAAGAAATCCGCACCCCCTCCGCCCCTACGCTCGAAGGAATCGTCACCCACCCCGGGCGACGCCTGCGCACGCGGAAGGAGGTTCACCATGTCGAACGTCGCCACCACCCACACGAAGAGCATCGTCGGAGAGCCGGAGGTCGTCGAAGACGCCGCCGCACTCGTCGGGCACCCGGCCTGGACGGACCTCAAGGCCGCCGCGACCGCGCTGCAGGCCGTCCAGGTGAAGGACGGCTCGATCCCCGAGTCAAACGACCACCAGTCGGCGGCAGGGCACGTCGCCACGATCGTCGCGAGCGTCCGCACCCTCGCTCCGAACTTCCCGCACGACGCCGAGTATCTCGACGCGCTCGTCGCCGACTTCGACCGCTGGGAGCGCGACGGGTTCGGCGTCCCGGACTTCCTCGACTCGCTCGTCGCCTTCCACCCCGAGCGGCATCGCGTGGACGGCCTGGGACACCTCGTCGTGTTCCCGATGGTCACGCAGAACGGTTCGACCGACCGCCACATCGAGGCCGTGCTCGTCGAGGTCATCTGGCCCGAGTTCATCGCCGCGCTCGAGGCCGGCGACTACACGAACGCGCTCTTCGTACCGATCCGCTTCCTCGACTTCACGCCGGGGTACGACACGAACTCAGCGGTCCTCTTCCCCGAGACGGTCGCGATGCGCGCGATCCCGGCGTTCACCTGGGGCGCGATCTTCCAGGACCGCGAGGCGGCCCGGTACCGGCGGGTCGTCCGAGCCGCTGCCGAGATCACCAAGCTCGAGCTCCCGGCCGACGCCGCGTCCCTCCTGGACGACCAGCAGCTGGCCGAGGAGACCTTCGTGATGTGGGACCTCATCCACGACCGCACGCACATGCGCGGTGACCTCCCGTTCGACCCGTTCATGATCAAGCAGCGGATGCCGTTCTTCCTGTACTCCCTCGAGGAGCTGCGCTGCGACCTCACGGCGTTCCGCGAGTCGGTCCGGCTGGAGCGCACGCTGACGACCCGCGCGGAGACCGAGACGCTCGACGCGGCCGACGTGGCGATCCTCGAGCACGCGAAGCTCGTCCAGTACGCGATCATCTTCGACCGCATCTTCCGGTTCGCCATCACCGGCTCGCGCGTCCGGAACTACGACGGCGTCGGCGGCCAGCTGCTGTTCGCGTGGATGCACCAGCACGGCGTGCTGCACTGGACCGACACCAGGCTCACGATCGACTGGGACGAGGTCCCCGACGTGGTCGTGCGGCTCGGCGAGAGCATCGACGAGTTGTACTGGCGATCGATCGACCGTCCGAAGACCGCGCACTGGCTCGCCGCGTACGAGCTCGTCCGGACGACGCTGACGCCGCACCCCGCGTCGCAATGGGCGCGCGGGCTGTCCGACGAGATCCTGAGCGGACCGCCGCGCGGACTCACCGACGCGGTCCTCGACGACGAGTTCCCCCTGTCGATGTTCTACGAAGCGCTCGGCAAGAAGATGGCGGACGTCATCACGTCGACCGCCGGGATCACGGGGCGATCCGCGGCCTGACCCGACCGTGCCGCGGAGGAGCCCGGAGCAGCACTCTCCTGAGTGCCGCTCCGGGCTCTTGTCCGAGTGCCGGACCGCCGCGCTCCGTCGCTCGACGGATGTCCCCGGCGGGGCGTCGCGCTAGCGTGGACGGCATGAGCGAGCCCGCCGTCGACCAGCAGGAGGACCGCCCGGTCGACCCCTACGACGCCGAGTGGCGGCGTCCGGCCGCGACGCCGTCGGAACAGCGATCCGACATCATCCTCGCCATCGCGCTCGGCGTCGGCACCCTCCTCAGCCTGACGCTGTACACGATCGCCGGGTTCTACCCCGAGCCCGCACCGATGTGGGCGTCCGTCCTCTGGGCGATCGGCATCACCGCGCCGCTCGCGTTCCGTCGCCGCTTCCCGTGCTCGGTGGCCGTCATCGTCGCCGTCATGTTCATCGTGGGCGGCACGGTGCTCGTACCCGAGGTCCTCTTCACGAACATCGCCCTGTTCCTCGCGATCTACACGGTCGGGGCGTGGGTTCCGAACCGACGTCGCGCTGCGCTCGTCCGCGTGCTCATCATCGTCGCCATGTTCGTCTGGCTGCTCGTCTCCATGTTCATCCAGGCGACCGACCCCGACGCCTTGCCCAGCCTCTCCCGGGTGGGGCTCTTCTCGCCCCTCGTCGCGTTCATCCTCATCCAGATCCTGACGAACATCCTCTACTTCGGGGCCGCGTACTTCTTCGGCGAGCGCGTGTACCAGTCATCCCGGGAGCGAGCGGCGCTCGAGCAGCGCACGGTCGAGCTCGAGGCGGAGCGCGCCCGGTCCGCCCGGCAGGCGGTCGCCCTCGAGCGGGTGCGGATCGCGCGCGAGCTGCACGACGTCGTCGCCCACCACGTCTCGGTCATGGGGGTCCAAGCCGGTGCCGCGCGTACCGTGCTCGATGCGGACCCGGCCGCCGCGCGGGATGCACTCACGAACGTCGAGCTCGGCGCACGGAGCGCGATCGACGAGCTGCGCAAGATGCTCGGCACCCTCCGCGCACACGGCGACCCGACCGACGAGGAGAGCAGCCCGTCGACCGTCGGCGTCGGCCAGTTGGGTCGGCTCGCCGACGAGTCGACGGCGAACGGGCTGCCGACGAGGTTCGAACTCGTGGGGACACCGGTCGCGATCCCGGCCGTCGTGTCGTTCAACCTGTACCGGATCGCGCAGGAGGCGCTCACGAACGCCCGCAAGTACGGCGGAACCACGGCGACGGCCGAACTCAGGCTCCGCTATCTGGACGACGCGGTCGAACTCGAGGTCACGAACACGGGGACCGTCCCGACGGTGGCCCGACGCGGCGGGCTCGGGCTCATCGGGATGCGGGAGCGCGTGGCGTCGTCCGGTGGCGTCCTCGAGGTCGGGGCACGCGCCCGCGGCGGCTTCCTCGTGCGGGCCGCCATCCCGCTCGGCCGGCCGGGTGACCAGGCGATGGAGCCCGTCGCCGCGTCCATCGCCGACGCCCGCCTCGCCTCCGCCGCCGCAGGACGACCCCAGACCACCACCACGAAGGACCAGGCATGACCGAGCAGCCCACCCGCATCCTCCTCGTCGACGACCAGGAGCTGCTGCGTGCGGGCTTCCGCATCATCCTGGGCTCACAGCCCGGGATCGAGATCGTCGGTGAGGCGTCGGACGGTGCCGAGGCCGTCGCGCTCGCGACGACGCTCGCGCCGGACGTGATCTGCATGGACGTCCAGATGCCGGGCATGGACGGCCTCGAGGCCACCCGTCGGATCGTCGCGGATCCGGACACCAACGCCGCCGTCCTCATCCTCACCACCTTCGACCGCGACGACTACCTGGCCGAGGCGCTCCGTGCCGGCGCGAGCGGGTTCCTCCTGAAGAACTCCTCGCCGGAGGAACTCGTCGCGGCGGTCTCGGTGATCGCGGGCGGGGAGGCGCTCCTCTCCCCGGCGGTCACGCGCCGGGTCATCGAGGGGTTCACCCGTCAGAGCCCCGTCGTCGAGGACGCCGCGCAGGACCCCGCCGTCCCAGCCGGGCCGACGACCGGCGCCGACTATGAGCAGCTGACGGAGCGCGAGCGCGAGGTCCTGCAGCTGGTCGCCCAGGGCCTGTCCAACCAGGAGATCGCGACCACGCTCTTCGTCGGCGAGGCGACCGTGAAGTCGCACGTCTCGAAGGTGCTGCAGAAGCTCGCCCTCCGTGATCGCATCCAGGCGGTCATCTACACCTACGAGCACGGGCTGGCGTCGCCGCGCAGCTGAGGGTTCGCTCCGTCTCCGCGCAACCCCGTCGGTCGGTCGGATGCGAGGAGTAGCGTGACGACCATGGAATTTCGATACCTCGGCAACAGCGGACTCAAGATCTCAGAGATCATCTTCGGCAACTGGCTGACCCACGCCTCGCAGGTGGAGAACGACGTCGCCACGGCGAGCGTTCGCGCCGCCCTCGACGCGGGCATCACCACCTTCGACACGGCCGACGCCTACGCGAACACGGCGGCTGAGCAGGTGCTCGGCGACGCCCTCAAGGACGAACGACGCGCGAGCCTGGAGATCTTCACGAAGGTCTACTGGCCCACCGGCCCGAAGGGGCACAACGACGTCGGGCTGTCGCGCAAGCACATCATGGAGTCGATCGACGGTTCGCTCACGCGTCTCGGCACCGACTACGTCGACCTGTACCAGGCCCACCGCTACGACAGCGAGACGCCCCTCGAGGAGACGATGCAGGCCTTCGCCGACGTCGTCCGGGCGGGCAAGGCGCTCTACATCGGCGTGAGCGAGTGGAACGCCGAGCAGCTGCGCGCCGGCCACGCCCTGTCCAAGGAGCTGGGCTTCCAGCTCATCTCGAACCAGCCGCAGTATTCGATGCTGTGGCGGGTCATCGAGGAGGAGGTCGTCCCGACCTCGCGCGAACTCGGCATCTCACAGATCGTCTGGTCGCCGGTGGCGCAGGGCGTCCTCAGCGGCAAGTACCTGCCGGGCGCAGAGCTCCCGCAGGGCAGCCGGGCCACCGACGAGAAGGGCGGCGCCGACACCATCAAGCGCTTCCTCGACGACGAGGTGCTGACGGCCGTCCAGCAGCTGAAGCCCATCGCCGACGAGCTCGACCTCACCATGGCGCAGCTGGCGCTCGCCTGGGTGCTGCACAACGACAACATCGCCGGTGCGATCGTCGGTGCCTCGCGTCCTGAGCAGGTCACCGCGAACGCCGCCGCGGCCGGTGTGAAGCTCGACGACGCGGTCATCGCCCGCATCGACGAGGCCATCGGCTCCGTCGCCGAGACCGACCCCTCGAAGACGGTCTCCCCGGAGTCCCGCCCCGCCTGATCCAGCGCTCGGCTGGTCCACGACGCCCGGTATCCCCCACTCGACGGAGAAGGGGACCGGGCGTCGTCGCGTCAACCCGTCCTACGGCGGATGCCGGTGGCACACCACGCCGCGTAGCGTGATCGCCATACCGGGAGAACCCGACGCAGGACACTCGGTCCAGCACGCAGATCACAGGAGGCGGCCGATGCTCGAACTCAGCCACATCGACAAGTCGTACGGCGAGCGGAAGGTGCTCGACGACGTCAGCTTCCAGGTCGCGCCCGGCCGCATGACGGGGTTCGTCGGCGGGAACGGTGCCGGCAAGACGACGACGATGCGCATCCTGCTCGGTGTCCTCGCCGCGAACGCCGGAACCGTCACCCTCGACGGCACCCCGCTCACCCCGGAGGACCGCCGCCGGTTCGGCTACATGCCGGAGGAGCGCGGCCTCTACCCGAAGATGCGGGTCGAGGAACAGCTCGTCTACCTGGCCCGCCTCCACGGGTTCACGACCCACGCCGCCAAGCGCAACGCCGGCGAACTGCTCGAGCGTCTCGGCCTCGGCGAGCGCCGGAACGACGCCCTCGAGAGCCTGTCGCTCGGCAACCAGCAGCGGGCGCAGATCGCCGCGGCGCTCGTGCACGACCCCGACGTCCTCGTCCTCGACGAGCCGTTCTCGGGCCTCGACCCGATGGCCGTCGACGTGGTCGTCGGCGTGCTCAGCGAGTTCGCCGCAGGCGGCTCGCCCGTCCTGTTCTCCAGTCACCAGCTCGACATCGTGGAACGCCTCTGCGACGACCTCGTGATCATCGCCGGTGGCAGGATCCGCGCCTCCGGCTCGCGCGAGTCCCTCCGCGAAGCCCACGCCGGCAACCGCTACGAGCTGCTCACCGCGGCCGACACCGGCTGGCTGCGCGAGCGTGCGGGGATCTCCGTCGTCGACTTCGACGGTGGCTACGCCCTCTTCGACGCCGACGACGCCCAGGCGGCGCAGGCCGTGCTCCGTGAGGCACTGACCCACGGTGACGTCACGAGCTTCGCCCCCCTCCGCCCCACCCTCGCCCAGATCTTCAAGGAGGTCATCCAGTGACCACGGCAACCGAGTCCCCGATCCAGCCCGCCGGTCGTCGTCGCTCCGGCCCGGCCTCCCCCAGCCTCGTGCAGAGCATCGGTCTCGTCGCCGAGCGCGAGGTCAAGATGCGTCTGCGCAGCAAGACGTTCCTCATCTCGACGGGCATCCTGCTCCTCGTGATCCTCGCCGGCATCGTCGTCGGCGGATTCCTCGCGAAGAACACCGCCTCGGAGACCACGAAGGTCGCGGTCGTCGGGAACGCGGGTTCGGGACTCGTCGACGGCA
>Ga0308161_1004033_pt1 | contig 13746 bp, 9 predicted proteins | sample PhyFR2_FD_201034 | JGI IMG/M metagenome (GOLD analysis project Ga0308161, IMG submission 201034) | Phyllosphere microbial communities from UC Gill Tract Community Farm, Albany, California, United States - DLSLF.R2 | ecosystem: Host-associated > Plants > Phyllosphere > Unclassified | place: USA...
CAATGGTGGCAATGCGCAGCGGGATGGGACACGGACTTACCGTATCGTCCCATCGGTGCTGCAGGCGGCAGTTCAGCCGCGCGCCAGCCAGGCTTCGGCCAGCCGTACCCAATAGGTTGCGCCGATCGGCAGCAGCGCATCGTTGAAGTCGTAGCTCGGGTTATGGAGGTTGCACGGCCCCAGCCCATGTCCGCCGCTGCGGTGGTCGCCGTCGCCATTGCCGATGAAGACATAGCAGCCGGGTTTTTTCTGCAGGAAGAACGCGAAGTCCTCGGCGCCCATCGTGGGTTCGACCTTGGCATCGACCTTGTCGACACCGACGATGGACTGCAGCACCTCGGTTGCGAAGGCTGTTTCCCTTGCGTGATTGATCAGCGGCGGGTAATTGCGCTTGAATTCGAAATGGACGCTGGCGTCGAATGCCTCGGCAGTATGCTCGGCGACCGTGCGCATGCGGCTTTCAATCAGATCCAGCACCGGCAGGTCGAAGGTGCGCACCGTGCCTATCATCGTGGCCTGGTCCGGAATCACGTTGGTGGCGCTGCCGGCGTGGATCTGGGTGATGGACAGTACCGCGGGCGCAAGCGGGCTCTTGTTGCGGCTGATGATGGTCTGCCAGCTCTGCGCAATCTGCACTGCCGTCATTACCGGGTCCACGCCCTTGTGCGGCTGGGCCGCATGGGCGCCGCGGCCGGTGATGGTCAGCTCGAACTCGTTGGACGATGCCATCATCGGCCCTGGGGTCACGCCAAAGGTGCCGGTGGCCACGCCCGGCCAGTTGTGCATGCCGAAGATGGCGTCCATCGGGCATTGCTCGAACAGACCTTCGTCCATCATCTTGCTGGCGCCGCCGCCGCCTTCCTCGGCCGGCTGGAAGATCACGTAGACCGTGCCGTCGAAATTGCGGTGGCGCGACAGGTGATGGGCCGCGCCCAGCAGCATCGCCACATGGCCGTCATGGCCGCAGGCGTGCATCTTGCCGGGATGGCGCGATGCATGGGAAAAGGTATTGACCTCCTGCACCGGCAATGCGTCCATGTCGGCGCGCAGGCCGATGGCGCGCGGGCTGTCGCCGTTGCGGATGACGCCCACCACGCCGGTCTTGGCCAGGCCGCGGATAATCGGAATGCCCCATTCGGTCAGCTTTTGCGCGACCACGTCGGCCGTGCGCTGCTCTTCATAGCACAGTTCCGGATGGGCATGGATGTCGCGCCGGATCTGCGCCAGTTCGGATTGAAACGCAACAATGGGATCGATCAACTGCATGATGTTCTCCTGTATTTTGAACCGACAGCATAGCCGATTTGCAAGCTCGACAATATTGAAGCGTCAAGCATTTGCAAGTCGGTCAATTTTAAAAATAAAACATCTTCAAAAACAGATGCTTAAGCTGAAATTTCATGCATGACGAAAAGCGTTTTGCAGTACGATTGAACGCTCTGAAAGCGATATCTCCATGACGACCAAGACCATCCGCGCTGCCTGTCCCCATGATTGTCCCGATACCTGCGCCATGCTGGTGACTGTGGAAAATGGCGTTGCCACCAAGGTGCGCGGCGATCCGGAACACCCGACCACTGCCGGCGTGCTGTGCACCAAGGTCGCCCGCTACACCGAGCGCACCTACCACGCCGATCGTTTACTGCATCCGATGCGCCGGGTCGGCGCCAAGGGCGAGGGCCGGTTCGAGGCGATCAGCTGGGAAGAGGCGCTCGATACCGTCGCTGCGCGCCTGAAGGAAATCGCAGCGCGCGCGCCGGAAGCCATCCTTCCCTACAACTATGCCGGCACCATGGGCCTGGTACAGGGCGAGTCGATGTCGGCGCGCTTCTTCCACCGGCTGGGTGCGTCGCGGCTGGACCGCACCATCTGCGCCTCGGCTGGCGCGGCCGGCATCACCTACACGCTGGGCGGCAAGGTTGGCATGGACGTCGAGCAGTTCCAGGACGCCCAGGTCATCCTGATCTGGGGCGGCAACCCGATCGCATCCAACGTGCATTTCTGGATGCGGGCCCAGGAAGCGAAGCGCCGCGGCGCGATCCTGGTGGCGATCGATCCCTACCGCTCGCTGACGGCGGAGAAGTGCCAGATCCATATCGCCCCCTTGCCCGGCACCGACGCCGCGCTGGCGCTGGCGATGATGCACATCCTGATCCGTGACGACCTGCTCGACCACGACTACATCGCGCGCCACACCCTGGGTTTCGACGAACTCAGGGTGCGGGCGATGGAATGGCCGCCGCAGCGGGCGGCGGAAATCTGCGGCGTGCCGGTCGAGCAGATCGAGCAGCTGGCGCAGCTGTATGGCGGCACCGCCCGCACCGGGCAGCCGGTTGCCATACGGCTGAATTACGGCCTGCAGCGGGTGCGTGGCGGTGGCATGGCGGTGCGCAACATCAGTTGCCTGCCGGCGCTGGTCGGCGCGTGGCGCCACCCGGCCGGCGGCGTTCAGCTGTCGGCCAGCGACAGCTTCCCCAAGAATACCCAGGCGCTGCAGCGTCCCGATCTGCTGCCGGGCAAGCTGCCGCGCCTGATCAACATGAGCACCATAGGCGACGATTTGCTGCGGCCCGCATCGCCCGAATTTGGTCCGCAGATCGAGGCTGTGATCGTCTATAACGCTAATCCGGTGGCGGTGGCGCCGGAGTCGCCTAAGGTGGCGCAGGGCTTTGGCCGCGACGACTTGTTTACCGTGGTGCTGGAGCATTTTCAAACCGACACTGCCGACTACGCCGACATCCTGCTGCCTGCCACGACCCAGCTTGAGCATGCCGACGTGCATGGCGCCTACGGCCATCTCTACATGCTGGCCAACAATCCCGCGATCGCGCCGCTGGGCGAGGCCAAGCCCAATACCGAGATTTTCCGCCTGCTCGCGGCCCGCATGGGCTTCGAGGACGACTGCTTCAATGAAACCGATGACGAGATTGCCGCCCAGGCCTTCAACCGGGCCGACCCGCGTGCCGCGCACTTCGACTGGGAAGCGTTGAAGCGGGAAGGCTGGCGCAAGCTGGCCATTGCCAATGCGCCGTTCGCCAACGGCAATTTCGCTACCCCTTCCGGAAAATGCGAATTCTATTGCGCCCGCATGCTGAAGGAAGGACTCGATCCGCTGCCGTCCTACATCCCGCCTTACGAATCCGCCGCCAGCAATCCAGAACTGGCCCGGCGCTATCCGCTGGCGATGATCTCGCCGCCGGCCCGCAATTTCCTGAATTCCACCTTCGTCAACGTGCAAAGCCTGCGCAGCACGGAAGGCGAGCCGCATCTGGACATGCATCCGCAGGATGCGGCCGCGCGCGGCATCGCCAATGGCGACCGGGTCCGCATCCACAATGACCGCGGCGCCTTCACCGCCCTTGCGCGTGTCACTGCCAATGCCCGTCCCGGCCTGGTGGTGGGCTTGTCCATCTGGTGGAAAAAACTGGCATCGGACGGAAAGAACGCGAATGAGCTGACCAGCCAGCGCCTGACCGACATGGGCCGGGCGCCCACCTTTTACGACGTGCTGGTGGAAGTGGAAAAAACAGGAATAGAAGCATGAAGATACGCTATCGCACTGCGCTGCTGGCCAGCGCCGTGATCCTGGCTGCGTCGCTGTCCGGCGGCTGCGCCCAACTGGGTTATTACATGCAGGCAGCGCAAGGGCAGTACTCGCTGATGGCGCAGGCCCGTCCGATCGACGACTGGCTGGCCGACCCGGAGACTGGCGACAAGCTCAAGACCAAGCTGCAGCGGGTCAAGGAAATACGCCGTTTCGCGGCCGCCGAACTGGCGCTGCCAGACAATGGGAGCTACAAGTTCTACGCCGATTTGAAGCGCCCCTTCGTGTTGTGGAATGTCGTGGCGGCGCCGGCCCTGTCGCTGGAACCGACCAAATGGTGTTTCCCGATTGCCGGCTGCGTCAATTACCGCGGCTATTACAGCAAGGAAGCGGCGCAGGCATTTGCCGGCGAATTGCGCGCGCAGGGGCTTGATGTGCAGATCGGCGGCGTGCCGGCCTACTCGACCCTGGGCTGGTTCAACGACCCGGTGCTGTCGACCTTCATCCAGTACCCGGATGGCGAACTGGCACGCCTGGTCTTCCACGAGCTGGCGCACCAGGTTGCCTACGCCAAGGATGACAGCCAGTTCAATGAATCCTTTGCGGTGGCGGTGGAAGAAGTCGGCGTGGAACGCTGGATGGCGCGCTTCGGCGATGAAAAGATGCTTCGCACCTATGCCGACTACGAAAGCCGCAAGAAGGATTTCCTGGCCCTGCTGATGAAATACCGTGCGGAACTCAAGGCCAACTACGACAGCGATGCGGCAGACGCCGAAAAGCTGCAAGCCAAGGCCAGGTTGTTCCAGTCCCTGAAGGACGACTACCAGGTGCTCAAGGCCGGCTGGGGCGGCTATGCCGGATACGACCGCTGGTTCGCCGAGCCGCTGTCGAATGCGCACCTGGCGTCGATCGCGACCTATCACGATTTCGTGCCAGGTTTTCGGACCCTGCTGCGACAGGAAAAGAGCCTGTCGGCCTTCTATGCAGCAGTCAAGCGGATGGCTGCGGAGGACAAGAGCCAGCGCCATCAGCAACTGGCCAACCTGGGACAGCCAGCTAGAATGGCGTCGCATGAAAGCCCGGCGATGGCGACCCGCCAGGAGTGACCGGCTAGCCAATCAGTTTGATTGGTTGAAGCGAGGAAATTTCCCCGCTAGAGTAATTGCTCCAAATTTTCGCAAAATGCTTGCGACGCCGGGGACTGCCGACTAGCATCCTGCTTACCGGCAGCTTTCAACAGGCCTGCCGGCCCGGCGCCCAGCGCATCCTTCCATCTCCATACATAACAATATTTCGAGGCAGACTATGGACAAGATTTGGCTCAGGTCCTATCCAGCGGACGTTCCCGCGGAAATCGACTACACCCGTTACCGTTCGCTGGTCCACCTGCTGGAAGAAGCGTTTCAGAATTATGCGCAGCGCAAGGCCTATATCTGCATGGGCAAGTCGCTGACCTATGCGCAGGTCGATGCGATGTCCCAGCGCCTCGGCGCCTGGCTGCAGAGCAGGGGGCTGGAAAAGGGCGCACGCGTGGCGCTGATGATGCCCAACATACTGCAGTACCCTGTCGCCCTGGCCGCCGTGCTGCGCGCCGGCTACACCGTCGTCAACGTCAATCCGCTTTACACCGCCCGCGAACTGGCGCACCAGCTCAACGATTCCGGCGCCGAGGCCATCATCATCCTCGAGAACTTCGCCACGACGCTGGAGCAGGTGGTGGCAAACACCAAGGTGCGCCATGTGGTCATCGCCTCGATGGGCGACCTGCTGGGCGGCCTGAAGGGCGGCATCGTCAATTTCGTCGTGCGCAATGTGAAAAAGATGGTGCCCGCCTACCAGTTGGCCAATGCCGTGCCGTTCAAGCGCGCACTGGCCGAAGGCAGCCGCATGACGCTCAAGCCCGTGCCACTGGCTCATGAGGACGTCGCTTTCCTGCAGTACACCGGCGGCACCACCGGCGTTTCCAAGGGCGCGACCCTGACCCACCGCAACGTGCTGGCCAATGTGCTGCAGAGCGAGGCCTGGGCGCAGCCGGCGATCAGGCGCGAGCCGCATGTCGAGGAGCTGGTGTATGTCTGCGCGCTGCCGCTGTACCACATCTTTGCGCTGACGGCCTGCTGCCTGATGGGCACCCGCATGGGCGCCACCAACCTGCTGATACCCAATCCGCGCGACATTCCGGGCCTTGTCAAGGAACTGTCCAAGTACAAGATCAATATCTTCCCGGCCGTCAACACGCTGTATAACGGCCTGCTCAACAACCCCGACTTCGCCAAGCTCGACTTTTCGGGGCTGAAGGTCTGCAACGGCGGCGGCATGGCGGTGCAGCGCGCAGTGGCCGACAAATGGCTACAAGTCACCGGTTGCCCCATCATCGAGGGCTATGGCCTGTCCGAGACCTCGCCGGTCGCCACCTGCAATCCATCCGACAACAATGCCTTCACCGGCACCATAGGCTTGCCCGTGCCATCGACCGAAGTGGCGATCCTGGACGACAACGGCCAGCCGCTGCCGCTTGGCCAGGTGGGTGAAATAGCCATCCGCGGACCGCAGGTGATGGTCGGCTACTGGAACCGTCCGGAGGAGACAGCCAAGGTGATGACGCCCGACGGCTACTTCAAGACCGGCGACGTCGGCGTGATGGACGAGCGCGGCTATGTGCGCATCGTGGACCGAAAGAAGGACATGATCCTGGTGTCGGGCTTCAATGTGTATCCGAATGAGATCGAGGATGTGCTGGCGACCCATCCCGGCGTGCTCGAGTCTGCATGCGTGGGCGTGCCCGATGCGAACTCGGGCGAGGCGGTCAAGGTGTTCGTTGTGCGCAAGGACCCGGCGCTGACCTCGGCCCAGCTGATGGACTATTGCCGCGAGCAGCTGACCGGCTACAAGCGCCCGAAGTACATCGAGTTCCGCAATGAGCTCCCAAAGACGAATGTGGGCAAGATACTGCGGCGCGAACTGCGCGACGAAAAGCAGGCGGCGTAACGCCTGTCAGGCCGCCGGCAGCACGCCCGGCCGGCCATCCTCCACCATGAAACGCGCCAGCGTGGCCATCGCCGAGCTGGCGCTTTTTACATTTTCCAGGCCCTGGAACAGTACCGTGGCATGATCCGGCGCCAGGTCCATCACGGCAAAGCCGCGCCGGTCGCTGCGGCCATAGGCGATATGAGGATTCATTGCCAGGTACTGCTCGGTGCGCGCCTGCGGCCGCGAATTCGACGTCACCGACGTGCCGCAGAATTCGCTTGCCAGTACCGGGTTGGCCGGCGAAGTGGGACGGTAAAAATCGCTGCGCAGGTCGCTGGCGAAAAAGCTGTGCACGTCGCCTGAAATCACCACCGGATTGGCGGGGCGGTGGCGCGCGATATCGCGCATCAGGCGCTGGCGCGCCGCCGGGTAGCCGTCCCAGCCATCGGTCCAGAAACGGCCTTCGCCCCGGCCGTCGGCCGGGGCGTGGCTGCACTGGGCCATCAGCGTCTGCTGCGCCAGGATATTCCAGCGCGCCCTTGACGACGCCAGTCCCTGCGCCAGCCAGGCTTCCTGTTCCATCCCGAGCAGCGTGCGCTGGGGTTCCAGCCTTTCCCGGCAAGCCGCGCCGACCGATGTGCTGCCGCCGCGTCCCGTCGGCGCGCAGGCCTGATGCGAACGGTACTGGCGGTCGTCCAGCACATGCAGGCGTGCCAGCCGGCCCCAGTCGTAACGCTCGTAGATGCGCATGTGGGCGAACCCTCCGGCAGGCGCCGGCGGCGCCGTCAGCCGCACCGGCATGTGCTCATAGAAAGCCTGATAGGCGGCGGCGCGGCGCTGAAGGAAGGCCGGGTCCAGCCGGCCGTCGCGGTCATCGGCGTAATCGTTGGCCACCTCATGGTCGTCCCAGGTGACGATCCAGGGCGCGGCATGGTGCGATGCCTGCAGATGCGGATCGGCCTTGTACTGCGCATAGCGGGCGCGGTAGTCAGCCAGCGTCAGCGACTCATCGCTGCGCCGGGGTGAATCCGGATGCGCGGCTTGATACGGACCCCATTCGTAGATGTAGTCGCCGAGAAAGGCGACCAGGTCAGGCGCCATCGCGGCGATATGGCGATGCGCTGCGTACTCGCCGAATTCCCAGTGCTGGCAGGAGGCATAGGCCAGTCTCATCCGTGCCGGCATGGCGTCCGCCGCGGGCGCGGTGCGGGTGCGCGCCACCGGGCTGACCGCGTCGCCCAGCATGAAGCGGTACCAGTACCAGCGGTCCGGCCGCAGGCCGCCCACGTCGACATGCACACTATGTGCAAGCTGCGGCGTGGCGATGGCGTCGCCGCGTGCCACGATGCTGCGGAACGCTTCATCGTTCGCCACTTCCCAGCGCACCCTCAGAGGTCCTGGCGCCGGCGCCGCGTCATTGCCAGGCTCGGACAGGATGCGGGTCCATAGCACGACGCCATGGGCCAGCGGCGATCCGGATGCCACGCCAAGCCGGAACGGATACCAGTCGGCGGCTGCGCAGAGCGTCGTGCCGCCTGCGCTCGCGCCCAGGGCAGCAAGGCGCGCGGCATTGAGCAGAAAGGAGCGCCTGTCCATGCGCGCGATGGCTACGCGCCGTCCGGGTGCTGGTCCGACTCGGGCGGCAACAGCCGCGGCTTGCGGTCTTCTCCGGTGGCGACATAGGTAAGGGTGGCTTCCGTTACCTTCACCACTTCCCACTGCAGGCGATTGCGCTCGGCATAGACCTCCACATTCACCGTGACCGACGTCTTGCCTGACTTGACGACCGTCGCGTAGAACGACAGCAGGTCGCCGACGAACACCGGCTGCTTGAACACGAAGGAATTGACGGCGATGGTAGCCACCCGGCCGTTGGCGCGGCGGGCCGCCGGCAGTGCGCCGGCAATGTCGACCTGGGCCATGATCCATCCGCCAAACACATCGCCGTGCGCGTTGGAGTCTGCCGGCATCGGCATCACCCGCAGGGCCGGCATGCCGGGCGGAAGTCTGGTCTGGTTACTTTCGGTCATGGAGCGGTCCTGCCTTCCTGGGATAAGAACGTTACAATCGAGGGCCAAGCATAAACCATCCACCAGCCCACTCTCAATGCGACGCACTCTGCCCCCGCTTCCCGACGCCCCTGCCAACCAGGGCACCCGCAACGACTGGGCCACCCTGAAGACGCTGCTGCCCTATCTGTGGGCTTACAAATGGCGCATGTCGCTGGCCCTGGTGTTTCTGGTCAGCGCCAAGCTGGCCAATGTCGGCGTTCCGCTCATCCTCAAGCAGCTGATCGACCGCCTGACCGTCACCGCAAGCCAGCCGCAGGCCTTGCTGGCGCTGCCGCTTGGCCTGCTGCTTGCCTATGGCGCGCTGCGGCTGTCGACCACGCTGTTTACCGAATTGCGCGAGTTCGTCTTCGCTAGGGTCACCCAGCGCGCGGTGCGCACGGTCGCGCTGCAGGTCTTCAAGCATCTGCATTCGCTGTCGCTGCGCTTTCACCTGAACCGCCAGACCGGCGGCATGACGCGCGACATTGAGCGCGGCACCCGCGGCATTTCCTCGCTGGTGTCCTATACCCTGTTTTCGATCCTGCCGACGCTGGTGGAAATCACGCTGGTGCTGGGCTACCTGGTGCTGCATTACGACATCTGGTTTTCCATCATCACCGCCGGCGCGCTGGTGGCCTACATTGGCTTCACCGTGCTGGTGACCGAGTGGCGCACCCACTTCCGGCGCACGATGAACGACCTTGACTCCAAGGCCAACACCAAGGCGATCGACTCGCTGATCAACTATGAAACGGTCAAGTACTTCGGCAACGAGGAGTATGAAGCACGGCGCTACGACGAAGGCCTGCAGCGCTACGAGGCCGCCGCGGTGCGCTCGCAAACCTCGCTCTCGCTGCTCAATACCGGGCAGTCCGCCATCATCGCCATCGCCGTCACCCTGATTCTGTGGCGCGCCACCCAGGGCGTGATCGACGGCACCATGACGCTGGGCGACCTGGTGCTGGTCAATGCATTCATGATCCAGCTGTATGTGCCGTTGAATTTCCTGGGCGTGCTGTACCGCGAAATCAAGCAGAGCCTGGCCGACATGGAACGCCTGTTCGCCTTGCTGGACCAGCATCGCGAAGTGGCGGACGTGCCGGATGCGCCGGCGCTTGCCGCCCATGGCGCCGAGGTGCGCTTCTCCCATGTGAATTTCAGCTACGAGAAAAACCGGCAGATCCTGTTCGACGTCGACTTCACCATCCCGGCCGGCAGCACGACTGCCGTGGTTGGCCATAGCGGCTCGGGCAAATCGACGCTGTCACGGCTGCTGTTCCGTTTCTACGACGTGGATGCCGGCGCGATTACCATCGACGGCCAGGACTTGCGCCAGGTAACCCAGCCGTCGCTGCGCAGCGCCATTGGCATCGTGCCGCAAGACACCGTGCTGTTCAACGACACCATCGAATACAACATCGCCTATGGCAGGCCGGGCGCCAGCCGCGAGGAGCTGATCGCCGCCGCGCGCGCAGCGTCCATCCACGACTTCATCGAATCGCTGCCGGCGGGTTACCAGACCATGGTCGGCGAACGTGGCCTGAAGCTGTCGGGCGGCGAAAAGCAGCGAGTGGCGATTGCCCGGGCGCTGCTGAAGGATCCGGCGATCCTGATCTTCGACGAAGCGACCTCGGCCCTGGACTCGCGCGCCGAGCAGGCGATACAGGCCGAACTCAAAGCCATCGCACGCACGCGTACCACCCTGGTGATTGCGCACCGGCTGTCCACCATCGCCGATGCGGCGCAAATCCTGGTGATGGACCATGGCCGCATCATCGAGCGCGGCACCCATGCGCAGCTGCTGGCGGCGGACGGCGCCTATGCGCAGATGTGGGCGCGCCAGCAGGCAAGGCCCGACGAAGCCCAGGCTTCGCCGCGCGCCGATCCAATGGGCGCCAGCGAAGCTGCCTGAGCTCCTCGCTTTGCCTGCGGGCGGGCAGCCGGCTACCATGGCGCCATGGACACCAAATGGCTTGAAGATTTCATTTCCCTGGCCGAGACGCGCAGCTTCAGCCGCTCGGCCGAGCTGCGGCATGTCACCCAGCCGGCATTCTCGCGCCGCATCCAGTCGCTGGAAGCCTGGCTCGGCGCCGACCTGATCGACCGTACTTCTTACCCCACTCGCCTGACGCCCGCCGGCGAGGTGTTCTATGAGCAGGCGATGGAAATGCTGGGCCAGGTCAACAATGCCCGCGCGCTGTTGCGCGGCAACCGGCCCATGGCCCCCGGCATGATCGATTTCGCTGTGCCGCATACGCTGTCGCTGACCTTCGTGCCGAAATGGATCAAGTCCATGGAGACCGGCTTCGGCCCGATCGGCGCGCGACTGATGGCGTTGAATGTGCATGACGCCGTAATGACCATCGTCGAAGGCGGCTGCGATCTTCTGCTGTGCTACCACCATCCACGCCAGCCGGTGCAACTCGACCCCGGCCGCTACGACATGCTCGTGCTGGGATACGAAACCTTGCGCGCCTATGCCCGTTGCGACCGCGCCGGCACGCCGGACTTTTTACTGCCCGGCGACCTCCGCTCGCCATTGCCCTTCCTGTCCTATACCAGCAATGCCTATCTCGGCCGCATGGTGGATCTGATCCTGAGCGATGCCCGCAAGACGCCGCATCTGGAGCGCCGCTATGAAACCGATATGGCCGAAGGGTTGAAGATGATGGCGCTGGAAGGGCATGGCCTGGCCTTCCTGCCTGAGTCCGCCGTCACGCGGGAATTGAAGCAGAAGCAGCTTGCGCGTGCAGACGGCGGCATACCCGACTGGGAAGTGCAGATGGAAATCAGGCTGTACCGGGAGCGTCCTTCCGCTCAGCGGCCTGGCAAGCCGGTCGTCGGCAGACTGTGGGACTACCTGGTCCAGCCGCAGTCGCTAAAACGCCGTTCCACCAAGGCCCAGGCGAAATCGAAAGACACGAATGACAGAAGTGGGAACTAAAACTATGTTTTATACGCATAGTTACATGCGAACAAGGCATTGGATCGGCAGCAGCGGCCAGTCATAAGATACAGGTCTCTGCAGCGCAAGCCCGGTGCGGTTCGCTGCCTGCGTTGTTCAACCAAGGAGCCCTCAAATGTCCAGCCAGCATGAAATCCCGTCTTATCTGACACCGCATGAAATCGGCCCCTGGGCCGTCTACCTCGAGCAGATCGATCGTGTGACGCCCTACCTTGGCGGCTTGGCGCGCTGGGTGGAAACCCTGAAGCGGCCCAAGCGCGTGCTGATCGTGGACGTGCCCATCGAGCGGGATGACGGCAGCATCGCGCATTTCGAGGGTTACCGGGTGCAGCATAATACTTCCCGCGGCCCGGGCAAGGGCGGCGTGCGCTTTCACCAGGACGTGACGTTGTCGGAAGTGATGGCGTTGTCTGCCTGGATGACGGTGAAGAACGCGGCAGTCAACGTGCCCTATGGCGGCGCCAAGGGCGGCATCAGGCTGGATCCGCGCCTGCTGTCGCAAGCCGAACTGCAGCGCGTGACCCGTCGCTACACCAGCGAAATCGGCATCATCATTGGACCGAACAAGGATATCCCGGCGCCGGACGTCAACACCAACGAGCAGGTGATGGCCTGGATGATGGACACCTACTCGATGAATCAGGGCAGCACGGCGTCCGGCGTGGTGACGGGCAAACCGATTTCCCTGGGCGGCAGCCTCGGCAGGCGGGAAGCAACCGGCCGCGGCGTGTTCGTTGTCGGCTGCGAGGCGGCGGTGAAGACCGGGCTGGACATCAAGGGCGCCCGGATAGCCGTGCAGGGTTTCGGCAATGTCGGCAGCATCGCCGCCCGGCTCTTCAGCGAAGCCGGTGCACGCATCGTTGCCGTGCAGGACCATCAATCGACGGTATATAACGAGGCGGGCCTGGACGTGCTAGCGCTCCAGGAACATGTCGCTGCCCACGGCGGCGTGGGCGGTTATGCTGCCGCGGAACACATCAGCGACCGGAGCCGTTTCTGGGAAGTGGACTGCGACATATTGATTCCGGCGGCTCTGGAACAGCAGATCACTGAACTCAATGCTGGGCACATCAAGGCGAAAATCATTCTCGAAGGCGCAAACGGCCCGACCACGCCGCTCGCCGACGACATCCTGCATGAAAAAGGTGTCCTGATCGTGCCGGACGTTATCGCAAACGCCGGCGGCGTGACTGTCAGCTATTTCGAATGGGTACAGGACTTTTCGAGCTTTTTCTGGACTGAAGACGAAATCAATCTGCGCCTTACGCGCATCATGCGGGAAGCCTTTTCAGGCGTCTGGCAACTCGCTTCCGAGAAAAAGGTATCGCTCCGCACAGCCGCGTTCATCGTCGGATGCACCCGGATATTGCAGGCGAGAGAAATGCGCGGCCTGTACCCCTGACAGTCCGCACTTAAGCGACAGACCACCAAGCAATACAGGCGACGCAAACTATTGTAGGCAGCGCAACAGTTTTTTGTTGACATGATTTCTTGTTGGAAATACGATGTCGGCGTTGTTTTGTTTTTCCGATTCGCCCGCCTTGTGCGGGCTTTTTTTATTTGTCCATATTAAACATTGCCAGCTTCATAAGCTTGCTGGAAATCAAAACCTGCTGATGTTGCTCGTAACGCACTCATTTGAGCTAGCCGACGCTCAGTACGGAAAAGCCGGCACCGCGAGTGCACTGAATCCTGGCCAGACAGCCTTTCTGATATTCACACAACGTATTACAGCTATGTGTTTTCGGAAGTTCCGCAGATGCAACACAATGGTTAAAGTGACGGCCTTCCAAATGATGTCTCAAGGAACAGCGATTCAGCGACCGGAGAGAGATTTTTTGGGAAGAATGGCGTTGGACGAGTTGGTAATCGGAACTGTGCAGTTGAAGCAAAAAACAGTTGACGCAAGCCACCAAACACCGCATAATCGCTTTCTCTGCTGCTGACGAACACAACGCTTCGCAGCAGCCGGCAAGTCCCACGGGGCGGCTGGCAGCAGATTGAATTGTCCGGTTCTTTAACAACCAACAACCGATAAGTGTGGGCACTTGATGAAGTGCGCCGGTGGCAACGCCGGATGCTCAAATTATTAAGCAAGTGCTCACTACAAAGAAGTAGAACGATTCGCAAGAATCGATCTGTCAGTATTTTGAGTGAGCGACGGTTCTTCGGAACCTGCCAGCAATGGCACAAAACAGAGATTGAACTGAAGAGTT
>Ga0308161_1004034_pt1 | contig 13743 bp, 14 predicted proteins | sample PhyFR2_FD_201034 | JGI IMG/M metagenome (GOLD analysis project Ga0308161, IMG submission 201034) | Phyllosphere microbial communities from UC Gill Tract Community Farm, Albany, California, United States - DLSLF.R2 | ecosystem: Host-associated > Plants > Phyllosphere > Unclassified | place: USA...
AGGATGCTCAGCCAATCAAGCAGGTGTACCTGTTGTATTTGATCCGGTAGGCGCAGGAGCAACACCTTATCGTACCCAGTCAGCGATACAGATTACTGAGCATGTCCAGATTGATGTGTTACGTGGCAATGTGGCTGAAGTCGCTAATGTCATCGGCGAACAATGGCATATCAAAGGCGTAGATGCAGGAGCAGGCGAAGGAAATATGGTCGAGATTGCTGAACAAGCGGCTCGCCAATTGAAATGTATCGTAGCAATCACAGGCGAAAAAGATGTGGTCACTGATGGCAATACCACCTATACCATTGCAAATAGTCACAGCATCTTAACACGGGTCACAGGCGGAGGTTGTCTGCTCAGTGCTGTTGTGGGTGCATTTATCGCAGTGGCTGATCCTATAGAGTCACAAGAACGCTTAAACGCTGTAGTTGAAGCACTAGCGTTTTACGGCATCGCAGCAGAGATTGCTTACCAACAGACCGCAGGACAAGGTACAGGTAGCTTTCAGATCGAATTTATCAATCAACTCTCTCTAGTCACACCCGATATCGTATCCACCCATTCAAAAATCGCAAAAGTCCAGCGCTTGGCAAGATAAGCGCGACATCTTCTAATCAAATCTATCCAAAGGAGTGAAAAAAATGAGCGTATATCAAGCCTTAACGATTGCTGGTTCAGATAGTGGAGGAGGCGCAGGGATTCAAGCCGATCTCAAAACATTTCAAGAACTCGGAGTCTACGGTATGTCTGTTCTTACCGCTGTCACGGCTCAAAATACAAAAGGGGTACAAGGAGTCTATCCGGTAGAAATGGAAGGTATTATTCAACAATTGGATTCAATCGGTACAGATCTACAACCGCATGCTGTCAAAACAGGGATGTTATTTAGCGCTGAGATTATTCGTCATGTCGCTCAAAAAGTAAAACAGTACCAGTGGCAACATCTAGTGATTGATCCAGTGATGGTAGCCAAAGGCGGCTCTGTGCTTTTGCAACAAGAAGCATTACAAGCGCTCGTCTCGGATCTGATCCCGTTAGCAGAGATCATCACTCCGAATTTACCAGAAGCAGAGCTACTCACAGGGATATCGATCACCAACATGCAACAGCGTGAACAAGCCGCCACACAGTTAATTGATATGGGTGCAACGTATGTAGTGATTAAAGGTGGACATGATGCATCGACTTCAACCGTTGTGGATTTGTTGTATGATGGACAACATTTTGAATATTTTGAAAGCAAGCGTATTGATACAATGCACACGCATGGGACAGGCTGTACTTTTTCAGCGGCATTAACGGCAACATTAGCTCAAGGTAAATCGATCCATGAAGCTGTAGATACCGCCAAGCAATTTATTCAAGCCGCAATTGAAGATGGACTGGGAATTGGTTCCGATCATGGGCCTACTAATCATTTTGCGTATCAACAAAGGAGCCGGGTCTATAATGTCTAAGCCAGATCAACACCAATTGCGCCAGTATTTACGCCTTTATCTAGTGATGGGTAGTGTCAATTGTACACAAGCACCAGAAGAAGTATTAACATCTGCCATCGCAGGAGGGATTACTCTTTTTCAATTCCGTGAAAAAGGAGTCGGTGCACTCACAGGGCAAGCGTACTATCAACTGGCTGAATCTCTTCAACAGATCTGTAGAGAGCATAAGATTCCGTTTATAGTGAATGATGATATTGAATTAGCGATTGCATTGGATGCCGATGGAATTCATGTAGGGCAAGAAGATATACCTGCCAATCAGATTCGTGCACGTCTTGGGCAAAATAAGATGATTGGCGTATCTGCTCATTCGGTCGATGAAGCTAGACAAGCTATTCAAGATGGAGCTGATTACTTAGGCATAGGACCGATCTATCCGACCACTTCCAAAGCTGATGCCGAAGCCGTACAAGGAACACGTACGATTACAGCTCTTAAGAACCATCAGATACATATTCCATTAGTGGGTATTGGTGGTATTCATGCAGATAATGCAGAGCCGATCTTGACCGCTGGAGCCGATGGAATAGCAGTAATATCTGCGATTGCAGGACAAGACAACGTCGAGCAAGCTACGGAGCGATTGAATACACTCACCAAGCACTTTATTGCCAATCAAAAGCAGTAATAGACGGCTTGAAGTTGATTCGAATAGAAATTAATCAAAATAAAGTACAAAAAAGTCATTCTGTATACCGTAGCTTAAAGTACGGTGTAGCGAATGACTTTTCAAGTGGATTTCTATTTTTTTTATCTATTGTACAGTAGGTTTTTCTGTTCTCCTTGTGATGATCTGTATGTTACTGCGAATAACATCGATCATTCTATAGAAGCCAATTGATTTGGTTATTTATATCGTTAAGCGATTTTATGCTGATTAGGCAAGGTATCTTGTTGTTTGTTACGACGGTTGAAGAAGTGAGTGCGTAAGTAAGGAACGATCCAGCGATCTAGACCAATTTTACCAGCATTTGCACCAGCAACGATAATGAAGATTTCAGCAAGTAACAAGTAAGGGTTGGTGCTTACAGTGCCCGAGAACAAGAATGCGAAGTTCATTACCATTCCCATTAGTGCTGCAAGTGTAGTACATGCACCTAAGATTAATCCAAGTCCGACAAGGAACTCACCGATAGGAACAAGAACATTGAATAGTGCTACATTTGGTAAAGCGAAATGTTGTAAAAATGCTCCCCAGCCTGCTTGTACACTTGGATGTTCTCCGCCTGTATTAGCGATAGCACCTGTTAAGAATCCAGTAGCATCGAATCCGCCACCACTTAATTTTTCCCATCCACCAGCGATCCATTTAAAACCGATATATACCCGTAGTATAGTTAATAACCACATTGCCACACTGTTTTCTCTTAGCCATCTGTTCATGATTGCCACTCCCCTGAATAATGTTTTATTTTTGTAAGTCTGTGCTAACTTGTTGAGTTGGTGATGATCATCTCTTCCATGTCTTTATTTTAAATCACAACTAAATTTTAAAATGTGATAAAAATCACAATCTTAGATAAATTTTTAATATTTTATTATTGAACTGTTAAAATATGGTATATATAAATGAAGTAGATGTTTGGATGATGGTATTCGTTAATTACCTCATATGTATTTTATATAGAAGAAGCTTATGTTTTAATAAGAAGTAGATCGTGGTTTACATCTTCTGATTGTACATAAATAACTAGCCGATTTTTAATTCATTTGAAGTTCATATGTGTGTTCTATAGTAGGAATGTATGCTACTGTGCAGATGACAACGATCTGCTACATTGCATAATGATGCTAATCACTGAGGGGGATACTATTGTAATGAATCAATCTGGATTATGGAAAGTAAGCAAATGGACGATTCCACTTGTACTAACTGCTAGTCTGATCGGTTGCGGGTCTGCTGAAGTGGCTACACCTGCACCACAGCAACAACCTGAACCTGCCAAAGTAACTGAACCGATCGCACCAGAAAAGCCAGCAGAAGTGGCCTATACCGCTCCACTTACCGGATTACCTGTAAAGCAACCTTCTCTAGCTAGACCGATTGCGGTCATGATTAACAATGCACCTGCGGCACGTCCACAATCAGGATTAGCACAAGCAGATATGGTCTATGAAGTGCTAGCCGAAGGAGGAATCACTCGTCTGATCGCTGTATATCAGAGTTATCATGGGGACGTGACGATCGGCCCTGTGCGGAGTATTCGTCCGTATTTAATCGGCATCGGGGAAAGTGTAGGCGCATTGCTTGTTCATGCCGGAGGTAGCCCGGAAGCGTACAGTATATTGCAACAAGGAAAGAAAGAGCATTTAGATGAGATCACCAATGCAAGTGCTCCATTCTGGCGAGATTCCAGTCGTAAAGCGCCTCATAATTTATATACGAATGAAGATAAGTTACGTAAAGGTGCACTCCAAAAAAATTACAAACAAGAGATCACGATTCCAACCTATCCTTTTCTACCTTCTACAACTGCTAAATCTTCAACAAGTACAACAACCGATTCACTAAATACAGATCATTCTTCACTTCCAACCGATACTAATTCACTCAAAGCAGATACCGTTTCTGCCGATAATAAAGATAGTATTAGTGCTAATGATTCAAGCTCAACATCCTCTGCCACGACAGCAACCAAAGCGTCATTGATCGAACTTCAATTTTTGCTAGAAAGTTATAAAGTCGGGTATAAATATAATTCCACCACCGGACTTTACACACGTAGTATGAATAATGAACCGCATATTGATCTGAATAGTGGAAAGCCTTTAACTGCTTCGAATGTTATGGTGTTGGGCGGAGATTACAAAGTATTAGACGATATTGGAAGATTAAGCTTAAATCTTAATGCCGGTGGAGAAGCGATGTTATTTCAACAAGGTCAGCAGATCAAAGGTCAATGGAGCAAGAAAAGTGGAGATGTGATTCGCTTTAGCAGTAATGGGCAAGAAGTGCCTCTTGTACCCGGTGTAACGTATTACAATATTGTTCCTAACAGCCCATCATTCGAAAATCATTTGACAATAGATGGTAAAAAATTGAACGAAAATGGATGAAAAAGGTAAAAAATGCTGTAATGATCGAATTAAAGTCGATTTTTGTATGATTTTTGTATGATAAATGTAAACAGAATCTTTACAAACCTATGTACAGATTGATAAGATAACAAAGGTTGTTATGAAATCATTTTGTTTTCATAATTCTAATTTACGACATTTTTCGGCAAAATTTCGAAAAGGGGTTATAGAAATGCGTGTTAAGAAAAAGGATATCTTTTTTCAAACGCTGGAGAACATGGCAGATGCAATTGTGCAAGCTGCAGATTACTTTGCGGAACAAGTACCTAACTTGAAGGATATTCCAGAGTTTACGAAGCAAATGAAGATTTACGAGAATCAATGTGATGATTACACGCACACCATTATTACCGAACTGAACAAAACATTTATCACACCCATTGAGCGTGATGATATTATGGATTTGACGACAACGATGGATGATGTATTAGACGGTCTAGAAGCATGTGCTTCTCGTTTTGATATGTATCATATGACTGAGCCAGATAATTATATTGTTCAATTTGCTGAAATTTTGCGTGAATCTGCTTATGAAATTCAAAAAGCTATTCATTTGTTGTCTCATAAAAAGCTGTTGGCTATTCGTGAACATACGATTCGTCTGAACGATCTGGAAAACCAGGGTGATGATGTATTACGTAACTGTATCAAAGACTTGTTTGCCACAGTGAAAGACCCGATTGAACTAATTAAGAAAAAAGAAATATATGAGCGTTTGGAAACAACGACTGATGCTTGCGAAGATGTAGCGAATAGACTCGAATCTATTATTATGCGCAATTCCTAAGATTGCTTACAAGATAAGCATATGATCCATTTTGCTGAGTATAGATGGATGTAATATGCAGAGATGCAATAATCTGTAACAGATAACTAAGGAGGTAGGATTGCGCAGATTCTCTTGATTGGAGTGCAAGAGATCCATCTGGGCGATGAATGATATGGTAGAAACCTCAATATGGATACTGGCTATCGTCGTGTTTTTGGCTTTGGCGTTCGATTTTATCAATGGATTCCATGATACAGCAAATGCTATTGCTACATCGGTTTCTACTCGAGCGTTACCGCCACGTACAGCGATTCTGATGGCGGCAGTAATGAACTTTCTGGGAGCGATCACGTTCACAGGCGTAGCCAAAACGATCGGCGGTAGTGTTGCTGATCCGGCGACTTTGGATAACGGTATAGAAATCGTTATTGCAACACTAATAGCTGCAATTATCTGGAACTTAGCAACATGGTGGTTCGGTATTCCTTCTTCTTCTTCACATGCTTTGATCGGTGCCCTAGCAGGAGCTGTATTTGTTGGAGCAGGTTCAAGTTCTGTGAACTGGAGTGGGTTTATCAAAATTGTTGAAGGATTGATCTTGTCACCGTTGATTGCTTTTGCAATCGGTTATATCGTCATGACGATTCTGAAATGGATTTTTGCTAAACGTAGCCCGCATAGCGTCAATAAAGGGTTCCGCACAATGCAAATTTTGACAGCAGCGATTCAATCATTTACACATGGTACGAATGATGCGCAAAAAGCGATGGGTATTATTACATTTGCTCTAGTCGCAGCTGGTGTTCAGGATAATCTAGATGTACCGCTTTGGGTTAAAATCTCAGCAGCAACAGCGATGGCACTGGGAACATCTGTGGGTGGTTGGAAAATCATCAAAACAATGGGAACCAAAATTTTCAAAATCGAGCCTATTAACGGTTTTGCAGCTGATATCTCAGCCGCATCGGTTATTTTTACAGCAACACTGACTCACTTGCCTGTAAGTACAACGCATGCGATTACATCAGCTATTCTAGGTGTAGGTTCTGCCAAGCGCTTCCGTGAAGTGAAATGGGGACTTGCTGGACGGATCGTGATTGCATGGATCGTTACGATTCCAATTGCAGCGATCTTATCTGGACTTATTTTCAAAGTACTATTCGATTTGTTCTAAAATAAAATCGGATCATTATAGATCACTACCGCCGTTTCTTGCGAACGGCGGTTTTTTGTGCGATTCTAAGTGGAACAGAGATGCTTATGAAAATAACGACAGACGCTAAATCGTCTATATTTGATATAAAGGAAGTGAACTCGCTTCATGATTCGCATTCTTGGCGTGACGCAAGAACATGAGATTATTCAGGATATTCAATTAGAAGAGATCGAGTCGGGTAACTACTTATGGTATTGGGTCGATTTCAATCAGCCAACCGCTGAAGAATCCAAGAAGTTAAGTACCTTTTTTCATTTTCATCCATTAGCGGTAGAAGATTGTCTGCATGTGCTTCAACGCCCGAAGATCGATTATTATGGCGAGGTGCAGTTTCTAGTTCTTCATGCGATGCATCCAGAGACATTACTGGTCGAAGAAGTCGATTTATTTGTCAGCGATAAATTTTTGGTTTCCTTTCATCATGGAGAACTGCGAGAGATTGAGACGGCATGGCAACGTATTATTAGCTATGGTCAACAGGGAGCACGTCCCACTTGGGCAAATGGGCCAATAGCCGCCGCTTATATCATTACTGACAAAATTGTCGATGAATATTTTCCTTGTGTGTATGAGATTGAAGATGAATTGAATGAACTTGAAAATACAGGGCCAGATGAACCGGTAGATGATCTGTTAGCGCAAGTATTTGTACTGCGTTCTCGTCTACTGAAATTACGAAGAACAATTATTCCAATGCGTGACTTGATGTACCGGGTTATTAACTCACAACATATTCAGAAGGTCGATCAGCATCATTCATACTTTGGCGATATCTATGATCATTTATTGAAGTTGTCGGATATGATTGAGTCGAATCGTGAAATGACTTCAGATCTGCGGGATAGTTATATTTCGCTTAATTCCAATCGAATGAATACGATTATGAAAACGTTGACGGTGATCACAACTATTTTTATGCCGTTGACGCTGATCGCAGGTATCTATGGCATGAATTTTGAGAATATGCCAGAACTGAAATGGAAGTATGGCTATTTTGGCGTGCTATTGCTGATGTTTGCTTTGGGAGCAGGGATGATGACTGCTTTTACAAGACGTGGATGGTTTAAATAATTGTTCTACTCAAACAAAATCTGGTACTCTGTAATGCTGTACATCGTTAATGCTTGAAAAAATACCCAGTAATATATACAATGTAGGTACAGTAACCGTAGTAGGGGATGATCTAATCGTGCAACTTAAAAAACTTGATGATAAAAGTGTTGATCAATTATTCGAAGCGATTTTGACACTAAAAAATTTAGAAGAATGTTACGTCTTTTTTGACGATCTATGCACTGTGAATGAGATTCAGTCTTTATCACAGCGTCTTGAAGTGGCTCGTATGCTAGGCAAAGGTTCAACCTATAACCAGATTGAAGCAGAAACGGGTGCAAGTACAGCTACGATTTCCCGTGTAAAACGTTGCCTGAATTATGGTAATGATGGTTATAAAATGACATTGGAACGTCTAGGGAGGTAATCTCTATGAAGCCCGGTGTATTAATAATTAGTCATGGCTCGCCGGAACCATCTTGGATGGAGCAGATTGATGAAGCTGTATCTCATATCCATCTGCCAAGCGATCTACCTGTCAATGCAGTCTTCCTGGACAATGTTCCGGGAAGATTTATTCAGGATGGAATCAATGAACTAGAAGCGCAAGGAGTTACCGATCTATTAGTGGTTCCGCTATTTGTGTCCTCTGGTAGTACACATATGGACGAAATCGCTTATGCTTTGGGTGTCAAAGAAACGCCTGATCGCGAGACCGATCTGGAACCTTTTACGATTCAAGCGAAAGTTCACTTTGGTTATCCAGCCGATGATGATGAAGATATCGCTCGTATGGTCTGGGATCAAGTGAAAGATTTATCGGTTGCCCCTGAGAATGAAGTGGTGTTGGTTGTGGGTCACGGCAGTATTCATGACGGATTCAGACAACGCTGGGAGAAAGGGATTTCTTCTCTAGCTCAGCGAGTAGGACAGGTGAGTGAAGTGGCACATACCGATTATGCACTGCTCAATCCAGATAGTCTGCGTGCCAAAACAGAAGAATGGACAGCACGCGGCTACAAAGTGCTGATTGCTCCTCTGTTTCTAAGTAAAGGGATATTCCTGAATCAAGTGATTCCCGGGCGTGTAGAAGGGTTAAGCTATGAATATGCAGGTACAGCATTATTGCCACATCCACTGTTATCTCATTGGATGGAGCGTCAGATTCAGTCACTGTTGAACCAACTGATGACAACATAATTCATATTAGGTGGCATGATGGAATGAAAAAAGCGAGACTGATATATAATCCTTCTTCAGGTCGGGAGGAAATGAAGCGCCGATTGCCGGATATTTTGGATCGGTTAGACAAAGGCGGAATCGAAGCCAGTTGTCATGCGACAACAGGTGAAGGCGATGCAACTTTGTCTGCTTCCAAAGCGATCGAAGATGGATATGATCTGATTATTGCTGCTGGTGGCGATGGCACGATTTACGAAGTCATCAATGGCATGGCAGAATATGATAACCCACCACCATTAGGCGTATTTCCACTGGGAACAACCAATGATCTGTCACGTGCATTAGGCGTGCCCAAGAATTGGGAAGATTATTGTGATCTGGTGATTCGTCAAAATGCGAGACCGATTGATGTAGGTCGCTTTAATGATCGGTATTTTATCAATATAGCAGGTGGAGGATCACTCACTGAGCTGACATACGAAGTACCCAGTCGACTCAAAACGATGATCGGACAGATGGCGTATTATATGAAAGGCATCGAGAAAGTCGTTAACTTAACGCCTACGGAGCTTAAGATTACAGCGAACGGTCAAGAACCACTGCATGAGGAGTTTATGATTTTCCTTGTGGCGAATACCAATTCAGTAGGCGGTTTTGAAAAGCTGGCTCCTGGAGCACGAATAGACGATGGACTGTTAGATTTTATTGGTGTCAAAAAGTGTAATATCGCTGAATTTATCCGCCTGATCTCTATTGCAGCCCGCGGTGAGCACCTTAACGATCCGAAGATTATTTATTTCCAGACCGATCGCTTAGAGATTGAAGCGCCTAGTAATAATGTACAAATTAATCTAGACGGTGAACTCGGTGGATCATTACCGGGGATTTTTGAGATTTTGCCACAGAAATTGCAAGTGTTCTCGGATCTCAAGTAGATCGATAGTGATAGGTTGTAAGATATACAGTTGAAAAAGTTACTCTAAAGATGTTGTTCTAAAAGTTGTTGTATTATTCCATATTTTCATTAGCGTGCAGTATGTCTGATGTCAGTAAGGGATGGTTATACCACATTTAGAACAATGTCTTTTTGATATGTGTAATAATATATGGAAAAGATAACGATAGTTATTGTAAGTATAGGTATTTTTCTATACAATCTTTAGAGGAATTGTTCTTCGGAATGTCCATTCGTAGTGGACAATGTGTTTGTGGAGTGAGATGTTGGATAGACCTGAATAATTAATGAAATGCAGTCATGTGTATAAAGAAATGGAGCCAAATGAGATGAGTAAAGACCGCAGAGGCGGCAGAAAATATAGCAATAACCGGCAACAACCGAGTCAAGCGACAGCCCTTGCGCTGGCGAACTTACCCGTTGCCAAAAATGACGAGTTGGAATTAGAAATTATCGGCATGAATCACGATGGAGAAGGCGTAGGTCGAGCAGAAGGATATACACTGTTCGTTCAAGGCGCTTTACCCGGTGAGAAGATTCAAGCCAAAGTACTCAAAACAAAAAAACAATACGGTTATGCCAAAATGACCGCCATCCTAGAATCCAGTCCAGATCGCGTAGAAGCCCCTTGCCCGATCTATAATCAATGTGGCGGTTGTCAGGTACAACATATGAGTTATGACGCTCAATTGGAATGGAAACGTCAGCATGTGATAGATAATTTACAACGGATTGGTAAACTGAATGTACGGATAGACGAACAGGTTCAGCTTCATCCAAATCACAACGCAGATACACAGAAGAAGTCAGTAAATAAAGGGATCAAAGTCTTACCAACATTAGGAATGGCTGAACCGTGGCGTTATCGTAACAAAGCACAGGTGCCAATCAGTGAAATCAACGGTCAATTGGTTGCTGGCTTCTACGCTCGTGGCAGTCACCGTATTATTGATATGGATACCTGTCTCATTCAAGATACACGCAACGATGAACTGATCGCCAAAGTGAAACAGATCGGCAAAGAGCTAGGTGTATCTGCATATAATGAAGAGTCAGGTACAGGGCTACTGCGTCATGTGGTCGTCAAAGTCGGCTTCCGTACCGGTGAGATGATGGTCGTCCTTGTCACCAACGGAGAACGTCTACCACGTCCAAGCGAATGGATCGATCGTATTCGTCTCGAAATGCCACAGGTAGTTAGTATTTGCCAGAATGTGAATACCAAGACGACCAACGTTATTTTCGGCGATACCACCAAAGTATTATGGGGACGCGAAGTGATCCACGATTATATCGGTGATGTGAAGTTTGCGATATCCGCACGTTCTTTTTATCAAGTGAATCCAGTGCAGACGGATGTGTTATACAGTAAAACGGTTGAATATGCTGGATTGACAGGCAAAGAAACGGTTATTGATGCGTACTGCGGAATAGGAACGATTTCACTCTTTTTAGCGCAACATGCGAAGCAAGTGTATGGCGTTGAAATTGTGAAAGAAGCGATCGAAGATGCTCGTTCTAATGCGGTATTGAATGGGATGACGAATGTAGAATTTGAAGTCGGTGCATCCGAAGATGTCATTCCGTGTTGGAAAGAGAACGGAATTACACCGGACGTGATCGTCGTCGATCCACCGAGAAAAGGATGTGATCCGAGGTTGTTGGAGACGATCTTGGCGATGCAACCGGAGCGTGTGGTATACGTGTCCTGTAATCCAGCGACACTGGCGAGAGACTTGCGTGTGTTGGAAGATGGAGGGTATGTGACGGTGGAAGTTCAGCCGGTGGATATGTTCCCGCATACGGTGCATGTGGAGTGTTGTTCACTTCTTGTGAGGGGAAGTTAATACAAGATACACATCGGTGTTAATCCCCTTCAGTTAGGGGGTGTTTTCCATTTACTTTGATATGTAGACCTTGACGCGCATTGATTATAGCTAGAAATATCATTGTCTCTCTACAAATTATGATGAGCGAGGAAATGTGGTTCGACCGACCGCCGTTATGCAGCAATGCACTGCGTACTGTAGTGAGTAAACCAGCCACAAGCAGTGGCGTAATTATTTAGATTGCTTTTAGGGTAAAGCTCATAATAAAGACAAAGAGGAATCGGTGACTGGTGGAGTTCACAGTTCTACAAGCCACCGAATAGTTTTAACGTTCAGCTGAGTGAATTCTCAGATTGCACTTGTTTAATTAAGCCTTGTCGTTCTTTCTGAAGTCATTCTCTGAAGAATCCACTTTTTCTTGATCGGGTGGACTGAGTTTTTGATGGGTTTCACGGAATTGATGGTACGCTACATATAATTTGTAGTATCTTATCAACTCGTCTATTGTACTATCATGAACTTGCTGAAGTGTATTTAGGTTATTTATGAACCAATGGATGATATCAAGAAGTATATTCATTTGGGTATTCCTCCTTTCCTAGTGAGATTTGAGTCTTCATATAACCTTCACTATTCATATAGAACCTTCTGAAAATGAATGGTGGAGGGGTGCTCCCTCACTATCCACAGGACAGAAGATATCGTTTTGAGTACCGGAACTAGCGAAGATTTTTCAGGCCTTCTCTTAGTTGAGCGAACAGCTTCGTTTTCCTTTTATTAATCGCTTTCTGTGACAATCCAATATCGGCGGCGATATCCCGCTCGGATTTGCCGATACTGAAGAGTTCCATAATCCTGCGGTTTTCTGGGTCCAACTTCTCCAGGGCCGCGAACAATTCTTCGAGAAGCAGCTTGTCCGTTACGAGTTCACTCAAATCGACTGTGTCGGATACTTGGAAACCATCCTCGGTGAACTTATCCAATGAAAGGGTACCGATTGTCCGTTCTATTGGCGGAAGTCCATTTTTCGCACGCTCTAAATCGCATTCACGACAACTTTTGGTACAACGAGTACCTTTTTCATCTAAACAGCGTATTTCTCGCTCTTTGCGCTTACGCTCTACCCAAGCTGGACGTTTATAGGCTCTATAGACTTCTTCGGAGGCAGGGATTTGCTGGCCGTCAATAATTACGTGCCACGTACCATCGTGAAAATTACTGTTCTTTGGTTGAATCTGATTTTCTTTGCTTGACATGTAAAAAGCCCTCCTTCGGTTTGAGCCGAAATGGAGAGCTTTTTTGATATTACAAACCAGACCACGGATGGTTGGTAGCAATTCAATAGGATTTCTCCATTTCGAATTGCAACCTCAATTCCGGTGGTCGATTGCAAATATTTAGTTGTAGTTCACACAACACCGGAATGCCCTGCAGGTGGCTGTTGTGCGAAGGTTTCAATCTATGTATTAATAGTAATTCAGTCATAATCGTCCTAACAGGAAGTCAGACTTCATGATATTGGACAAAAAATGAGCCCTTACAAATAAACAAAATACTGTTTATTTGCAAGGGCTCTCTGATAATCCTCGAAAAGAAACACGAAGTCGGACTTCATGTTTTCGCGAAATTTATTTGGTTATGCCTATGAAGCAATAGAAATAAGAAAATATATTATCGATTTTTTGGTATTTACATACCAAAATTAAATATTGATTGACACGAATTATGTATGATGCTATGTTTTATGTATGAAAATAACAGTGAGTTGTTTTGCAAGGGAGGGATAAAGATGCGCAATGACAAGCAGGTGAACTATATTTGGAATCGTTATAATACGTTGAGGGGATATACTGCTCAGTCAGAGTTACAAGTTGCATTGTTCCTTTTAAAAAAGACAAAAGATGAATTTTTATCAAGTTTAAGAAAGCCTACTGAGCAGAAAGCTTATGAGCTAATGCTTTCAATATCAAATAGTTACGGAATGAAAAATCCATACCCGGATTCTAAGACGTTTTTTGGTGCTTTTATGGCTATGGATGATGAAGATATTGATTGGGAAATGGTAATGGCATCTGCAGATCCTAAAGGGATGTTTTACATACCAAAAGTTCTGATTACAGAATTTGAAAAACATTTTAATCCAAACACTAAGATGGTGTTGA
>Ga0308161_1004035_pt1 | contig 13741 bp, 14 predicted proteins | sample PhyFR2_FD_201034 | JGI IMG/M metagenome (GOLD analysis project Ga0308161, IMG submission 201034) | Phyllosphere microbial communities from UC Gill Tract Community Farm, Albany, California, United States - DLSLF.R2 | ecosystem: Host-associated > Plants > Phyllosphere > Unclassified | place: USA...
CATGTCGCAACATGTAGCATCTGATCGTGCTCGTCTTCTAAGCTCAACCTCTCGCATGCTCTCTGCTCAGAGACCCCGGGCGACAGCGCTTTGGAACTTGTTGTTCATTTACGACATGTTGTTGACATTCGAAAAGTCCATCTCCGGATGTTGCGATTGCAGCTTTTGAATCATCTGCTCACAAGTAAGACGGATCCGTCAGCACTAGTCAAACCTCCAACAACCAAGCGAAGAAGCAGCGTAGAATGAGGCGGAAAGGGGGGGAAGAAGGCATACTTCTTGCTGTTTAAGCTGATCCGAAGTTGGCTTGCCCATTTGCTGTTTTGCGCAAAGTATTCGGCGAGTGAAAGGTGACGAGTAGAAGATGGAAGTCCGAATTGGTTCGAAGAAGGAGTCGAGAAAACAGAAAAGTCAGTCTATCTTCACTTGGATCTGACGAGCGAGCAGCGGGAGAAGCGCACCTTTTGCTGATTGTCGAACTGCAGATGAACGATGTATCCGCATAAGTATCTCGTACCTTATTCGCTGAATAGAAACGAAACTTACCATCATCTTCTCTACCATCGCTCTCGTCTCACCATCTAGATCACTTAGCTTCGAGTTCTCTGGATTGATCTTCTTCGTATCGATCTTGGGAGCAGACGTGACGACGTGAGGCCACCAAGATTGCTGTGATGAACCTTTCTCGAGCGAGATAGTGATCTCTCGCGAATCATCTGGCGAGTGCCGATTGTACGAGGCGAGGTAGAGAAGGTAGCGAGAAAAGAGATAGAGAGCAGAGGCAAGCGTAAGGGTCAGTACACAAGGATAGAGGGTCCTGTAAAAGAGGGTAGAAGGGAAGCAAAAGTTGCGACGAACCCAAAGTCCAGGTGCACTCGTCGACCTTGATCTCTTTCGGCAACTCTCCCGACAAGATGGGTTCCTCACCCTTCAATCCGACCTTGATCGACAGTTTCTTGATGTCTACTGTGAGCTGTTTGGCTTTGGTGCCTTGAGGAACTGGAACTGAGATTGTAACATCGTTCAAAGTTTGACGCCATCGGTAGGGAAGCGCTGTAGAGGGTAGCAGATCGAGTCAGTATCATCTTCAGGGTGTCTAAGGATCTGTGCTTGACTGTGAGAAGGGGCGAGAGCAGAGATTAGATGAAGCTGCTCCGCCTCTTTCCATTCCTGTTGAGCGACTCTGAAAACAGCTAGAACCTCTTCCATCATTCCTGCTATCCATAGGCTATCGTCTGATGTAGCGTTCGCGCCAGTATTCCTCGTCGTCGTCGAGCAAGATGTTTGGAGAAGATTGAATGATTTACCATCTTGCTCTTGCTTCTCCTTGACGGCTGCTTCGAGGTCGAGCTTCTTCTGTTCTTCTTGACTGATCTCGGGAGTTTCTTCAGTAGGAGACGACATTGTTGGCGAGAAGGGAACGACTTGATCGCAAATTTCGCAAACATTGTTTCGCAGAAATCTCGATTTCCGTGAACAAGTTGGAGATCTGACAAGTGGCTGATCAAAGAGTGTGTCGGCGGTCACGCCTGACTGAGCTCCAGAAAACTTTTCGAAACTCTCTTTTCGTCGGTTCTCGAACTCTTTCGGTACGCCTAGCATGGAGTCAATGATTCTTTGCTGATTGCGTCAGGGTATATACAAGTTCACGTCAAAGGGCGTGATGAAGGGGATGAGGGGGTATCAAAGGGATGAATGGGTGCTAGAGAGAAAGGGTTTAGGCGATACGAGCCTTTTTACTTGACGATTCGTCGTTCTGAAGCTCTGCGTGACCATTTTCTCGTCTGTGGTACGGAGAGACGAACGAGAGACGAAGGAGAGACAGCGCAAAGGGTGAAAGAACGAAGGAGAGTGAAAGTGAAGGAGTGAGCGAGAAGCGGCGTCCGAGGGAAGGGAAGGAGCAGCGAAGAGGGAGATGTGGAAGACGAGCGAGAGTCAGCCACACTCATGTATGAATCATAGCGGGAGGATGTGTGAGTGGTCGAGAACGCAGCTGATAGTCCCCTTGCTCTCCCGCTTGACGGATTGTCCAAATGAGTCCAACTGAAATTGTGATTGTCTAATACTCCGGTTGAGCCATCACGTCAACGGAGGGGGAGTGTAAATCTACTAGGCGTGTAAGGTGGGAGGCGTGTAATCTAAAAACAAGGGAGAGGATGTATGTACTGTAGGGAAAGGAAGCGGTATTTACTTTTGAGCGGCCGACTTGTCCTTCGAGAAGTATTCGAGCTTGGCGGTAGGGTCAGTCTTGATAGTATCCTGTCGAAGAGTAAACGAATATGAGCTACATGTTGCGACCTGAAAAAGGAGAATCAAGAGACTCGCCTTGTTGCTTGTAGGATCCCAGTTGGCTGGGCAGACTTCGCCGTTTTCATCTGTGAATTGGAACGCTTGGATGAGGCGGAGAGTTTCGTCGACAGATCGTCCAACAGGAAGATCGTTGATCGTGATCTGACGGAGAGTACCTGTGTGGTTCATGAGGAAGAGTCAACGAAAAGATCGTCGATTGCAAGAGGTCCCGATTTCAGGAGGTCCCGAAGTGTACCCTTGGGATCAATGAGGAAGAGTCCACGAAGGGAAACTCCAGCATCTTCGATCAAGACACCGTAGTCTCGGGCGATCTTCATCGACTTGTCAGATACGAGCTTGAGCTTGAGATCAGGTCCGAGTCCACCTTCGTTGCGGTGAGTGTTGGCCCATGCGAGATGAGAGTATTCGGAATCGGTAGAAACGGCGAGAAGTTCAGTATTGAGCTTGGCAAAGTCCTCGAGACGTTGATTGAATGCGAGAATCTCGGTGGGGCAAACGAAGGTGACTATCGAACGAGAAGAAGAAGGCGAAGAAAGTCAGCGAACCTCGTCGAAAATTGCGAAAAGTCAAAGATGAGCTCACAATCCATAGGGTAGAAGAAGAGTACGAGCCATTTGCCCTTGTATTGATCAAGCTTGACAGTCTATTGCATAGTACGAAGGGGTTGAATCAGTTGAGATGAACCGGAGAGAATCCAGAGATTTCCACAACATCTGCTGCCCCCGAATGAGTGATGTAGAAGTTGAACTCACCTCGAAGAATCCATCTACAACAGCGGTAGCCTCGAAAGAGGGAGCGGGATGTTGAACTCGAGCAGACATTTGTCTAGAGATGAAGGGAAAGAGCGAGATCAGCAGACGAACGATAACCTCGCTAGCAGACGCGAATCCAGGCTGTGGATATTACCCACGGGAAGTAGCTAGTTGTTGGCGAGTAGAAGGGAGGAGGAGGAACAACCTTGACCGAAATTCTTGTCAACTTCTTTGCTGACAAATTTTTTAAATATCGCAACGCCAAATCGTCGCCAGACTCCTCGCTCTTCGGAAATACAGAACGTGTTGCGAGTTGCGAGAGTGCGAGACTATGCGATAAAAGATGACAACTACAAAATTGACGATCATTCCTATTTTAACGACGAGAATCCCTCGAGATATGATAACAATCTATGCTAGACTTGACCTGTTGCTCCCCCTCCTTCCTGGTTCCAATCCTTGACCAATCCACGCTGTTCACACCACATCAAGAACCTTCTCCAAATCCCAGGATCAGAATCCGGATCTGTCTCCATCCACTCGTTACTTGCTGCCATTCTCAAAGTCGCCTTGTTCCCTACGATGAACAGCGCATCCTTCGCCCTCGTCAACGCAACATTAAGTCGTCGTTTATCTGTCAAGAATCCAATCCATCCACCTTTATTCGAACGAACAGTCGAAAGGATGATAACCTTCTTCTCGCGACCTTGGAATCCGTCGACTGTGTTGATTTCGACCCCTCGAAGCTCACTCGCTCTGGAACGACCGAGGGCTCTGGCGAGTCGTTTCGCTGCCCAGCCAGATTCGAAAGTGTTGAGGAGGAGTTGTGTTTGAGCGAAGTAAGGTGAAATGATGCCGATGTCGCGAGCATCGAGGGCCGGATTGCGTTCGAGCAAATCGCCGACGATCTCAAGTATGAGGTCCACCTCGACTCGATTCAGCGTGGATCGACGATTGACGGATTCGGGACCAGAGTGAGAAACGAAAGCGACGGGAAGGGGAGTCGAGGATTGAGCAGAGGTTGAAGTGATCGAGCTTTCGGGTGTGGTGAAGAAGCGGGAGCGAGGAGGCGGAGGTCGAGCCGAAACCGACGTCGCATCGTGCAAAGCGGAGCGGTAGAAACTGAGATTGGGGAACGCAGAAATCGCTGGTCGCATTCGGTACTGAGTGTCGAGAAGAACCGATTTGACGTCTGCGAGGAATGTCTCGTAAGCAACAGCCTATACAAAGAATCGAAACGTTTCGCTCACTCTGCGCAACGAGCAGTCGCTCGAAGAGACTGATCTGCAGTCGCTCCTTCTTGGCTTCTCGTGACTGCGAGGGGAAACATGCATCAGCGGTATCACAAGATACGAAACCAGATCACAGCGGGACATACGGAGACGACAGCAGGAAGCTGTTTGTGATCGCCGATGAGCGTAACTTGTTGTGCGCCTTTCATCAAGGGCACGAGCGTAACGGGCTGTAGTCAACGCCGTGATGATCAGTAGCTTTACACTAGTAGGAGGACGGGGCGAACTCACCTCGGTGCACATCGCCGCTTCGTCGAGGAAAACGATGGGAAAGTCGATCATCTGTATCGTCGCAAAATCAGCTCAAGTGCAAGCTTCTAGGGATAACGACCTCGAAGCTTACGTTCAATACTTTACTCGCACCTGATCCGAGAGCAGTCGCGCAGAAAACGTCGGCGGTAGCAAGCAAACTCGAATACAATCGTTGTTCGAGCACGATATACTTTCTCCACATCTTTCTGTACCGTTGTTCGAGTTCAGCTGTAGAGGCATACAAGAGTCGGTCGGGTGATCTTCACTATTGGATTGGACAAGGAGGACGTACAGTCTCGAAGCTCGGCTAGCTTCCTTTCCGCAGGTTCTGTAATTCCAGCTGTTTGATCCTTACTCCGCTTCAACTCATCCCGTAGTAGTTCACATTCGATTCTTGTCTCTTCGAATCGAGCCCAAAGCGGGTGTTGCTCTTGACGTTTCTCGATTGTCCATTTTTCGATCTCGGGTGAAACTTTGCTAGGCTTGCCGCACCGTAATGGATTGAGACCACGTCGAACGAGGAGTGAGAGGAGATGATCAGTCGAGACATGAGTCGGAGCTGCGAGAAGGATCGGTTGGGGAATACGGAAATGTAGTTTGAGGAGAGCGATGAGGGAAACGATCGTTTGCGACTTGCCGGTACCAGGAGGCTGCAGAAGACAAGACTCGTCAGGGAGCTTATTTCTCTGTCATCAATCACGTTCGAACGAAAAGCTTACACCTTGGATGAGACTCAGTTTCTCTCCCATCGCCATCGCAACCGCTTTAGTCTGACTCGCATTCAACCCAAGCTCTGGATCTCCCGGTAATATCATAGGATCGTCTCGCATGTACCTCTGAGCCCACGAATTGATGAGTTGGTTCTGAGTGATCAAATCTGAAGGGTGAAGAGTCCTAGAAGAAGAATTTCGAGTTTGAAGCGTGATGTCGGGGTTAAGAAGAGATTCGGGCGAGGGGAGGTGGGCGAGTTCGGCTGCTGGCGATTCGTCGAATAAGTCTTCTTCAGAAGGATGCGAACGTTCTTTCGACAGTAGTGCAGTTTCTTCGATTTTCGGAACGATGAGTTCTCGAAGGTCGGTTCCTTGAAGTGTCCATTCTCGAAGAGTCGGGGAAGCTCCTTCCGATGCACTTTCTTGCGCTTCTTGGACGTGCGTTGCATTACGAAGACGCTGCCGAGACGGGTCGAAGTAGAGATTATTGATCGCTTGTTCTTGTAGGTTGTAGGAGGATTCGTCGAGTCCGATGTCGACTCTGTCAGAGCAGCTACGTTAGTTGAGACTTATGAAGTGAAAGGGAAAGCTCGAACTCACTGGTAGACATCCTCTTCGTTCATCGGCCACATGTCAGACTCTTCGAATGCGACGACCAGCTGAGTGTCCCTCGCTTCCAGCACCGTTCCTTGAACGTACCACTCGTCCGACTGCGAGCTAGCTGAGGGAGCAGGTTGAGGTCCATTCGGATCGAGATCTTCACGCGGTGCTCGAGTGATCCGAACGATAGTGTTTGCCCTGTTCGTAGCATTCTAGTCAGGAAAAAGTCGATGAAACAAGAGTGGAGCGAGGTACTCACGATGCAAAATCCCAGAGATCCTCCGTTAATCCTCGACCATCTTCCGACCTGAAACTTGCAACAGCTTTCGCCCCGTTCGAGTTCATCCCAGACGAAACCGTTTGATCTTGCTTCGACTTCCTCAAGGTCTGAATCTCTTCGGCTCGACTCGAATCGGTCAACCAGGTCCCAATCGCTCGACAAAGAGTCTTGCCGTCAAGTTCTCGTTCACTCGGAGTTCCTTGTCTTGCGAGATTGAGTCGATAGTTGTCTTCATCAGATTTGCGAGAAAGGGAAAGTAAACGGTCCAACCTATTCTCAATGAGTTGGGTGAGCTGGACACAAAGCGAAAGAACGGGAGAGGGCGTACCGCTTCCGATATTGATCAGCACTTGTCCAAGTACCTTTCTCTGATTCTTTGACTTTCACTTTCCATCCCCAAGGTTCCGCACCTTCTACATCTCTACTCTTATAACTCCTCGCTATCCGACTCGTTTCCAACCCAATTCCAACTAATCGATTGTGACCTTGCGATTTCGTGTCGTTTTCTGCGCGAGAATACAGTGAAGGTGGACTCGATCGGAGGTATTTGCGTAACGGTGAGGAGAGTCGCCAGTCTGATCGAGAGACGAGAGGGAGTTCGTGGGGTTGAGGGGAAGGGTGAACAGGGCAAGGAGGAAGCGGATCAGGGACGAGATACGGAAGGACAGTGTTTGACGGGAGTCGCTGGCAGGGTTGCAACAGTAAACCTTTCGTCGATCGGGACCGTGGGAGTTGAGTGAAAGGAGACTTGTGCGTTCTGGGAGGCGGAGGAGGTGAGGTTTTCGGCATTGTTCGAGCACTCTGCGGTGTCTTGATGTTCCCCCGCGGCACGATGGACTCCATCAGCTCGTTCTCCATTTCCTTAGCTTTCCCTTTTCCTTCATCGATCCGTCCAACACTGATTATTCCCGTTCGAATGGTCTCTTCCCAGTCTTTCGGCCGGTCATCCCAATCCATCTCGACATCTCCATCCAAATCATCCGCGTAAACGGTTTCTCCCACATCAATGTACCTCCTGCTTTTCGCACTCGTCCTAGTCAACTCGTCCCGACTCTCCCACGTTGGAAACGCTTCCCTCTCGATTTCCTCCAGAATTCCGTCGCCATCTCGAGGGGCGAACGAATCCAATGGTTTCTTATTCGGCAGAAGTCGAGATGATGATGGTGAAGGTGGCGGAGGAAGTCGTTCGTTGTAGCGAGAGTGAGATGCGAGAGCGTGAGCGTTTCTTCGAGAAAGAGGCGAAGTGGAGGATCGTTCGTGAGCGTGAGAATGGATTTGTCGCGATGTCGAAGGGAGCAGAGGAGGTATCGATGGAGTCTTGCGCGGTCTAACAGGTCGTACTGTTGTCGTTGTCGCCAGCAAGAACTGTCGAGGCGAGCAAGTTGACATCAAGCTGTAACAAAAGAGCGAGATTTGATTCTGCATAGCCAAACTCGATACTGAGTGGATAATGTACTGACCTCGATGTCTTCCCAGCTTGATTTCCTCTTGTACAGCGACTTGTAATCGATTGTCAACAATTTCAGACGCGGTGAATCAAAGTCGATGTGGAGCGTGACTTTGAAGGTAGGATCGCCTGTTTTGATGATGTATGAGTTAATGTGGGTGTTCAAGAGCGAACCCGAGTGTACAGGTGAAGTGAGGAAGCCAGAAGCGAGCCGAGAAAGAAGTTCCCTTTCTTCTTCCCACCCTTCTTCAAACAACTCAAGCCGACACCTTGGAACTCGTCAGAGTAGACTAGACTAGTACGAGATTTCTCAGGGGATACTCAATCGAGATCGGAACTAGCGAAGAGGGAGAGATTGGCACTGAATTAGTCAACACGATGGAGACCTCGAGTGCATCAGCGAAAGACGGTGGGGTCAATGTGAGCAGCTGTATCATATGTGTGACAGCGTCCGAGTAGACTCACCCTTCTTCAGAACGACAGGTATCATTCACCCACGATTCTCCCCCACTTCATTCACAACTCTCCCTCCTCTCCCTTCCCACCGAGATCCTCTGCAACATCCTCGACCAGATCCCACTCCAAAGGACCCTCGCCATCTGCTGTCGTCTCTGCAAAACCTTCTCTCCCCTCGCTCTTTCTCGACTATATCGCAATCTCGACCTTCGTTCGAGTACTCGAGGAACCGCATTACCTTCAGGTGCACCGACAATCCTTGATGACCGCTCGACCATGATCCTTCAGACGATTCGGGATTCCCAGTGCAATCTCGGCTCTTGTTCAACGAAACTCGATTTCGACCTTCGCTCGCATTTCGATGCAGCTCGAATTGGATCTACGCTCTCCTTGATCCTTCGAGAATGTCGAAATATCGTCGAATTGGAGCTTGGTCGAGGTGATAGAGGACACGGAATGCCATTCTCGGGTTTGACAGAGATGATTCGAGGCGGGAGGGAAGTTTGGGCAGCGGGATTGAAGGTATTGAGGATAGAGGAATGCGCCGGAAATGGTGCGAGTCTTGCAGGAGTACTCAACAAACTCCCGGACCTCGTCGAACTTCGCCTAGGACAATTTCTTCTCGAATCCGACGACCTCGACCAGTCGATTTCATCCCTTCGTCCATCATTCCGACTGCACACCTTTATCGCCAAGTATCGCATAACTCCTTTCGCACTCGCTTACTCGATCTCATCCTCCCCCCACTCTCTTCGTACTATCGACATTCCGATTAACGAAGTCAACAAATTCGATCTGTCCCTTTGCACTGCATTGACAAACGTGACCCTCTCTCTCTCCCTGACGACATTTCCAGCATCGACGAGTTCGACAACGACCCAAACATCCTATTTCTCGAACAAGAGATCGAACCTCCCTTCGCAATCCCCTGCCGCACTCGCCGCCCCTGCACTCCAGAAACTCGCCGACAACTTCAGTTTCACTCTCGAGAGCATCCCGTACCTCACTCATCTCGCCATCAAGGGTCACTGGGACGTGGGCGATCAACCGCTCGACGTCGTCCGTCACTCATCTCTCCTTTCGCATCTCCCTCCGACTGTCGGAATCCTCTCGGTCAAAACTGAGCTCAACGCGATTGCACTCGTCGAATGGATGGATTCGATGATGGAGGAGGATCTGAGGAAGTCGCGACTGAAGGTACTGAAACTTTGGCAAAAGACTTCGTTCTCGAGTATGAAGAGGGAGTTTCAGAGGGGAGTAAGGGAGAAGGTACAGGATAAGGTCATCGAGAAGGGGATCAAGGTGGAGTGGCACAAGTATGAGAAATGGTAGGGTATCGTAGCGGAAATGCGAAACACATTTATTTCTTCTCTCGCGAGTTTCGAGGACCCGCTGTCTGGTTCGTGGAGACGTATTCAGCGTCGCTTCACTCAGCTGTTGTAGCATTCGCTTCGCTGCGACAGTCCACGATGGCTCTTAAGGTCTGGTTGAGCTCTTCGCATGCTTCGGACTTCGAAGTCTCAGTCAAATGAGCGGCAAGCCTCATTCGTGGAATCGAAAGCTTACGAAGCCACTTAGAGAGCTCTTCGGCGTGCTTAACAAGCAGCACACACGACACGCGGAGGCAGCGGCGGAGATACAGTTCGAGCCCCTTTTGAACAAAACGGCGCTCCTAATTTAACTTTTCCTCCTCTGCGATTCACTCGAGCGACGACGTACGACAGCCTACAGTCTATCACAATCACAGTTACATCGCTACTATGGCACACGACTCGCCTAAACAAGCTCTCGATGCCCAAAACGCTCATTCAACTTCAACTTCAACATCTCTCTTGCCCGAGATCACTCAGCGACCGTCTCTCACTCCGTCTGTGACCTCTTCCGAAGTTGTTAAGGAGGGGATTGATTGCGAAGGAGAAGTCGGCGAAGGAGGGAAGGAGAACAAAGGGATTTCAGCGATCGACGACGACGAAAAGTACTTGACGGGCAGTACGTCGACAGTTCCTCTCTCTGTATCCACCAAGTCGTCGAATGGACGCTATCCGAGGAAGTTACGACTCCGTACTGACTCTGACCCCACTTCGTACTTTTTTCTCTTCTTCTTGCAGAACGCCTCGTCGTCGTATTCATCGCTATGCTACTCTCAGTCCTGCTCGTTGCGCTTGATCAGACTATCCTCAGTCCGGCTCTTCCGATCATCGCTTCCAAGTAAATTTCCCCTTCTCTCAGCGAAGCCTGGAGATTGACGGTTTACAGTTCTCCAGGTTCAACGCCCTTGAACAGCTCTCCTGGATCGCTTCGGCGTACTTCCTCACTCAGGTGTGTCTCGTCTCGCTGTCGTGATCGATGTGCGCTCCACTGACTGCCCCTCGCTGCGCTCAGACGGCTTTTCTTCTCCTCTATGGCCAAATTTTGACGCTCTTCGATCGAAGATGGACCTTCATCGCGGCGATCGCCATCTTCGAGATCGGATCTTTACTCTGTGGGGCCGCTCCTAACGTCAATGTCCTCATCTTCGCTCGCGCTTTCGCTGGTTGTGGAGCTGCCGGGATTTTCGTTTCAGTCCTGTCAATCATCGCAACAACGACGAGGCTCGAAGATCGTCCCAAGCTTCTCGTGCGTGTTCCTATCTCCCTTGTTGAGCTAGAGGAGACTAAACCAAGGACGTTGTCTTCTGTAGGGTCTTTTCGGTGCCGTCTTTGGAATCTCTTCGGTCATCGGACCCTTGCTAGGTAAGCATGCAATCGTCAGCCCCTGATGCTCTCTTATACTACTGATCTCTACGGTACCCAAACAGGTGGAGCGTTCACCGATCACGTTTCATGGCGTTGGTGCTTCGTAAGTCGAATCTCCTCCGTTGAGTTGATTTCGACCAAGAGCTGACTTGCTCGTACTGCTGAACAGTACATCAACTTACCCGTCGGAGCGATCACAGTCGCAGCAATCCTCTTCATCGTGAGCTTCAGTTTCGAGATCGCCTCGAACCCGCTCCTTTCCTCGAGAGGTCAACGACACTGAGCGATCTCTCTCCCGCAGCTCGGCCCTCAACCTGCACCTCCGATCGAAGATCACGTCGCCGACTTTGTCGAACGAAAGTTCCGTCGCTGGACTTTCGGACGATGGGTCCCAGCTCGCGGTTCAATCGCTTTCAAAACTTTCGCACTCGATTACATCGGGATGGCACTCTTGATCGGTACCATCACATGTCTCGTCCTCGCTTTACAATGGGGCGGCGAGAAGTATAGCTGGAGCTCGCCCACGATCGGAGGAATCTTTGGCTGTTTCGCCGCTCTCGTTCTTCTCTTCGTCGGTTGGGAGTGGAAACTCGCTGGACCTACAAGTATCCTACCTCTAGGTCTCTTCAAGAGTCGGACTCAGGTTGGAGCTACTATGTCTGCCTTCTTCTGCATGTTCTGCTTGATGTTGGGAACGGTTCGTCGAGCGACTTCTTTTCGTTTGTTCCTATTCAACGGCACGGTCACTGATAGCTCTCCTTGCTCCGACAGTACTATCTACCGATCTGGTTTCAAGCGACGGGAGGGTCCTCAGTAAGCCAAATTCCGCTAACTACCTACAATTCCGGCAAACTCATGATTCGTTCTACTCAACAGGCTACTCGTTCTGGGATCCAGATCTTGCCATTCATGTTGGCGATTGTTCTCTTCGCCGGCGTCTCCGGTGGAGTCGTCAGTGCGACAGGTCGCTACTGGCACGTCCTCGTTTTCGGACCTTTCCTCATCTGCATCGGAGGTGGACTCCTGTACACTGTCAGCGAGAGCAGTGTAAGCTCACCATCTTGGTATCCTCGTCGCTCAACATTATCATAACTAACGATCGTTGCTTCGCAGACATACGCTCGTCTCGCAGGCTACCAAATCCTTCTCGGTGTCGGAATCGGTTGCGTCCTTCAGAACACGATCATCGCAGTGCAAGCAGACTGTGAAGACGAGAAACAGATCCCTCAAAGAACCGGAGTTGTCACGTTCGGTCAACTTATCGGTGAGTCGAAGCTGGCTCGAATTTGCGAAGTCAGCTGAACTGTCGTTTCGCTACGACAACATAGGTGCTACTATCGGTATTGCTATCGCCTCTTCAATCTTCGGTAATCGTCTGGTCGAAGGATTGAAAGAATTTGCTCCCGACGCTCCTTTCGAAGTTCGCAACAATGTCGAGGCAAGTTCCGCTTTCTCCCTTCTAGTTCGGTCAGTTCGACATAGCTCATCATTATACTTGCTTGGAGCGATACAGTTGATCAAGACCCTCTCGGCAGAGATTCAAGTTGGCGTCAAGCATGCCTACGTCCTCGCTTTGAACAGAGTCTACGTGATAACGGTCGCTGCAGGTAAGCTTCTCCTCTTGAGCGTCTCTAGAATGAACCGTATGCTGACGACCGAGCGACGCACAGGCGGTCTCGCTTCGCTTTCAGCTCTTCTCATTCGCAACATCTCGATTAAAGGCAAAACGGTCATGGCTGGAGGAGCCTAATCGACCTCGGCCACCGAGGCTGTACGCCATACCGTCGCGCTTCATTGCTTACATTCTCCGGTTGTTCTTTTCGTCGTTAGTCGTGGTCTTTCTGTCGGAATGTCTCCTTTTCTCGGGTTTAGACTGTGTTACCTTTTTAGTGCTTGATATCCTTTAGCATGCCTTTCCCCCTTACGCTGTTCTCTAATACTCAATGTCAACAGAGTCAGATAACAGCAAGAGAGAAGGAGACAGTCAGTTCTATTTCCGCTTGCAAAAGTTGAAAAAGTGTACCTTTCTCTTTCGAGTCTTCTAATTTTCATCGCCTCTTCCCTTCTCTGTCTCTCAATGGGGATCTGCTTTGAAAGGGACCACGTTGGTAACTCGTTTCCGATTGAATTCTTAAAATAGCGAGAGGGAGGAAAGAGTTCGAGATTTCAGGTACGAACGGAGATCTCTCCCTTGTTCCCTTTCCCGCTCAAACTCGACACACACCTCTTCTCTTCTCTTCTCTTCTCTCATTCTCTACTCTACTCTACTCTACTTTACAATCGACCAACTCAAGAAGAACGATGCAACACTCTTTAGTTCTCACTAGAAGGGATCAAGTCGACAATTTTGGTCAAGTTCAAACAACATTCTATCGAGACGATTCGGAATCTCCTATCTACTTTGCTTCGAGCCGTTACTCTTCTATCGTCGAAGGTCATGTCTCTACTCTCTACAGTCGCAATGTGAGCCTCTATCGTGATTCGGTTACAGAATGGTTGGGCTGATTTCGTTCGGAATCTCCGCTTCTTCTCTCTCTCTTTCCAGATTGAAGTAGGGAACGTCTCTCTCGATTACATTCAACCTGTCAACAGTCGCAAGTTCAAAGCATCAAACTTTTACAGTCGACCCAACTTTTTCAGCGAGTGAGTTCTCTATTACGCTCTTCTCCTACTTTCGCTCTCTTCCTCGAAGCTGATTCATTTCGAGTGCACAGAAAGCTAGTTTGGAAAACGATGGAAGGTCAACGAGTGAGGTGGAAATCGGATGAGACTGGTTCTCTCACAGTCAGTCTCCTTTCTGATCGAATCCCTTTCGTGAACTTCCGCTGACTTACACTCGACTGATAGCTCGTCGATCACAAGACGAAACAATCTCTCGTCACTGCCGAAACTACAACTGTGAACGAG
>Ga0308161_1004036_pt1 | contig 13740 bp, 17 predicted proteins | sample PhyFR2_FD_201034 | JGI IMG/M metagenome (GOLD analysis project Ga0308161, IMG submission 201034) | Phyllosphere microbial communities from UC Gill Tract Community Farm, Albany, California, United States - DLSLF.R2 | ecosystem: Host-associated > Plants > Phyllosphere > Unclassified | place: USA...
CGTGATTCCATACGCGCGGATCCAGGTAGGCAAGGACGGCAACTAGGCCGTGTGCTGGGTTTAAGAAACTGTAGTGGACGATGTCACAGCATCGTAAGCGGCGCGATTACATTTCTGTAAGCTTGAAAACCCGGGTTGGTTAGCAACATGCCTTGGAGCTTTCAGCTTTTTTTGTATCCGCAGAAGCCAGTTGCGCCTCAGCTTTTTTGTTTAGGGTTGTTTGTTGCGCATCCATCATTCGCGCGAACACACGGTCGGCCCCACCTTCAGCAAAGGCGACCGAGGAAATACTGAATGCGAGGGTAAGGAGTACTGCTTTGGAAAGGTTCATAACGAGTTACCTTGTATTGGGAGGGCGGCAAAATGCCGCTGGGCCCAAGGTAACGAGTAGAGGCTTTCAGTTGGCTGAGTTGTGGGTTACAAAAAAGTCAGGTTGAGCATTAACCAAGCCACCAAATGGTGGTTAATACTTCACCTTATAGGTCGGTGAATCCTCCGGCCGGTTTTCCCGCCGGTCGTAGATCTTGGTCGTACTGATATTGGCATGTCCGAGCCAGGCCTGGACCTTAGCGATATCGGCTTCATGCTCCAGAGCATTGGTGGCTGCGGTTGCTCGAAGTCCATGGACGCCCAGGCCATCGACCTCAATCCCAGCCATCTTCGCGTAGGCCGCCACTACCGTATAGATGCCGTTGGCCGTAATGCCGGCACCGGTCAGTTTGCCTCGCAGCGGTATAAACAGCGGCACCTTCCTGTCCGCCCAATGATGCCCTGAGCTTTCCAGATACTGGTGAATACGTCGGGCCGCCACCGGGTGCAACGGCAGGTAACGCACCTTGCCGCCCTTGCCGTGAACCTTCAAATGCTGAATGCCGCGGCGCTCTTGGATGTCGCTCACCTGCAGCAGCGCCGCTTCTTCGCGGCGAAGCCCGTGGTAGAGAAGAACAGCCAATATCGCCCGGTCGCGCTGCCCTTTAATTGTCGCTTCATCCGGCGCATCGAGCAGCGCCTTCGCCTGGTGATCGCCCAGTGCCGGCGTCTTGCCTTCGTTGCTTTCAATCTTCGGTCGTTTTACCCCATGCACGGGATTGCCACCGGCGATCGCATTGCTTTCCAGGAGGTGATCAAAAAGGCTGGCCAGCGCTGCCAATTTGCGCCGGATCGTCGCTCCGGCCAAACCGCGATGCTCGAGCTGGGCGCGCCAGGCCAGCACGTGCGATCGGGTCACCGCACGAAACTCATCGGCCGAAGCCAAACCGACAAAACCGCAGAAGTCTTCCAGGTCATTTTGGTAGGCGCGTCGTGTTCGAGGATTGTCCAGGTTGGCAAACCACTCGACCGCGGCCGGAACCTGGGCCAGCGTCTGAAACATCGACCGATGTAAGCCGACGCTGATCGTTCTGATGGACTTTCGTCAGTTGATGCATATCATTCTCATATTCGGCTTAGATACGATCATCGGCCCTATCTTCAGTCAAGAAAGCAACTTGAGCTGCGACAGCCGTCGCTGGACTCAATAAACGGCATTAATTGGTGATAACCTATTTTATCACCAGTAACACGTCAAAGGATCTGTCCAGACTCTCAAGGTCATTAATCAACCTAATTTGCAGCTTTAGTCTTGACAGGACGGCATAAATAAAATCGCTCCTGATCATGCGCTATCATAAAAATATGTGTATATTCGAATACACACATATAAACATCTTTTAGGATTGCTCATGGATTTGTCACCGGCGACCGTCTTTAAATGTCTTGGCGACGAAACGCGCACACGCATCATGCTCATGCTCGCTGGCCAAGACGAGCTCTGTGTCTGCGAGCTGATTTGGGCGCTGGATGATAGTCAGCCGAAAATCTCTCGGCATTTAGCCCAACTTCGTAATTGCGGGTTATTAGCGGACCGCCGTCAGGGGCAGTGGATTTATTACCGCTTGCATCCACAGTTGCCCGAATGGGTTTTGCATGTGCTCCAGATAACACGCAGTGCTAATCAGTCCTGGATTGATCAAGACGTAAGCCGTCTTGCATCAATGGAAGGTCGTCCGGTCCGTCAGGCCGCATGCTGCTGATTTCGCCGGAGCGTCTCCATATGGTTGCTGCAATCACAATATTCGCTTTGACACTTATGTTGGTCATCTGGCAGCCGAAGGGATTGGGCGTAGGCTGGAGCGCCGCTGCCGGCGCAGTACTGGCTTTGCTTACGGGTGTGGTTGGTCTAGGCGACGTACCTACGGTATGGGCCATCGTGTGGTAAGCGTTCAGCAAACTCACACTGAATTGGATGTGATTTCGAGGCTTTCAGCCCCACTCACCTCAAAGTCTTCCACAGTCCGTAAGAAAACCTCGAGAAATCGAGAAATAAATTTTTCGCGGTGATGCACGATGTGGATCTGTCGCTTATGACGCGGCAGGTCATGGTTCAACAACCTCAGCTTACCTTCCGCGATTGCATCGCTCACTACCCAGTAAGACAGACAGCTGATTCCGATTCCGGAAGCGACCATTCGCTTAATGGCTTCAGAGCTACCGATCCGGCGAGCGTCGCTCCAGGCGCCAAGGTAGGGAAGTAGCCATTGAAGCACCTCATCAGCAGTTCCTGAGCCGTCCTCGCGAATCAGTCAGGTAGCGGCATTGAGGTCGTCTGAAGTGACCTTTTCCTGAGCGGCAAGGGGATGATTTGAGGCTGCGATGATCGCTAGTTCGTCCTCAAACCATGGACGAATCGTCAGCTCGGGTTGGCGGCACGGCCCCTCAATCAAGCTGATATCAATCGAAAGCTGTGCGGCTTGCTTGGCGATATCTGCACTGTTGCCCATGATGACATCGACTTGAATGCCCGGCGCTCGCGCAGCCAAACGTTCGATCAGCAGGGGCATGATGTAATTGCCAATTGTAGTGCTGCAACCGATCCTCATCCGAGCCGTCGTGTCCTTTTTGAAAACCTTCTTCAATTTGTGCCGCCGCTTCCAGCAGCCGGATGGCCTGAGGTAGAAGCGTTTGCCCGTTTTCATTCAGCACTAGGCGTCTGCCGACCCGATCAAATAACTGGGTGCCCAGCGCGCTTTCCAACTCCTGGAGGGCAGCGCTCGTAGCTGACTGAGACAAAGCCAGTGACACGCCCGGGTCGTGGAGCCCAGCTGAGCGATGCCTCGAAAAATGTCCAGCTGGCGGAGAGTCAGCTTCACGAACTTACCTATTAAGTGGGTATGGCATAGAGAAATTACCCGTTTTCCTAGATAAATTCACCCCGCTATTCTGTAGGCACTGCTCCGATGAAGTACGCCGTGGAGGCACCATGCGAGACATCAGCTTGTCAAAAGTAATGCAAGGAGGGCAGCCGCTGTCGGCGCTCTCAAATCCAAGGGAAGCGATCCGGCAGTTCACCCCGAACTGGTTCGCCGCCACGATGGGTACGGGCATTCTGGCCCTGGCATTAGGACAGCTTCCAGGAGATATCGCGCTGCTGTCATACGCGGGAAAAGCACTTTGGCTGTTCAACATTGTGCTTTTCAGTGCCTTTACGCTTATGTACGCGGCACGTTGGGTTTTCTTTTTCAACGAAGCCAAGCAAATCTTCGGTCATTCAACCGTCTCTATGTTTTTCGGCACGATCCCGATGGGGCTGGCAACCATCATCAACGGCTTGATGCAGTATGGCGTACCTACCTGGGGTGATGCTCTAATACCATTAGCCCATGGCCTGTGGTGGCTAGATGTCGCCATGGCACTGGCATGCGGTGTTCTCATTCCATTCATGATGTTCACGCGGCAAGAGCACAGCATCGACCAGATGACTGCTGTGTGGTTACTTCCCGTTGTCGCTGCGGAAGTCGCTGCCGCCAGTGGTGGGGTGATCGCTCCACATTTAGCCGACGCGAGCGCGCAGTTCAATATGCTGATTACCAGCTACGTGCTATGGGCCTATTCCGTCCCTGTAGCCTTGAGCATTCTGGTGATCCTGGTGCTACGCCTGGCGCTTCATAAACTGCCTCACGAGAACATGGCTGCATCATCGTGGTTATCGCTGGGGCCTATTGGAACAGGAGCGCTGGGCATGCTGGTTATCGGCGGCGACGCCCCTGCCATCTTTGCCGCTCACGGCATGGCTAATGTTGGAGCCGTGGCAGCAGGGATTGGCCTGATCGCTGGCATTTTGTTCTGGGGCCTTGGCTTGTGGTGGATGCTCTTGGCACTGCTTATCACTGCCCGATATGCGAAAGGTGGTATTCCATTCAACCTGGGCTGGTGGGGCTTCACATTTCCTTTAGGCGTCTACGCCGTGACCACTCTGAAATTGGGCGTGATCTTGGACTTGGCTTTTTTTGACGTTCTGGGTGTGATTTTGGTGTTGATGTTGGCGGTAATGTGGTTGGTGGTGGCGGCGAAGACCACCATAGGTGCTTACCGAGGGAATCTGTTCGTATCCCCGTGCATTGCTTCTCTCAAGGCAAAGCAGGCCCAGCGTTAATTCAAATCATGTAGCCGCCTTGATGCCCGCGACAGCGTCACAACGATAGCCTTGGCTGCGTTGGGATTTGTACACACTGAAAGCGGGCTCGGATGTGGCATTTCGAACAGGCCCAGGTGACCGCCTGTTACTTCATGAATCGGGGTCTGACTTGCTCATTTTGGTTCGTCCTCCTCGACTTTTTTCGGGGCGCTCACGGCGTTGCGCTGAGAGTGAAATTTATTGATGTCCGAAAGACGGATATCAGTCGGTAGGGCATGGCGGTGTTTGCTGTGGCCCACGCGCTGGGCGTGATAGATCCCGGTATGGCCGGACACTAGATAACTGGCGATACAGGCAATCGCGGCAAGTGGAGCAATCTCTGGGCCGAACAGCTCCATGGCCATGACGATGGTCGCCAGTGGTGTGTTGGCGGCGCCGGCGAAGACTGCGACGAAGCCGATACCGGCGAGCATCGAGAATGGGAGGTGTAGCAGCGGCGCAAGCGCGTTGCCCAGCGTCGCGCCGATATAGAACAGCGGCGTGACCTCGCCACCTTTGAAGCCTGTGCCGAGTGATGCGACGGTAAACGCGAGTTTGCCGAACCAGTCCCATGGCGCAACGGGGGCGGCAAAGGACTGGACGATGCTCGGAATACCTAGGCCGACGTACTGATAGGCATCCAATGCCCACACCGCCGTGGCCACCACTATCCCGCCGAGAACAGGGCGCAAAGGCGAATAGGGAATCAGCTTTTTTATCCACGCCCCGAGGGTATGGGTGGCGGTGGCGAACAGCAGCCCCGCGAGTCCGAACACGATGCCTGCGACAACTATTGCCACCACTGTCCAGAACTGCACGGGCGCGATCTCGCCGATGACGTAGTGGGTGTGGACGACGCCCCAGAGCAGCCCGACTTGATCGGCGACGATCGCGGCGACCATGCATGGAAACAACGCGTCGTAGCGCATGCGGCCAATGGCGAGCACTTCAAGGCCGAACAATGCTCCCGCCAGCGGGGTGCCGAAGACCGAAGCGAAGCCTGCGCTGATGCCTGCCATGAGCATGATTCGGCGATCTTCGGGGCGCAGTCGGAACAGGTGGGTTATCTGATCGGCCAGAGCACCGCCCATTTGCACGGCGGTGCCTTCGCGTCCGACCGATGCGCCAAACAGATGCGAGATTAGCGTACCCGCAAGCACCAGAGGCACCATGCGCAGCGGCACGGTTTGCTTCGGGTCGTGAATCTCGTCGATCAGCAGGTTGTTGCCCGCGTCAACCGGCTTGCCAATCAGGTGGTAAACCAGCCCTACACCAAAGCCTGCCAGCGGCAGCAGCCAGATCGCCCAGCGGTGGGTCTCGCGCCATTGAGTGGCGTGATCGAGGGAGAACAGAAATAGCGCGGATGCCGATCCCGCCAAAAGTGCCACGGCGCTGGCAAGTACCAGCCATTTCCCGATGTAGGGAAGCAGAACGAGTTGTTCAGGTTTTCTGAGTTTTGACATAGGGTCGGCCACACAAGGAAAGTGAGCCTGACCAAAAAGGAATTTTTTCGCGCGAACGCCTACAGTCCTGTCTTGATCAGGTGTCTGTAGGCATCATCAGCTGCTACGGGCGCAGCGGTTGGTAAGTGGAGGAATGCCATCTCCAGGGCCCGAATATAGCGATCTCTCCCGGAGATGTAAACTTGGTCATCAGGTAGAAGGACGAATAGCTTTCCTAAAAGCTTGTCATGAGTGACAGGAGCATCGAGTCGCATCTCACTCGTAAATTCAAGTGTCTGCTTCAGCCGATCTCTATTGGTCAAGGCGAGTCCCTGCCCTGATTAAGTCCATGCAATGTAAGCGGCAAGCAAAAAAACCTTGCACAGATCAGGCGGGCATCCACTGATGCGGCAGCAGCTGCTCGATCTCGCTGGCCTGCTGCGTCGGCAGCCGCGTCAGCACATCCTTGAGATAAGCATACGGATCATGCCCATTGATGCGCGCCGACTGGATCAGGCTCATGATCGCTGCCGCCCGCTTGCCGCTGCGCAGCGACCCAGCAAACAAACAGTTCGACCGCCCGAGCGCCCACGGCCGGATCAAGTTCTCGATCTGGTTGTTGTCGATGAGCACAGCACTATCTTCCAGGTAGCGCGTCAGCGCTACCCAGCGTTTAAGGCTGTAATCCAAGGCTTTAGCCGTCGCTGATCCGTTGGGCACAAGATCGCGCTGGGTCAACATCCAGTTGTGAAGGGCTTTAGCCATCAGGATCTGCCGAAGGCCATTTGACGGTGATGGTTTGCTGACCGAAAGGGATCTCGAGACTCACCAGCAATGGCTGATCGGGCCGAGCTATGGGCTCCATTTTTATTGGAACGAAGGCAGGTAACGCCGGAGCCTGAACATCATGATAAAGAGGTATCCAATTTCGAGCCAGATTGGCATTGATGCCGTGGCGCAGGGCAACACTGGCCATGGACACGCCAGGTTGCAGGCATTCTTGGACTATCTGGGCTTTGAGGGGTTTGGGATAAGAGGTTCTTTGGCGCATGGGAATCCTGACGATAAGAGTGATGGTGTCCACGTATTTTTAGGTGGAGAACATCGCCCTTATTGCTGGGTTCGGATACCGCGAGCCTACCGATGGTGGTGTCCAACCTAGTCAATATCGTGTCAGCGGATTTCTTCCGAATAGGCTTCGCTGAATATGCTTCGGTGATGTGGCCCGTGAACATAGTCAGCGTGATGGCGACCTTGTTCATGCTGTGGCTGTGCTATCGGCGCGACATCCCTACTACCTATAATCCACAGCAGCTTCATGCGCCTGAGACTGTCACCCGTGACAAGGCTACCTTCGTCGCCGGCTGGTGGGCCTTGGCGTTGCTCCTTGTTGCCTGTTCGCGCTGGAGCCGTTGGGGATCCCCATCAGTGCGGTGGCAGCCAGCTGCGCACTCATCCTTCTGGTGATCGCCGGCAAAGGCTGCGTTATTTCTACCCGTACGGTTATCAAAAATGCACCGTGGCAGGTTGGTGTTTTCGCTAGGGATGTACCTGGTGGTCTATGGGCCGCGCAACGCGGGGCTCACGGACGCTCTCACGTCTCTGCTCAATGTCTTCGCTGAACAGGGCCTGTGGACTGCAACTATGGGTACCGGCGTGGTGGCTGCATTGCTGTCGTCTGTTATGAACAACATGCCCAGCGTGCTTATCGGTGCCCTATCGATTCAGGCCAGTCAGGCCACAGGCGTGGTCCATCAGGCCATGGTGTACGCCAACATCATCGGCTGCGACTTGGGGCCCAAGATCACTCCGATCGGTAGCCTGGCCACGTTGCTGTGGCTTCACGTACTGACTCAAAAAAACATCCGCATCATGTGGGGATACTACTTCAAGGTTGGCAGCCTGCTGACCATCCCTGTGCTGCTTATCACCCTGGCCGCACTCGCCCTGCGGCTCAGCATCCAAGCCTAGGACAATATTCCGGCGATTTCCCGAGTAGTCCAAGCCGCCTGACAGGTTCTGATCATGGAGTACTTGGCCTCCGAGAAGGCCTTGGCTGTGTCAATCAGTCGGACGTGAGCGTAGATACAACCTTGTTACTGGCGAGGTCGACTGTGGAGATGCTCAGATCTTCATTGAGCACATAAGCCTTCGACTTATCTTTGGTGAAGACGATAGCTTGGCGAGGTGCCTTCAAACCGGTCACCGTGGTCGTCACTTTCAGCGTTTTGGTGTCAATCACTGAAAGGCTATTGTCGCCTAGGTTGCCTGTGTAGACCTGCAAGCCGTCTGGCGTCAGGGCTGCACCGTAGGGGTCTTTGCCCACCATAACGGTGGTCGTGATGACGTGCTTTTGAGTGTCAACAATGGCAATGCTGTTACTGCCGCTGTTGGCCGCGTACAAGGTGTTACCGTCGGCAGAAATAGAGATGGCCCGCAGCTTATTGAAACCAGTAATTTCACCTTCGATCGCATTAGTCTTGCTGTCGACCAGGGTGATCTTGTCACCCAGAAAGTTGGTGACATAAACGGTTTTACCGTCAGGGCTCAACCGGATGCCCTGGCGCGGTTGAGAGAAACCGGGTACCACGGCGACAGGACGCTGATGCTCCAGGTCGATGACCGACAGCGTGCTGGCCGCTTGATTGTTGACGTAGAGCAAGCTGCCGTCCTTGTTGAGCGTGGTACCAAAAGCACCTGCGCCCAACGGCAGGTCTGCAATGACTTTCAAGGTTTTGGTGTCTATCTTGCGTACTACTCCCAAGCTGCTGTCGGAGAGGTAGAACACATCACCCTTTGGCGAAAATACAATGTTGCGCGGCGTGATGTAGCCGGTGAGAATCTGACGAACCTTACCAGTTTTCAAATCGTAGACCACGACGTCAGGACGCTGGCTGTAGGAAGCCACCGCCGTCGTTTCATCCGGGCTGATAGCCAGCGAGTTGTTGTGAATAGCGCCGTCGAAGGTCCAGCGATCTTCCGCTGCCAAGGCGCTCAGCGATGTTGCCAAGGTAATACCCAGCGTAAGGGCAGTTATTTTTTTCTTCAGTACATTCATCAAAGATTCCTCATCAGGGTCGGCCAGGCATGGGATAGCGCCTTGGCAAATGCAACTCGTTGGTGGCATGTGGCAACGAGCTGACCTTATGCGTCTCTTCTAAGTTCCGGAAACAACTTGTTAAGGTATCACCTACCTATTTTCTACATAGGTCCAGAAAGGGTTGGTTCGCAAACTGGCCACAGCTCTCCCAAAATCGACCGAGACCCGGTGAAATGAATTTGTCCCGGTGACGGATCAAGAAAAAGCGTCGGGTTAGCATAGGCAAGGCGTGCGGCAGTTCAATGAGCTCTTGAGAAACCAGCAGATCCCTCACTACCCAGCGCGACAAGCAGCTGATGCCGATGCCTTGTGCAAGGGTATGCTTGATGGCCTCTGAACTACCGATCTGGTGGGTTTCAGCAAGATTATGCAGATGACGCAGCAGCAACTGTTCGACTTCTTCACGGGTACCGGACCCTGGCTCGCGGAGTAGCCACTCAGCGGTCCGAAGGTCATCAAGCGAGACCTGTTGCCTGAGCGCCAAAGGATGTCGCTGGCTTGCGACGATGAGCAACTCATCCACAAGCCATGGCTCGGCATTCAATTCGGGCAGGTGACACGGTCCTTCGATCAGGCCCATGTCGATCTCGAAATCAGCGACTTTCCTTGCAATAGCCATGCTGTTCGCCATGTCCACATCGACCCGTAAATGCGGCGCCGATTGGCGTAGCTCACCAAGGATCAATGGCAGAACATAATTGCCAATGGTGGTACTGCAGCCCACTCGCAAGCGTGTCTTCAGCTCGGCATGCCCTGGAAGGAAACGGGTCTCTATTTGTTGTGCGTTCTCCAGCATCCTTCTGGCCTGAGGCAGTAAGGCCAAGCCGTTATCGTTCAGCACCAGGCGCTTGCCGACGCGGTCGAACAGCCGAGTACCCAGCGCGTTTTCCAGTTCGTTAAGTGCAGCACTGGTGGCCGACTGCGAAAGTGAAACCGCAATGGCGGCGCTGGTGGTACTGCCCTGTTGCGCAATGGCGCAGAAAATTTGCAGTTGACGCAGACTTAGCTTCAAAGGATCTACCTTGTTGATAGGTAACCAAAACCCATATTATCCGTTTTTACCGCTATGTTCATCGAACTACACTTCAGGCATGCCACATCGAATGAATAACGAAGCGGGAGTAACACTATGAGTGACACACGACTCGCAGCGATCATGGGCGGCAGCCATCCACTGGCTGCCCTGTCCAATCCGCAGGAAGTAATCCGGCAATTCACACCCAACTGGTTCGCCGCCACGATGGGGACCGGGATTCTGGCTCTGGCGTTGGGCCAACTGCCATTCGCTGCACAATGGCCCAAAGCGTTAGGGCAAGCCTTGTGGTTTTTCAATATCGCGCTGTTTTGCCTGTTCACAGTGATGTACGCGAGCCGTTGGGTTCTGTTCTTTGATGAGGCCAAACAGATTTTCGGTCACTCCACCGTATCAATGTTTTTCGGCACTATCCCAATGGGGCTAGCGACCATCATTAATGGCTTCTTGCTTTATGGTGTACCGCAGTGGGGAGATGGGGTTGTCGCTGTGGCTGAGATGCTGTGGTGGATCGATGTCGCCATGGCATTGGCCTGCGGGGTATTGATCCCATACATGATGTTCACTCGCCAGCAGCACAGCATCGATCAGATGACAGCGGTATGGCTACTGCCTGTGGTGGCGGCCGAGGTAGCCGCCGCAAGTGGCGGACTCCTCGCGCCGCACCTCGCTGACGCGAGTGCACAGTTCACCCTGCTTATCACCAGCTACGTGCTATGGGCTTACTCGGTGCCGGTCGCCTTGAGCATCCTGGTGATCCTGCTGCTACGCATGGCGTTGCACAAATTACCTCATGAAAGCATGGCGGCATCGAGCTGGTTGTCGTTGGGGCCGATCGGCACCGGTGCTTTGGGGATGTTGGTGCTGGGCAACGATGCTCCGACGATCTTCGCTGCCCATGGAATGGCCAGCATCGGTGCCGTCGCCGAGGGCATCGGCCTGATCGGTGGTGTGCTGTTCTGGGGGCTGGGATTGTGGTGGATGGTATTGGCGCTGCTGATCACGGGGCGTTATTTCAAGGCAGGCATCCCTTTCAACCTTGGCTGGTGGGGCTTCACCTTTCCACTGGGGGTGTACGCCGTGACTACCCTCAAACTGGGTTCAATGCTGCACCTCGCTTTCTTTGACATCATGGGCATGGTGCTGGTGTTGCTGCTGGTTGTCATGTGGATCATCGTCGCGGCCAAAACCCTGGCGGGAGCCTATCGCGGCAACCTGTTCGTGTCGCCTTGTATCGCCTCGCTGAACAAGGCGAGCAAAGCCTGAGCCTTTGGCTACTCAACCGACTGTTTGGCGTGAAACAGTGCGGACAGGATGCGTTGCCGGACACTTGGGTGAGTGCAAACAGAAAGCGGACTGGGATGGGGCATTTCCAGCAATTCGAAATCAGGAAAGGCTAACCGGATACGCGGCATTGCCTGCTGAGCGACACGCCCTGCAAACACGACAGTGACGAGATCTGGGAAACGAGGCAGCAGGGTGATCAGCATCTCTATACCCTCGTCAATTTGCGCTCTGCGGAGCGCACCCTTGGTTTTTTCGAGGTTGGGCAGCCAAGGGTACAGATTCCAAAGGACTGTCTCTTGGCGTGCCAATCCAGCCTGCTCCATGAAACCCTTGAGGTTGCGTTGTGCGGGCCCTGGATTGTCTCGTGAGACATACCGTGGACGACTGACCGTTCGAGCCGGCGATTCCAACAAGATCAATACTCGGGCGAAGACCCCGCCATCCAACGGATCGAAATACGGCAACGTTTTATTGTCCGTGGACTGGGAATTCACCCAGCGTGTCAATTGCGCAACGTTCGGCAACAGCAGAAGGTCTTCGCGCGCTTGTAACGAAATTTCCTGCTGCGCGGTGATTTGATTAGGTAACACTGCTTGCACGCACCCTTCTATTGTCAAGAAATTGCCATTCGAAGGCCCGCTATGTTTGATTTGCAGGCTTTAGACCTCGCGCTGTCAAATTGCGATGCCTATGATGCAGGCATTCTATGCGATGGAAACTCTCCGAAGTACGACACACCTCGCCTGTTACTCTGTAGTGGTTTACTAACCCCGGACACGTTTTTAGGCGAAAATGGTCGCCACAGAGAGGTGTCTGATGACCAAGCAACGCCGTACCTTTTTCGCCGATTCCAAGTCCGAAACCGCCAGCTTTGTGCGCAATCAAGGCTGCATTCTTCCCTTGCCAATCGATCTAAAACCGTTTAGGTCATCTATAGCAGCCGAATGCAGATGATCGATATGCTATGCCCTACCACCGCACGTCCCAATGGGAACAACGTATTTTATCACCAGTAACAGCGTAAAAGCCTGCGTATGTCTCGAAAGTCATAAATCAACCTAATTTGCGGTTTAAGTATTGACAGACAGGAAAAAAAGAATCCTTCCTGTGGCGTGCGGAGTCAGAACAATATGTGTATATTCGAATATTCGAATACATGCATATCTAGGAACGCTCATGGATCTGTCACCGGCGACCGTCTTCAAGTGTCTTGGCGACGAAACGCGCACACGCATCATGCTCATGCTCGCTGACCAAGACGAGCTCTGTGTTTGCGAGCTGATTTGGGCGCTGGATGATAGCCAGCCGAAAATCTCTCGGCATTTAGCCCAACTTCGTAATTGCGGGTTATTAGCGGACCGCCGTCAGGGACAGTGGATTTATTACCGCTTGCATCCACAGTTGCCCGAATGGGTTATGCAAGTGCTCCAGATAACACGCAGTGCTAATCAGTCCTGGATTGATCAAGACGTAAGCCGTCTTGCATCAATGGAAGGTCGTCCGGTCCGTCAGGCCGCGTGCTGCTGATTTCGCTGGAGCGTCTCCATATGGTTGCTGCAATCACAATATTCGCTTTGACACTTATGTTGGTCATCTGGCAGCCGAAGGGCTTAGGCGTAGGCTGGAGCGCCGCCGGCGGCGCAGTACTGGCTTTGCTTACGGGTGTGGTTGGTTTAGGCGACGTACCCACGGTATGGGCCATCGTGTGGAATGCAACGGCCACCTTTATCGCCGTCATCATCATTAGCTTGTTACTGGATGAGGCCGGATTCTTTGAGTGGGCTGCCTTGCACATGGCCCGGTTGGGCCAAGGCAAAGGCATCCGGTTGTTCATCCTGATGATCCTGCTGGGCGCCGCTGTTTCGGCCCTGTTTGCAAACGATGGCGCTGCGTTGATCCTGACCCCCATCGTCATTGCCATGCTCACAGCCTTGCGCTTTAGCCCGGCGTCTACTCTGGCCTTTGTCATGGCTGCAGGCTTCATCGCCGATACCGCAAGCCTGCCCATGGTGGTGTCCAACCTGGTCAATATCGTGTCGGCTGATTTCTTCCAGATTGGCTTTGCTGAATATGCCGCGGTCATGTGGCCTGTGAACGTGATCAGCGTAGTGGCGACCTTGTTCATGCTATGGCTGTGCTATCGGCGCGACATACCCACTACCTATGATCCACAGCAGCTTCATGCGCCTGGGACTGTCATCCGTGACAAGGCTACCTTTGTCGCAGGCTGGTGGGTCTTGGCGCTGCTGCTTGTCGGTCTGTTTGCACTAGAGCCGTTGGGGGTTCCTATCAGTGCAGTAGCAGCCAGCTGCGCACTCATCCTTCTGGTGATCGCCGGCAAAGGCTGCGTTATTTCTACCCGTACGGTTATCAAAAATGCACCGTG
>Ga0308161_1004038_pt1 | contig 13738 bp, 9 predicted proteins | sample PhyFR2_FD_201034 | JGI IMG/M metagenome (GOLD analysis project Ga0308161, IMG submission 201034) | Phyllosphere microbial communities from UC Gill Tract Community Farm, Albany, California, United States - DLSLF.R2 | ecosystem: Host-associated > Plants > Phyllosphere > Unclassified | place: USA...
CCCCGTTCACACGATTCCTCTGTAGTTCAGTCGGTAGAACGGCGGACTGTTAATCCGTATGTCACTGGTTCGAGTCCAGTCAGAGGAGCCAAATTAGAAAAGCCCGCTCAGGGAAACCTGAGCGGGCTTTTTGCTTTATGTGATTATAAATCGCTAACAGACTCAGATTTTATCCATCACATAACGATGCGCTTTGGACGCCGCGCTGGCGGCCTTGAAAATATAGCTTTTGTCGTTCTTCAGTGCTTTCAGCCATGAAGCAATATCGCTTTCATGCTGCACCTCTCCAGCGATCCCCAGATCCGCCATCAGTTACGCGCTTCCCGGCTCGGCTATCAACTCCTCAAACGCATATCCCTCACTGCCAAACTTCCCTTTCATTTCACGATTCAGGCGGCTTTTGCCCCAGTCCAGTGAACCAGCTCATGCAGGCCCGTAGCGTAGAAATTGGCGGCATCGCTAAAAAGACGACGGTCCGGTAAATGGATTTCGTCGGTTGATGGTGCGAAAAAGGCGTTCTGTCCCTTCTCAATGATGGTTGCACCACTGTTACGGAAAAGCGCTTCCGCCTGCGGTATCGGCTCAAAGGTCTCTGCCGGGAAAACTGCTTCGTCACTCAGAGGCAACCCATCAATTTGCTCAACATTAAACACGGTGAACGTCTTCAGCATCGGGATATAGTCAGTTTCTCCGTCGTCATTTTCCTTCTCCAGCGTGGAATAGAAAATAGCAGTTGTGCCGTGTTCCCCTTTACCCACCTGCCCGCCTTCCGCTTGCGCCTGCTTGTAGGTCATCCAGCGTGAATCGTTGAATCCTTGTTCTGACGCACTACCCCATAACATCAGGATATTCATTCCACTGTAAGCAGTACTTGGCGCGTAATTTGAAGGTAACCCTGACATACCAGGTACGAGCTGCCACGGGCAGGACCACGGCTTCACACCTGCTTCAAGTGCATAAATGATGTTGTCAGTGACAGTCTGATAAATATCGGTTTTGGTTTTGTAAAATTTCGTTTTTGAGGAGCCTGACGGGTCCAGCGGGGATACGCTGGTTGCCACTGCGGTGTTAGGGGCGCTTGTCCGGGTGGTGTGCAGGGAAATCGACATGTTTTTTTCTCCGTCAGTGTGTAATTTTCGTCTTCGTATCGCCTGACGGTTCGCTTTCCCGGCATCGTTCTGTCCTGCAAGGGCGCAGCATGCGTGCCATTTACCCTTGCAGGATGGGTTGTGTTGGGAAACGATTAACCGGAAGCAGATACGGAGTACGGAAAATGCACAGGAGAGAAACCTGCCCCTGTATAGCCGGGTGTAGCGCCCCTTACTTTGCAGTGGTGAACTTGAGTTTCGATTACTTACTAAGTAATAATGCAAACTCTGTTTTTGTAATGAGCTATGATAAAATATTCATATAGCACAATCTTATTATTACCTTCAGATTGCAGAGATACGAAATGGCACATATTTTCACGAGTTTACGTCATCCTGTTGAAAAACTTATGGAAGCAGAATATTTCTTTAAACGTTCAATAACCTTAGATGGTTTAGAATTCCAGTTTGTACTCAATGCTTTTCTTTCTGCTAGCCGTAGTGTGACGTTTGTCCTCCAAAAGGCTATGTCTGGTGTAGACGGGTTTTCGACGTGGTATGGCCTTCAACAATCAGAAATGAAATCTGATTTGAGTATGCGTTTTTTTGTAGAATTAAGAAATTTAACACAAAAAGAGGGTCCTGTATCTTATATTGGCGGTTTTTTGCCAAATGGTTTATGTACATATCGTTTTGTTGGCCACTCACAAAAAATCCCCCCCGAACTGAAAGGGAGAGATATTCGTGAATGTTGTTCAGAGCAACTGATGAAATTAGCAACTTTATTACTTAAATGCCAAGAAGCCTTCCCATTCGCGTCTTGCCCAGCCCAAGCTTTTACAATCGAAGGAAAAACTTCCTTAGGATATAATTGGGATGATGTAACCAGAGCGCTTGGATTACCTGATGGATACATTGATGTTGTAGATATACCTGATGCAGAGAAATTAAGGATTTTAAGTAAAGATATCGAAGCGGTCGATATGGCTAACATTCAGCGTATAGCTGCTGGAAAATTTTTCGTAGATGCCGACATTTTTCCATTCAAAAACCCGACTCATGATGGATTGATTGATCGTATGGCTGATGTAATGTCATCAGAATTAAATTTGCAACCGCACGCAGCATTTATCAGTGCAATAATGGGAAATATTGAAGATAAAGATTGACCTTATATTTATCAGGATTAAAGGTAAGTAGTCATTTTTACGTTAAGATAATACGGGCAATGTTTTTATTTTTTGACTTCTATCTAACTCTTCCAATCACATTGGAAAATAAAAGAAACCCGCAAAGAGAAAATAAAATTCATTAACAGCAATGCAGGTTATATTAGATACTGTTTCGCATATGACCACTTGATGATAATCATAATTAAAACTATGGATTAGACAAGAAGGTTACTTAATTACCTTTTACCAGAAACATATTTTCTGCCAACAAGCATAATATATAAAAATAATACTGACAGTTCCCTTTTATTGCACACTGGAAACTGTCATATAACATCTAAAAAATACATTTATGGCATAAATATCTAGTTCAACCGCCGAACCCATTCGGGTTCATCAAGACCGACACGAGATAGACTCGAACTATATTCCTCAACTATGCGCTGAGCGTAAAGTTCTTTCAGCTCAATGATAAACTCAAACCTCTCGGAATGTTCTTTTTCATTGGAGTAATAAGATGGTTCAAAATATTTTTTGTTATCAATTTCACATCTTGTTGCAAGAGCGAAACCATTAGTTCCCGAAAACTTAACTGTTCGTAGAGAATATGTAGACTTATCAATTTTAAGTTTAATACCATTAGGGGTTAAAAAGTTAAACCCACCATCATTAACCTCGTCTAATGAAATAAAAAGAAAGCGACGCATCTCTCCCTCTTGAATTCTTACAGAATCACATCTTTGTTGAATGCAAATATAATAACACCCATTATCGAGAGTGCTTTTAACAACCGTACCCAGTGATAAAAATGGAAGATGATGAGGCGAAAAAATTGCACTTCTATGGTAGCATAACTTTGCAAAATTTTTATTAATTTCTTCTGTCTTATCAAATTCCGCAAACAAGGTTGTGGCATATTTTTTTATTAGAATACCGATTTTTTTTGTTGATAGTTGTTGCCCATCGCTGCTGATTAAAGAACTAGAAAATTTATTATTAACATCGAAATCAGACCGCAATAACCTCAATAACATGTCCGCATTTCTTTGGTAAAAAACATTGTCTGGAGTACCATCGTCCTTATAGAATGGCTTTATTCCATCTTCAATATTCTGTTCAAGCCATAACTTGACTTTTTCTTCATTCAAAAATTGATTTAGGCTTCTATATCTAATAATGGATGAAAAGGTATCGCTCAGCAGCTGGACTAACAGTTCATTTGCATCAAAAGAGTTAGGTAACAAAGTTTGATGCGCTAAATAAGCTGCGTCTAACTCCTTAGAAAAGAGAGTCAAAATATGATGAAAGTTCCTTCTAATTTCAGCAAGAGATTCCATTGCGAAATTGGAAAGTAACCCACTTGTCATTTCCGTAAATTGTAATGATATGAAATCAGGTAATTCTTCATAACTCTTTGTTTTATTAGCCAATTCTGGTAAATGTTGAGCTCGACCGACTCCTCCATTTGCTTTTGATATGACCATAATTTTACAATTATTAGACATAACAGTGCATGGATCATCTTGATTAATGCTGAAACCAGAAATGTTTTTTTCATTAAGTGCCGCATTAATTTCTGATGCAATGTTAGGGAGATCGACCTCACCAGTATAAATTAGGATCAATTTTATACAGTGTTGATTATCAATATCACCAAGAAGAGATGTGATAATTTTCTTCGTGTACACGCCTCTTACATCATCCTCCTCAGCATCTTCTTCATCATTTTGTGAATCATTTTCTGCTGGTTCCTCATCAAGCACTATCTGCCAATCAAGTATTGTTACATCAGACTTGTTCGCAATTGAAGTTAAGTATTCCAGATCGCTAACTAACTGAGGTTTATAGACAGCACAAATTTTTCCCTTCTTAGAAAATATTTTTGTGACTTCTTGTGCATCAAATTCATGCTGATCTTTTGGGCCATTGCTATTATATGCTTTATCATCAATGAAGATAATATTCTGAATAAAATGATCAGTAACTGCTGTTGAAAATTCATTGAATGTTTTCATTTTATTTTTCCACCATGGAAATTTTAAATGTAACAGTTGAACCCTCTCTTGGTTCATCTAACGTCAATTTATAACCTATCGACTCCAGAACTTCATTGCTGATATGCAACCCCATTCCCCGACCATTATATTTTCTTGAAAAACCCAGGCTAAATATTCTGTCTTTATCACGATAATCAACGATTGGTCCATTATTAGATATATAGACATTGCCGTTATCATCGGCGTGTAATCTTATAGTTTTGTCGCTACTATTACTTTCATTTAGCCAATAAATTGCATTATCGATTACGTTTACGAAAACTGGATAAAAGGATGAGCGGAAACCATAAAGTTTACCCTTTGAGTATCCCTTCGTATGTTTGAAAGAAATATTATGCCTATCCATTCTATTTTTAAACAAATCGATTAAGAATGATTTAATTTCAAGAAGTTTAATTTCTTCTCTTTTCCTCTGTAATCTTCTATTTAATGGGGTAAAGAGATTGAGATAACCATCTAAATGCTCGAAGTTAATCTTAATATTCTTATAGACACCTTCAAGATCTTCATTGACATCGCTCCAAGCCTTTAAATCTTTAAGACTAGTTCTTATCGATCTTACAGTACTATTAAATTCATGATGAATGATACTCACAGCTAAACCAAGCTGACTCAACTCAACATCAGCATGAATTTTTTCTCTCAAAGCATCAACTTCTTCACCAAGCACTTCGGTTATTAGTTCACTGGTTATATAATTATTATCTTCATCTTTCTCCCAATAAACACCCTCAAGTTGTCTGATGATAGTATCTAAAATATTTGTATTTCTTTCGCTGACATTGGTAATTTCTGCTGCTAATTCATTTCGTTTAGCAACTAAATCAATATCAGATTCACTTTCTATAGATATGTGTTTAAATTTGTCTTTTACAATGCGGATTTGGTTATCTAAATCAATCATTAAATCTGATGTTAACTCTTTAACTCTTTTGTTTATATCCAGAACAACTTGTTCTGTGCTTTTTCTTTTTTCAGCATTGACTTTCCTTGCTTCAACAGAAATAAAATCAACCGCCTGTTCTAAACGCTTACGTTTGCTTATTTTTATTTGATAATCATTAATTGCTTTATCAACTAATTGATCAATTTTTTCGATGGCTGGCTGAAAACATGTACCCTCTAACTCCTGCAAGGTCGTTAGATATGTATTATAATCTTCTTTCAGCTCTCCTCTAATTAAAAACCCCCTAGGGGTTGGGACAATAATAGAGCGTTTATATGCATTAATCTCTTCTCTAGTCTGGGATTCAACATCAATTATTTTCTGACTGGCTATGTCAGGATCTTTAATTGAGTATACACTGTGAAACTTATGTTCACTTTCTGTCAGAATATTATTTACATCTTGTTCAATTAGTCCATTTGAATGATGCTCAAAGAAATAGCCAAGAGCAGATTCAAATTTAGCTTTTTTTAGCTTAGCTTGCTTTTCTCGTTTCTCTAATGCTTTGTGAGAAGAAAGTAATTCATTTCTTTTTGTTGCCCAAATTTCTGCTTTTGGGCCCGCTTTTACATCATCTCGGAAAAAATCAGCCGCCAGTTGGATAAAGAAGTTTTTAAGAATATCTCTCAGATGCTTGTATGCCTGATCTTCAATAAACCCTTCACGCCCAGCCTTTTCTTTTAATCTAAAATTTTCGTTTTGCGAAAGACTTATAACTCCAAACATTCTTCTATACGAAAAGAAAGCAGAACCAGCATGTTTAGATCGTCTTTTTTCAATTTCAAGATAATCATAATCAGAATCACCATAAGGTAAAATTCTAATATTATCTTTATAAATATATAAACCACCGAACTTATCAGATTTGGATGTAACTCGGGCATAATCTTCATTAGCCATTATTGAATGCCTTCTATCCCCCTGAACATAAGCAAGGTTTATTTCAAAAGGACCACAACTGGTTAGATTTAGGTTATTTCCAGTCCAATTGACTATATGTTCAAAGTTTTTATCATGATAAATTCTTATGTTACCTTTAAACTGCCCGTATTCGTCAAAAAAACCATGAAAATGATGATCTGCTTGTTCAAAATCCTCACTAGTGAAAAAGTGCTCTTTGTCAATAATATCAATATAAGTATCATCATTACTTCTATAATCTCTGAATACGATATCTAACAAAGGTTCAGGATGAGATATCGTCATTGTATTATGAAAACCCATCAACATTTTTTCTATTTTTGTAGCCTCTTTATCATTACCATCACCATCGATATCTGAATTCAGAATTTCATCAACGGGAGAAATGATAAAGATCGTACCTCCTGAATCATTACTATCAAAGGCGCTAAATCGAATTAATTTTTTACTCAGCGTTTTTGGGCAAATAGAAAAGGATGTTATGGTTTCTTTTATTTCTAAGTATTTTTCTTCACTTAAAGAATCTTTGCTGAATAAAATATCGACTGAATCTAGTAACTCAGACTTCATAGAGTTTACTTGATCGACATCTGGAATTTGTTGAAATGTTTTGGTCGGAACAACGATATCATCTAAATTTAACCCAGGAAGTTCAAATATTTGCCAATTAATAAATGCAGCCGTTATCTCATTCGTGTTTTTAGCCTTAGTTATTATTAATACCTGTTTACCTATTGAGGCTATAGCAAGGCGACCTATACCTTTCTCCCCCATCTGATGTCTAAATTTTTTAGATTCATCTACTGGGGGAAGGGATGCGTTTGTATGTTGAACTTTCGACTCAGTACCTAATGTAAGCCATCTATTTTCAAAGTCAGTTCTTGACATACCTACGCCATCATCTCTGATAATAAAAAGGCTTTTCCTACGAAAATAATCTATATCAACATGATCAGCATAAGCATCATGAGCATTTTTTAATAGCTCATTTATGGCCGTAGGGATGCCCGCAATCTGTTGTCGGCCTAATAAGTCTAAGGTTCTAGCTCTTGTCTTAAAATTTGCCATGATTATCTCTCTTTGAAGCCTCATTATGCTCAATGAAGTGCAGACCAAATTGTCGAGCTAACTCACAAGGGACAGCATTTCCAATTTGTTTCGCCATCGAATTAAAAGAACCTTTAAATATATATTTTTTTGGAAATGTTTGTAGTCGAGAAGCTTCTCTAATACTTATAGCTCGATTTTGTGTTATATCTGGGTGACCAAAACGTCCATTCGAATAACTATTGCACTTTGTTGTCAAGGTCGGAGCAGGTTTATCCCATGACATTCTGCCATAGGTGTCTGTATGGCCAGTATAATCTTTGTGACAAGTGTTGATTAAATTGGTCGGCCAGTCCCTGCGATCCCCTCCTTCTGGGGTATTTTTTATTCTCTCTAAATTCAACTCAGTTAGGATCGCCGAACGATGTAGTTCATCATTTTTATCGACTTCTCCCGATGCAAGTTTTGGATATTCACCAATAAATTCTCTAACTGTTTTTACAGGTGAATTTTCTATATCATGAGTTGGCTCTGGTATTGATATTGGTCCTAGCAAACTAGCCAGAAGAACAAACCGTTTTCTTCTTTGCGGCACGCCATATTTTTCAGCATTTGCCACAAAATACACATAGTGGTAGTTTAGCTTATCAAGCAAAGAAATAAATCTTGTGAAAGGACTTTCTTTACTACCATCAATTTTCTGTATACCAGGAACATTTTCTAATAAAATATATTCTGGTAAAAGTCTTGAAACGAAGCGGTGAGTTTCGTCTAGGAGGCAAATCCTTTCATCATCTTTGTTTTTATATTTGTTTTGCTGTGAGAAAGGTTGGCAAGGGGCGCAGGCACTTAAAAGCAAACCATCTGCACTTTTGAATGCTATAGAGTTCGCAACCCTTTCAACAGTTACATTTCTGATATCATCGAAGATGAAATCAGCATCAGGGAAGTTAGCTTTGTATGTTTCTGAGGCCTGCTGATCTACATCAATGCCAAGAACAACGTCAAAACCGGCCTGACGTAGCCCTTCGCTAGCTCCCCCACATCCACAAAAGAAATCTATTGCAATCAATTTAGTATCCATTCGTCACATACACAACCTAACTAATTGTTATTATTAGATTTGTTATTCAATGACATAAAGTTGACAAGAATAGTTCTTCTTATTCTACTCAAGAAAATCATTTAGACCAAACTTTATGATCGCACCTGAGGATGTTACATGGCGAGAAAATCATTTAAAAAACATGCAATTAAAAACAATAGCTGTTCATCTGGTGGGTATCTCGTGTTACACAGAGACCTTCTGTTGTTTCTGGTGGGCGACATTATTTCAAATAGTTTCTGTCAATAAAATGCTCGTTTAGTGAAGTACTTACCTTATGCTTCGTCTTAAAATTAAAAATTATTATTTATCAAATACTTATAAAACAACATCATCGTTTTCCTAGATTTAAAATATATAAATCAAAGACTTAACTTTTAAGATGATTAGACCTCATTCGACATTCAATCAAATGGTGGTCATTCTGGTGGTCTTGACAGAAAGATAACTCAATTTTATCTTTCTTATCAGACGGTTAATGGCAAATACGATCCCAGTCAGATGAGCCAAATTAGAAAAGCCCGCTCAGGGAAACCTGAGCGGGCTTTTTGCTTTTCATAAAAAGGTATCCGTAAAATGCTGGCGCTGAACATCAACCCGGCACAGCAGCGAGCCGCTGAACGTGGCTCACGCACGGCGGAGACCATGTTTAAAACAGGGGCGCTGGAGTGGCATAAAAGTAATAAAAAATAGTCACAGAACTGAAAACCCGTCACGTTATCGACCTGCTGACAGGTATCGGGAAAAAAGGTTTACTTGAAGTGATTGTTACACCTTAAAATCAGCAATTGGCGCGTGGGAAAATTTAATTTCAGGGCAATGGCTAATTTTCAGGCCAGGAGGCTTCGCGGTATTGCTGAGTTGTACGAGAGTGTCGCGTCAGCACGTTCTGTCGCCCTCAGCCCAGCGCTTGATATCACTCACTTTTGGCGACCTGATGCCCGTACTCAAGATATTCTTGGTTGTGTACAGGCTGATCTTAGCTTTATCACCATCATCACTTTCTATCTGAATGAGCATGTTGTTGATCAACAGTCCTTCTGAAAGCAGCTTTTGAGTGATCTCACCTTCTTTACGCTCACCGTCAAACTCGCTTAATACGATGACCGGGTTTCCTGAATATGACTCATATTCCAGACACTGCCTTGCCATGTGCCTCAGGGTTCGATAAGTATCGGAGGACCCCGTCTTGCTAATGAAACTGCCGTCTAAGGAGGATTTGCTGTTTTTCAAATCGCTGACGGTTATGGCGCATCCACTAAGTGACAGAGAAAATAATAGTGTAGCCAGGGCTAAATATTTCAATTTATGCTCCATTATTCTGGTCAATGTCCTGAGCATGATTGGGACTAATATTGCGTAATCTTTCAGACGGAATGGTGATTGGGGATATCAACAATCACCATCAGCCCACCTTCTGCAGAGGTACTGAGTAAAACACTGCTGTGATGTTGCTGCGCAACCGCTTTGACTATGGCAAGCCCCAATCCACTCCCGCTTTGTATCTGATTGGGATCACGAAAAAATCTGTCGAACACCCGCTCCCTCAGTTCAACCAGGATCCCGGGCCCCGCATCTGAGATACGCAATTGAATGGATTTTTCTAACGATCGTACCTCTACTTCAACCCGCCCGCCCTCAGGGCTGTACTTCACAGCATTTTCAATTAAGTTGTCGATCAGCGACATCAGGCGTTCCCTGACACCTGTCATCCAGACTTCATCATGAGAATAGAATTCAAGCTCAACCCGGCTCTCTGCAGCCAGCGGTGCCAACTCAGCCATTCGCTCTTGTATCAGCGTCGTCAGCGCCACAGGCTCCATCACAGTGTCAATGCGCGCTTCACTGTGCATCAGCAGCAGTAACTGATTGACGAGGCGAGCAGCACGGCTGTTGCTACGAATAATCCCTGCAAGCAATTCCTGTTGCCTGACGTTGCTGACATCGGACTGCAAAGCCTCAACGTTGACTCGCATGGCAGCCAGGGGAGTACGCAACTCGTGAGCGGCATCGGCAATGAAAGTCCGTTCCCGTTCAGTGCTTTCTCGTACCCTGGCAAGGAAGATATTAATCGCGTCCACTATCTGGCGAAGCTCTTTGTGCTTTGGCACGGCTTTTAAGGGAGAAAGATCGTCGGGTGTTCGTAAGGAAACTTCATTTGCCACCTTGTTCCAGGGACGCATTGCAATACGGATTGACAGCCACGCGGGAAACAGAAGAAAAGGGATGCAGACCAGCAGCGGTAATATGTAGTATCCGCGCGAGTTCAAATATATGAAGAAGTTCCAACCGCCAGCAGGAGTGAGCAGTGTCACCTCTGTGTCGGCGTTCCCGGACTTCAGAGTACGGCTAGTCCAGGTGCGGCCGTTACTCTGCACACGCTGAATCATCCCATAATCGGTGTTTGTCACTCCTGATGGAGCGCCGGCAGAGGAATAAATGATCTCTTTATTCTTCCGGACGATTAGGCTGATCGACATTTTGGGGTCTTCACCTCCGCCATAGCCTTCCCGTAATGCCTTGCTGAACGTTTCCAGCACAGCGGTGAGATCGTGCGGGCGATCCGCCATACGATCCACCAGTGTCAGAATGGTTTCATAGGTTTTGTTGCCTGATAGCATTGGAGGGCTGCGCAGGTTGTCCCATAAAATGTAGGTGAGAAAAACACACCACAGCAGCGTGAGTAAGAGCATCTGGGCGATCATCATTCGCCGTACGAGCGTTGGAACTCGCAGATAGCGCCAAAAATTACGCATCACCCTGCCCCCTTCTGAAGGGGTACGGTGTCAATGACAAACCCCACCCCTCTCACCGTTCGCACATAGCCGTCACCGATTTTGCGACGCAAATTTCCCATATGGACATCGAGCGCATTACTCATATTTTCTTTTGCACCGAAGATCCTTTCTTCCAGAAAACGACGGGTCAGAACACGGTCAGAACGCAACATTAACGTTTCAAGCAGCGCGTATTCACTTGCCGTTAAATCAACATGACCTTCGCGCACTGTCACGCGACGAGTCGGTACATGGAGAGACAGTCCTCGAATCTCTATGACCTCATTCTGAAAACCGTAACTGCGCCGCACAAGTGCTCTCACCCTGGCCAATAACTCAGCGAGAACAAAAGGTTTGACGAGATAGTCATCTGCACCGGCATCCAGCCCGGTCAGGCGATCTTGCAGAGTGCCCCGGGCAGTCAGGATGATGACGGGGATCCCCTTGAGCTGCTGACGCAGACGCACCATCAGACTCATGCCATCACCATCGGGCAGGCCGAGGTCGAGCAATACAAGTTCTGGCACGCACAGATCGAGTTGATGCAGAGCATCCACTTTACGGCGAACCCATATGACATCTAATCCCTGGTCTGTAAGGGCAATACGTACGCCATTACCCAGATCGATGTCGTCTTCGATGAGGAGAATTTTCACAATAGTTACTTTATCAACAGTGAATGAAGAACGTCTGAAGAAATAAACGGTGTCAGTAAATCTATCAGCTTTGCAGAACGGGTACGTACTTCAGTGTTTCTTCATTTTTGGCTCATGAGAACTTCAGGGTCAGCATTCAGACTGAGCGTTCTGGCGTTTAAAACCGCTTGTATCGTAGTCAGTTGAACCCACAAGGACTTCCTTAATGAAAAACATCGAACTGAGTCATAAGTTCCCTTATTCACTCTCGCGGCATACCCTGAAAAAATTATTGTCAGGTCTTGTCGTCGCGTTACTGGCAACCCCAACACTTGCGGCAAAACCACAAGAGGGTAACGCCTTAACGTTGGGAGGAGGCGTGGATGTTGCGCCACGTTATTCTGGTTCGGATGAAAGCCGGGTCACGACGGCCCTGGTGATTGATTACGCTATGGAAAATGGTTTTTTTGTCAGCTCCACGCGGGGTATCGGTTACGGTAACAACATCGGCAAGTTTGATTACAGCGCTGCACTGAGTTATCGCGCAGGCAGAAAGGATCGTGACGTGGACAGCGACTCGCTCAGCTACGGTAGCGACGACTTGCGAGGTATGGGTGACGTTAAGGGCTCAGCTATCGGTTTGCCTGGCCTGGGATACGAGGTGACCGACTGGCTTAATGTGCAATTGCAGGCTGAGGTGCCGGTTTCTCAGCGAAGCAATGGTGAGGCACTGCATTTCAGCATTATCAGCCCGCTCTATACGTCATCGAAAAACGCTGTGACGCTGGCGCTGACCAGTAGCTGGGGGACCAGCAAGTACATGCAGACCTACTACGGGGTAAGTGCATCACAGTCGGCCGCATCGGGGTTTACCCGCTATGATGCCAGGTCTGGAATTTATGCTTATTCACTGAATATGGACTGGACGCACAAGCTTAATCAAGACTGGAGCGTCATTGCCGCAGCAGGTTTTACGCAGTTGGCTGGTGATGCGCGAAATAGTCCCATTGTTCAACGAAAAACGTCGCCCACTGGCAGCCTGAAGGTGACATATAGCTTCTGATCGTGGTTCGGCGCGTGCTTCTGGTTAGCTTGTGGCTATGCACTGTCAATAAATACAAATCTGCCCCGCCCCAGTTCAGATGATGGGGCACTACTCAACTCAGCGTCAGCCCCTATTTTCATCCGGCATACCTTTTAATCCCGGAAGGCCGGTAAAGGCTGCCTGCTCCTGCCAATGATTCTGAGTAAAGTAAAGCACAAGGAAAATCTTAACAGAGGCTTATCCAAGTGGCCTTGTAACCGACATCGGTCTGCTGAATTACGCGCTTCCCGGTTCGGCGATCGCCTGCCCTGTCATTGACGACTCAGGTAGCGTGCTGACCTCCTCCAGTTCTCTGATTCGGGCAGGCCGATAGCAAAGAAACGGGTGACAGCGAAAAATGGGGAACGGATAACGACGAATCATGTTTCACCGGCATGTCGAAGGCTCAACTCCCGTGTTAAAAACAGATGTGGTTAATTACTAACATCATCAAATTAAGTTTGATTTTTATTTTTTTCACCGTTATAACGCTATCGTATCCGGTAGCCTTTTTTAACTTTCATTGCTTTCTGTAGAGCGTAAAATTGTGCATACTGGCCTTTTAATATCAGCCCGTGCTGATATATCGATTCCTATTATCCTTTATATCTGGTAAAGACAATAAATGAAAAAAAACCTCGGATTGTGGTTCGCTGTCATATTGGTCACTTCATCTTTTATTGCGAATGCAGAAACCTTTGAACGCTTAGATCTCAATAAAGACAGAACCAGCCTTCAGTATGCCAGTCAGATCAAGTCGGTCGCTAAAGTTATTGAGGGTTATAAGTGGCTTGGTCAAACACCTGAAATGAATGGCGGGGTGGTTTTTGAAGCTTACGACAATCCTGACTTCGGTAAAAACGATCAGATTTCCGGTAGTTCCATCATGGTCAAAGCTATTTTTTA
>Ga0308161_1004041_pt1 | contig 13727 bp, 10 predicted proteins | sample PhyFR2_FD_201034 | JGI IMG/M metagenome (GOLD analysis project Ga0308161, IMG submission 201034) | Phyllosphere microbial communities from UC Gill Tract Community Farm, Albany, California, United States - DLSLF.R2 | ecosystem: Host-associated > Plants > Phyllosphere > Unclassified | place: USA...
CGACGACAGACGCGCCGAGTGGCTCCGACCCGTGACCCTCGCCACCGATGTCGGCGAGTTCGCGCTCGATCGTTCGTACGGGTGGTTCACGGGACACGTCGCCTGGGCGGGCGACCGGGTATCGGTCACTCTGAGCATCGACGACGATGCTCCCGAAGGCGCCGAGACCTGCGAAGGGGCCCTCGCCCGCTTGCGGGGACTGCTCGCGGACCTGCCCGACGTCGATGCCCGCTGGCGCGCTTTCGCGGCCGACCAGCTCACCGACCTCGCGAACGACTGGCAGCAGGAGGACGAGGAAGACGACGCGCCGCCTCCGGAACCGATCACCCGCGAGGCGTTCGCGCAGCGGATCCGTCTCAGCGAGCTGAGCATCGCCGGCGACGGCTCGGCCACTCCGTACTACGACGACGGCGACCTGTTCTTCGGCCACGTGATCGTCATCGACCTCCAGGCCGACGGATCGCTGACCGAGGCCTCGATCGCCGGCTGAGCGCTGCGCGCTACGCCGCCGCGACCCCGAACAGCGAGCCCACGAGGTAGGTGGCGCCGAGGGCCAGGGCCCCGCCGATCACCGTCCGCAGGATCGACCGCCCGCGCCGGGCGCCGCCGATCCAGGCGGCCACGTATCCCGTGACGGCGAGAGCCACGAGCACCGCCGCGAACGTCAGCGGCACGCGCACCTCCACCGGCGTCAGCAGGATCGTCAGCATCGGCAGCAGCGCGCCGATGGTGAACGCGACGGCCGAGGCCGACGCCGCCGTCCACGGACTCACCACGTCATCGGCGTCGATGTTCAACTCGACCGCGAGGTGCGCCTTCAGGGCATCGGATGCCGTCAGCTCGGTCGCCACGCGGGTCGCCGTGTCGCGCGTGAGCCCCTGGGCCTCGTACAACCCGACGAGCTCGGAGAACTCGGCATCCGGATCCTCCGCGAGCTCGCGGCGCTCCTTCTGGATGAGCGCCTGTTCGCTGTCGCGCTGGCTCGAGACCGAGACGTACTCGCCGAGGGCCATCGACACGGCCCCGCCGACGAGTGCCGCGAGCCCGGCCACGAGCACCGGCCCGACCTCGCTCGTCGCACCGGCCACGCCGACGACGACCGCGGCGGTCGACACGATGCCGTCGTTCGCGCCCAGGACGCCGGCGCGCAGACCGTTCAGTCGTTGGGCGAGTCCCTGGCGGTGCGGCTCGTCGGGGTGGGCACCGGGAAGCTCCGTCATGCGCTCAGGTTAGACCGCGGGGCACCCGCGCGGGCGCGTGCGCGAGCGTTCGCCTCTCGTTCACCCCGGCGTCACGGACCGCGGACAGACTCAGCGCGTTCGCCGCCCCCGCGGCGACCGACGCGTCGCCCCCGCTGCGCGTCCCTCCCCCGGCCCCGAGGACACAGCCATGCCTTCGCCCTTCCTTCGCCGTACCGTCGCGCTGGCCGCGACGACGGCGGCCGTCTGCGCGCTCGCGCTCTCGAGCGCGACCGCGGCGTCCGCCGCGATCGTCACCGATCCGGTGCGCGACACCCCCTCCGACAGCGCCGTGAGCCTCCGCCCGATCGGCACCTACGAGACGGGCGTGTTCGACCAGTCCGCCGCCGAGATCGTGCACGCGTACAAGAACCGCCTGTTCGTCGTGAACGCGCAGGCCGCCGCCGTCGACGTGCTCGACATGAGCAGCCCGACCGCTCCGACGAAGCTGTACTCGATCACGGGCACCGGCGTGGCCAACTCGCTCGCCGTCCGCGCCGACGGCCTCGGCGTGATCGCCCTCGAAGACGCCGACAAGACCGCACCGGGACGCCTGGTCTTCTTCGACGCGGATGCCGCCGAGCCCACCGTGCTCGGCGAGGTCACCGTCGGAGCCCTCCCCGACATGGTCACGATCTCGGAGGACGGCACGGTCGCCGTCGTCGCGAACGAGGGCGAGCCCGCCGACGACTTCTCGGTCGACCCGGAGGGATCGGTCGGCATCGTCGCCCTTCCCGCCGAGAAGGCGGCACCGACCCAGGATGCCGTGCGCACCGCCGGCTTCGACGCGTTCGAGCAGGGCGGGTCGAAGGCCCTCGATCCCGCCGTCCGCGTCTTCGGTCCCGACGTCGCAGCCCCCGACCAGGGCGGCACCCCGCTCGCCGCCAACCGGGTGAGCCGCAACCTCGAGCCGGAGTACGTCGCGATCGCCGGCTCCACCGCCTACGTCGCGCTGCAGGAGGCCAACGCGGTCGCGACCGTCGACCTGGCTTCGGCGGAGGTCACCGGCATCCGGTCCCTCGGATTCAAGGACTACGGCGTCGGGACGCTCGACGCGAGCGACCGCGACCCCGAGGACGCTCCGACCTACAACGAGAAGAGCTACCCGGGCCTCTTCGGCATGTACATGCCGGACGGCATCCAGGCCTACCAGGCGAACGGCGAGACCTACCTCGTCACCGCCAACGAGGGCGACGGCCGCGAGTGGGGCGACTTCACCGACACCGCGCGCGTGAAGGACCTCGGCGACGACGGTCTCGCCCCCGTCTGCGCCGACAGCCCGCTGGCCGGCTCGCTCGACGACGCCGACCTCGGCCGCCTCAACGTCGCGACCGACATGGGCCTGAACGCCGACGGCACCTGCTACTCCGAGCTGTACACGTTCGGCGGGCGCGGCTTCTCGGTGTGGAACACCGACGGCGAGCAGGTCTTCGACTCGGGCTCCGACCTCGAGCGCATCACGCACGACGCCGATCCGGAGTTCTTCAACTCGAACCACTCCGCGTCGAACCTCGAGGGCCGGAGCGACGACAAGGGTCCGGAGCCCGAGAACCTCGCCATCGGCCAGGTCGACGGACGCACCTACGCCTTCATCGGCCTCGAGCGCGTCGGCGGCGTGATGACGTACGACATCACCGACCCGACCGCGGCCACCTACGCCGGCTATGTGAACAACCGCGACTTCTCCGTGTCGGTGGAGGACCAGCTGACCGGGGAGGAGACCGCCGATCGCGAGCTGCTCTCCCGCGCCGGTGATCTCGGCCCCGAGGGTGTCGAGTTCATCGCCGCCGAGAACTCCCCCACCGGCCGCCCGCTCGTCGCCGTGGGCAACGAGGTCTCGGGCACGACCACGCTCTTCGAAGCCTCGAACCCGAACGTGAAGAACATCGACATCCTGACGATCAACGACTTCCACGGCCGCCTCGAGGCAGGCTCCCAGGGCGAGGCCGGCGCGGCCGTCATCGCGGGCGCCGTGAAGGCGAAGGAGGCCGCCAACCCGAACACGCTGTTCGTCTCGGCCGGTGACAACATCGGCGCGTCGACCTTCACCTCGCTCATCCAGGACGACTCCCCCACGATCGACACGCTGAAGGCCTCAGGCCTCGACGTCTCGGCCGTCGGCAACCACGAGTTCGACCGCGGCTTCGCCGACCTCACCGATCGCGTTCTCCCCGAGTACGGCGGCGGAGAGTTCGGTCTCGGCGCCAACGTCTACAAGAAGGGCACGAAGGAGCCCGCGCTCGACGAGTACGCGATCAAGGACGTCGACGGCGTGCGCGTGGCCTTCATCGGCACCGTGACCCCCGACACCGCGACGATGGTCGACCCGGCCGGCATCGCCGACCTCGAGTTCGGCGACCAGCTCGAGGCAGCGAACCGCGTGGCGGACGAGATCACGGCCGGCGACCTCGCCGACGTCATCGTGCTGCTCACCCACTCGGGTGCGGCCGTGTCGGATGACTGCGCCGCGATCGCCGCCGACCGGGCCGGATTCGGCAAGCTCGCGGTCGACGCCTCGCCCGAGATCGATGCGATCGTCTCGGCGCACACGCACCAGACGTACGCGTGCGACCTGCCCGTGGCCGGCACCGACCGCACCCGCCCGGTGATCCAGGCGTACGAGTACGGCAAGGCCATGGGCCGGCTGTCGCTCACGTGGGACACGCGCAGCGACTCGCTGGCATCCATCTCGGGAACCACCTTCCCGCTCGCGGGGGCTTTCGCCCCGGATGCCGCGATCGAGGCGAAGGTCGCGGAGGACGTCGCGCAGGCCGACGTCATCGGCGCGAAGCCGGTGGGCGAGATCAGCGGCGACATCCTGCGCGGCGGCACGCCTTCCGGTGCCGACCGCGGCGTGGAGTCGTCGATGGGCAACTGGGTGGCCGACGTGTACCTGTGGGCGACGTCGCAGAACCCCGCCTACGCCGGCACGAAGGCCCAGATCGCGCTGATGAACCCGGGCGGCCTCCGCGCCGACCTGCTCAAGGGCGACGACGGCGTGGTCACCTACAAGGAGGCCGCTCTCGTGCAGCCCTTCGCCAACACCCTCGTGACGGTGACGCTGACGGGCGCGCAGCTCCGCGGCATCCTGAACGAGCAGTGGAAGGCCGAGGGCGACCGTCCGAAGCTGCACCTGGGCGTGTCCGAGGGCTTCACCTACGAGTACGAGCAAGATGCCGCCAACCCCCGCGTGGGCTCGGTCGTGTCGATGGCGTACCAGGGGAAGGCGATCGCCGACGGCGACACCTTCACCGTCGTGACGAACTCGTTCCTCGCGAACGGCGGCGACGGCTTCCCCACCTTCGCGGCCGGCGTCGACCGCACCGACACCGGCCAGATCGACCTCGACGCGACGCTCGCGTACTTCGAGGCGACACCGATGGTCGACCCGGCCCCGCTCGGTCGCGCGGTCCTCGCCTCGGATGACGCACCGGGTGAGAACCCGGGCGAGAGCCCCAGCCCGCAGCCGAGCGTTCCGGGTCCGGATGCCGAACAGCCGGGCCAGCGTCCCGGCCAGGGCCTCGCGAACACCGGGTCCGAGGCTCCGTGGGGGCTGGCCCTCGCGGGCGGGTTCCTCGTGGTCGCGGGTGGCCTGGCCTTCGCCCTGCGGCGGCGGCGCACGGTCTGACGTCTGACCTCGGGACGGCCCTCACCCTCCCGGGTGGGGGCCGTCCCCGTCAGGGGGAGGAGTCGCCACCGCTCCTCAGGCGCGGAGCACCTGAACGTGGACCCCGGATGCCGCGGACTCGACGCGCCAGACCTGCCCGCTGCCGCGCACGGCTGGTGCCGCCTGCGCCGAGATCACCAGAGCCGTGTTCTCGTCGATGGCCACACCGTCGGCGACGAGACCGGCGTCGACCGCGGCGACGAGACGCGAGAGGGTGCCCCACTGGGCGGCGTGGACGTCGACGGCGAAGTCGAGGAGTCCCAGGCCCGGGCGCACCTCGACGGCGTCGAGCTCTTCGCCCGCGTCCGCCGACACGACCTCGATCCCGCGGACGCGGTAACCGCCGATGAGCGCCGGGCCCGCAGCGATGGCCGCTCCCGCGGAGAATCCGGCGTACGGCATGCCGCCCGCGACCCGTTCGCGGATCAGATCCCGGATGCCGCGGACCGCGTCGAGATACGCCGGAGTCAGACCCCCGCCGATGAAGACGCCGTCGGCCTCGATCACGGCATCCGCGAAGCTCTCTCCCTCGACGATCGCGTGCACGCGAATCTCGGCGGATGCCGCGCCGGCGGCCTCGAGGACGCCGCGGAACCGGTCGACTGAGGCATCGTCGTCGGCTTCGAGCACGAGAAGGAGCGCGATCACGGGCGCGCGACCGGCGGCGCGCTCCCGCGCCTCGCTCACGAAAGCCTCTAGCAACGACCCGCAGACGGCGACGTCACGGCCGCCGCCGAGGAGATGAATACCCATCGGCTCAGTACCGCCGCAGCAGCGCGGCCAGCGCCTGACCGCCGCCGATGCACATCGTGACGACCGCGTACTCGAGGTCGCGGCGCTGCAGGTCGAGCGCCGCGCGCACCGTGAGGATCGCGCCGGTCGCCCCGACGGGGTGGCCGAGAGCGATCGCGCCGCCGTACGGGTTGACCTTCTCGGGGTCGAGGCCCGCATCGCGGATCACCGCGACGGCCTGCGACGCGAAGGCCTCGTTCAGCTCGATCACGTCGACGTCGGCGGGGGTCAGTCCCGTCTGCTCCCACAGCCGCTGCAACGCGAGCACCGGGGCGTAGCCCATGATCTCCGGGTCGACGCCCGCGGTGGTCACGGCCTCGAGCGTCGCGAGACCCGTCAGCCCGCGGTCGCGCACATCGTCCTCGCGCATGAGGACGGTCGCCGCGGCCCCGTCGTTGATGCCCGAGGAGTTGCCGGCGGTCACTGACCCGTCCTTCTCGAACGCGGGCCGGAGCCCCGCCAACGCCTCGAGGGTCGTCCCGGGGCGCGGGTGCTCGTCGACCGAAACCTCGACCGGGCGCTTGCCGCCGGTGGTCACCGGCACGGTCTCTTCCGCGAAGGCCGCGCGGCTGGCATCCAGAGCCGCTCGTCGCTGGCTCTCGACGGCGAAGGCGTCCTGCTCCTCGCGCGACACTCCGTAACGGGATGCCACAACCTCGGCCGTCGTGCCCATGTGCCGGCCGCTGAAGGGGTCGGTGAGGATCGCGAGGGTCCCGTCGAGGAGGGTCCGGTCGCCGAGACGCGCGTTGCCGCGGGCTCCGTACTCGAGGAACGGCGTGCGCGACATGCTCTCGTCACCGCCGGCGACGGCGACGTCGATCCCGCCCCAGCGGAGCTCCTGCGCCGCCGACCAGATCGCCTGGAGGCCCGAACCGCAGAGACGGTTGACCGTGAAGGCGGGGACCCGCGTCGGGAGCCCGGCGGCGAGGGCCACGCGCCGCGCGTTGTAGGCGTCGGGGCCGTTCTGCGCGATGCAGCCCATCACGACCTCATCGACCGCGTCCTTCTCGACGCCCGCCCGGCGGAGAGCTTCCGAGACGGCGACGGCACCGAGCTCGTAGGCATCGACGCTCGACAGGGCGCCGCCGAACGAGCCGATCGGCGTGCGCGCTCCGGCGACGAGGACGATTCGCGGCTGCGACATCAGAAGAGTCCTTTGGGGGCGGGTGCGGATGCCAGGATGCCGGGTTTGGCGACGATCGTGAGCTGCAGGACCTCGGTGGGGGTGAGGTCGGGGAGGCGTTGCGCGAGGGTGAGGAAGCGTTCGATCTCGTCGGGCAGCAGCACGGGCTCGGCGAGGAGACGGAACTTGCGGATGTAGTCCTCGCGGGCGAAGGGGCGGGCGCCGAGGGGGTGCGCGTCGGCGACGGCGATCTCGTCTTCGATGGTGGTGCCGTCGGTGAGGGTGATGACCACGCGCCCGCCGAAGGCTTTGTCGTTCGGGTCCTCGGAGTGGTACCGGCGGGTCCATTCGGCGTCTTCGGCGGTGGTGATCTTGTGCCACAGCGCCACGGTGTCGGGGCGGGTGGCGCGGGTGGGGGTGTAGGAGTCGACGTGGTGCCACGCGCCGTCCTGCAACGCCACGGCGAAGATGTAGGGGATGGAGTGGTCCAGCGTCTCCCGGGACGCGGTGGGGTCGTACTTCTGCGGGTCGCCCGCGCCGGAACCGATCACGTAGTGCGTGTGGTGACTGGTGTGCAGGACGATCGAGGCGACGTTGCTGGGGTCGGTGAGGTCGGGGCGTTCGCGGTGGAGCTTGCGCGCGAGGTCGATCCACGCCTGCGCCTGGTACTCCGCGGAGTGCTCCTTCGTGTACGAATCCAGGATCCCCCGCTTGGGTTCCCCATCGCCCGGCAGGGGGACGTCGTAGGACGCGTCGGGGCCGTCCAGCAGCCACGCGATGACCCCGTCCTCACCTTCGTAGATCGGGGAGGGACTCGTTTCGCCGCGCATGGCGCGGTCGACGGCTTCGATCGCCATCTTCCCCGCGAACGCCGGCGCATGCGCCTTCCACGTCGAGATCTCCCCCTTACGCGACTGCCGCGTCGCCGTCGTCGTGTGAAGAGCCTGCCCGATCGCCTGGTAGATCGTGTCCTGATCCAGGCTCAGGAGGGTGCCGATCCCGGCGGCGGCTGCAGGGCCGAGGTGGGCGACGTGATCGATCTTGTGCTTATGCAAACTGATCGACCGGACCAGGTCGATCTGCACCTCGTACGCGGTCGCCAGGGCCCGCACCACGGCGGCCCCGTCACGGCCGGTGTGCTGGGCGACGGCGAGGATCGGGGGGATGTTGTCGCCCGGGTGGGAGTACTCCGCCGCGAGGAACGTGTCGTGGTAATCCAGTTCGCGCACGGCGACACCGTTCGCCCACGCCGCCCACTCCGGGCTGGTGCGACGCTCGAGCAGACACCCGAACACGGTGGCCCCGACCCCACCGATCGACACCGCATGATCCAACGCCTGCTGACGCGCCGCACTCACCGGCTGACGCGACAGGGACGCCGCCGCCACCGCCGCGTTATCGATCACCCGATTGATGACCATGTCCACCACATCGGCATCCACCGCCACCGGATCCACCGCCACCCGCGCCAAAGACCACGCCAACTGCCCCTCCCGAGCCAAACTCTCCTCGCTGCGATGGACACGGAGGTGATGCGTGATCGTCATGACCCCAGCGTAGGCAGATTCGCCCGGTCAGCGGCATCCGTCAATCAGCGGACGCACAAGGGGCGCACACGAAACCTGAGGCGATTGCCTCTCGCCCGCGGGCTCACCCGCTGTCACACTGAGCGCATGCTCGTCACGACGATGAACGATGTCCCCGGCCGCCAGATCACCGAAGTCTTCGGGGAGGTGACCGGCCTGACCGTCCGCGCGCGCAACATCGGCGTGCAGTTCGGCGCCGGCCTCAAGTCGATCTTCGGCGGTGAACTGCAGGGCCTCACGAAGCAGCTCCAGGAGAGCCGCGACGAGGCCAAGCAGCGCCTCATCGAGGAGGCGCAGGCGCTCGGCGCCGACGCGGTGATCGCGATGCGCTTCGACACGAGCGAGGTGGCGCAGAACTTCCAGGAGGTCGTCGCCTACGGCACCGCGGTGAAGCTGGCCTGAGCCGCGGTTCCGCCGATCCGGCGAGATCCCGGTGAGGGCGCGGTCAGCCCCGGCCCCACGACTCCAGGGTCGTGGGGATGGATGCCAGGGTCGCGAGCGCCGCATCACGGTCGGCGCGGGCGAGAGTGAGCCCCGCGACCACGAGCGAGGCGCAGACCGCGGCGAGCGCGTCGACGGCATCCGGGGTCAGGTCCGGACGGCGGTCGGCGACGGCCGCGCGGATGGCGGCGCGCATCTCCGCCGCGTAGTCCGAGACCAGGGTGCGGACCTCGGCGTCGTCGGTCGCGAGCGGCGACGACCCGGCGTTCAGCAGCAGACACCCGAGACGCGCCCGCGGCGTATCGGCGGCGATCCCGTCGATCATCTCGGCGACGTACGCCTCGAGCGCGCCGGGGTCTCCCCCGCCGAGCGGGCGCAGGCGCGTGCGCACGACGTCGTCCAGGTAGGCGGCGAGGACGGCGTCGAAGAGACCGCGCTTGCTCCCGAAGGCGTTGTAGAGGCTCGAGCGGGTGAGGCCGGTGGCGTCCTCCAGCTCGGTGATGCCCGCTTCGGCGTAGCCGCGCCGCCAGAACACGTCGCGCGCAGCGTCGACGACGGCGGAGCGCTCGAAGCTCGGCATCCTGCCCATGTTCCTCCTCCGCCTTTCGGCTGTTCCGCGTCTTCCGGGTTGCATTCGCAGGCCCGAGGTCTATATTAGACCGGTCGTTACAAAATAACCACAGGAGGAATCCATGCGCGCAGTCATCCACCACGAGTTCGGCGAACCGGCCGACGTCCTCGGCGTCGAAGAGGTCGAGAACCCGACCCCCGGCCCCGGCGAGGTGCGCCTGCGCGTCCTCCTGTCGCCCATCCACAACCACGACCTGTGGACGATCCGCGGCACGTACGGCTTCAAGCCCGAGCTGCCCGCCCGCGCCGGCACCGAGGCCGTCGGCGTCATCGAAGAGCTCGGCGAGGGCGTCGAGGGTCTGACCGTCGGTCAGCGCGTCGCCACCGGCGGCACCTTCGGCGTGTGGGCCGAGCAGGTCGTCACCAAGGCCGCCGGCCTCATCCCCGTCGCCGAGGGCCTGAGCGACGAGGTCGCCTCGCAGCTCGTCTCGATGCCCTTCAGCGCCATCAGCCTGCTGCACTCGCTCGACCTGAAGGCCGGCGACTGGATCGTCCAGAACACCGCCAACGGCGCCGTCGGCCGCATGGTCGCGCAGATCGCCGCGGCCCGCGGCGTCAACGTCGTCGGTCTCGTGCGTCGCCGGAGCGCCGTCGAGGAGCTCGCGGCCCAGGGCATCGGCAACATCGTGTCGACCGACGCGGATGACTGGCGCGACAAGGCCCTCGCCCTCGTCGGCGACGGGAAGGTCGTCGCGGGCGTCGACTCGGTCGGTGGCCCCGCCGCTGGCCAGGTGCTGTCGCTGCTCAGCGAGAACGGCACGCTCGTGATCTTCGGGTCGATGGGCGCCGGCAAGCTCGAGCTCGGTGCCGGCGACCTCATCTTCCGCCAAGCCACGGTGAAGGGCTTCTGGGGCAGCGTCGTCAGCAAGACGATGGATGCCGAGACCCGCGGCGCCCTGTTCGGCGAGCTGTCGCGGTACCTCGCCGACGGCACCCTCACCCTCCCCGTCGCGGCGACCTTCGGTCTCGACGACATCGTCGAGGCCGTCACCGCGAGCGACGCGCCGCGCGTCGGCAAGGTGCTGCTGCGCCCGTGACACCGGCGCTGCGGCGCCACCCGGGGCGAAACTCCTGAGAAATCGCCCCCGCCCACCCCACCGCCGCGTGATCACGCGGGAGGCGGGGTGGGCATTCTCCGTTTCTCAGGAGTTTCGCCCGCGGCGCGGCCCCGACCAGAACGGGAGCCGCCGCCGCGTCAGCCGCGCAGGGCCTCGAGAGCGGCGGCGAGGGCGTCCAGTGCGGGACGCTGGCCCTTCACGAGGGCGTCGCGGGCGGCATCCAGGCTCATCCACTCGGCGCGGTCGACCTCGGGGAACGACGCCCGCCGTCCGGAACGGGGCGGCCACTCCATCTCGAACTCCCCGAACGTGAACCCGGATGCCGGGAACCGGGCGCCGTCGCCCGCGAAGACGACGACCTTCTTGCCGCTCGAGTACCCGAACGTGCCGAGCTCGGCCCAGGCGACCTCGGGCGCATCGACTCCGAGCTCCTCACGGAACTCGCGGCGGGCGGCATCCAGAGCCCCCTCCGACTCGGGGTCGTACTCCCCCTTCGGGATCGACCAGGCGCCGGCATCCTTCTTCGCCCAGAACGGTCCGCCCATGTGGGCGATCAGCACCTCGGGCTCCGGGGTCAGGCGATACAGCAGCAGCCCCGCGCTCCAGACGACCATCAGGCCGTGGCCACGGGAACGCGCGCGGCCTCGTCGACGATCACGTCGGCGCGCTTGCGGTACGTCCGCGCGGTGACGCGGTCGAGGGCGATCTGCCCGCGCATCTTCTCGGCCTTCTCGTAGAGCGAGGGCCCGCCGAACCCGGTCAGCACCTTCACGAGCACCGGCAGCAGCTCGATCATGAAGAACAGGGCCGCGATCAGATAGTGCGCCCACCGCAGCACCGGCTCGCGATCCGACAGCCTCTCGAGGGCCGTGATCTGGCTGAGCAGACCGACCGCCCCCGCGTTGCCGTCGGCGACGGAGGCGGCGCGCTGGTTGTACGCGGCCAGCGCGGTCTCGTACTGGGTGCGGGCAGCGGGCAGCTGGTCCTCGGCCTGCTTCTTGTTCTGGTCGGCGGAGGATGCCGCGGCTTCGGTGCCCGCCGCGTTGGCGGTCGCGAGCGCGGTCTGGGCCTGCTGCAGCTGCGTCGACAGGGCGTCGTACGACGATTGCGCCTGAGCGAGCTGCGCCTTCGCGGCGTCGGAGCTCGCCCCGTTGCCGGCGACCCCGGTACAGCCCGGGACGGTTCCCGCGCCCTGGCCGGTCAGCTCGCACTGGTACACCGCGCGCGCCTGGTCGATGACGGACTGCTGGGCCGCGAGCTGCTGCGTGAGCTGGTCCACGGTCTGCTGGGCGGCGGCCGACTCGGCCGAGGTCGAGGAGGTTCCCGCGACGATGCCGGTCGCCGCCTGGTTCTCGAGCGCCGAGACCTGGGCGCTGGCGGCGTCGAGGGCCTGCTTCTCGGGGCCGTTGGTCACGGCATCCTGATCGCTCAGAGCCTGCGTCACGTTCGTGGAGTTCACCTCGCGGGCGATGTCGTTCTGGAACACCTGCAGCACGAGCGGCTCGGCCACCACGATGCCGATGAGCGCAGCCATGATCACGCGGGGAAAGGCGAGGCCGAGCAGGCGGAAGACGTTCTTCGTCGAACGCATCGTCGAGGTGAGGAAGCGGTCGAGGTTGAAGATGATGAGGCCCCAGACCAGGGCCAGCGGGATCGCGAGGAGCAGGCTGACGCGCACGCCCGTGAGCAGCGCGAACATCATCGAGAGCGACGACACCAGCGCGGTCCCCGCGAGCACGAGGAACATCTGCACGAAGCGCGGAACCTCTTCGGGCACCTCGTTGAGCACGTCGTTGTCGGCCCCACCGAGCACGGCCATCCGCCGGATCAGCGACAGGCGCGGTCGGCGCGGATCGTCACGGCGCAGGCGGGGCGGACGGGGATCGGATGCCGCGGACGCGGGGTCGTCGGAGGGTTCCTCGTCCGCGTCGGCGGGGTCGGCGCGGTCGGTGTACGACTCGATCACGCGCGTCTCGTCAGCGGCGGAGGCGTCGGTTGCGGGCCCGTCGAGCACGGTGGTGTCGTGGGGCGCAGGGTCGTGGGACACGGTGTCGCCCCGCGTGCTGTCGATCGGCAGCGTCGGGTCGTCGGCGCCGGGAGGGGCACCCCACGGCTCGGTCGCGTGGTCGGGCGCCGCCGGACGCTTCGCCGAACTCTGCGCGGCGAGGATGTCGTCGAGATACTGCTCGCGTTCCTCGTCCGTCGTGAACTCGATGTGGCCGTCGGAGCCGAAACGGCCGGGCCGATGAGCGGAAAAGGACATTCGCAGAGGGTACGACGCCGACCCTGCCCTCTCCTGTGCGCTGCCTGAGGCGCAGCCCCGCGGGTGAGCGGCTCGATGCCCGCCCCCGCGAACTCGCCGCCGCCGGGCCCCGACCTCGGAACGGCGAGACCGCATCCGTTCGTCGAGACCGCACCCGGTGGTTCGCAATCGCGTGCGGTTTCGACAACGCGATGCGGTTTCGTCGACGCGACGCCCCGGCCGCGGTCCTCCCGCGCACGCGAAAGCGGGCCGGGCGCATCGCCCGACCCGCCCGCGCGAACCTCAGACCAGGCGCTTCTTCGGCGACACGTCGTACGTGTTCTCGGGGTCGGAGAACACCGTGTCGCCGAGGGCCTCGTCGATCGCGGCGAGGGTGTCGGCATCCAGGGTCACACCCGACGCCTTCACGGTGTCGGCCAGCTGCTCGGGACGCGAGGCGCCCACGAGGGCCGCGGCGATGTTCGGGTTCTGCAGCACCCACGCGATCGCGAGCTGCGGCATGGCGAGCCCGGCCTCGTCGGCGATCGGCTTGAGCCGCTGCACGGCCTCGAGCGTGTCGTCGTTCAAGAACCGCTTGATGAAGTTCGCGCCGCTCTTCTCATCGGTGGCGCGCGACCCCTCGGGCGCGGGCTGACCCGGCAGGTACTTGCCGCTCAGCACGCCCTGCGCCATGGGCGACCAGACGATCTGCGAGATGCCGAGCTCTTCACTCGCGGGCACGACCTTGCCCTCGATCACGCGCCACAGCATGGAGTACTGCGGCTGGTTCGAGATGAGCTGGATGCCGAGCTGCTTCGCGAGCGCGTGACCCTCGCGCAGCTGCTCGGCGGTCCACTCGGAGACGCCGATGTACAACGCCTTCCCCTGGCGGACGACGTCGGCGAAGGCCTGGAAGGTCTCTTCGAGCGGGGTCTCGTAGTCGAAACGGT
>Ga0308161_1004045_pt1 | contig 13716 bp, 20 predicted proteins | sample PhyFR2_FD_201034 | JGI IMG/M metagenome (GOLD analysis project Ga0308161, IMG submission 201034) | Phyllosphere microbial communities from UC Gill Tract Community Farm, Albany, California, United States - DLSLF.R2 | ecosystem: Host-associated > Plants > Phyllosphere > Unclassified | place: USA...
GGCCCTGCTCGTAGAGAGCAGAGATCGGCTCTGCCCGTGCGTATTTCCCCTTACTGGCATGGACACGGATAATACGGCCCTTGTAACCGGCGTTACGCAGCGTTTCCTCAGCCATATCGCCGCCCTGGTTCGTTTCGATAACGATCGCATCAGCTTCGTGCTCTTCGTAAGCCCACATTGCCTTTTTGGCCCAGCCAGCCGGTGAATACTTGCCGCTGTAATCCCCATCGACAGAGAACTGCTTTTTATCACCAGCACCATACGCACTGGCCGCCACAATGCCGGATTCGTCGCTTTCATCGCTGTTGGTTGCCTGCGGGTCGATGGCCACTACCGAGCGAACCTTGTCGAAACGGATCTGCAGGTCGCGGGAGGCGCTTATCATCGCCTCATTCCACAGCGCACCTTCAGCGTTGAAACGCCGCGGCTTCTGCATGTACTGTGCCTCGGCGGTGCGCCGGTGCGAGAACAGGGAAACGCGGTGTGTCTCGTTGTGCTTGAATGGCCAGAGCCAGCCATCAGGCAGCCCATGATCTATCGGGATAGCGTGGGTGTTCTCCGGGTACTGCGCCAGGTAGGCCTGACTGTTGTCGATGAGCACAGGCAGATTGAGGTGATGCCATTTTTCGCCGGAACCGCCGCGCAGCAGGTAACCACTCAGGTCGTGATAGTGGATGCGCTGCATAATCACAATCATCGGCGTCGTCTCGATCGCCAGACGTGACTTGATGGTTTCGTTAAAACGGTTGTTAACGCCGTCGCGCACTATCTCGCTATAAGCGTCATCGGGTTTAACCGGATCATCAATAATCAGTGCACCCTGCCAGCCTGGCTCCATGTGCCCGGCGCGGAAGCCGGTAACCTGTCCGGCTGCCGAGCTGGCGTACACCCCGCCGCCAAATTCATTCCACCACATCGCCTTACTGTCAGCATCATCGCGGAGCGACATAGGCCACATGGCCTGATAGGCCTGCGATTTGATCATGCCGCGCGCGGTAGACGAGTTAAGCAGTGCCAGCTGGTGGGAGTACGACAGGTGCATGAAGCGGGCTCGCTGGTTGAGCGCCAGCCCGCGCCCCATCATGTTGATGGTGGCCAGCTCGGTTTTAGTGTACCCAGGCGGGACGTTAATAATCAGACGCTGAATTTCGCCGTCTATCACCCTGTCCAGCGTCTGCTGGATCACCCGGTGATGTGGCGCGACGATCATCTTGCCGCCGGTGCGCTGCTTGAAGAAGTAGCGCGCGTAATATAGTCCGTCTTCCACGCATTCAATGCGACGGGCGAAAAGCTTTTGCTCAGCAGTCGTCATCCTCCAGCATCTCCCGCCGCGCAGCTTTGTATTCGTCTTTGCTCATTGTGACTTTCTCGATAGGGCCCCCATTCGGCCCGGAATGCTCGAACTTATGCTTATTGGTGTAGGCGTCGCCCACTTCTTTGGCAGCCTGCTCGATTAGCTGGGATGCCAGCGCAAAGTTCTTCATCCCCTCTGTTTTGGTCGCCATACGATCCAGCGCACGGAGCCGGTAAGCTTTGTTGGCGATCGGGATATCAGAGATTTCATTCTGGAAACGGTCACGGGTGGCGTTGAACATGTCCACCCACTTTTGCGCCAGGCCTTTCCCGTTCGCTTTCGTCGGGTCGTGTGATTCCACCTGCTGGCGGGTTATCGTAAGGCCAAACTCCTTCTTGACGGCCTCGACTACCTGAGAGGGCGTATCAAAACAGGCCAACGACTGAACGATAAAGGCTTTGACCTCTCCTTTTAATGCCGCCATTGGTTACCTGCCTGTCATAATCAGTCAAAAGTTAAGCCAGCTTCAGCAGGCACGTTCCGCATGCCCTGGCGATATCAAGATGGGCGACCTCCGCAGGGTTGTTCGCAGCGTCCACCAGCTGCTGCACATCCCGGCTGGCTCCGTAGCGCCGGACTACGCCGACAAACTCTTCCACATCGTGTCCACGTAGTTTCAGCTTCGGCTGTCCTTCGCGTGTGAACTTCGGCGCGCCAAACTCATCGGTCTCCCGGGCGATGTGGTAAAGCTCGTGCTCCACCAGCGCGCAGAATTCCAGATCGGAACACTGAGCGCAGTAATCTGCCGCCAGGGTGATGATGAAGTCAGGGATGCGCCCGAACCATTCATACATCTGTTGCTCCATGCGGGCTTTTTGCCACCCTCCTGCGCGCATCATCACCTCTTCCGCCTGGCCAAGAACCGACCGCCCTTTTTTACTGAAAGCATTCGACGCCCAGAGGAAACACAGATCGGCCTCAAGCAGGTGAGTATGGTCAGGGTTATGCAGATTGCCGTCGTCGCTGAGGATCTCTGCATGCAGCCATTCGTGAATGCCGTCGGCGGGTATGATGCGGATGTACGGTTTGAAGTCGGGATTGTCTACGAACAGGGGCGGCGGATAAGGACGTTGTGTAATGTCGTGACCCATACCATCAAATGCCTCGATACAGTAGGCCGCCGGTCTTCAGCGCGTTGAGGATAGCATCGGTTGCGGCCTGTTCAATAGCCGGCTGCGTTGTGACCTGAGCAGAAGCCTGAGCATCAAGGGATGTCTGTAACGCCTTAAACAAATCGCTCTCGCGCACAGCGTCAATGACCGCTTCGCGCATATCGTCAGAAAGGCGGATCTTGGTGGCTTTGTTGTTAACAGCAATCCCTACACCAGCAGCGTAACGGCGGCCGGCCTCGTCGGTGTGTACTTTCATTGACCACGGAACACCATTGCCGATGAAAGCATCCTGGATGAACACCTCTCCGTCTTTTATGGCAAACGGAGATACCTTCTTTGCGGCCTTGCTAAACGCTTCCGCCGCTCTGACGCACTGAATGTGTTCCAGCGCTGCGCTAATTTCTTCCGGTGTATAACTACCCTCAATGGCTACCCAGCGATTTGCTAAGAACACCACAGCCGTTTTCTTGGGGTCGGTATTGCCAAAAGTTTCATAGTAGCGGGTCTTAGCGATATCGAGTGCATCAGCAATCTTTTGCTGAATGGCAAAATCACTGCCGATTTTAAATCGGGGAAGATCAGCTATTTCATCCAAAGATAAATCTGGGCTTTCGGTGTACCCGCCCACGAAACAGACAGGCAGGCTATCCCATGACTTTGGCATTCCGTCCTCGTCTACGCTCAGAGCCACCAGCTTATAGCCGTCCGGCATCAGGATGCGCCGGGTGTGATGCGTAGGCATGTCTGTATAACCACAAGTCAGAACGCTTCCTACCAAAAAGCCATCAAAGACTGATCCCTGATCGCGCCAGTCAGGATGAACCGCATAAAGATGAACGCGGCATTTGGCACCGCGCTTCACCACGTTGCCATAATCATCACGGCTTACTGTTCCGATCGCCGGCAGCGTCACGGAAACTTCAGCGACTTGATACGTATTACTCATGGTTGCTTCCTTTTAGATGTGAGCCTGTCGCACGGGACAGCCGCCCGAGAGAAGCGGATCCCCAGGCTCACTGCTGAAAGACTCTCTTTGGTGCGCGTACGAGGCGCATTAAAAAAGCCACCAGCGGATGCTAGTGGCTTTCGGAAAAAATCGGTTAATAATCTATTGGTTTTGAGCAAGAGTATGAGGTTGAATGCGAGGGAGATACCATTACAAATACAACCGAACTCAGACCACTTCCATTCATACTTCTTTTAAGCGCAGCATAGATTTGTTTTTTGAGTTTAACTGCAACTTCGATTTCAGTCTCAAAGCGCCCAACAATCTCGGATTTCGTACCAAGATAAGTATTACCTGGTAATTGATGCCCTTTATGAGAAAGTTTTTCAAACCCTTGCTCAGAAAGGTATCTATTCACTACCCTGTAATCACTCGAATCTGCATAACTTAAGTCAAATGTAATCAATACGTTGTAATCAACGATTGTCATAACTACTCCTTGTAAAAAATTGAATCCATACATTACATGTGGGGTCGAGTTTTCACAAAGCATTATCACAGGCACTCAGTGAATGCCTGCTGTAATGCCGCTTAGCAGTCGGCGTCTGGTCGGGCAACAGCGCGGCAAGCCCACATGGTGGCTTCCTGCATCTTGGTGCGCGCGATCGCCAGACAGCGCCCCGCCTCATGGGCCTCCGCTGAATGGTTACCTGTCTCATTCAGTTCCGCGCTAACAACCTCTCGCTCAGTAGCAATGAGGTTGCAGAAGTGTCGGCTAACATCTTTCAGGCGGTTCATACGCTCAATATCGTCGGGGGTTAATGTGCGGTAGCCCTTAACGGTGCTGCCGTCCTGCGGTTTTGCTTCGCTCATTGATTTACCTAATAAGTTGGTGATGCTCGATGCGCATAAAAAAACCGCTCGTAGGCGGTTTAAATTCATCAGCTCCTCAGAACTTCGGAGCCATTCCGTACTTGGGCGACTTGATATTGGCCGCCCAGACTTTTATGTCTCCCTGAATGACCGCTGTAAAGTCTGATTTCAGGTGACTTACAAGGGCGTTGACCTTATCAGCGTCATCCACAATGTAATGCTCAATTTTATCCTTCCCCACCGGTACACACTTATAAGCAGCAGGTACTAAGGTGTTGTTTATTCTTAGCGGCGGGTTATTGTTTGAACATCCTCCATTAGACATATACGAAACCGTAAGATTGGCTGTTTTATAGCCAGCCTGAGCAATGCTTATCATTACGGGGTTGTCATCGGCAGTCTGTGTGATGTCATATAAAACCCGGTCTTTCTCGTACCAGGTATTGAGTTCGCGCGCTTGCAAGGCTGCGTTGCTGTGTGCGGAAAGCAGCAGTAAAAAGCTGCTAATCACTTTTAAGGTTTTCATGGTTATGTGCTTGTTATTTAAGGCGCAGCAATCATTACAAGATGCACCACCCCAAAGCAACAACCTAAGGAAAATCCTACTAATTTTGGTTACACAGATAATAGTATTTAAGCTACTTAATGCTTAAGGAAGCAAAAGTTGCCGGGAGGCGATCAGTCTTCTTTCATTATTGCGGGTCTGATGTCGCAGCCCTCGAAGTGATAATCACCGTACTCGGCGCGCAGCTCTGTATCCACTTCATCAAAGAGCCGATCATACAGCTGGCGCGTCAGTTCGTTCTCCAGCGACCGCACAAAGTGGATGCCCTGGCCGTCCGGGACGGCGGCAGTCGAGAAACGGAACGTAAGCTGCCATACGGCTACTTTGTTCAAATCCAAAGGCTGTTTCATATCCCCTCCGCTGTAATTAGCAGCGGTCAGAATAGTTCATTATATCGACAATGAGTACAGTGCTGGGGTCAGTTTATGAGCCATGACACATTCCCCTGTCCTGTAAAAATGCTTTCCGGCTAAATCTCAGTGCAAAACTCTTTTAAATCAGCACACTTAATAACGTAACGATTGTGCATTTGCACTCCCTCAGAAACACTCTGGATTTCCTGTTTCTGAGGGCTTTTTTTATTTCACTGCGTTATACCAGGCCTGCCAGCGATAAGTATTGAGCCGCAGCTGCCGCAGGCATTGCGCTGTCTCGACATCCGACTGCAGATCTGCGTCGCTGTCTGCACCAGCATCACTTCCCTTGCACGGCTCCTGCATCAAATCCGCTGATGGAGTTGGCAGCGTCGATGGCACGCTGGCGCAACTGCACAGCATTATCGTCAAACTTGCACACAGTACGATTCGGATCCTGGACATATTTCACCACGTCGCGGGTTATGGTTCGGTAGATGATGCGGCCCTCTTCGCTGGCCTGGGCGGCTTTCTGCTCGACAGGCTGAATAGCCTTTTCTGCTTTGGCACGCTTATCGGCGGCAAGGGCGTTGATATGATCAGCGTGTGCATACCAGCCATTTCGGTAACGTAACTCGCCATAGCCAATCCCAAGCAGGATCACCAGGAGAGCGATCAGCAGAGCTGTTCGAAGGCTAAAGGTCATGTTTGCTCTCCGCCAGGCACAAGCTACGCTCCATCTCGCGCCGGTTCTGGAGGCCCTTCCACTTCATGCCACCAGCGTAAACCCAGCGGCGCATCTCTTCGCACGCTCCGGCATGGTCGCCTTTGTTCAGCTTGCTCAGCAGCGTTGATTTCGAGAACGCGTCAGAGCCAACATTAAACACGAAGCTGTAGAGCGCAGCGCGCTGATACTCGTTTAGCGGGGCTTTGACCAGACTATCAACCGTCTTCTTGGCTGGCTGCAGGTCTTTCCACAGCACGTTGTCGCACTCGCGATCGGTGTAGGTCTTCCCTTTCACGATATCCCGGCCAGTATGGCCATCGCAGACGGTCCACACCCCGGCTACGTCTTTATAGGCCACATACTTGCGCCCTTCGACGCCATCCTGCCCGCCGAGGAACAGGGAAGCGATAAGCATTGCACCACCACCAGCGGCGGCGATGAGTTTGTTACGCAGGCGGCTGATCATTGGCATTTAATCATCTCCGACTTTGACTGCGGGACCGTACTTCTCCAGGGCTTTTACCTGCGCGTTAGCGACCTTGCGTTTGAAGTACCAGTTAATGAGCCCGGTTATGATGATGCCCGCGATACCAGCCAGTACACCGACGGCGCTCCATTCATCAGGGCTTAGCTTTGTCAGAACACCGTTCAGGATTGTGCCGCCGGACGTGCCGAGCGCGACACCGGTTACGAGTTTGCTCATATGGGACATATCTCTCACCTCCGATGGGTCGGGGTGCTGGGAGTAGTAAAAAGGGTTTCAGGCATAAGAATTCACGCCTGCTCTTCTGATTTTCAAAGGAACACAGAGACTTATTTCGTGATAATCCTGTCAATACAGTAGGAATAGGGTCATGATGCCTTTTTCTCATACTGGAATTGGCATGAATGATGAAGACTGGATTATCGGGAGAGCTGTCATTGACATCTTCCAGTCAGACCCGGAGCAAGAAATAAGCAAAGAATTGCTTATCAAATTTCTCACAAATAAGTATGTGGCTATCTATGAAAGCAGTGCTTCGGTAGAAGAAATTTTGCTTTATGAATCAGCTTTAAAGTGGGTAATAGATACTTCTAATTAAACAGCAAACTAACCAAAGGCTCACCTCTGAAAGGGTCTTTGGTTGAAATGCGCCGAGCGTGGCGCGGGACATAAAAAAACCCGCTCGGTGGCGGGCTTCTTTCGAAATCTGTGGCTCAGTTCGCGTAAGCATCCCGAGCATGACACAAAATCTACAACTCAATTTCTCAAAATGCAATATTTTTAGAAATATTTTCTCCCATCTCTTTCTCAGAAGCCAAATCAGCCTCCTGTTCTCGCCTTACTGCATAATAGATTTCTTCCTCCAATACCTTCTCGCACCACTCGATGCGCTTACGCGCCCACTGAATATCGCATCCGGTCCTGCGTACCAGTTCCCGTGCGCAGCCTTGTACCGACTGATGACCACAGTAGCGAAGCACCGCTACAGTCTGCATCGGACTGCCCCGCCGGAAACACGTCACCATTAGCGACTCAATAAACTTCGCGTCATCTTCCTGCTCCGCCTGCGCCAGCAGGTGTGCAGCTGACGAAGCTGGCAGCACGTAATCCCTGGCTTTGGTGAAGAGCTCATTACCTCGCAGCCCTTCCTCATGCAGACGATTCACAATGGCGACAATCCGATCTGCTGTACCATCATCCCACCGCGTTCTTACCATTAGCCTGCCGATGACGTTCGCCGGCCCTCGTGGATCTTCACTACCACCCATGACAGAACCCCAGACCGTCAGCATGTAACGCACCCATACACGCTGCGATGGTGTGATAGTCTTTTTTCCTTTGCACCATACCCGGCGCAATTCTGCTTCACGCGTGAACAGTGGCAGCGCCAGAAACCCTTCATTACTGCTCATGCATTTCCCCTGTTTTAATTTTTTCCTGTACCGCCTGGCGGCTGAAGTTGCTGAGGCGCTGCCAGCGCGCCCGGATAATGCCGATCCGTTCTGGTTTCACTTATGGCCTCCTGTTCCATGCGCGGATAGCGTCTCGTTTCGTTTTGTAGGTATCAGTAATCGGCTTAATGAAGCAGGCCTTATCCGAGCAACCGGCATATACACCATCGCCGTCTGAAACCAGTTCAGCTTCTCCGCCGCAGAACGGGCATGTCAAAAGCGTTGCCCAGGGTGGCAACTTGAGATCGTAAATCACGCTACCTCCTGCTGACCGGCGCGGCGCTTCTCCAGCGCGCGGGCTTTGCGGGTGAATATGGATTTGATGCGCTGCAGATATGGGACGTCGAACTTACGGACAACGTTGTTATTATTCAGGGCTTCGACCTTCTCTGACCCGATCCGCTGAATCAGACCATGTTCAAACGCTTTCTGAGCACCAGCTCGGTCGCGGTTACACTGGACGCACTGGGCTGCGGTATTGTGCAGGTTGAACGCCAGATGCCCGGCAGCACCACGGGGGCGGTAATGCCCACAGTCCATGGTTCCGCCATATTTCTGCGCAGGGAGGCGGCCGCAGCTGATACACGGTTTTCCGGCGTCACGCAGACGCACGTAGCGATTGAATGCGTTCTGGGCCTCGCTCTTCCACTGCGTTTTCGTTTTCAACGCTACACGTCTCTCACGGCGGCGCTGAGGCCCGGCCTTCTCATCTTCGCGCTGGCGCTTCTTCTCAGCCTGCAGAGCCTCGGCCCGGTTCTTCGCAGTCTGCGCTTTGGCAACCACAGTGGCGCACTCGTAGCAGCAGACGACCTGCCCGTCGCGCGCCGGGAGGAACCACTGGCGGCACTCTTTGTTTGCGCACTTACGGCGGGGTTTCTTTGCCATGCTCAACCCCACGCCTTGCTTTGCCATACCGTGCTCGGGCGCGGCGGCTTATTGCCCTCCGGCAGCAGGGCGCAGACGGTCCATGTGACGCGATCAGGGTTGAGGCTGCGCTCGACTTTAACGCCGCGGCGGCGGTATTGCGCCAGCAGCTCTTCTGCCTGCTCCGTTGTGCAGTCGGGATGATAGAACCAGGTCTCTTTCATCGGCTCAGCCCCCGAAGTGCAGCAGCTGTGCGGCGGCGTTCTCGGCCTCCGCCTGGCTGCGAAATGCGCGTGAGAGGATCCAGCGCCACAGCACGTCGAGCGTTGCGCGATAGAGCTGCTGGAACTCCTGCTCGTCCATGTTAGCGAATGCGATGCTTCTGGGGTGTTTACGGAGGGTGCCGTCGGGCAGCTGGATGGCGTCGTAATGGCCAGCTTCCACGATCACCCAGGCGCGGTAGGCGTCAAACGATTTGCAGAGGCTGATACTACCGGTGCGCTTATCAGCGATACGCGCCAGATACTGCTCAGCGGCGTCCAGCAGCGCGCCTTCGCTGCCGCCGAACGTGGCCAGGAATTTAGCGTAGCCGGTAACCAGCCTGCGCTCGTTGGAAGAGATCGCCCCGCCGGTAGGCTCCCAGTATTCGAAGCCGAGATTCAGCAATGCGAAGAAGCGGCGGTGAAATGCCGGGTTGCGGACCTGTTTGAAGTCGGCCACCAGTACGGCACCGAGCTTACATTTTGAATGCAGAAAATCACTGGTCTCCGGCGTTGCGGGGATCAGGATTCCTGAGGACTGCTTGATTAGTTGTAGTTGCTGCGCCATGGTGTTCTCCTTGGCGCATCAGGTCAACGGGTGTTCAGTCCGTTGATATCATCATATCAGAGGGCTCATAGACGTGGTAGCCGAGGCGGCGAAGAAAACGGGTACCGGACGAAAGATTAAAAATCCCTTCATCCTCAAGCAACGGTCGGCACGATACCATTCCGTTCCTGATGTAAACTAGGCATCGGCGCTCAAGCGGCATCGAGTCCATAATCTTACCGTCTGAACGCCTGACAATATCGTACCAGTCAGTTTGTTCCTTGCTATCACTCACAAAACCCCCTTCTTTCCTACAGATAAGCCAGAAATTTATTGATCTGCAGATGCCTCCCGGCACCGCTCTTTAGGCACAATAGCAAAGTCGATCTGTTTGTTAAGGGCTTAAAAATAAATAAATTTCAGAAGTCTTTTTCTCTTTACATTGCGCATAAAGCAACATGCAAGCACTGTATGCATTTACAGTGTTTACTTCGTTTGCACAAGTATGCACAAAAACCATTGGTTGATGCAATAACATTTATCCGGTTGATTTAAATAAACATTATTTCTACCTATCTTTATAAAATGAGCGTTACTTTTAATACTCTAAACGCACTAAGGATGGTGGGGTTAACTGGTTGATTTGGCGTGTTTCGGGAGGTGAAGCCCGCCTCCTTTTCGCGATAAGCCCGCTCTAAACAAAACCAAGACCGCACATAAATTTTTTGCGGGTTGGCAAATCGTTACCACTATGCGACCACTTTTTGATCACTTTAATAGATCGATATGCAGAAATAGATCGGTATAACCGCTCAGTTAAGTGGTGATCAGCCACTGGATATGAAAAAGGCCTCCGGAGAGGCCTTATACTTAGTGTGATTCCATGACATTGTATGCCCAATTAATATTGCTTGCTTCTCATAAGCGGAGAACCATTGCCGCCACTTATCTTCAATCGCTGGCAGACCTCACGGAAGAATTTTGGCTGAATGCCAGGTATGTTTTCTTTACCCCGCCCGTGGTCGTTCAGTGCACGTATCGTCCTAAAATCATCCCACATGTCATTTCTGGTTATGTGCTCATTAACCTCATGGTGTGCAGTTGCGCCTATTTCATTAAAAAGCGCTATATAGAGCGCAATTTCTTTCTCTGTATCCTTATCGTAATACATTCTTAGCCTCCATTATTAGCATCAGTTTATATTACTCCGTCTCCTTCTCCGGCGCTGCCGTAATCTTCCTTTGCCAGTGCTCTGCATAGCTTTCTCCCTGCTCATAAGCAGCTCTGTATGCATCAAGCGTCTTCCTTACCGGCTCAAAATACACTACTCAACCCGCTTAAACTTGATCACCCACACCCACGGGTTAGCCTGCCAGGATTCAGCGCCGTAGATGGATTCCCACAACTCTTCCCACACCTGGAATCCATAAGTGGCAGGGCGGAAGTCGTAAAGACCACAACCAATTTCCTTGCAGATATCTCCCAAGGTAATGGCCTGCAACCGCTCAACGCGCACGTTTGTAATCTCAAGCGTGATACGTGACGCCCAGCGCGGCATGTGTATGGATGGCGTCCATTTTTGTGATGGCTGCTTGGTGCATGACGCTACCGGCACAGTGCGGGTAGATTCCGTGAACGAGTTGCGTTCGCTCGCTTTGTACATCAGGCGGGCAACATCAGTGGCGCAGCCCATAACCCGGAACGCCTCCCGCACCCAGATGCGATCGCCGACGACACCGTACGGGCAGCGGTAAACTCTCTCGCTGGTATCTACCCACGGCCCATTAGTTACTTTCGCCAAACCATCCTCATCCGGCTGAGGTTTCACAACCCGCCTTGTCTGCGTCTTCCTGCCGTCGAGAATGGCGCGCACCATCTCTGCGTTAAAAATCATGCCGCGCTCAGTCATGGTTAACCTCACCGTTGCGCAACTGCTGCGCGAAAGCCGTAGCCACTGATTGAAATTTTTCGTAAACCACTACCTGCCGATCAAAAAACCCGCCGGCCTGGCATTTCGCGTGCGTCCGGGCCATTTCCTCGGCGAAGAGATCGACTCCTTGCGCCTTCAATTCGACAACAGCCGCCTCAGTTGCTGGCTGCCGCAATACCTCCAGTGCATCAAACAGCAGCGCAGAGGCCGGGTTCAGCGATTTTTCCACCGGCTTGATGCCGCTGGCACTGTACTGCCAGACCAACTGACCGATGATTTCGGCGCGGGCCACGTTGTCCGCCGTCAGTTTGCCGTTCTCGTCGTACATTGCCTGCAGCGCTGCCGTTGTGCAGTCCAGCCGTTCGGCCAGACGAGACATCATTTTGGCAATGTCGATGATCGGCGTGTCGCTGCTCAGCGCCTTCGCAAACTCATGGCCCACAGCGATCAGCTCTTTGTTGTTCTGTAATTCACTCATGCCCGTGCACTCCCAAAAATTTTATGAATCTTGTAGCCCTGCCAGTTCTGGCGGCAAACATCCGCAATGGACGGCCCTGATGGTTCTTTGGCTGCTTCTGCTGGCGGTTTTGCTTTTGCCGCTGGCGCTGGTGGAGCTGGCCGCATTGCTGGTTTGGGTCGCTTGATGTTCGACTCCCCGTCAGGCAGCAGCGTAAATACCGGGTGATGCGGCTCGCCTGTGCGGATAACTACCGACCTGCGGATCAGGTGCAGCAACAGGTTGTGGGCTTTTTTGCAGTCGCATCCCAGCAGGGCCTGCACCTGACGCGGTGTGACGGTCTGGTTTTCGCGAAGGTAATCGACGATCGCCCACAGTAATTTACTGGCCATAGTTACGCCCTCCCCTGCGCCTGGCGGCGCTTGTACTCGGCCATAAGCATTTCTGCAGGTGTCGGCCCCCGGTCCTGATGCGGCGCTGCCAACGCGCGGCGGACTGGCGGGATCGGCTTACCGTCAGCAACGCGTTTTTCCCAGTGCGCCAGCAGATGCCCGGCTTCGCTGAGCAGCTCTTTCTCGTTCATCTGACGGTCAACGCCCCGGCGGCGCAGCTCCAGGCAAACGTGATACAGCAGTGGCTGTGGCCACGGGTATTGCTCACTGGTGGGGTATTTGAAAACGAGCTTCCGCCACTTCCAGAATTCGGTCATGACATCCGCCGGACTCACACCGAGCAGACCCTTGCCCTCACGGCACCAGGCGACGAACTGCCCCGGCGACGGCCAGAACGGTGACACGCTGGCGCGCGCTTTCTGCATCCCGGCCACCAGCTGCTCGCGGCTGCGGATGCCGTTTTCAGCAAACGTGGCGATCCACTGCTGTTTGGCTGTGCGCTCATCCGCTTCGCTGCGCAGGTTGGTCTGCGTGGAAGCCGGAAATACCTGCTTGAGCTGACTGAACAGCAGATCCACCATGCGCTCGGCATCGCTGTTGATCACCTTGGCCTGCTCGCGGCTGCCGCCCGCCATACGCGCCAGCATTTCGCCGTCGTGGCTCTGTACTGCATGAAACAGTTCGTGGTTCATATGAAATCCTTCCAGGCTTCAGGGCTGTTCCAGTGCGCGTCACTGGCCGGTGTATCGCTGGTGGTCTTGCGGATAGCAGCGTCGCGCTGAAGGCTCAGCGTGTCCCACTTGGCGCGGAGCTTTGAAGGCGAAAGGATGTTCGTATGCCAGAATGCATCTTTGCTGGCCCACTGGAAGAGCTCGCAGATCTCGCGATGGCTACGGCCGTCGAGGTCGCGCATTAGGCGTACGTCGTTAGCCCAGGCAGCCAGAACGGGTTTCTTCGGGAAGGGTTTAACTTTTTCGAGCAGAGCGAGGATCCACTCAGCGCATTGCTGGTCTGCTGCTGTACCCCACTTGGTGAAATTGGGGGTGTAAATCACTGCATCAGGATGAGCTGATAAAAACGACTTCAGGCGGTCGTCTGAGGATTCGCCAGAATTCTCAGACGATGATCTTTTAATATTGTTATTGTTATAGTCTTGGGTGGCTACCGTTTCCGGGAAGGTTTTTCCCGGTTTCGGGAAGGATTTTCCCGTTTTCGGGAAGAGTTTTCCCGTTTTTGGCTTGTCTAAAATCCAGGCAGAAAGGTCAGTATTTATACCGACAATTTTCATCACGCCCTGCTTGTTACTGAAGATAATTCCACGCTCAGCCAGGGAGCTGATCGCATCAGAAACATGGGTATCTGCCAGCCCGGTCAGGCTAGAAATTACAGTATTCGTAACCC
>Ga0308161_1004046_pt1 | contig 13714 bp, 11 predicted proteins | sample PhyFR2_FD_201034 | JGI IMG/M metagenome (GOLD analysis project Ga0308161, IMG submission 201034) | Phyllosphere microbial communities from UC Gill Tract Community Farm, Albany, California, United States - DLSLF.R2 | ecosystem: Host-associated > Plants > Phyllosphere > Unclassified | place: USA...
AAGACGCGGCAGGACAAGTAAGGAAGTGGGCAGATCTCATGGCCACCGGTGGGCAGTTCTACTGGCCGTCAGTGGGCACTTTCGTGGCCGCCTACGGGCAGTTTTTCATGGCCGCTTACAGGACTCTCAGGGTGAAGTGGATTGGTCGGTCTCGGTCGATTCGACGGTGAACCGTGCCCACCAGCACGGCACCAACCTTCCGCGCGCCACAGGGGGCCGGCTCGAATTACATGAATCTGTTTGCTGAGCCGGACGACCATGCCGTTGGGCGGTCCCGGGGCGGACTGAGCACCAAGATCCACGCCTTGGTTGATGGCAAAGGCAGGCCCTTGGTTCTGTTGGTCGCACCGGGCCAGGGCGGGGACGCGCCGATGTTCGCCCACCTCATGAACCAGCTGAAGATCAACCGGGCCGGTCAGGGCAGACCCAGAACCCGCCCGGACCGTGTCCGCGGTGACAAGGCCTACTCCTCTCGAGCGATCCGAACCCACCTCCGCGACCGCGGCATTATGGCTGTCATCCCGCAGCCTTCCGACCAGATCGGCCACCGGAAGCGACGCGGCTCCTCCGGTGGCCGGCCCCCGGCCTTCGACAAAGAGGATTACAAAGGCCGGAACGTCGTCGAACGGAACTTCAACACCTTCAAACAGTGGCGAGCCTTGGCAACACGCTACGACAAACTCGCCCTGACCTACCGCGGCGGAGCGGTTCTCCGGGCAATCAGCATCTGGCTAACAGCTTTAGGAGACACGCCCTAGACCCAATGTACCGGGTCCGGGTGTGGAAGCGTCCGTTATCGGCGGCCATGGGGTGGATGGTGGTTGAGTGGAATGTTGCCGGAGCGGAGCAGGTGTCCGATGTCATTGACTGGGCTGCGACGACGGCTGGCACCGGCCTGTTTGAGATTTTCGTCCAGTGGCATGACCATCACACGGACCACAACGGGCACGCTGTACGGTATCCGCGCTACACCAGGGTGCAGGGCCGGCCGCCCGAGGATGTTGGCGCTACCGTCGAATCCGTGATCTTCGAGGCGGATTAGTGGGCCTGCGAACGGCCCGGAGATTGGGTCCAGACTCATTTCGCGTGGCCGGAATTGCCTCGCCTGGTTCGCCATCCGATGATCGCGGCCGAGAGCCAGAAGAGGATGAAAGCGGCCCCGCCAATGACGAAGATCCAGTCGGCCCCGGTCCAGCGGCCTTCATCAAGCCGGATGAGTGGTGGCGCGATGAGGCATACCCCCAAGAGGACGCTCAACACCTGCGCCCGGATGCTTCGAGAGTACGGGCCCGCCTGAAATTTCCCCATCCCGCAGTCTCCCACCCGGCGAAAGACGTGGCCAGTCAGGGTATGAACGGCGGCGTCACCCCGGACCCTGCATGCTGTTAGCTCCCCGGCCCTGCCGCCAAACTCGTCACGTGATGATGCTCCAGGGCGCGGGAAAGGGTGCGCCCCGTTCGCTGAGCGCACCCTTTTCGCATCCCCATGCAACGGATCCCCATCCGAATGCACTCATTGTAAGCAGGCTGATAGTTAGGTTGGCAAGTAATTCCGTATTGTTAGCGGGGCCGCCACCGATACGTAGACCCTTGGAGGCGGACGCACTATCTCTTTGCTGGAGGGCGTCCACCAACTCGACAGTTAGAGCGAGACTGAACGTCTTGAGAAACTACAGTTTTTCAAGACACTCTCGCCGACCTCGGGTGGGACCAGCGACGGCCGCGCGAGCGGGCGGAATGGCCGGGTGTTCGTGTCTCGTAAATGCCTCTCACAGTAAATCGTCTCGCCGAATGCTTCAAATGCAAGTCCGACCCGGTGAACACCTCCAACGGGGAGTTCTTCGAAAACACCACGGACGTCTCCATCCCCGGCCGCGGACCCGGGCTGGTACTGGACTGGACATATTCCTCGCAGCGCTCCCCGTTTGACGGACCCTTTGGCTTTGGCTGGTCATTCAACTACAACATGACCCTGGCAGTGAACTCATCCGGCACCGTAGACGTGCACCAGGAAAACGGGTCCATGGTCACCTTCACCCCGGACACGAACGGCGTGTACCACGCCCCGGCACGCGTCCTGGCCGCCCTTGCCCATAATGCGGACGGGACCTGGACCTACACCCGCAAGGCGAAAGACATCTTCACCTTTACCTCGACCGGGCAGATGAGCCAGCTCGCCGATTTGAACGGCAACACAACGAGCCTGACCCGCAACGGATCCGGGCAACTCACCACCGCTACCGACGGCGCCGGCCGGACCCTGACCTTCACCTACAACACCGGCGGCCGGATCGCCACCGCCACCGACCCCGCAGGCCGGGTCTTCTCCTACCAGTACGACGGCAACGGACAGCTGATCTCGGTAACCGTTCCCGGAGGCGCGGCGACAGGGTACGCCTACGACGCCTCGAACCTGCTCACCACAATGACCGATCCGCGCGGAAACACCACCACAAATGTCTATGACGCGGCCAAACGCGTCACCAAACAAACGGACCGGGCCGGCGGGATAACCACCTTCAGCTACGCGTCCGACGGAACCACCACCACAGTCTCACCCGGCGGGCGGACCACCGCAGAAACCTACACCAACGGCCAGCTCGTCAAAGCCGTCAACGGCGCGGGCACTGCCCAGCCCGCAACCTGGCTTTACGCCTACGACCAGAACACCTTCGGCATCACCAGCGTGACCGACCCGCTCGGGCACGTCTCCACCGCCACTTACGACGGCGCCGGGAACCGGCTCACCGCCACGGACCCCGCCAACCACCAGCAATCCTGGACCTACAACACCCTGAACCAGGCCACCACCGCCACAAACGCCGCAGGAACCGTCACGACCTACAGCTACGACACCGCCGGCAACCCGCTGAGCGTCGAGGTCCCTTTGGTCGGCACCTCCCAGACTGCGTACACCAGCTACGCACATACCGACGCCGACCACCCGGGCGACGTCACCGCCATCACCGGCCCTGACGGGCACACTTCTACGCTGACCCACACCAAAACCGGCGCCCTGGCCTCCAGCACCGACCCGCTCGGGAATACGACCTCGTTCACCTACGACGCCCTCGGCCGGCGCCTGACCACCATCAGCCCCCGCGGCAACACCACTACCAACGCCTACGACGCCGCCGGGCACCTGTCCACCGTCACCGACCCGCTGAACCACACCACCACCTACAACTACGACGCCAACGCCAACCGCACCGCGGTCACCGACGCCAACGGCCACACCACCACCACCGCCTACGACAACCTGAACCGGCCCACAACCGTAACCAACCCCGACAACACTGTCACCACCACGGCCTACGACGCCGACGGCAACCGAACCGGCACAACCGACCCATCGGGGCAGGCCACCACCTACGTCTATGACGCCCTGAACCGGCTCACATCCTCTACGGACCCGCTCAACAGAACCACCTCCTACGCCTACGACACCGCCGGCCACGCGACCACCGTGACCGACCCGTCCGGGCGCACGACCACCCACACCTACGACATCGCCGGCAACCGCACTGGCACCAGCTACTCCGGCGGCGCCACCCCGAGCGCGACCTTCACCTACATCGCCACCGGGCACCGCGCCACCACAACCGACGGAACCGGCATCACCACCAACACCTACGACTCCCTCGGCAGGCTCACCGGCTCCACGAACGGCGCCGGACAGGCCACCGGATACACCTACGACCTCGCAGGACACCTCACGTCCCTGGCCTACCCCAACGGTCAAACCGTCACCCGAACATACGATGCCGCCGGGCACCTCACCGGCATCACAGACTGGGCGGGCCACACAACCACCTTCACCCCGGACGCCGACGGGAACACCGTCACCACGGCATACGGCAACGGCGTTACCGCTGCCGCCGCCTTCGACAGGGTGGGCCAGCTCAGTGCCATCACCGACGCGGGCCCGGGAAGCACCGCCCTGGCCTCGTTCACCTATACCCGCAACCCTGTGGGCGCCGCGGCCTCGGCAACCATCACCGGGATCAACCAACCCGCCGAAACCTACAGCTACACCAGCCGCGACCAGCTCTCCGTCGTCAACACCGGCACCTACACCTACGATGCCGCCGGGAACACGACCGCCCTCGCCTCCGGCGCGACCCTAAGCTACGACGCCGCCAGCCAGGCCACCGGCTACACGGTCTCCGGAACCACTACCGCGATCACCTATGACACCCGAGGCAACCGTCTCACCGGCCCCGCCCCCGGGGGGACCACCGCCACCTACACCTGGGATCAGGCCAACAGGCTCACCGCCGCCAACGGCACCACTTACAGCTACAACGCCGACGGCATCCGCACCACCCGCACCCCCGCCACCGGCCCCGCACAGCACTACGCCTGGGACACCCGCGCAGAAGTGCCGGTCATGCTCACCGACGGGACCACCAACTACCTCTACGACGACGCCGGCAACCCCATCGAACAAATCGACTCAACCGGGGCCGCGCTGTACTACCAGCACGATCAATACGGATCCACCAGACTCCTCACCGACCAAACCGGCGCAGCAGCCGCCAGCTACACCTACGACGCCAACGGCAACCTCACCACCAAAACCGGAACCGCCGACACCCCGCTGCGCTGGAACGGCCAAACCCAGGACACCGACACCGGCCTCTACTACCTCCGCGCCCGCTACTACGACCCGGCAACAGCACAATTCCTCAGCGTCGACCCACTCGCCGCCATCACCCAAGCCGTCTACACCTACGCCAGCAACAACCCACTCAACAGAGTCGACCCAACCGGCCTCGACGACTGGTGGAACCCGACCACCTGGTCAAGCCAAACGTGGACCAACGTCGCGACAGTGGGCGCCGCGGTTGGCCTGGTTGCAATTGCCGCAACCGGCGTCGGACTCGTCGCAGAGCTCGGGTTCGCTGGAGTGGGTGCTGCAGCAGCACTAACCGAAACTGCAGGCACGATAGCAATGGCAGCCGGAGGGGCCAGTACCGCCATCGACGTCCTAGCATGCCGGTACCACCACTCGTCCACCGGTGAAACCGACACCTCCGCCTGTGCTGGCGCGATCCTAGGCGCCGTAAGCTTCGGAGCCGGCGGTCTCGTTAAAAAAGGTGGGGAAGCCGTTTTCGGAGCAAAGGAAGTAGCTGACGGTAATAAGGCCGGCTGGGACCTTGCAGGCGGCCTCTTCGGTGCTGGCGGCTTCCTCATAGACGGAGCCTCCTGTCTGGGAGTTAAGTACACCTCATGAAAAGCAACCGGAGGAGTGACATGTTCACCAAAGACTGGGAACCGAGGATAGGCCCAGAAGCCACAAAAACGCTCAAGAGTGCCGACCAGTACACCCGCTATTTTTTCATTCTTTGGCCGATCGTGATAGCTATCCTTTTTGCCGCGATGCTCTCGCGGACGATAATGGATTGGTTGGGCACCATCATGTTATTTACGGTGGCCCTGTGGTTTGTCGTTGCATTTTGGTCATTTGGAACCTACTCGATCCGCCGAAAACGAGCAGGACGGCAGGCGTGGGAGTACCTCGGCAGACCCGCACAACTCCGTCAACGGCGAGTGCTCCGCTATGCCCTGCGGGATCCCGAAGTCTTCGACAACTATCTCGCCGAGAAAGGCGTCCGACCGAAAGGCAGCTACCCTTCGCTGGCATCCGCGAAATCTCTTTCGAAAGGCAGACTCGCACACCCGAACTCGTAGGACCCAGGAATTCTCCGTCGGTGACCTCCCTTGCCTTCGTCCGTTTACTGTCGCGGCGGCCATGCGGCTCTGGTTCGCTCCTAAAATCGGTCGCGTTCCAGCTGGACGAGAGCAGAGTTGATGATTACCACGGCTTGTCCAAGCGGGGCCTGAATATAGCGTCTACTTCTCGATAAGCCCAGTCGCTTCTCCGCGCTGTCACTGCCAGTCCTCCGACCGCACAAGGTTGGCGGTTCAGGACAGCTACAGAAGTAATGGGATGTTTGCAAAGTGCAGAGAAGCCGGTTTCGTCCGCCGCGAATTCGTGAAAAACCTGCTGGCCCGCAAGCACGCACCCAAAGGCTGGCAGTACTTCACCGTCCACGCCATCACCCACCACCCCGAAACCGCCAGCGGATACCAAGGCGAAGTCGCCGCAGACTTGGTCGGAGCCAAAACAGAAGACAAGAACGGACGCTGGGGCTGGAACCCCCTCCGCGACCACGTAGCCAACACCACCGCACGGCCCGAGTTCTCCCTGATCGCCCTCATCTGCGCCGGGTACGAAAAGACCATCGCCAAGGACTCCTGGCGGTCACCGCACCAAAGCCACCGCGACTACCTCAACCAGCTGGTCACATGGGGATATGTTGACCGGACTAAGAGCGTTTGCTTTTGGACGGCCAACGAACGATGGAGTCACGGATATGGGTGTGCGCAGTCATGACGGTTTCGATGATGATCGTTCTGAAGGCCGCGTCCAAGCGATTGTGGAGGCGCCATATTGGCTAGTCAGCGATCACGCTGACCGGCCTATATCGAGCGTCCAGCAGTATCTGGAGGACTTCTGGGCGCGGGGGATGAGCTCGTCCAGCGTGGAGTCTTATGCACGGGACCTTCTGAGATGGTTCCGTTTTCTGCGGGGTTCTGGAAAGGAATGGAACCGCGTGACCCGCGACGATGTCCGGGAATTCGTGACGATGCTTCGGGCATCCACGAAGAAGCCGGCGCGGCCACGGCGGCCGGTGCCAGCCGTCAACGAAGTGTCGGGCAAACCCTACCTGAGCGATCAATACTCCCCACGAACCATCAACCACAACCTGTCAGTGCTCTTCGCGTTCTACGACTTCCACCGGCGAGCCCTCACCGGACCATTGAGCAATCCAGTGCCAGAGCGCGCTGGCTATTACGGCCGTTTCGGAGCTCACCACAACCCGGAAGAGGAATTCCGACAGGGACCTCGAGCTGACTACCGTCAAAAGGTCCCCGTCCAAGCACCCCGCTCCATCCCCGATAAGGCTTTCGAGGACCTGTTTACGAAGCTCGGGACGGACAGGGACAGAGCCTTGGTCGCCTTCTATGTCTCCAGCGCCGCAAGGCCATCGGAGCTCGTCGGACTAACCAACGGAATGGTCGATGTGGGGCAACAATGCATCTCGGTCGTGCGCAAGGGCACCGGAGCCGTCCAGCGGATCCCCGCGTCCAATGAGGCCCTCAGATGGTTCCGGCTCTATCAGGAATCGCTCCCAGCAGAGCTTCTCCGGCCAGGTGCCGCCGCTTGGTGGACTTTACGAAAGCCCTACCGGCCGCTGAATTACGAAGCGGCCAGGGGCATTCTTCGCCGTGTGAATACTGCCTTGGGTGCTAACTGGACCCTCCACGACTTCCGCCACACGGCCGCTATCCGGATGGCACGAGATCCGAACGTCTCTCTCACAGATGTCCAGGCAGTCCTTGGACACGTTCACATCACCACGACCGAAGCTTATCTGAGGCTCCGGGAGGACGAAGTCATCGAACGGGTGAACCAGCACTTCGTCTTGCGAGCTGCAGCAAAACGAAATCCCGAGACTGCTCCCGCGCACCCATCGCCATACTTGGCCGCAGACATGACCGAACTTTTTAGAGGTAACGAATGGCAATAGTTCGGGACTATGTCCCCTCACCGCCCGCTCCCGCACGGACCACGAAGCCGGAAAACGACCCGCGAGACTGCACGCCACGCCTTTCCTTGGCAACCCAGGATGAACTGATTGAACGCACAAAGAGCCTCGCTGGGGCCGATGCAGTCACAGTCCGCGGCGTGAGCGTCATCCTCAAGGCGTTGAATGAATTCGAGGGACACACATGGCAACAGCGGTGGCAAAACGCGGGGTGCCAGGACCCTGGGCATGACTGGAAAGACCGGCTCGGCAGCCCCTGGAAAGGGATTTACTTGAACCGGGCGGCATTCGAATCCGCGAATGGAATCGCAGACCTCATAGCCTTGGACGTGATCCGGCCCAGCTACACCTGGCTTCGAGAAGGATCACCGAGGCTCCACCGGATCCGGTTGAATAGGCATCCCGACTTCTTCGCTCAGATGACCGAACATGGAATCTCGCTGCGGATAAGACCGTCAAACCTCGAAAACGGCCTCACGGTCATGACTAAAGTGCTGGCCCATACCGGAGCGCACCTGCAGGAACTACGTCCGGAACATTTGCTTGGATTCAGGGATTACCAGATCGGGCGGGGCCAAAAACCAGACGGCCTCACCTATGCCTGGTCCATGCTCAGAGATCTCGGAATCTTCGACTCCACCACACCAGGACTACTGCAGGCCGTCGCCGGCCGGCGGCCTTCCGTCCACGAAATGGTCGACTCCTACGGGATCCGAAACCAACCGGTGAGAGACATGCTGGTGCGTTACCTCCAGATCCGAGAACCATCGGTGGACTATTCCACCCTTCGCTGGATGGTCTACGAACTGGTCAAGAACTTCTGGCTAGACATCGAAGCCCACAACCCCGAAGCCAACAGCCTGCGCATCAGCTTCGAGGAAGGCAGGGCTTGGCTCAACCGATTCACACACGGATCCATCTCAACCAAGCACCGCACACTGTTCATCGTCAGGGGCCTATATTTGGATATCGCATCATGGGCCACCGAAGACGCCTACTGGGCCCAATGGGCTGCCCCTCCGTTCCTGACACGTGAAGATACCTCCGGGGCCACAAAGCACAAACGGCGAACCCAAGCCCGAATCCATCAAAGGATCCGGGATCTGAACCCGCTGCTGCCAAAGCTACTGACCAGTGCCGCCCAGGAACTCAAAAATGCGCAAGCACTCTTGGCCGCAGGAACAGCCGTCGACCAAGGGCAGGAATTCGAACATCAAGGAATCACCTACCGCCGCTGCGAGATGAGGCGCAGAACAATTAACGCACCGCGCGGCTCAGGCCGAGTCTGGGTCGTAGGCGGCCCCTACGAACGTCGCTTTGACCTCACTCAGCTCGAGGACAACTGTTTCTGGAGCTGGGCGCTGATCAACACATTGAACGAGACCGGCGTCCGCATCGAGGAACTAGTCGAGATCACCACTCACGCTTTCTCCATCTACCGACTGCCCGAAACTGGGGAGGCGCTTCCCCTTCTCCAGATCGTCCCCTCAAAAACCGACAGGGAACGGATACTTCTCATCTCCCCGGAACTCGCGCACGTCTTCGCACTCGTCAAGAGACGAATCGCCACCACCGACGGACGCGTGCCCCTGGCAGTCCGCTACGACGAAGCCGAGCGCGTCTACAGCCCGCCGCTTCCGCACCTATTCCAGCTACACACCGGAAGTGAACGCCGAACCATGTCACCCACCTGGGTCAGGATCGCCATCAAAGACGCCGTCCGCAGGGCCGGCATCACAAATGCGAACGGCGATGACTACAAGTTCACCCCCCCACGATTTCCGAAGACTTTTCGCCACATCAGCCCTATCTGCTGGTCTGCCCATACACATTCTCGCCAAGCTCCTGGGTCATCAGAACATCTCCACAACCCAGGGATACGCAGCCATCCATGATGAGGAAACCCTCCGCCACTTCCGCAGCTTCCTCGACAGGCGCCGGGCACTGCGGCCAACCGACGACTACCTTGAACCCACGGAAGCCGAAATAAGCGAGTTCCACGAACACTTCAAAAAGAGAAAGGTAGAACTTGGCAGCTGCGGACGAGCCTATGGGACACCATGCATACACGAACATGCCTGCATACGATGCCCCATGCTCCGTCCCGACCCAACACAACGACCCCGGCTCGAAGAACTTATACAAGCCCTTCGGGACCGGAAGATAGAAGCCGAAGAGCGCGGATGGCTGGGCGAACTCGAAGGTATCGAGATCAGCCTCGAAGCCGCCCAGGAAAAGATAAGCCAGATGGTCAGGCAGGTATCGCTTGGAATGCCGGTTGTCCCCTCACCGTGATGGTGCGAGCACCGCCCACGGTCACGGCAACTAAAACTGACGGTCGCCACCGATACTGTTTAGCCATCTGACGCAACTACGTCGTTCGGGATCATCAGGTTCAACAGGGGGAAACAGCATGGAGAACCGCGAAGGGCGCCAGAAATTTGAGCAATTGACCCGCGATATTAGAGAGTGCTCGAGATGGATGTGGCAGCCAAGGGTGGCCATGCAGAAACTTGACGCCATCCACACGGGATTACAGGAACTGATTGCTTCCGAAAGCGCGGATCCCGGGAAGTGCATGAGGATGCTCCTGCACCTATCGTCGCTGCGGATAGATGTCGCAAGTGAGGCATCCGACGTGGACGAAATAGATCGTGGAATGGCATGGGCTCAGGACGTACTTGACGGAGAGAAGGTGGATGAAGGCTCCAAGGCTTCGGCAGCCTACAACCTCGCAAATGCATTGACATCGATCCACTATTTGGCATGGACAGAGCACCGCGCAAAACCCGAAACGAAGGCAGGCAAGCGAACTCCTTTCCGATTGAAAGAGCGCGAGGTTGTCCGTCGCACGCGCGTTCTAAATGCCCGCGCTGCCAACAGTCCGGATCTGAACGGGCCCGCCCGTTCGACAGCCTTATGCAACCTGGGTAACTCGTTGGACGAATCCGGACGATGGGTTGAGGCATATCACTGTTACGCGGACGCCTTGGAAGCGGATCCAAACAACGGCAATGCTGCGGGAAACGCGGCAGAGCTTCTGCGTCGCCGTATCAACCTTGGACACGGCTTGTTAGGGCACTACGCCGCGGTCTATGACTTCTACCTAAAAAAGGCGAAGGATTTGCGGAGGCAAACAGTAGCAATCGCCGGAGAGGAAACGGCTCAGCGCTGGGACTCCCTCGAGCTCACCGAAAGCCCTGGGCATGTCAGCCATGAAGGCGACAAACTAAACGACTACCAAAGGTGGATCAAACAGCACAGGCTGGCCCTGGCTTTGGCTGTCGAAGGCCTAGGCTCGGACGAGCCTAGGTGGGATACAGCCGGCCTTGACGGCGTTACCGTCCGCCTCGGTGAGCCGGATCCTCCACCCATCTTTTCCTCCATGAACGTGCTCAAAGCAGAGTTTCTCACAGTGCGCCGGCTTGCGTTCAATGGGGAAATGATGCTGTTGGAATCTCTGTATCAGCAGCACCCAGAGGACACGGGTTGGTACGCCGATACCCTTGATTACTCTCTGTATGGAGAGCCTCCGGCGATGCTGATACTTGCCCAGCGAGCTAGCCTCGACCTTTTGGACAAGATAGCGGTTGCAGCGAATGAGCACTTTCAAACGGGCCTGAATCCCGGGAACATCACCTTCCGCAGCTACTGGTTCGACAACGGCTCTGGTGCCATTAGGAAGAAGCTCCCGCTTCCCGTTAAGGGGTATGGCGCAGCGATCGCGCTAGCTGAGCTTTCTTTCGACATTTGTCCGGAAGGGCTATATCCGGCTGCACAAATGCTGCGGAACGCCGGCACTCATCGTTTGGTTCATCTGACCCATGGAGAGGCCACGGGCGTCACAGAGGACACGCATAGCACAGTCGACTTCCTGGAGTTGATTCATGCCTGCCACGAATCACTTAGGGTGGCCCGTGCTGCCTATATCTATCTGATTGATCTCGTTAATGAGAAGGAATCCGATGAACAAAGGGAACAGCTGATGAGCCTTCCCCTTCCTGGACAGATGTAGAGCGCCTGCCCCTTTAGAATTTTCAACTGCGGCGTGAAGGGCTGGCGCCTCATTATGTGCTGGCTGGTGCCTGGCGAGTTCTAGGGGCGCTCAGACGTTGACGATGACCCGGTAGCCCGAAGAGCTACACCGCCTCCGAGACTGAACAGATCATCATCGACAAAGGCAAAAAAACGATGACTGACGCCGCCTAAAACATCCCCTTTGCCGGGCGGCGAAAAAACCGCCCGGCAAGGCACCAACCTCTTTCGGAGGGCCAGGAACCTCGCAAGAGTGGGGCGGTCCGCCGCCAGGCCAAGATACAACAGCACTCACCGGCGGCGGACCGCCGCTCAACGCGACACAACCCCCAGAACCAATCCACCGCGGAGCCAGGAACAAGGACGATCCCGAGCTTACGGCAGCACCACCACCGACAATTCAGCTACGCTGAAACCTTTGCAGAGGGAAACCAGGCAGGACCGGCAATGCCGGTCCTGCCTTTATTTTACAAGGGTTTCAGGCTTTCGTCTGGAGGTATCGGTCTCCATGCCAGCGGAGAGTGAATGCCAGAAACGGCTCGACAATATTGACGGTCTCTGGCACCTCGTTTGGAGCGTACTCGAAGACGGGTTGTACGGATCCAGCTGAGGGGTCTTCCTCTGTTTCAGCTGAAATGGTGACTTCCTCTTCCTCATCAACCTCGGGGGGAGCGTCCTGAAGCGATGTGGCCGCTATGCCGGTCATGTGGACAAGCTTCGTGGTGATTTGGACCTTCTTTATGTCGGTTCCAGGTGCAAGTAGGGCTATGACCTCCTGCTTTACATCCTCAACCGTCATTGAGAGTTTAGGTCCGAGGGCCTTCATGGCTGCCAGAAGGACCTGATAGCCGTCCAGCTGTCGCCCGTCATGGAGTGGAAGTACGTTTCGAGGCTTTCCCCGAGATTTGGGCCCTCGGGCAATCTTCTCCAGCCAGGCCAAGGCTTGCTCATCCGTGATGGTGGTGAAGAAGCCGCCCCAGTCGCCGTCGGGTGAGGCCAAGGGCACTGGCCATCGTTCAGTTTCCAGGACTTCATTTACGTCTTCGCAAAGTTCGAGGCAAAATCGCTGCATCAATTCAGGGCTGCCGTAGCTCTCTTCAGCGAGCCGGTCAGCAACGACACCACCAGGGTCTGTAACATTCAGTGCCTTGAACCCCTTGTGCGCAATTTCCAAGAGCTCATCCTTTGACCATGCTTCAACGCTGATGGTACGCGTCCGGCCGCCAATGTCTGCGACACCGGTGAAAGAATCACGTTTGCGGTGGGGAAGCGTAATCAGGATGGCGGGAATGCCGGCAAACACAAGTGGCTTGAGTGCACGGATTATCTCGGTCCGCACGGCAGGGTCCACAAAATGGAAGTCATCGATGACGATGCTGTGAATACGTCCGGCACTCTTTAGGTCTTGGAGAGCTCTTACCACCGCCTGGTCTTGGGGAATGTCTACCGACCATCCATCAAGCAGCGTCCTCCCGTGGTCACCCCCAATATCTGAAGCGAGGCTTCCAGGCCCGACATTGATCTTCGCCTTGATACTCCATTTAGCTACGTCGCTGGTGGATTTCGATCCCGTCTTCGTTGATGGGATGTTCAACTGGACTGCCAGTTTTGTCCAAAATGCCTCAATGTCGGCCAGCCACTGCCCTTCCAGCCACAGTCTGTCCGCGACCACCTGTCCGACCAATACGGTTTTGCCCATTTTGGTTGGCCCGACCACTGAAACTATATTTCCGCCCCGGCGGACCTCTTTGGCGAGTTGTGTCTCTGCAGCCCGGTTTTCACGGTGAACATAGGTCACAGATGATGCCTTGCCCGGGCTGAAGACCTCGGTAGTTTTGTACGTTTGTCCCATGGGCTACGAGAGTACCGGAGCACGTGCTGTTCTTTGTCCTGCTGAGTTCCTCAGGGGCCTATGAGTCAAACCGCAAAAGGCGCAGTGTCAATGGCCATTAGTTTCTGCCCACCGGCGGCCAGTTAATCGGCCCGCTGGTGGCCCGTAAAACTGCCCGGTGATGGCCAACAGATCTGCCCACTGAGGGTTCTCGGTGGGGTTGGCCATCGTCG
>Ga0308161_1004048_pt1 | contig 13712 bp, 17 predicted proteins | sample PhyFR2_FD_201034 | JGI IMG/M metagenome (GOLD analysis project Ga0308161, IMG submission 201034) | Phyllosphere microbial communities from UC Gill Tract Community Farm, Albany, California, United States - DLSLF.R2 | ecosystem: Host-associated > Plants > Phyllosphere > Unclassified | place: USA...
GAGCCCTCCCCGACGGCTCTCAGCGCGACCACTCCCCAGAGGTCAGGAATTCATTCTGACTACATGCTACGACCGCGCGGGCATGAAAATACCCCGGAGGCCGAAACCTCCGGGGATTCTCGTTTACGTTCAGATAACGATGGCTAGTCGTTCACCTTGACACGTCGGTTGACCTCGCGCGTCGCCGAGAACTTCAGAACCGTGTAGTCATTGACCTCGGCATCGCCCTCGCCCTTCGCGAACTGCACACGGTGACCCTTGTGAGTCTGCGGATAGAACTTGCCGAAGTTGGTGAGCGTCACGGTGTTCCCCCGCCCCACCAGGTCGAGAAGTTCGTCGATCATCGCGTTGTAGGCAGTCTGCGCGGCCGGCACCGAGATGCCCCCGCGTCGCGCGAACCGCTGCACGAACTCCCGCTTGCTGACCCTGCTCGTCTCGAGCGTCCTTGATGTGCTCATCTCTTCATCCGTCCCATCGAATGTCGCTCGTCACCGAACGAAGTGCGCTGTACCCCTACCAGCCATCCACGGAACGCTCAGGCCCCACTCTTCTGCGCCGTCCCCTGGATCTGCCAGTACCCCAGCCTGTGCACTCAGAGCGTAGACGATGTTTCTTGGTATATGCGGTGAATCCGCGAATACTCGTGGGAAGGAGACGGACGGCGTCAGGGGACGAGCAGTGCGCGCACCGGATAGGCGGGGTCGTCGAGGATGATCTGAGTGGCCAGACCGGTGTCGAGGTGGATGAGGATGGGCGCCTTCCAGTTGACACGGATGCCCTCGGCCGAAGGATTCGCGACCACGAAGAGAGCGACCTCGGCGTCGTCGGCGGCTCCGATCGCCGCCCGGGCGTCCGCGGGAATGCGCGGGGCGTAGCCGAAGGCGCCGGTGCGCGGATCGAGCAGGAACAGTCGCACGTCGGCGTCGGCGGCCCTGAGCGCGTAGAGTCCGCTGCTCTCGCCGATCTGCGCGAGGGTGAACGCCGTATGCGGGGCGAGACCGGGCATCGGCGAGACGAACTGCACCGCGCTGGTCGTCGCGACGGCAGCGCCGATGTCGTCAGCGGCAGGGGCGGGTGTGGCAGCAGCGCTCATCGCAGGAACTCCAGCAGGTTGGTCTGCAGCGACCGGGCGGTCACCTGCAGGGCGGATTGGAAGACGAGCTCGGCCGACTGCAACCGCACCAGGACCTCGAGACTGTCGACGTTCTCGACCTCCGCGCGTCGAGCCTCGAGGTCGATCGACGTCGACAGGTTCTGCGACGCGGCACGCTCGAGCTGCACCTGCCGTGCGCCCGTGGCCCCTCGGGCAGCGACGAGACCGCTGAGTCGTGCGTCGATGTCCGCCAGGCGGGCTCCGACCTCCGCCCCGCCGCGCAGCTCCGCGGCGATGTCGCCGAGCATCGCGAACACGCTGTCCGCGCCTTCGCCGAAGGCCTGCGCGCCGTCTGCGTCGACACGCACCGTCTCGTTGTCGCTGATACGCCTGCGCACGCCGTCTCCCGGACTGCCGTTGAAGGTGAACGTGCCAGGGTCGAAGGCCGCACCCGCGTCGCTCGTGCCCGCGAAGACGCTGCGTCCGAGCACGGTGGTGTTCGCCTTGGCGAGCAGCTCGGCGCTGATCGATTCGAGCTCCTGCGCGATCGACTCCCTGGCGGCAGGACTGAGCGCGCCGGAGTTCGCCCCCTGGGCGGTGAGATCCCTGGCGCGGTTGAGCAGATCGACGCTCGCGCCGAGGGCCGTGTCCACCGTGGTGACCCACGCCATCCCGTCGCTCAGATTGCGGGAGTACTGCGCCACCCGCGATTGATCGCCGTGCACGCCGAGCGTCGTGGCGGCGGCGGCCGGGTCCTCGCTGGGAGTCCGGAAGGCGCGCTGCGAGGCGGCCTGATTCTGCAGCCGATCGCGGTCGGCGAGGTTGGTCTGCAGCGTGCGCAGCGATTGCTGCGTCATGGTGCTGCTCGTGATGCGACCGATCATGTCACTCTCCCCAGAGTCAGCGGCCGACGAGGCCGGTGCGGTTGATCAGGATGTCCAGGGCCTCGTCGACAGCTGTCAGCACTCGGGCCGCAGCCTGGTAGGCCGTCTGGTAGGTCAGGAGGTTGATCGTCTCCTCGTCGCCGTCGACCGACGCGTTCGACTGCTGCGCGGTGACCGCGGCGACAGCTCCCATGTCGGCGATGTCGGCACGCTGCAGATCACCGGCGACGCTCACCGCGAAGCCGGTGACGAAGCTCGACCAGGTCGCGCTCGGGCCCGTGGCCGACGTGGCCAGAGCGCCGATGCGGTCGGCGATCGTCGTGTCCTTCGCCCCCGCACCCGGTGCCGCAAGCGCGAGGTCTGCGAGCCCAACGGGGACCACTCGCAGACCGAGGGCCGCGGGACCCGTGGCCGCCAGTGCGAAGAAGTCTCCCCCGGGTGCACCGCCCGCCGTGACACCGGTGCGGTGGACGTCGTTGACCGCGGACGCGAGGGCGGTCGCGGTGCGGTTGTAGGCACCGGCGACGCCCGCCAGCGTCCCCCCGTCTGCGGCGGGCGCGAGCGCGCTGATCGTTCCGCCGACGAGTCCGCCGGTGACCGTCACCGGAACGTCGGGTCGATCCGCCCACGCGATTCCCACCCGTCCGCCGTCGGCCACGTCGCGGGGACCCGATGCCATCAGCGATCTGCTGCTGTCGCCCGAGACGAGGGCGTTGCCGTCGACGCGCAGGGTCAACGTGCCGTCGGCCTCGACGACGCCCGTCGCCCCGACCGCCGTGGACAGCTGCTGCGCGAGCACCGTGCGCTGATCCATCAGCTCGTTCGCGTTGCGTCCGGATGACAGAGCCTCGCGGATCTGCCCGTTGAGCGCGGCGACCTGACCCGCCACGGCGTTCACGTCGGCGATCTGACTGTCGACCTGACCGCGCAGATCACGCCACTGCGCGGAGATCGTGCCATAGCCTGCGGCGATCTGCCCGATGAGCACTCCGGCGTTCGTGAGCACGACCTGCGCCGCCGCGGTGTCGGGGGTGTTGGCGAGATCGGACCATCCGGCCCAGAAACGGTCGAGGTTCGCCGCGAGCCCGTCCTTGGTGGGCTCGGCGAGGACGTCCTCGGCCTGGCTCGCGGCGGTGGCGCGCGCCACCCAGAACCCCGAGGTCGCGAGGGCGTCACGCACCCTGGCATCGAGGATGTCGTCTCCGAGCCTCGCGATGCCGGTCACACCGACTCCCCCGCCGACGGCGAGACCCGACGGCCACAACCCGGTCTGTCCCGGTGCCACGATCGACGTCTGGTCGACCCGCTGCCGCGTGTACCCCGGGGTCGTCTGGTTCGCGATGTTCTGACCGGTCACGGTCATGCCCGCTCGGGCGGCGCTGAGTGCGGATTGGGCGAGCCGGAGTCCGGCGAACGATGACATCGTGCCTCACACCCTGGTGTCGAGCAGTCGGGCATCGCCGTCGCGGACGACACCGCCCTGCGGGTCGTATTCGCCGGTCGGGACACCGAGTCCGGCGATGGTCTCCTGGGTGACGCGGATCGCGGTGCGCAGCCGCTGCTCGTTGACCTTCTTCATCTCGCCGATCTCGTCGGCGAGAGTGACCATGGCCGTGAGGTGACCCGAGAGGATCTCGCGCCAGGCATCGGTCGGCGCGGCATCGATCAGGTCCTGGAGCGTGGTCGCCTCGGGCACGCCCCACTCGTCGGCGACGGAGATGACCAGCGTGTCTCGGGAGAGGGCGACCGTCGGCATGGCCGCGAGGACGCGCTCGATCTCGTTCGCCGCATGGTGGATCCAGCGGTTGCGTCCGGTCGCGAGCAGCATCTGCTGTTCGTCGAGCTTGAACAGCAGCACCTCCAGCAGGTCCCGCTCTCGCATCAGTTGCATGCTCAGGTCGTGAGCGGCCACGATTGGTCACCTCGTCATGTCGCGATTTCCGCGAAGGGGAAGCCCCTCGCTCGTCTGACTATCGCGACACCGCGGGGCGTCAGTAACTCCGTGGCGCCGCGCGTGCGCCGCCACGGTCGGCGCCAGGCGTCGCTCGTGATCAGCGGCCGGTGCCCGGACGCCCCAGCGCGTCGAGCAGCAGGGACTCCGCCGCCTCGTCGGCCGCGGCCTGCAGGGCTTCGCGGTTGGCATCGCTCACCGCGACGACGATCTCGGCGCGGTTGATGCGCTTGTCCCGCGGAGCGTCGATGCCGACCCTGACGCCGCTCGGGGTGACCGCGAGGATCGTGATGGTGATGTCATCGCCGATGACGATGCTCTCGTTGGCGCGTCTCGTCAGTACCAGCATGCGTCGTCTGCCTTCCATGGCTGCGGCACGGTCGCGCCTCTGCTCACAAACGTATCGCACTCGTCTCGTAAATGAGCGGAATCCGCAGATCAGAGAGTGCCGGCGGGCAGCGCGGGGCTGGTCATGCGCACCACGCCGACGACATCGGTGGCGAGCCCTCCGGACGCCGCTTCGTCGTATGAGAGCACGGGGAGGCCCCGCACCTGCGACACGACCAGCCGACGTACGGCCTGACGCAGCGTCGGCGCGCACACCAGCACCGGTTCTGAACCCGCCGGATCGAGGTCCTCGACGGTGCGGCGCACGTTATCGAGCACCTGCAGGGTGGTCTCGGGGGTCAGCACGATCTGCGGCTGGCCGTCGACCACTCTCATCCCCTCCAGCATCTGCTGTTCGAGGATCGGCTCGAACATCACGACGCGGAGGCGTCCTTCCTCGGCGAAGCGGGCGGCGATCGCCGGCCCGAGCGCCGCGCGAGCCGCGTCGATGAGCCCCGCGGTGTCGGTCGAGGCCTTGCCGCGCAGGGCGAGAGCCTCGTAGATCCGCGCGAGGTCGTTGATCGGCACCCTCTCGGCGAGGAGTCCTGCGAGCACGCGCTGGATGGCGGCGAGCGAGAGCACCGCCGGGGTGAGCTCCTCGACCGTCGCGGGGCTCGACTGCTTGAGATGCTCGGTCAGCTGACGGACGTCCTCGAGCGAGAGCAGCCGATCCGCCTGCCCCTGCACGATGTCCGAGAGGTGGGTGATGATGACGCTCGCTCGGTCGATCACCGTCGCACCGGCCATATCCGCCGCGTGCGACATCTCGGCGGGGACCCACTTGCCCTCCAGACCGAAGACCGGGTCGACGACTGCCGTTCCCGGCAGCTGCTCGAGCCCGGAGCCGATCGCGAGCACGTGCCCCCGGGGAACGGATCCGCGCCCGGCCTCGACACCTGCGATGAGGATCGCGTAGGTCTGCGCCGGCAGGTCGATGTTGTCGCGGGTGCGCACCGGCGGCATCAGGATGCCGATGTCGAGGGCGAGCTTGCGACGCAGCGATTTCACGCGGGTGAGCAGGTCGCCTGCTCCCCCGGATGCGAGGTCGACGATGTCGGGTGAAAGCGAGATCTCGAGCGCGTGCACACGCATCCGATCCATCAGCTCCTCGGGGCCCTCCGCGTTCGCCTCCACCGCCTCCTTCTGCAGAGCGTCGGCCTCGAGGGCGGCATCGCGATCCTCGTTCGCCTTGACACGGGACGCCGCGAACAGCAGAACCGCACCGATCGCGAGGAAGACCAGCAGCGGCATGCCGGGGATGAACCCCATGGCGATCGCGGCGAGCCCGGTGATCACCAGCGCGTTGCGGGACTGCATGAGCTGTCGCCCCGCCGCCTGACCCATCTCGGTCTCGGCGTTCTCGCGCGTGACGATCATGCCGGTCGACACCGCCATGAGCAGCGCCGGGATCTGGGTCACCAGACCATCGCCGATGGTGAGGATGCTGTAGGTCTCGAGCGCGTCCCCCATCTCCATGCCGTGCTGGACCATGCCGATGAGGATGCCGCCGACGAAGTTGATGACGACGATGACGATGCCGGCGATCGCGTCGCCCTTGACGAACTTCGACGCGCCGTCCATCGCCCCGTAGAAGTCTGCTTCGGCGGCGACCTCCGCGCGGCGTCGACGTGCCTCGACGTCGGTGATGAGACCCGCGTTCAGGTCGGCATCGATCGCCATCTGCTTGCCGGGCATCGCATCGAGCGTGAAGCGCGCACCGACCTCCGCCACGCGCTCGGCACCCTTGGTGACCACCACGAACTGGATGACCGTGAGGATGAGGAAGATCACGGCGCCGATCACCAGGGATCCGCTGATCGTGATCTGCCCGAACGCCTGGATGACCTGACCGGCGTGCGCTTCGCTCAGCACGAGTCGGGTCGAGGCGACGTTGAGGCCGAGCCGGAAGAGCGTGGCGACCAGGAGCAGGCTGGGGAACACGGAGAAGTCCAGCGGCTTCTTCACGAACATCGCCGTGAGCAGGATCAGCAGCGCGAACGAGATGTTCAACACGATCAGCACATCGAGCAGGGCCGTGGGGATCGGCACGATGAGCAGCAGGATGATGCCCACCACACCGACGGGCACGGCACCCTTGGACAGCAGCTGACCGAACATGTGCTTCTCGTTCTCTCTCGACGGGGATGGGACTCAGAGACCGCGGTCTCGGGTGCTGGCGAAGGGCATGGTGTGCGTGCCGCGGGCCGCACCGCGACGCTTGAGGTGCTCGATGAAGGCGAGCACCTGCGCCACCGCGGTGTACAGCTCCTCGGGGATCTCCCGGCCGAGCTCGCAGGCTGCGTGCACGGCGCGCGCCAGGGGGATGTCACGGATCATGGGCACCCCCGCCTCCTCGGCGCGTTCGCGGATCTTCTGCGCGACGATGCCCGCCCCCTTCGCGACGACCCTCGGTGCCGACTTGCCGGGTTCGTAACGCAGTGCCACTGCGACATGGGTGGGGTTGACGAGCACGACATCGCTCTCGCCGACCGCGGCGATCATCCGGTTCCTGCTCATCGCGAGCTGCCGCGATCGGCGCTGCGACCGCACGAGCGGGTCGCCCTCGCTCTTCTTGTGCTCGTCCTTCGCCTCGTTCTTGGTCATATGGGTGTGCTTGCGGTTGCGCCGCATGACGACGGCCACATCGATCGCGGCGAGCAGGATCCCGACCGCGACCGCGACCTGCAGCAGCGCCACCGCTCCCCCGGCCGCCTGCTCCAGCAGCCAGGTGATGTTGTGACTGCCGCTCGCCATGAGCACCGGGACGAGACCCGAGACCACGATCCACAGGGCGAGTCCGATGGCGACGGTCTTGAGCAGCGCCTTCGCGCCCTCCCAGAGCGCCTGCCTGCCGAACACCCGCATGATGCCCGAGACGATGTTGAACTGCTCGGTGCGCATCGTGACACCACGCAGGTGGATGCCGCCCTGAGCCACCGCGGTCGCCGTGGTGGCGAGGAGCACCACGACGAGCATCGGCATCAGGATGCCGCCGAGCGACGAGAGCGCCGTGCCGAGCACGTCCAGTGCGGCGCCGTCGCTCGGATCCGTCGCCACCGGCGCCACCGCGAGGAACAGCTCCGTCAGCACCTGGGTGCCCGACGAGATCGTCGGGACCATCATGACCGCCGCCGCGGCGATGCAGACCCAGGCGGTGAAGTCCTGGCTGCGCCCGATCTGCCCCTTCCGGCGCGCCTCCTTGAGGCGACGATCGGTGGCCTTCTCGGTGCGCTCCCCGCTCTCGGCCTGGCTCATCGGGTCACCCCCAGCAGCAGTCGGGCCGCATCCTCGGCGATCACGGCGACGACACCGGGCATCGCGGCGTACACGAAGCCGACGAGCAGCAGCGTGAGGCCGATCTTGATCGGGAAGCCCATCGCGAACGCGTTCAGTGCGGGCGCCACGCGACTGACGAGCCCGAGTCCCACGTCGGCGAGGAAGAGCACGATCAGCAGCGGGCCGGCGATCTGCACGGCGCTGAGCATCAGCTGCCCGGCAGCGCCGACGAGTGCCTCCCCCGGGGCGCTGAGGTCGATCATCCCGGTCACCGGCACGGCGTCGAAGGAGCGGAACAGCCCGCCGAGCACCAGCTGGTATCCGTCGGAGGCGAACAGCAGCATGATCGCGGTCATCTGGAACAGACGGGTGAACTGCGCCCCGTTGATGGCCATGCCCGGATCGAACGCCTGCGCCATCTGGAAGCCGCCGAACGTGTCGACGAGGTGGCCGGCTCCCTGGATCGCGCTGAAGAGCACCATGACGAGGAACCCGAGCAGAGCACCAGTGATCGCCTGCCCTACGAGCGCGAACAGGAAACCTCCGGTGTCGAGGCGTTCGTATCCTGCGGTCACGACGGGCGAGACGGCGAGGGCGAGCCCCACCCCGAGCATCGCGCGGATGCGCATCGGGATCGTCCCGTGGCTGAACGGCGGGGCGAGCACCAGGAACGCGGTGATCCGCACGCAGGCGAGCGACGTGGCCTCCAACCACCCGAAGTCGAGGGGGATGTTCATCATCCCCCGTTCAGGAGCGTGGGGATGCGCGCGAACATCTCGTTCGTGAACGCGATCATCTCGGCGATCATCCAGTGCCCGCTGACGAGCAGGGCGATGCCGACGGCGACGAGCTTCGGCACGAACGAGATGGTCATCTCCTGCACCTGGGTAATCGACTGCAGCAGCGAGATCGCGAAGCCGACCACCAGCGCGGTGATCAGCATCGGCGCACACAGCTTCGCCCCCACGATCAGGGCGGCCTGACCGATGTCGATGACGGCCTCGGGGTTCATCCGCCGCCCCCGTTGTACGACTGCACGAGGGCGGTGATGACCATGCCCCAGCCGTCGATGAGCAGGAACAGCAGGATCTTGAACGGTAGCGAGATCATCACCGGCGGCAGCATCATCATCCCCATCGACATCAGCGCGCTCGCGACCACCAGATCGATCACCAGGAACGGCACGAAGATGATGAAGCCGATGAGGAAGGCGGCACGCAGCTCGCTGATCATGAAGGCGGGCACGAGCGTCTGCAGCGGGATGCCGGACGGGTCGGTCGGATTGTCCATCTGCGCGGCCCTGTGCATCAGCGCGATGTCCTCTTCGCGGGTGTACGACAGCATCCAGTCGCGCAGGGGCTCCTGGGCGAGTTCGAATGCGCGCCCGAAGTCGATCTGCCCGTCGGTGAACGGGCTCACGGCGACCGTGTTGATGTCGGTGAGCACCGGCCACATGATGAACAGGGTGAGGAACAGGCTGAGCCCCGCGAGCACCTGGTTCGGGGGGATCGAGGGCAGCGAGAGCGCGTTGCGGGTCAGCGCCAGCACGACGAAGATCTTCGTGAAGCTCGACATCATCAGCAGCAGGGCGGGGGCGACGCTGAGCACCGTGATGCCGAGCAGGGTCATGATGCTGTCGGACGGCGACCCGTTGATGCCGTTGATGGTCACGCCACCGCCGTCGCCGTCGCCGGTCTCGGTCGCGAGCAGCGCAGGGGTCGCATGCGCCCGGGTCACGTCGATCAGCACCAGCACGACGACCAGGCAGAGGGCGACGGCGACCGTCGGCCACAGCCGGGGCGCGCGGCGCGGCAGAGGCGCGGGCGGCACGGCAGCGGCGGATACGGGCACGGCGGCACTCCGAAGGTGGGTGTCGTGGCCGATCCGTAGCCAGGGGGCGAGCTATCCGTGCTCGCTGTCGACTATCGCGACGCGGGCCCGTGCCGGTAACCCGTCGCCGGAGAGGTCGTCATCGCGGCGGGTCGACGTCAGGCGACGGACTTCAGTGCGCGATCGACGATGTCGTTCTGCGCCGCGTCTGTCTCGTCCGCATCGCGCGCCGCCGGTTCGCTTCCGGTCTCCTCCTCGTCGACGAGGGGAGCCTCCTGCGTGTCGACGACGTTGATCCCGTGCTCGGTCACCCCGAGGACGTAGCGGATGCCGCCGAACTCGGCGACGACGAGCTGCGCCCTGGCGCCGATGCCGGATCTCGCGACGACCGTGATCTTCTCCTGGCGCGCACGAGTCTGCGTCGCGGTGCGTGTCGGCCGCAGCTCCGCGAGCCTGCTCAGGCGTTTCGGCAGGAGTCCGGACAGCGGACTGACACCCTTCGCCTGCGACTTCTGCAGACGACGGCTGAGGAAGAGCAGCAGCCCGAGCACGGCTCCGAGCGCGACGATCGCACGCAGCGCGACGAGGATGTCGTCCATCGCTCAGACGCTCTCTGCGCCGTCGAGGATGCGCTCCACGCGGATCGCGAAGTCGCCGTCGGCGACCACCACGGTGCCGTGGCCGATCAGCCGGCCGTTCAGCATGATGTCGGCGGGTGAGCCCGCCGCGCGGTCGAGCTCGACGACGCGACCGGGTTCGAGCGACAGCACGTCGCGCACCGGCATCCGTGTGCGTCCGATCTCGACGACCAGCTCCATCTCGACGCCGGCGATGCGACTCAGCCGCTGCGGCCCGGGGGCGACGTCGGCCCGCGCACCGTCGATCCGCACGGCGGCCCTGGCCACGACGCTGCCCGCGGCGTCGACCATGTCGAACACCTGGGTGCCCGCATCGGTGAACACCTCGGCGGCATCGACCACCTCGCCCCCGCCCAGCGATCCACTGCCCAGCACGGCCACGGCGGCCTCGAACACCGGATGCAGGCGATCGGCGAGCGGCGCGGTCTTCGAGCCGTCCTCGAGCTGCGAGGGATCGACCACCTGGATCGCCAGGCGGGCGCCCGGGCTGCCGGCGAACGACATGACGACCGCATCGCCGGAGGCACCGGGATCGGTGGACGGCGCGGGGATGACCGGGAACGCGAACGGCAGCCTGCCGGCTATCGCGGCGGCGACGGCGGTGGCGTGGAAGGTGCTCATCAGTGGGTCTCCTCGGAGGTGCTCGTGATCATGCAGGTGAGGCGGGAGCCCCTGCTGCCCGGTGTGGCGAGGCCGATCGGCGTCTGCCCTGCCACGAGTTCGTATGGCCGCGTCTCGGGGTGCGGCAGTCGCAGGAGGTCTCCCGGAGCGAGATCGAGGATCTCGCCGGCGCCGATCGTGAGCGGCGCCAGGCGCAGCGTGATGCCCATCGGCGTGCTGCGGACCTGCTCGAGGGTCTGCCCCGCCGAGTGCGCGGGATCGGCATCCGAGCCCGTCGCCGCGAGGCGGTCCACGACCGCGGAGGCGGGGAGCATGACCGTCGCGCTCGTCTCGGAGTCGCCCAGCCGCATCGTGAAGCGCGCGACGATGACCGCGGCCGTCGCGGCGACGACCTGGAGGTACTGCGGGTTGTAGTGCACCGCGCTGAACCGCGGAGCTCCCGGCAGCAGCGCGTCCAGGCTCGTGTGCAGGTGCTCGAAGGTGCCCTCCATGAGGTTGCGCACCAGCGCGAGTTCGATCGGGGTGAAGGTGCGGGGCTCGGGCAGCGCCGTGCTGCGGCCGCCCATCATCTGCACGACCCACAGCAGTGCGCCGTCGAGACCGAACTGCACCACGCAGGGCTCGTCGCGGTCGACGAACGAGCCCGCCACCATCGCCGTGGTGGTCGGCAGGGTGTCCGAGTACTCCTCGTAGCTGATCAGCTCGACGCGATCGAACGCGAGGTGCGCACGCACCCGGATCTTGTCGGTCAGCTGCGACGACCACAGGCGGGCGAAGGCCTCGAACGCGGCCTCGAGGTGCCGGGTGCTCTCGCGCCCGAGCTGTGCGGGACGCCCGAAGTCGTACGCGGGGTGATGCACGGCGGGTTCCGCGTGCACGGCGGACGCGCTCACGGCATCCCTGTGCCTGCCCTCGACGGCCGTCTCGGCGGTGATGCTCATATCTCCTCAGTCCTTCGATGCGGCAGCGATGGCGGGGATCAGCGCCCGCACCTGCTCGGCCTCGGTCGATTCCACGACGATGTCGACGCGACGGTTGCTCGCCAGCGCCTGCGGGCTGTCTCCCTGCGCGATGGGACGGGTGTCGGAGTATGCCGTCGCCTTCACCCTCGGCCCCCCGATGCCCTCGTGCTCGACGAGGAACCGCGCGACCTGGGTCGCCCGACCGCCCGACAGCTCCCAGTTGGTGGGGAACGGCAGCGCCGAGACGCGATGGTCGGCATGCCCCTCGACGCTGACCTGGTTGTCGACCGTGGTGAGGACGTCGCCGATCGCGTCGAGCACGGAGTCGGCCTTGGCCGAGAGCGCTGTGCTGTTGTCGGCGAAGAAGGTCTCGGCGCCGACGAGACCGACCTGCAGGCCGCGGTCATCGATGACGAACTGCACGGTGTCCTGCAGACCCTGCGTGGCCAGGGAGGCGGTCATCCTGTCACGCAGCTCTTCGAGCGACTCGAATTCGGCCTCGGCCCTGGCCGCGAGGTCGACCACCCCGTCGTCGTCCTGCAGCTCCTCGGGGACGACGACGCCCTCGGCGGTGTCCGCTCCCCCCTCGGTGCTCTCCTGTCCGAACCCGGTCGCCAGGCTGTTGGCCAGGAGCTCGAACTTCGTCTTGTCGACGTTCGACACCGCGAACAGGACGATGAACAGGCACATCAGCACCGTCACCATGTCGGCGTACGAGACCGCCCAGCGCTCGTCGGGCTCGTCGTGCGCGTCGTCGTCGTGCCCGCGCCCGCGTGCCCGCCGGGCCACGCTCATCGGGCCTCCTCGGAGGCCGGTGTCTGCTCGCGCTTCTGCTTCTTCGCCTTCGGCTTGACGGTCGAGAGCGCCTCGAGCCGCTCCTGCAGCAGGTGCGGAGCGCTTCCGGCCTGGATCGCCAGCATGCCCTCGGAGACGAGGGTCATGCGCTCGAGCTCCACCGCCCCGATCCGGCCGAGGCGGCCGGAGATCGGGTTCCAGATGAAGTTCGCCGACAGGAGTCCCCAGAGCGTCGCGACGAATGCCGCGGCGATCATGGGCCCGAGGTGGTCGGGCTCGTCGAGCTTCTCGAGCACGTGGGTGAGGGAGACGACGGTGCCGACGATGCCGATGGTCGGCGCGTATCCGCCCAGGGAACCGAAGAACTTGGACGCGACGCGGTTGCGCGACGCGGTCGCAGCGATCTCGTCATCCATCACCGTCTGCAGATCCTCGGCGTCGGTGCCGTCGGCGAGGGCCTGCAGCGCCTGTCGGGTGAAGGCATCGGGGGCGCTGTCGAGCTCCTGCTCGAGCGCGAGCAGCCCCTCGCCGCGTGCCTTCTCGGCATACCCGACCAGGAACGGGATCACGGCCTCGGGGGTCATCTTCGGACCGCGGACCATGCGTCCGAGGCTCTGCACCGCGAGGATCGTGTCGCGCAGGGTGTGGCTGGCGATGCCGACGCCGATCGTCGAACCGAGCACGAGGATCATCGGGGCGGGGATGAGCAGCGCCTCGAAGCTCGCGCCCTCCATCGTGATCATCGCGACCAGCGCGCCGAAGGCGAGGACGACGCCGATGAGGAATGCGGGATCCACGATCAGATCCGATCCTGTGCGACGAGCGGGCCGGCGGTCAGGGACTGCGCCGCTCCGAGGACGCGCGCCCGGTACGAGACGATGCGCTCGATGACCTCGTCGAGGGACTCCACGACGACATGCACCTTGCCGTCGACCATGTGCAGGGTCGTGTCGGGAGACGAGAGGATGCGCTCGATCAGGTCCGGGTTCACCGCGAACCGCGTGCGGTCGAGGCGGGTGACGATGATCATCGAGGGGCTCCGGGCGTCGGGCGAGTGGGAGGTCCGCCCGACTATCGCGACGCTGCGCGAGGCGGGTAACCGGCGTGCGGATCTGCGATGCCGGATGCGGCGGTGTGATGCCGCGGTCGGCCGTGCCGTCTGCAGGACCACGGGACGTCTGCAGGACCATCCGGGCCGTCCGGCCCGGCATCCGTGCGTCGATCCTGCACACGGACGCCGCCTACGGACGACGGACGCCACGGTCGGCCGTACCG
>Ga0308161_1004053_pt1 | contig 13701 bp, 13 predicted proteins | sample PhyFR2_FD_201034 | JGI IMG/M metagenome (GOLD analysis project Ga0308161, IMG submission 201034) | Phyllosphere microbial communities from UC Gill Tract Community Farm, Albany, California, United States - DLSLF.R2 | ecosystem: Host-associated > Plants > Phyllosphere > Unclassified | place: USA...
GTTCGGGCGCGAGATCTCTCGCGTCGACCTCACCATCTCGGGTGCCTCCACCCCTCAGCGAAAGCGAGTGCTGTGATGACTGACACCGTGCTCCGCACCGTCGTGCGTCGCGAGACCCACTCGCCCCGCACCACCGCCATGCTCGTCGTGGTCGCGCTGTTGATCGTCGCCCTCGCGTACGCCGCGGTCGAGATCATCCTCAGCCTCTCCGGTGCCCAGCCCCTGCTGGTCGCCCCGGGTGAAGCGCTGAACGCCGTCGTCGCGGCACCGACCGCGCTCATGCCGGTCGCCTTCATCGTCGGTGGGGTCGTTCTCGCCGTCGTGGGCCTGATCGTTCTCGTCCTCGCGCTCAAGCCCGGCCGCCTCTCGCGCCACGAGATGTCGTGGGGAGAACGTGCCGTCGTCGTCGACAACGGCGTCGTGGCATCCGCCCTCGCCCAGCACCTCAGCAACGAGTCGGGCATCGCGCGGGAGGACATCGTCGTGGGCGTCGCCCACCGCTCCGTCGACGTGACGGTTCGTCCCCCGGTCGGCATCCCGGTCGACGAGGCGCAACTGCAGCGCATCGTCGACGAGGAAGTCACCTCGTACAAGCTCTCGCCCGCCGTGCGCACGCACCTGCGCGTGCACCGACCCGACACCGAGGAGTCCCGATGAACGCGACGCGACGCGGTCTGAACCGCTTCCTTCTCTTCCTGGTCGCCGTCGTGCTGCTGGGCCTGGCCGCTCTCGCCCTCGCCGTCGGCCTGCTCCCGGGCGGCGCCGACACCTGGACCTCGGTCATGGGCGGATTCCAGGGCTGGCTCGAGTCGCTGGGTCGTGAGTCCGCGGGCTGGGGCGCCGTCGCTGCGATCGTGGTGCTGGTGATCCTGCTCGTCCTGATCGCTTCGGCCGCCGTGCGCGGTCGCCGCCACGCACCGTTGCAGTCCACCGGCAGCGCGAGCGACGAGGGACGCATCACGGTCACGGATGGATTCGCCTCCGAAGCGCTGAAGAACGCGCTGGGCGAGCGTGACGAGATCCTCTCTTCGCGCATCACCGCCGGTGAGGTCGGAAAGCAGTCCGTGCTGCACGTGGCGGTCACCCCGCGTCAGAACACCTCGCCCCGTGAGGTCGCCGAGCACGTCGACACGCTGGTGACGAATCTTGCCGCGCTCACGGGCCAGAACCTGCGCGCCTACATCTCGATCCACTCGGGTCTGCGCGCGAAACTCGCGCGCGACAACACCCGCGTTCACTGACACCCACGAGGAGACGTGATGTCCATCACCGATGCGACCATCGACCCGCCCGACCTCGACGCGGCGGCGACGCTCGCGGCGACCGCTGCCGGTTCCGTTCCGGGCGTCCACGCTCTCGGCAGCTTGATCGGACGGGCGTCGGACGCCGTCCGTGAACGCGTCGGCCTGGCGAGCACCGCACCCGGCGTCAAGATCGACACCGACCGTGCCGGCTCGGTCACTGCGACCATCTCGCTGGTCGTCGATTACCCCCACAATCTGCGCGAGGTGGCGGGCGACGTGCGCACCGCGGTGGCCTCGGCTCTCGAGCCGCTCGGCCGCGGCACGATCGAGGTCGACGTCGTCGTGACCGGCGTCTTCGGTCCCTTCGACCGTGATGTGGTCGCCGAAGCCGAGGAGAAGGCGGATGCCGTCGCCGCCCGCGCGTCGGACGTGGCCGATGAGGTGAAGGCCAAAGCGCAGGACGTCGCGGATCGCACGTCGACCGCCGTCGATGATGCGCGCGAGAGGTCGAAGGATCTCGCGGCCAGTGCCTCGGAGACCGTCGATGCCGCCGTCGCCAAGACGAAGGACGTCGCCGCCGGGGCCGCGGACGCCGTGGACGCGACCATCCGCCAAGCGCGTGAGCGTGTGACCACGGCCGACGCGGAGTCGGACATCGATGCCGCGGATCGCCTGACCGGCGGCCTCGAGCCCGAGCGTCCGCGTGCCTCCGACGAAGATCGGGGCGACGATCGTGCCGACGTGAGCGACGCCGTCGCCGAGGCGCTCGAGGATGCGGCGATCGACATCGCGATCGCCGCCGACGAGGTGCGCGCCGACGAGAAGACCCCGGCGGTCGACGATGTGCAGTCGGTTGTGGAGGAGGAGCGCCCCCGCGGCTGACGACACCGATGCGGAAGGGCGACCCGGCTTCGGCCGAGTCGCCCTTCCTGCTGGATCAGTCGATGGTCGTCAGAACGACCACTGCTGATTCCAAGCGCCCGTGCAGGTGTCGATGACCTGCTGTGTCCCGGAGCTCGTCGATCCGTTCGGGTCGGTCAGGCAGAGTCCCGAGCTCGGGTTGTAGACCGTCTTATCGTCGCGCAGGACCCACCACTGGTAGCCCAGATCGTTGCAGGGCCAAAGTTGCACCACGCTCCCGGGACTACTGCCCTTCACATCGAGGCACTTGCCGTTCGACCGGAACGTGCCGTCGGACCACGTGCTCCACTTCTGGTTCGACGAGGAGTCGCAGGTCTGAAGCTCGACGGGGGTGTAGTTGGCGCTGGAACCGCCGCGAAGCCCCAGGCACATGGCCAGCGATCCCGGGCCGCCGAATGTGACCGACCCCGTCTGCGTCGCTGTCGTCGAAGCCTGCTTCGTCACGGGCCCCGCGGTCCACGACTGCACGGCGTACGTCACCGAATAGACGAGAGTGCCGGAGAGGGCGCATCGCGCGATTTTGTTCGCCGTCGATCCGGAGGCGCAGGTGAGCTTGTTCGCGCCGTCGTCGAGCGTGATGTCCGACGCGGTGCGGACCGGCGACGTGTAGGAAGCGACCGACGTATTGCCGTTTCCGATGGTGGAGACACTGTTGTTCGCATTCGCTCCCCATCCCCAGAGTGCTCCGCTCGATGTCACGGCGAATGTCCGAGAGCCGCCGTCGGCGACGTCTGCGAAGTCGGGGGTGTCGCTCCCTGCCGCGATGACGGGGGAACTGCTCGATGTCGTGCCGCCATTGCCCAGCTGTCCGGAGGAGTTGAGCCCGGCGCTCGACAGCGTGCCGTCGGCGGAAACCGCGCTCACATGGGATCCACCGACCGAGACCTTGATGAAGTTCTGCGAGCCCAGACCCTCGAAGGCGACCGGCCGAGAGACGGTATCGCTGGTCGACCCGTTGCCCAGCTGGCCGTTGCTGTTCTTCCCCCATCCCCAGACGGAGTTGTTGTTGAGCACGGCGGCGACGGTCGTCCCGTTGGATGACAGCTGCGTGGCGTACAGACCCGTGCGGAAGGTCACCTGAACGAAGTCGTCCGACGCGGAGTCCGTGGACCCGGTCCCCAGCTGGCCGTAGTTGTTCGGTCCGCGGCACCAGACGGAGCCGTCGGAGGCGAGGACGCAGGACCCCTTGGTGATCTGCACGATCTTGCGCCCGCCCGGCAGGACCGCCGAGGTCTGCAGGCCACCGCTGCCGGAGTAGCTGTACACGATGCCGTCGGAGGCGAGGAGGAGGCTCTCGCAGTTCTGATATGCCGATACGGCGGTGATGGTCTTGCCTGACGGTACGGGGATCTGCGTCGGGGTGTTCGTCGCTTGGCTGCAGTTCGCGGCCACTCCGGAACCCCATGCCCACACGGTGTTGTCTGACGCGACGGCGATGGCGCTCGTGTCACCGATGGAGAGGTCGACGACCTGGTGGCTCGCGGCGATGCTGACCAGCGTCGGAGTGGAGGCGGAGGAGCCCCCCGTTCCGAGCTGCCCGGTTCCCGGGTCCTTGCCCCAGGTGTAGACCCTGCCCTGCGAGATCAGGCCGGAAACGGAGGTACCCGCCGAGATCGTGGTGCGTCCGCGGGTCAACGAGGCTCGCGGGTACGAATCGCTCGCTGAGGTCGCGGAACCGGTGTACACCGTCGCAGGCTGACCACCGTCGACCGTTCGCGTCACGGTAAAGGTGGGCTCCTGCGTAACCCCGTTCGCGGTCGCCCAGGTCTGTCCCAGGACGCCGTCCCAGCCGATGTTGACACCGTCGAGACGAGAGGTGGCTCGCACTTCTGCCACGGGCTGGATCGAGGCCGCGGAGAAGCCGTTGTCGGCCAGCGACTGCGCGGACGTGAACCACGCCTGCGTGTGCTCGCCCGTCCCGATCGTGGAGACGGCGACCGCGAGAACAGCGAGCGCAAGCAGTCCGCGGTTTCTCCTGCGGGCTGACGCTGCCGATGTTCGTCTTGCTGGTTGGTCGTTCGACATCTGATCTCCGTGACGAGGGGGGCCGGCAACTCACGATTCGACACAAGAACAGAAAGTCACCCAAAACCGTATTTAAACATAAAATGGAGTGAAACGGGTGAGAACTGCTCCAGCGCGAGGGTGGGGCGAAAGTGATCTCGAGCGGAACGGACATCACGGCGTCTTCGACCTTCTGGCGCGAGAGGCGGCGGTGCTCTCGAGGGAGAGCGCTTCAGCGCGGGTCGAGCGCGCGCAGATACCGCCTCGTCATCCAGGCCTGCGCAGCGCGACCCAGCGGGGCGCCGACGCGCGTGAACCAGCGTCCGGGCGCCGAGAAGGCGACGATGTCGAAGAAGACCTCTCCCGTCGGCGCGAGGGTCAGGGTGAACCGTTCTTCTCCGCGCTCCGGATGCCCCGCCAGCGTCCCGTAGGCGAAACCGGCGACGGTGTCGGTGCGGTCGGCCCAGACCACGAGGCAGGGAATGCGGAAGCTCAGGATACCGACACCCAACCGCATCGTGACGCGGGTGCCCGCGCGCATCGGCGTCTCGGACACCTCGACCCGGGCACCCGCGCGCCGTTGCGCCTCACCGGCGAGCAGGGCATCGGCGGCCGTCGCGAAGACCTCCGGACCGCGCCCGATCACCCGCCGGACGCGCACGTGGTGATATCCGGGCGGCATCCGCCCGGCGGTCGCGCCGACCTCGTCGTATGTCAGCTCGTCCACGCACCCACGCTAATCTGTGGCTCTCAGCGGGCCGACCGGTTGCGCCGGAGAGGCTCGCGACCAGAATGCGAGGATGGCCGCATGATCGAGTTCCGCGAGGCGCGCCCGTCCGACATCGACGCGATGGTCGAGGTGCAGAACGCGATCCATCGCGCGGGACTACGGTCGTCGCAGTCCGACGCGGCGTTCGTCGAGGAGCGGTACTTCGACCCCGAGCACTCGATCGCCTGCACCGTGGCGGACCGCGACGGCGTGGTGGTCGGCTTCCAGTCCCTGAAGCGCGCCTGGCCCGGTAACCCGTACGGGGTCGACGAGGGCTGGGGCATCATCGGCACGCACATCGACCCCGAGGTAGGGCGTAGCGGGATCGGCCGCAGCCTCTTCGCGAGGACCCTCGCGGCGGCGGAGGCCGCGGGCCTGCGCCACATCGACGCGACCATCGGCGCCGACAACGCGCCCGCCCTGGCGTACTACGCCGCGATGGGGTTCGCGCCCTATCGCGACGGCGTTGAAGCGATCCCGCACCGCCTCGACCTCTGACCCGCGCCTACGCTGAGGGCATGCCCTTCTCCCCCCGCGGATGGACCGCGTGATCGACGTCGCCGAGCACCTCGCCGCCGTTCTCGAGCAGGTCGTTCCGCTCGCCCCCGAAGCCCGGGCGGTGGCCGCTGCCCGCGGTCGAGTGCTGCGGCGTCCCGTGTTCGCGAATGTCGACGTCCCGGGCTTCGACAGCTCGGCGATGGACGGGTTCGCCGTGCGCGACCTCGGCGCACCCGCCACTCTGCGCGTGGTCGCCGATCTGCCCGCGGGCACCGAGCTCGATCCGGGGGTGGATGCCGGCGAAGCCGCGCGCATCATGACGGGGGCGCCCGTGCCGACCGACGCGACGGCGATCGTCCCGTTCGAAGACACCGAGGGCGGGCTCGCCGGCGGGCTCGACGCGGTCACGGTGCTCATCGCTCCCCGCGGGCCCGGGGCGCACATCCGGCATCGCGGCTCAGACGTGCGGGAGGGTGAACTCGTCGTCCCCGAGGGCGTGCGTCTGACCGCCGCCCGGCTCGGCGCGATCGCGGCCGCCGGGGTGGGAACGGTCACGGTGTCGCGCGCGTCGCGGGTGGCGGTGGTGTCGACGGGCTCGGAACTGCAGCCCCCGGGCCACCCGCTCCGCCGCGGTCAGATCCCCGAATCGAACAGCCTGCTGCTGGCCGGTCTCGCCGAGGAGTCCGGGGCCGAGATCGTGCTGCGCACGAGCGTCGGCGACGAGGGCGACGGACCACGTCAGGCCATCGCTGCCGCCGAAGCAGCGGGGGCCGACATCGTGGTTTTCTCGGGAGGGGTGAGCGCGGGTGCCTACGAGGTCGTGAAGAACACCCTCGGCGACCTCATGCGTTTCGACCGGGTGCGCATGCAGCCGGGTAAGCCGCAGGGCTTCGGCCGCACCCCCGCCGGCACGCTGCTGTTCGGTCTGCCCGGCAACCCCGTCAGCGCCGCGGTCTCGTTCGAGCTGTTCGTGCGTCCGGCCGTCCGTGCTCTCGAGGGCGAGGCTGACCTGGGGCGCGAGACGCTGCGTGTAGCGCTCGCCGAGGGGCGCCGGGCCCGGCCGGGCCGCGTGCAGTACGTGCCGGTGTGTCTCGATCGCTCCGACCCCGCCCGATGGGTTGCGACTCCCACCTCCCACGGAACGCGCGGACTCGGTGACGCCGACGGTCTCGCCGTCATCCCGCCGAGCGAGCACGACCTCGCGGAGGGCGAGATCGTCACGGTCACACAATGGTGAGCGTCGACGCCATCCTCTTGGCCGGGGGGCGGGCTTCACGACTGGACGGGGCGACGAAGCCGATGCTGCGCGTGGGCGGGCGGACGTTGCTGCACACGGCGGTGGACGCGGTCCGAGCCGCCGGTGCTCGACGCGTCGTCGTCGTCGCCCCGGTTCTCGACGATGCGCTCGAGGTGACCTGGACGCGAGAAGATCCGCCGTTCGGCGGCCCCGTCGCCGCGATCGTCGCCGCTCTCGGTGACGTGGATGCCGAGGAGGTCTTCGTCCTCGCCTGCGATCTTCCGACGGCCGGTCCGGCGGTGTCGCTTCTCTCCGGTCCGGTCCCCAACAATGCGGACGGCGCGTGTCTCGACGACGGTCGACGCCAGTGGCTCATCGGCCGGTACCGGACGGCCGCGCTGCGGGCGGCGGCATCCAGTGTCTCGGAGGGCGGGCGCGACGCGTCCATGCGGGCGCTCGTGGGCGGGCTGAGGGTGGAGTCGGTGCGGGCCGATCCCGCGCTGACGCGCGATATCGACACCTGGGAAGACCTGCGGGAGGCGGCACCGGACGGGTTCTCGTCGACCTGACGGCCGCCGTCGTCAGCGGCCGCCGTGTGCGAAGGCGGCGTCGATGAGCGTCGACGCGGCCGCGCGCGCGGCACCGGCGGCCTCGGATGTTCCAGCGATCGCCGCGGTGGTCTGGGCGCCCTCGGCGAGGATGGCGAGCTGGGGCGCGAGGAAGGCCGGAGCGCCCGCCGCCTCGACCAATTGCCCGACATAGCGCTGAAAATCGGCCTTGTGCGCGCGCACCGCGCGGGCGACGCCGGGGTTGGCGGCTCCCAGTTCGCCGAAGGCGTTGATGAAGCCGCAGCCTCGGAAGTCCGCCTCGTCGAACCAATGCGCGAGGTAGTCGTAGACGGCCAGCAGCCGTTCGCGGGGGTCGTCGATGCGCTCGACGGCGTCGGTCACCCCGTCGGTCCACATGCCGTGGCGTTTGTCGAGGACCGCGACGATCAGGTCGTCTTTGGCGGGGAACTCCTTGTAAAGGGCTCGGAGGGAAACCCCGGCGGTGTCTCGAACGGTATCCATCCCCACTTGGCCGATGCCGCGTGTGTAGTACAGGGCGTCGGCGGCATCGACGATGCGGTCGCGGGTCTCGGTCATGTGTGGAGTCTACTTGACATGAGAACGGTCGTTCTCTACGGTCGGAGCAGAGAGTGAGAACGATCGTTCTCGCAAACCCGCTTCGCAGAACCGTCGTCAAGAAGGAGCCCCGACCATGTCCGGAAACCCGCACGAGATCGCCCTCGAACCCGCCGCACAGCAGTTCGTGGATGCCACCAGCGAACCGCCCTTCCTATACCAGCTGCCGCCGGCCGAGGGACGCGCCGCCGTTGACGGCGTTCAGGACGACCCCATCTTCAAGCCTGAGATCGACGAGGAGTGGATCGAGGTGCCGGGCGGCCCGAGCGGCTCGGTGAAGGTCCGCATCGTCCGCCCGAAGGGCGCGATCGGAGTGCTGCCCGTCGTGATCTACATCCACGGCGCGGGCTGGGTCTTCGGCGACGCGCACACGCACGACCGTCTCGTGCGCGACCTCGCGGTGGGAACCGGGGCCGCAGTCGTCTTCCCCGAATACGACCGCTCGCCCGAGGTGCGGTACCCCCACGCGATCGAGCAGGTGTGGGCGACCGCCCAGTGGATCGTCGCCGAAGGGGAGTCGAAGGGCCTCGACGCGGCGCGCATCGCCGTCGCGGGCGACTCGGTGGGCGGCAACATGTCCGCGGCGCTCACCCTGCTCGCGAAGGAGCGCGGCGGCGTCGACCTCGCCGCGCAGGTGCTGTTCTACCCGGTGACCGACGCGGCCTTCGACACCGAGTCGTACCACCGCTTCGCGGAGGGCTACTTCCTCTCCCGCGACGGCATGAAGTGGTTCTGGGACCAGTACACGACCAGCGACGACGACCGCGCCCAGATCACCGCGTCGCCGCTGCGTGCCACGCTCGATCAGCTCGCGGGACTCCCGCAGGCGCTCGTCATCACGGCCGAGGCCGACGTGCTCCGCGACGAGGGCGAGGCTTATGCCGCAAAGCTCCGTCAGGCGGGCGTGCCCACCACCGCCGTCCGTTACCAGGGCATCGTGCACGACTTCGTGATGGTGAACGCTCTGCATGACACGTATGCGGCGCAGGCTGCGGTCGCGCAGGCCGTCGCCTTCCTGTCGAAGGCGCTCGCGGCGTAACGCCGACCGGCCCGGGCTGCGCTGTCGAGCGTGGCCCGGGCCCCGACCGGTCGTCATCACCCCCGGCAGCAGGCCGTCGGCCACCCGCTGGTGCACTGCCGGGGACGAGAGACGCGCACCACGGCGCCCCTGTCGGGCTACTCGAGGACCACCGTCCACGACACCGCCCGCGGCCACAGCGCGTGGCGCGGCAGCACATCGGGGCCGCACGCCCGCGAGCCGAGACCGTGCTGGGCGGCGTCGAGGTACAACCAGAGCCCCCTCGACGGCGGCAGTTCGTGCGCGTGCGCGACGCCGGTGCGCTCCTGGGCGGTGTGGCGGTCGAGCTGGAACCCGGGCAGGCCGGTCGAGCCCGACGCGACCGCGCGCAGGCGCAGGGGACCGAGATCGAGCGCGCGCAGGCCGGGGCGGTGCCCGGTCTCCTGCGGGCGGCCGTACGCGACGCCGAGCTCGTCGACGGCGGCCTCGAAGCGGCCGACGTACGCGGCCTCGGCGCTATCGCTGTACGACTCCGCCGGTCCCGTGCCGAACCAGCGCACCCGCTCGTCGGCGAGGGCGCCCGGCAGGCCGATGCGTGCGCCGACGCGCGGCCAGGTGCAGTCCCACGGGCCGAACGGGCGGATGTCGGTGTGCAGCCGCAGCCCGTCGCCGTCGAGGCGCCACGCGAACGTCGTCTCGATGCCTTGCGCGCTGTGTGCGGCCATCGACCGCACGCGCTGCACGAGACCCTGATGAGTGCGCTCGACCGACAACACGCGGTGCTGCAGACGGTCGAGGCCGCGTTCGAGCCACCGCACCGACGACGCCGGGGTGCTCTCATCGCCGCGACCGTCGGTGAGCGCCGGGTCGGCGGTCTCGTACGAGCCCTGACCGTCGAGCTGGTCGTTCTCGGTGGGGGCGCGCCACAGTTCGGGCAGCGGCCCCGACACCTCCAGGTCGCGCCAGCGCACGAGGCCGCCGCGGCGTTCGAAGACCGCGTCGCCGAGCGCGTCGCCGCGCCAGCCGCCGGTCGACGCCTGTGCCAGGCGCAGGGGAGCGGCATGCAATCGCGCCTGCGCGCGCGAGACGACGTGCCCCGCCGGGGCCCATGCGCGTTCCTCGCGCAGCGCGACCTCGAGGTTCATCCAGCGCTCTGTCGTGGCATCCGGAATCTCGGGCGCTTCGATGATGCTCTCGGCGCCGGGGGCCAGCGTCGGCAGGTCGAGGGCGCCCGAGGCGACCGGGATGCCGTCGTCCTCGACGCGCCACCGCAACTCGAGGTGCCCGGTGCCGAGCGTGTGCTGCCGGTTCCGTACGCGCCAGGAGCGCTCGCCGAGGTGCTCGAGCGTGACGGGGGCCCACACCGCGGCGAGCTCGCCGAGTCCGGGAGAGGGCGTGCCGTCCGAGAGCACGAGGCCGTCCATCAGGTAGACGCCGTCGTGCACGGGCTCACCGAAGTCCCCGCCGTAGGCGAAGAACTCGACGCCGTCGGCGGTGCGGGTGCGGATGCCGTGGTCGCGCCACTCCCACACGAACCCGCCGTGCAGGCGCGGGTACAGCTCCACGAGCGACTCGTAGTCGGCGAGCGAACCGGGGCCGTTGCCCATGGCGTGCGCGAACTCGCACAGCACGAAGGGCTTCGCCCGCTGGCGGGCGCCCTCGGCGGGGCCGATCTCATGCACGGGCATGGTCTGCTCTCCGCAGACCGAGGCGATCTCCTCCAGAGTCGGATACATGCGCGAGTACACGTCGGTGTAGGCCCCGCCGTAGTCGCCCTCGTAGTGGATGGGGCGCGAGTCGTCGCGCTCGCGGATCCACCCGGCCATCTCCGCGAGGTTGCGCCCGGTGCCCGACTCGTTGCCGAGCGACCACATCACCACGCTCGCGTGGTTCTTGTCGCGCTCGACCGTGCGGCGGGCGCGGTCGAGGCACGCGGCGCGCCAGGCGGGGTCGTCGGCGGGGTTGCCGGTCCACTCGACGTCCCAGAAGCCATGGGTCTCGAGGTCGCACTCCGGCACGACCCAGAAGCCCAGCTCGTCGGCCAGCTCCAGCACCCGCGGATGCGGGGGCTGATGCGCGGTGCGGATCGCGGTGATGTTGTGCCGGCGCATGAGCGCGAGCTCGCCGCGCACGTAGTCCTCATCGAACACGCGGCCGCGATCGGGATCGGTCTCATGCCGGTTCACGCCGCGGAAGATCAGCGGGCGACCGTCGGCGAGCAGCCGGTCGCCGACGATCTCGACGCGGCGGAAGCCGACGCGCAGGCGCACCGTTTCGGCATCCGTCGACACCTCGACGTCGTACAGGCGGGGAGTCTCGGCCGTCCACGCGTCGACCGCGGGGATCGGGAGGGGGGCCACCGCGCCCTCCGAGGCCCACGTCTCATCGACGCCGAGCTCGGGCACCCGCACGCTCACGGGCCAGCCGCCGCGGGGGCGCACGTCGAGGATGCCGGCGCCGGTCGCGGGGTCGCGGTCACCGCGCACGAAGACGTCGTCGAGGCCGTTCGCGGGCCGACCCTGCAGCGAGACGCTGCGGAAGATACCGGGGAGCCACCACTGGTCCTGGTCTTCGAGGTAGCTGGCGGCCGACCACTGGTGCACGCGGACGGCGAGCACGTTCTCGCCGTCGACGAGATGGTCGGTCACGTCGAACTCGGTCATGAGCCGACTGCCGGTGAACCAGCCGATCTCGGTGCCGTTCACCCACACGGTCGCGAGTGACTCGACGCCCTCGAAGCGCAGCAAGGTGCGGCCGCCGGGGCAGAACGAGGGATGCCACTCGAAAGTGCGGCGGTGATCGCCCGTGGGGTTCGCGTCGGGCACGTGCGGGGGATCGAGCGGGAACGGGTACCGGATGTTCGTGTACGTCGGGTGGCCGTGACCGTGCAGACCCCAGTGCGAGGGCACGGGAAGGCGATCCCACGCCGCGACGTCGGCGTCGACGGCCGCGAACGGGGGCGGACCGTCGAGGTCGTCGCCCGGGTCGGCGTCGTGCAGAAGAAAGGCCCAGTCGCCGTCGAGGCTCTGGACCGGGGCGTCGGATCGCAGCCAGGCGCGCGGGGGCAGGCGGCTGTCGGATCCGGGGGCGGTGTCGCCGAGGTGGGTCATCGGTTTTCTCGGAGGGCGTCGGGGTCGGCCACGACGGTGACGTCGGGATGCCGTTGCAGGAACGAGGCGGGGTTGTCGGCGGTGACGGGGCCGGTGAGGGCGGATCGCAGGGCGGCGGCCTTCGCGGAGCCCGCGGCCACGAGCACGATACGCCGCGCCGAGAGGATCGTCGCGACGCCCTGGGTGAGAGCGTGCGTCGGCACCTGGGTGAGGTCGCCGTCGAAGTGCTCGGCGTTGGCGCGACGCGTGCTCTCATCGAGCTCGACCACGCGCGTGCGGGTCTCGGCATCCGAACCCGGCTCGTTGAAGCCGATGTGGCCGTTGCGGCCGATGCCCACGATCTGCACGTCGACGCCGCCGGCCTCGGCGATCGCGCGCTCGTAGGCCGCGCCGTCGGCGTCGGTCGAGCCTCTGGGCACCCGCACGTTCTCGGCCGGGATGCCGAGCGGCTCGGCGATCACGGACCGCACGTACGCGGCGTACGAGCGGGGGTCGTCGATGCTCAGCCCCACGTACTCGTCGAGGGCGAACAGGCGCAACCCCTCGGTGCGGAGCCCCTCGGCGCGGCGACGGACGAGCGCGGCGTAGAGCGCGAGCGGCGACGACCCGGTCGCCACGCCGAGCACACCGTCAGAGGCGATGGTCGCCACGACGTCCGCCGCGACCTCGCCGATCTCGTCGGCCGCGCACGTGACCACGCGCGTGGCCGGGGAGACGGGGACCAGGTCGGGACGAAGGGTCACGCTCACTTGATCGCGCCCTTGGCGATGTCGCCGATGAACTGGCGGGCACCGATGAGGAACACGATGAGCAATGGCAGCACCGCGAGCAGGGCTCCCGCCATGACCATGCCGTAGTCCTGGCCGAACGCGGTGTTCAGCTGGGCCATCGCGACCTGCAGCGTCACCTGGTTGGGGTTGGTCAGCACGACGAGCGGCCACAGGTAGTCGTTCCACGCGGCGATGAACGTGAAGATGCCGAGGAAGCCCAGGCCCGGGCGGATCAGCGGCAGGCACACGGTGAACCACTGACGGAAGAAGCCCGCGCCGTCGAGCACCGAGGCATCCATCAGCTCGTCGGGGATCGACGACACCATGTACTGGCGCAGCCAGAAGATGCCGAACGCGTTGGCGGCCGCGGGCACGATAAGCGCCTGCAGCTGACCGACCCAGCCGAGGTTGGTCATGGTGATGAACTGCGGGATGACGGCGAGCTGCATCGGCAGCATGAACGTCACGAGCGTGATCGTGAACAGCGTGCGGCGCAGCGGAAACTCGAACTTGGCGAACGCGAAGGCGGCGAGCGAGTCGAACACCAGCACGAGGAACGTCACGCTGCACGCCACGATCACCGTGTTCAGCAGCGAGCCCGCGAAGTCGATCCGGGTGAACACCGCCCCGATGTTGTCGAACAGGCGGGGCCCGGGGACGAACGTCGGCGGCGTGGTGTAGATGTCGCTCGTGGAGTTGCTGGCCATGACCACGAGCCAGTACAGCGGGAAGAGCGAGATGAACGCGCCGGCGCTGAGCACGCCGTAGAGGAGCACACGGCTCGGGGTCACCTTGCGACGACGGCGAAGCGGCACGCCAGCGGTCGTGATGTGCTCGGTGATCGTCGCGGGCGGGGGCGTGGTGACGGTCATGCGCGGGCCTTGTCTTCCTTCTTGCCGGCGGTGAAGCGCCAGCTGATGATGGTGAAGATCACGACGATGAGGAC
>Ga0308161_1004055_pt1 | contig 13699 bp, 15 predicted proteins | sample PhyFR2_FD_201034 | JGI IMG/M metagenome (GOLD analysis project Ga0308161, IMG submission 201034) | Phyllosphere microbial communities from UC Gill Tract Community Farm, Albany, California, United States - DLSLF.R2 | ecosystem: Host-associated > Plants > Phyllosphere > Unclassified | place: USA...
GCTTCACGAATTTTGCGTCCTTCTTCTAATCGAATCGGGATATTTTGCAAATTCGGATCAACAGAACTCAATCGTCCGGTTTGTGTCAATGTCTGTACATAGCGGGTATGCACTTTGCCATCGCTTTGAATGACTTTCAACAGTCCTTCTACGTATGTCGATTGGATTTTGGCAATTTGACGATACGTCAAGATATCTTCTACGATCGGTGCTTGTTCTTTTAATTGTTCTAGAACATCCACCGCGGTGGAATAACCGGTCTTGGTTTTCTTGATGATAGGCAAGCCCATTTTTTCAAACAAAATGACACCTAATTGTTTAGGTGAATTTAAGTTGAAGGTTTCCCCTGCTTCTTGATAGATCTTGGTTTCGATTTCTTGTAATCGTTGGGCAAATTCGCCTTTCATGGTATGCAAACGTGCGGCATCGACATGAATGCCTGTAATTTCCATCTCTGCCAAAATAATCGACAAAGGCAACTCCATCTCTTGGAATAAGGCAGTCTGATTCTTTTCAGCGAGTTCATGTTGCAGTTTCGGCGTCAAGTCAACAATCGCTGCGGCTTTCCTCGCTAAGTGAGCAAAGAAAGCTTCTTCATCCTCCGGCAAGCCTTTTTTGGCGCCTTTGCCATATAGGGCCTCATCAGACTGGATATCTGTATAGCCGTAATGCGCCGCAACACCTGCGATATCATTATTGTTGTCGTTGGTGTCTAATAGATAGGCCGCCAACAGCACATCAAACGTAATGCCTGAAGGGGCTTTGGCGTAACGGTTCAAGGCAACATAGGTGCGCTTCGCATCATAGACATTGATCGTGCGCCGCGGATCTTGCAACCAATCGATAAAGGCTGGATATTCAAACAATTGATCTTGGTTGGTTACATATATTTTATCTTTGTTGCCCCATGCGACGCCGACTATGTCTTCTAAATGATAATTATCCCCTAACATTTCAACATACAGTGCCATGTCATTTTGGAACATGTCTGGTGTAAACGACTCCACTACATCAAACAAAATATCTGCCATCTCCACTGGTTCAGCAAGTATATTCAATTTTTCAAGAAACCCATTGAAATTCATTTCTTGATAGAAAGGAACCAATTTATCGAGGTCTTTTCCTTGATACAACAAATCATCGATCTTGATTTCTACAGGAGCATTGACATCGATCGTGGCTAATTGTTTCGATAAAAGCGCAATTTCCTGTTCATTGATCAGATTCTCTTTCATTTTGCTTTTCTTTAATTCATCGATATGTTCATAGATTCCTTCCACAGAACCATACTCTTTTAAGAGTTTGATCGCTGTTTTTTCACCGATTTTCGTGACACCAGGAATATTGTCTGATGCATCGCCGGCTAACCCTTTCATATCAATGATCTGCAACGGGGTCAATCCATCATACTTCTCAGCGACATGGGCTGGGGTGTAACTTTCGATCTCACTGACACCTTTGACCGTGATGTCAACTTTGACATGTTCTGTGGCTAATTGAGTCAAATCGCGGTCTCCAGATAACACCACCACATCAAATTGATCTTTATCCACCTGGTGGGCCAATGTCCCAATGATATCATCCGCTTCATAGTTGGCCAATTCATAGTGTTGGACACCTAGCGCTTTGATCAATTCTCGAATATAAGGCATTTGTTCTCTGAACTCACCGGGTGTCTTGGCGCGGCCTCCCTTATACGCTTCATACATGGCTGTACGAAAGGTGGTTTTTCCAGCATCAAAAGCCACCAGCACATGGGTGGGTTGTTCTTTGGCCATCACATTTTCAAACATGTTGTTGAAGGCATAGATGGCATTCGTATGCAGACCGTTATTATTTTTGAAACGTTCTAGTGAATTATGCAATGCAAAAAACGCCCGAAAAGCGACGCTATTGCCATCCACAAGTAATAATTTATTTTTCGACATGTTTATATCCCCTTCTTGAAAAAAGATCTTCTTTATTTTAACAAAGAAATAGTCCAAAAGCGATGAATTGCTATAGTGAATCTGTCTTTTTGAGTGCAAAAAAAAAAGGCGAGTTTCCTCGCGCTTTCTTTAATTGTTTTTACCGAAGATACGCAACAATGCTAAGAACAAGTTGATAAAGTCTAAATAGAGTTGCAAAGCCATAAAGACAGCCACGCCTGTATTGGCGCCACCGTTCGTTGCCATGTAGACAGTACGAATTCGTTGGTTGTCATACGCTGTGATCCCCATAAAGACGAACACTGTGACAATCGACAAGAAGAAATCGACTGGTTGGCTGTTTAAGATAAAGACATTCAACAATGTTGAAATAATGATCCCGATCAATAAGCCATAGCCGATTCGTCCAACGACACTTAAATCACGTTTGGTCATGATCCCAAAAGCAGACATCACACCGAATGTCACAGCTGCCGAAATGAATGCACCGGCAATGGATCCAAAATCATAGACCATCAATGTAACAGATAACGTCAAGCCGTTCATCAGAGAATACACGAGGTACCCAGCAAGGGTCAGCGAAGGGTTTTTCTGTGCTTTGGCACCTAGGACCAAAACTAACACGATTTGCACGAGCCACAATCCTGTAAATCCTAAAGGAAAGTTTTGAATAAATTGCAGTGTTTGCTCTGCGAAGACTTCGCCAAAAAAGTAAGCGGATATCGCACTGATGCCCAGGCCAATGCCAAAGAACAAATAGACTTTCGAATAAAAGCGATTCAATCCTTGCGCTTGGACAGTTTCATTATTGAGTTGATTCATCTTGTATTTCCTCCTGTTCTGCTATTTCTTTTGGTGGCTGCACCATCACAACAGCATCTAAGATCCGATCGCCTTCACCATTGATTGCTTCCACTGAAATCGTCACAACATCTTTCATTTTATCGACTTTGATGACTTCAAAATCAAAGGTCAATGTTTCATAATGATAGACTGGTTCAATAAAGTTCACCGAAAAATTCACTACATGAGATCCTGGGCCTGGCAAATGTTTCGACACGGCACTGGTGATGATCCCCATCAGCATGACGGAAGGTACGATAGGACGTTGATAGTCCGTTTTTTGCGTGTAGTCATGTTGGATGTAGAGTGGATTTGCATCATTTGTCAATCCTAAATAAAGCAATAACTGATTATCTTCGATCGACTCTGTTAAAGATAACGAATCGCCTTCCTCGATATCTTCGATACTTTTGCCGATCTTTCGCGGTTTACCTATGTTCAAGTGTGTTTCCTCCAAAAAAAATAATTTTTACCTGCTTTCATTTTATCAGAAGCAGACAAAAGTGCAAGTTCGCAGGATTTAATTCACAAAATCTTCAATGATAAAAAAAACTCCGGCAATCTTAAAAGACTGCAAGAGTATTGATCATAAAACGTTTCGCGTAGTGTTGCTCAGTAGTTTTTCATACGCTGCTTCAAATTTTTGGACATCGCCTGCCCCCATAAAAATAATTACAGCCTCTTTATGATCCAATAACGGTGACACGTTGTCTTCTTTCAAGACGGTGCCGCCTTTATTGATTTTATTGCCTAAGTCTTCAATCTTGACATCTCCACAATCTTCCCGCGCTGAGCCAAAGATATCACACAAATAGACATTATCTGCCAAATCAAGTGCTTCAGCAAAGTCATCCATCAACGCGATCGTACGGGTAAAGGTATGTGGTTGAAAGACAGCAATAATTTCTTTGTCAGGGTATTTTTGACGGGCACCGTCGATGGTTGCTTTGATTTCAGCAGGATGATGGGCATAATCATCGACGATCGTCATATCAGCGACGATTTTTTCGCTAAAGCGTCGTTTCACACCTGGGAACGACAGCATTTCTTCTGCCACTTCTTGCATATCTAAGCCTTCTTTATACGCTACGGCAATGACACCCAATGCATTGTTGATATTATGCTGGCCGTAAGCAGGCAACACAAAATGGCCAATGCTTTCATCATGGATATAGACATCAAAAGCGGATCCTTGCGTGGTTCGTTCAATATTTTTTGCTTGAACATCGTCATCATCATTGATGCCATAATAGTAAATCGGCACATCAGCTTCTAATTTGCGCAAGAACGCATCATCCCCATAAGCAAAGATCCCTTTTTTGACTTGATGGGCCATTGATTGAAATGCTGAAAAGACATCTTCAATCGAATGGTAGTAATCTGGGTGATCGAAATCAATATTCGTCATAATCGCATAATCGGGTGAATAGGCCAAAAAGTGGCGACGGTATTCGCAGGCTTCAAAAGAAAAGAATTCTGCATTTGGATCCCCATGGCCCGTTCCATCCCCAATCAAAAAACTTGTTGGACGTACACCGCTTAAGACATGAGAAAGCAATCCTGTGGTACTTGTTTTCCCATGAGAACCTGTCACAGCAATACTCGTATACGGTTGGATAAATTGGCCGATAAAATCATGATAACGGGTCACTTCCAACCCTAATTGATGGGCACGAACGATTTCTGGATGTGTATCAGGGAAGGCATTCCCTTGAATGATCACCATTTCCGGTTGAATATTTTCTTTATCAAAAGGCAATAATGCAATGCCCGCTTTTTCTAAGTCACGCTGGGTAAAAAAGTATTCTTCCACATCTGAGCCTTGGACACGATAGCCTTTTTCATGCAGCACTAAAGCCAATGAACTCATTCCAGAACCTTTGATACCAACAAAATGATATATTTTGTTTTGATTTTCCATTCTATAATCCTCTTTTCTCAATTCCACGTTGCAATAAACGTGTATTTTGACAAATATCAGGTTGTCGCACGTCCTACATTATCATACAAAATGAAAAAAATAGCAATGAAATTTATTTTTGCGCTTGACTTTTCTCATCAATTCCTATTTTTACCAAAAGCCCTCGACAATTTCCGCACACATACTTCTGGGTATTGATGCGTTTTTGTCGATGGAACATCGTGCCGCAATCTTGGCATTGATATTGCAGCTTAGCCTGCTTTTCAGCAGTAGGTGCATAGCGCAGACCCCCGGTTTTTGCCAGCAATGCTTTAAACGCAGGATCGCGGTGACGATGGCCTTGTCCGGTCAAATGCAGATGGTAATGGCACAGTTCATGCTTAACGATCCCCAAAAATACAGCTTCTCCATGCTTCGTCAGCATATCAGGATTAAAATCAAGATGGTGATCCTTTAAGTGATACCGACCTCCCGTGGTTTTTAACCGGCGATTGAATAGCGCTGTATGCAAAAAGGGACGGCCAAAATAGCGGAGCGATACCTTTTCTACATAACGCTGCAGTTCTTGTTCGGTCATTTCTGAATGACAGGATCAACCATTGTGAGGCTGATACGGCCTTTTTTACGATCCACTTGTTCGATCCAGACAGTGACCACGTCTCCGACAGCAACCACGTCCTTTGGATGTTTGACAAAAGAACGGCTCATTTTCGATAAATGGACCAAGCCATCTTGTTTGACGCCAATATCAACAAAAGCCCCAAAATCGATCACATTGCGAACGGTTCCTTGCAATTCCATGCCTGGCAGCAAGTCATCCATACTCAGTACATCTTTTCTTAATAAAGGTGCTGGCATTTCATCGCGCATATCTCGTCCTGGCTGCATCAATGCTTTCAAAATGTCAATGATCGTTTCTTTCCCAACTTGAAGCGTGTCGGCTAATGAAGCAGGATCCAGACTGGCCAACGCCGCCTTATTTTCTTCCTGATTGCCTGATGCTAGCTCATTCAAAGAAATAGCCGCGAAACGCAAAATTTCTTTCGCCGTAACATAACTTTCCGGATGGATCCCGGTTTGATCAAGAATGACTTTTCCACCAGGAATGCGCATAAACCCAATCGCTTGTTCATAGGCTTTTGGCCCTAAACGTGGCACTTTCTTCAATTGTGTGCGTTGGCTAAAGGCACCATTTTCTTCGCGATAGTTGACGATGTTTTGAGCGGTGGTTTTGTTTAACCCTGCAACATGCTGCAGCAATTGACCACTCGCTGTGTTCACATCCACCCCAACTTGGTTGACGGCTGTTTCGACCACGAAATCCAATTGCTCAGCCAGTCTTTTTTGTGAAACATCATGCTGGTATTGACCGACACCTACAGATTGCGGATCAATTTTGACTAATTCGGCCAATGGATCTTGTAAGCGACGGCCGATACTGATGGCACTGCGCTCTTCCACTTGAAGTTCTGGAAATTCTTGCCGTGCCAAAGGACTGGCCGAGTAAACAGAAGCCCCTGCTTCATTCACGATCACGTAATACACGTCTTGATCGACTTGTTTGATTTGTTCTGCCACAAATTGTTCTGATTCGCGGCTAGCCGTTCCATTACCGATGGCTACCATATCGACATGATAGGTTTCCAATAGACGGCGAAAAGCTGGTCCAGCAGCTTGGCGCTTGTTGTTTGGTGCTGGCTTATGAGGATAAATGACCTCGATCGCCAATACTTTCCCAGTCTGATCGATCACAGCCAATTTGCAGCCTGTCCGATAGGCCGGGTCAAAACCTAAAACGATCTTGCCTTTCAACGGCGATTGCAATAATAGATTGCGCAGGTTATCGCCAAAAATCGTGATGGCTTGTTCGTCCGCTTGCTCTTTTAATTCATTGCGGATTTCTCGTTCGATGGCTGGTGCGATAAAGCGTTTATAGGCGTCAGCGATTGCCTCTTTGACAACATCAGCAGCCGGCGAGGCGGTATTTTTGATTTCTTTGCGGGCTAGATACTCTAAGATTTTGGCGTCATCCGCTTGCAGTGTGACTTTCAAGATGCCCTCTTGCTCCCCGCGATTGGTTGCTAAGATTCGGTGTGAGACCATTTTGCTGATGGGATGCTGAAAGTCATAGTACAGCTCATATACACCTTTCTCATCTTTCTCCGCATCTTTGACTGTGCTTTTGTAGAGTCCTTTGTTTTGGAAATAGCTTCTGACCCATGTGCGATACGCAGCAGTATCGCCAATCATTTCTGCAATGATCTCATGCGCCCCTTGCATCACATCAGCAATCGTCGGCACCGCTTCATTCAGATAAGCCGCGGCATGATCAGCCGGAGATTGTTTTGGAAAAGTCAATAACCAATCAGCAAAACTGCCTAAGCCATTTTCTTTAGCGATCGTCGCTTTGGTCCGTCGTTTTTGTTTATATGGACGATAGAGATCTTCAACTGTCTGCATTTTGGCAGCTGTCAGGATGGCTTGCTGCAATTCGGGCGTCAGCTTGTCTTGTTCTTCGATCAAACGCAATACTTCTGCTTTTCGCTTCACTAAGTTTTCAACATATGTATATCGTTCTTCAATATCTCTGATTTGGACTTCATCTAATCCATTGGTCATTTCTTTACGATAACGGGCAATGAAAGGAACGGTATTGCCATCTTGCAGGAGTTGCAAGACAGTCGTAATTTGTTTTTTTGTAAATGCCGTCATTTCTGCGGTCACTATTTGTAGTACATCTTGATTCATTTCAGCCATTGATTCTTCACCTTTCTTGATTCATTTCTTTATGATACCACAAAAAAAACAGCGGATGCCCCTGTGCCCTATGCGAGCGGCAAGCAGTCTGCTGTTTTTTTCTTCACATCATGTACCTCTTGCCTACATAGCACAAGTCTTTTAAAAGTCTGGTTGCCATGGGCCAGTTAAGTTTTGATACTCGATGTCTTGGACAATGCCCTGCTGATCAAATATGACCCCATGAACTGAGCCACCAAAGACCGCACCGCCATCAATGCCGATTTTATCATCGCTGATCCACAGATCGGTGGTTTGCATATCGCCATGCAGCATCGGTGTGATGGTATGACCAAAGACGATCGTCTTTCCGGTTCGGTTTTTTGCTTGATGAAATGGCTCCCGAATCCAGATAAAGTCATGATCAGAAGTATCTTGCCAATGCTTCTTGGACAAATCAACGCCAGCATGGACAAAAAGATAGTTGCCCCATTCATAATAAAGAGGCCGCGCCATCAAAAATTCAATCAGCTCTTGGTAGCGACTGCGGATCATCATGGCGATCTCTGTTGGGGAATACTCTTCAGTTGCGCCTGTATGCAAAAGACTTTCTATCGTCTCTTTGCCACCATTACGTACATAAGCATTGAACCAATCTTCTGGCGCCTGCAAGAATTGAAGGAAATATTCTTCATGGTTTCCACGTAAGTAGATGGCTTGTTGCTCTTCGACGAGTTGTTTGCCCAATAAAAAACATTCTTTGGTTTTTGGCCCACGATCGTTGAGGTCGCCGATCAATAACAATTGATGTCGATCAGGATCAAAGTCTTGCAAAAGCTTTTTAAAAAGATCAGCCATTCCATGGATATCACTGATCACATACATCAAGTCTTTCATGAACGCAGGTCCTCCAATCTTTTTTCCGGGGATGGCTAGAACCGATCATCCTCACCTGAATCTAGCGAAAAAATCTTTTAAAAGTTAAAAGTGATGGTGTTTCTTAAACAGGTCTCATTTACCAGAAACAGCAAAGTAGTTGCCATCTGGATCAGCAAAATTAAAGACCATTTGTTCCTCCATTTGAATCAAATCGCCTACCTCAACATTTGCCTCAAGCATTTGTTTATATAGGGCGGTAATGTCATCTGAAAAGAACATGATTGATGGTGAATTCAACGCAACTTCCGGTGAATGTGCTTCGATAAAGGTACGATCATAAATCACAAAATGGGTGTCTGCTTGTGCGCTTGGGGCAATCTCCACCACTGATGTGCCATCAACAGATTGCTGATCAATGATCACAAACCCAAATGATTGCCAAAAAGTGATTGCTGATGGCACATCTGCGACGTACAGCATCACTTGCATGTTATTTGAGAACATTTTTTTCCTCCAGTTAGTCTTCTTTGTTGTCTGTTTCTTGGTTATTATTGGTATTGAAGTTCAATTGTAAACCTGGTTTGTCTGTAATGATCTCTGTCACTTCATAGGTCAACCGTTTGATGATATCAAATAATGGCTCAACTAAACGATCTGTTTCCGCTTTTGACAGGTCGTCTCCTGATTCGACTTTGCGATTCAAGATATGATTGACTTGTCCTACGCGACCTGATAATACATACTCTGGAAAAACCAATTGAAATTCTAAACGCGCACCAATGATGCTGTTCTTTTCCATATACGCTTCGTCTTTCACCTTTAATGGTGCAAATCCGACATTTAATTTTGTTTCCATTTCTTTGTCTTTTGGTTTCATATCGAAGTGATAGGCTTCGACGATTGGTTGCTGTCTTTTGATTTCCACAATTTTCACACTCCTTAAATAAAAGTATAGCACAAGAGATTCTATGCGCCTACTCGAATTCTTGATATCACAAAAAACGACCCTACAGGTCGTTTTTTGTCATGTTAGTTTGATAATCCTGCCAGGTAATCTAAAGCATCCTGGACATTTGACACAGGAACGATCTTCATATCAGTACCCAATTTTTTGGCAGCAGCAACTGCTTCTTGATAATTGGTTTTGATATCAGGATCGGCTGTCCGTTCTTCATCTGTGATCTCATCTTCTGGAGCGAAGAAAATCTCAGCCCCGCTTTCACTGGCACTGGCTACTTTTTTGTCGATACCGCCAATTCGGCCAACGGTGCCATCACTGGAGATCGTTCCTGTACCCGCGATTTGATGTCCTTTGCGGATATCGCCCGTCAGTTGCTGGTAGATTTCTAAGGTGAACATCAATCCTGCCGAAGGACCGCCAATGCTGCCCGCGTCGATCACGATGTCTTGTTCTGATGAAATCTCTGTATGATCGACGAGTGAAATCCCGATGCCGGCCTTTTGGTTGGTAGAAAGTTCGATCAATGCACCGGTTGCTTCTTTTTCTTCCCCGTCTTGGGTATAGGTCACTGTCACTTGATCGCCAATCGATTGACTTTGCACATAATCAATAAAGTCTTGGCTGCTGGTGAATGATTGACCGTTTACGGCAGTCACTGTATCTCCAACTGAGATCGTATCCGCAAAACTTGAATCCGGATCGACACCCATGACGTACACGCCTTTATAGGTCATTTCGTAGGGCAGATCCGCCAGCTTCAAGGCTTGCTCGATCGCACTGTTTTGTGAAGATTCCATATAATATTGCTGAATGCGATTGTATTCTTCATCCGTCGCACCACCAAGCAGATCTTCTTCACTGACCAATTCTTGAAATGAACTAAATTTGGTGCCAATGGCACTGAAGACCGTTGCCTGCCGAATACCGACACTTGTTAATGAAAATGAGCCCGCTGAGGTATCTTCTTGCTGATTGACCGTGATCAATTCTTTTAGATCAATCGTTGCACCAGGCTGTTCAATATAATAAGGAATCGGCAAAAAGGCGCCCGCTGCGATCATCAGGGCCAGGATAAATAATGAAAAATATTTGATCGTAGATTTAAGATTCATTGGTTTCACGCTTCTTTACTATGGCTTCATAAATATTTCGCGGCAGATAATCTGCCACATCTCCTTCGAAAGTCAAAATCTCTTTCAACAAACTAGAACTAATAAAACTATGTTTGGCATCTGCTAATAGGAAAATCGTTTCCAACGTGGGGGCCAAATGATGATTCATTTCCATGATATCCCGTTCATACTCATAGTCTTTGACACTGCGGATGCCCCGCAAGAGAAACTGTGCGCCCAGTTTTTTCGCAGCAATGACCGTCAATTCAGATTCCTGTGCGATCACCCGCACATTCGGTAGATGGCGCAATGCCTCTTGGATCAGCCGAACTTTTTCCTCACTGGTAAAAAAACTTTTTTTATTGGTATTCACAAAAACACCGACAATGATTTCATCGAATAACTGCGCACCGCGTTCGATCAAATCGACATGGCCCACAGTGAGCGGATCAAAGCTGCCTGGGAATAAGGCAATTTTTTTCATGCTACCCCTCATTTCTATAAATTGTGACTTGCGAGATGCCATAGGTTTGCTGCTTGATCTGTACTAAGGAAGCGATCTTTTCTGGCAGCAGGATTGCCTTGTCCGTTTCACAGATCACTTTCGCGCCGCTAGACAACAAATTCGCCGCCAGCATCTCAGTCAACTGTTCTACGATCTGTTGTTTGGCATATGGTGGATCCAAAAAGAGATAATCAAAGCAGCGGCCTTCTTCTGCAAAGGTTGCGATCGCCTGTTTGGCATCCATTTTCAACACTGTGAATTTCTCTGGTTGTTTGGTGACCGCGATATTCTCGCGAATGATTTTGACAGCCGGGAAACTGCGATCCACACAAACTGCATGATCCGCACCGCGTGACACTGCTTCAATGGCCAGACCACCACTGCCGCTAAACAAGTCAAGGACCTCTCCGCCAGCCAGATATTGACCCAACATATTGAAGATCGCACCCTTGACTTTATCCGTCGTGGGTCTTGTATTATCACCTGCCAGGCTTTTCAACCTTCGTCCACCAAAATCTCCTGCAACTATCCGCATCGTCTTCTCCTCCAACTAAAAGCAAATCTAAGGTAAAATAAATATAGCACTGATTCGTAAAATAGCAAGTAACAGCGCATCTTTTTCATGGTTCATGCCTTGCTGCGTATCACGCTCGATTCTGAGCAAAAAAATAGCGGCGTTGCGACACGCCACCATTCTCTACACATGCTCAGCTAAGCGAATCATCGTATTTTTCTCTTCAACATCAAAGCCTTCCTCTTTGCTTGGGTAGGCTTCCTCCGTCCCGATTTTGTCCGCAAAGTCCATTGCAACATCTGGTCGATACGACGGTTCCACCTGACGGACAAAATGAAATTGTTCGATTTTGGTTTTCTTTGCTTCATATTCTTCTTCATTCAAATACATCACCACATATTTCATCTTTCGTGAAACATGGTGAACAAAGCCAAAGCGCCGCAAGTTTTTCAATTGGCGCAAACTATAGACCCATACGATCAGCCCACGTCGCTTTTGTATTTGAAATGGTTCTTTATCTTCATGCATGACAATTTCCTCCACAACTCGATTTTGAATGAAAAAACGGACTGCCGGCATCGACTTTGATCGAAGGTGAAATAGAGGTTGCGATCGATACAGTGATTTCATCCAGTAAGCGTTGCAAATTGGTTTCAGCTAAGCGATAGTCGCTCACGCAGTCATTCATATCCAACCGGCGTTTGGCTTGACGCATACTGCGTCGGCACTCTTTGAATCCAGGCGCAAACTCACCGTAAGCTTCGATGTGTTCAAATGCACGTTTCTCCGTGGCAAAAGAATCGATCAACGCCTGCACGGTTTCATCTTGATACATGTTCTGTCTGTTTGTTGCATAGGCTTTGAATGTTTCGCTGCTTTTGATCGTCTGTGTAACCCGCTCAATTTGATCAACGATCTCAAAAAATTCTTTATTGTATATCATCCGTTGTACTAGCCTCGGTTTCTTCTTGTTCTTGCACTAAGACTACCATATTTTCTTGCGAAAAAGCAATTCCTATCTTTTCAGCGGCGTCGTGTGATAAACGATCTGCAGTAGCTGGGTCGCTGAACCAAGAAAGAATACTAAAAGTCGGATCATAGACAGGTGCCTCAAAGATCGTAGCTGTGGCTGTTATGTCTTGATCTTGCAGCAATTCTTGCCATTCTTCCGTCGTTAGATTGAAATTACTGGTTTTTTCACTAGACAAGGCTTTCTGATACGAATGGATCCTTTGGGATGTCAGATGATCTGCGCTATTTTCAGTCACTTCCTGTAACAATGTCGAAGCTTCTTTCTGGGCATCTAGATTTGCCGAATAGGTATCCAACTGCTGGATGCCGCGCATTTTTTCAATAATTACGAAAGCGAGTGTTCCTTTATCCAAAGCGGCTTGCTCTGCTGAGATTGTCTGAGATGTTTGAAAAAGCGGTCTTTCTCCCTCTGTTAGCGGATAAGGGGCCAATTTCAATAATGTGGACTGATCAAGATAGCTGATTGCTTGCAATTTGGCGGTGATATGGTCAAAGAACAAGACAGCAAAAGTCCCATTGTCAAAAGCCACCAACGGCCGGTAATTCATATCTTCTTCCATGAGTTCAAAACTGACCGTTCGATCATTTTGCTTCAAACTAAAATTGGGATAGATCATGGTTAACTCTGTCAATTCTGACAATGTCATCCCCATTGTGAATGGCGCCAAGGAAGAGCCGCCCTCCCCAATCACTTTGATTGATTGGACACTTTCACCATCCGTATTGATCTCGATATACTGCTGATCGTCTAATTGATTATAGACCCTCACCTCAAAATCATAGCCGGTGCGATACGTTCGCACCGGCAGGCCATAATCTTCTTCAAAGTCTGAAACAGGTTCGCCAATTGCATTGGCAAGACCGTCCGCTTTGATTGTTTCATAATTCATTGTTGTAGGTGCTTTGACTGGATTCTCAGAAACAAAAGGGGTATCAGAAGCATGCTGGTAAAAAACCGGCTGTAAATAGACCACCGCTAAGGCAAGGATAAATAGACACCCGAACAACATGCTTCTATGTTTCATTTTTGCGTCAGCTCCCTACTTTTCTTTGATTTCGATCAAAAGATCACCTGATTGGATCGGTTCACCTGCAGTGACATAGACGTGTTCGACTACGCCTGCAAAACGCGCTTCAACTGATGTTTCCATCTTCATGGCTTCTGTCACCATCAAGGTTTGGCCTTTAGCCACACGGTCGCCTTTATGCACGAGAATCTCTAATACTGATCCACTCATTGACGCGCCGATTTGTTCTTTGTTGGTTGG
>Ga0308161_1004056_pt1 | contig 13697 bp, 10 predicted proteins | sample PhyFR2_FD_201034 | JGI IMG/M metagenome (GOLD analysis project Ga0308161, IMG submission 201034) | Phyllosphere microbial communities from UC Gill Tract Community Farm, Albany, California, United States - DLSLF.R2 | ecosystem: Host-associated > Plants > Phyllosphere > Unclassified | place: USA...
GTTCCTCGGCGGCGCCAAGCTCGGCTCGGTCGAGGAGAGCTTTGTCGCGCGCCTCAAGCCCGGCGATGCCTTCATGTTCAGCGGCCGGCTGCTGGAGCTGGTGCGCGTCGAGCAGATGACGGCCTTCGTGCGCAAGGCCACCGCCGGGCGCGCCGCGCTGCCGCGCTGGAATGGCGGGCGCATGCCGCTGTCGAACACGCTGGCCGATGCCGTGCTGCTGGAGCTGCAGGCGGCCGATGAAGGGCGGTTCGACAGCCCCGAGATGCGCTGCGTGCAGCCGCTGATCACGATCCAGAAGCAGTGGTCGGGCGTGCCCACGCCGCAGCGGCTGGTGGCCGAGACGCTCAAGTCGCGCGAGGGCTGGCATCTGTTTGTCTATCCGTTCGCGGGCCGCCAGGTGCATCTGGGGCTGGCCAGCCTGATTGCCTGGCGCGCCGCCCAGCCCGAGACCGGCACCTTCTCGATCGCCCTCAACGACTATGGCTTCGAGCTGCTCAGCGCCAAGCCCATCGACTGGGCCGCGCGCCTGCCGGCGCTGCTGGCGCTGCCGCCGCCCGAGCAGCTGCTGGCCGAGGTGCTGGGCAGCCTCAATGCCACCGAACTGGCGCGCCGGCGCTTTCGCGAGATCGCGCGCATTGCCGGACTGATCTTCCAGAGTCACCCGGGCGAGCGCCGCAGCAACCGCCAGCTGCAGGCCTCGGCCTCGCTGTTCTACGAAGTCTTTCAGCGCTACGACCCGCGCAACGGCCTGCTGGCCCAGGCCGAGCAGGAACTACTGACCCAGGAGCTCGATGTGCGCCAGCTGGCCGCCGCGCTCGAGCGCATCCAGGGCCAGACATTGCAGCTGCATGCGCTGCGCAAGCCCTCGCCGCTGGCCTTTCCGCTGATGGTCGAGCGCTTTCGCGAGAAGCTCAGCAACGAGCCGCTGGCCGCGCGCATTGCGCGCATGGTCGCCGAGCTCGAGCGCAGCGCCGGCGGCGAGGCCGTCGGCACCGCGCATGCGCCCGCGCAGCAGGTGTTTGCCGACCGCGAATCGCCCGAATGGGCCATCGATGCGGCGCTGGCGCTGGAAACCCGCAGCGAAACCACCGCCCGGCCCGGACGCCGTGCGGCGCGCAGCCGCCGCAGCCCAGGAACTTCCCGATGAAAATTTTCGAGCCGCCGCCGGGCGCACTGGAGCTGGCATTGGCCGGCGAAGCCGTCGCCTTGCTGCCCGAACGCGCGCTGTGGTGGCCGCGCGAGCGCGCGCTGTTTGTCGCCGACGTGCACCTGGGCAAGGCGGCGAGCTTTCGTGCGCTGGGCCAGCCGGTGCCGTCCGGCACCACGCGCGACAATCTCGAGCGCCTGAGCCAGCTGATCGACGGCCTGGCGGTGCGCAGCTTGGTGGTGCTGGGCGACTTCCTGCATGCGGCCACCGCGCAGCAGGCGCAGGTGATCGAGCCGGTGCGCGCGTGGCGCGAACGCCATGCCGCGCTGCGCTGCGTGCTGGTGCGCGGCAACCACGACAGCCATGCGGGCGACCCGCCGCCGGCGCTGCGCTTCGACATCGTCGACGAGCCGTTTCGCATCGGCCCGTTTGCCGCCTGCCACCACCCGCAGCAGGTGGCCGGCGCCCAGGTGCTGGCCGGCCATCTGCACCCCGCGGTGCAGTTGCGTGGCCGCGCCTACGACCACGCGCGCCTGCCCTGCTTTTGCGAGGCACCGGGCATGCTGATCCTGCCGGCATTTGGCGCGTTCACGGGCACGACACTGCAGCTGCCGGCGCAGACGCTATGCTGCTACGCCACGGGCGACGGCACGGTCACGGCGCTGCCGTGGAATGGAGGCCGGCGCTGAGGGGGCGCCTGGCCGGGGGCGCCTAGCCGGCCGCACCTGGCCGGCCGCACCGAGCCGGAGCCTCAGGCAATATCCAGTGTGGGCACCATCGCATGCAGCTTTGCCAGCGCCTCCTCGCCCACCAACTCGCCCAGATCGGCCAGCGGATCGGCATCGTCGACCAGCGCATAGCCCATCGACCAGTTGCGGAACACGCGTTCGCTGCCGCTCGCGCCCTGGTGCTGCAGCGTGAAGTTCACATGCCGCGGGTCTTGCGCAATGCGCACCAGCAGGTCCCACAGCGGCTGCTTGGGGCCTTCGAGGTATTGCAGGAAATGCTGGCCATCGAAGACCAGCACGCCGGTGAGACCGTGCGCAGCATTGAAGCTGCGCGCAACCTTGATGATGTCGGAGATGCAACTGAGCGGGGCGTCGGGACCTAATTTGCTGTGGTAGAGAATGCAGTGGAGATGGGAGTTCAAGGGCAACCGATCGGGGCTAGGTGTGCGCACGAGCCCGGATTGCCCGGGACTTGCCGCCTGGACTGCTTAAATCCGTGGCGAAACCGCGGCAGTGCCCTGCAGCGGCATGTTCAGCCTGGACCGGCGCGGGACGCGAGGGCGTCAGGCGGTCGATGGAGGTTGTAACCTGGGGTCCATTGTAGGTGTTTGACCTACAGGACTGGATGTTTGTACAAATAAATTACAAAAAACCCGCGTGACTTGGGACGGCGGGGTTGGACGGCATGCTATGCGTGCAGCCAGCCGCAATGGCAAGGCCGCACGCAGGCGCTGCTATCCGGCGTATCGCGTGACCCAGTCCACGAGCCGCCGCATTACATCGACACGGAAGCTGGGTTTGCCGTTGCTGGTGAACTTGTGGCCTTCGGTCGGGTACAGCACCAGTTCGCTGTCTTGGTTGCCGCCGCGGCGCAGCGCGGTGAACGCGGCTTCGGCCTGGCCGCGCGGGCAGCGCTCGTCGTCGGCGCCATGCAGCAGCAGCGTCGGCGTGGTCGCGCCGCGCAGAAACTCGATGGGTGAATGCGCGCGCATGCGTTCGCGCGCCTCGGCGTCTTCGCCCTGCATCGCATAGCAGTCGGTGTAGTAGCCGCTGTCCGAGGTGCCCCAGTGCGCATCGAGCTGCGTCAGCGCGGCCATCGGCACCGCGGCCTTGAACACATCGGTGTGGCCCACGGCCCAGCTGGACATGAAACCGCCATAGGATTTGCCCGCTATCGCCACCTGGGCGCTGGCCAATCCCTGCTGCTGCAGTGCCTGCACCGCGGCCAGATGCTGCGGCAGGTCGATCTCGCCCCAGCGCCCGCGCAGCCGTGCGCTGAACGCGCGGCCGTAGCTCGATGAGCCCACGGCGTTGAGTGCCAGGATCGACCAGCCTTGGGACCACAGCATGGCCCAGTAGGCCGAGGGCGCGAAGGAGAACAGCGTGAAGCTCGCCGGGCCGCCATGCACATCGACCAGCAACGGGGTCGCGCCCTGGGCGCCCTCGGGGCGGATCAGCCAGCCGTCAATGGTCTCGGTGCCGCCGTTGCCATCGGGCACCTCGAACTGGCGCCGCTCGACGCGGGCCTGGCGGCGCTCGCGCCACCAGGGGTTCAGGTCGCTGAGGCATTGCTCCTGGGAGCCGTCGGTGCGGCAGCGGTACAACTCCATGGGCTGCACCGCGGTCTCGGCGGTGTAGACCATGAACTCGCGCGAGAACGACAGCTGCGACAGCTGGCGCTCGCCTTCGAGCAGGTAACGGACCGCGCCCTCGGGCACCGTGATCTCGGCAATGGCATGCACGCCGCGGCGCGCCACCAGGCCGCGCACGCGCGTGCTGTCGTTGCGCGGAAACTTCACGCACGGGGCCTCGGAGCCGATTTCAAGGGAATCATCGCCCAGCGGCTCGACCGTGCCCGAGGCCAGTTCCACGCGCCACAGCCGCACCTGCGCATCGCCTTCCTCCAGCGTGCCCGAGAACACCAGCCAGCGGCCATCGGGCGACCAGGCGGGAAACAGCACCTGCGCCTGCTCGGTCGTCACCTGCTGCGGGTCGCTGCCATCGGCGTTCATGATCCAGATATCGCTGCGGTGCGATGCGTCGCCTTCGCGCGAGCGCGTGTAGACGATGCGCTGGCCGTCGGGCGAATGGTGGGCGGTGAGCACATGGAACGGGCCGTCGGTGAGTTGCGTGGCCTGGCCGCTTTCGGCGTCGAGCACGAACAGATGGTGTTCATGGTCGAGCTTGTAGCCCACGCCGTCGCTCTTGAAGGGCAGCTTCCAGACCACCTGCGGTCCGTCCTTGGGCGGCTCGCCGGCATCCGGGGCGGGGCGGGCGCCGCGCAGCGCCGGGTCGACGCGCAGCGAGACCACGACCAGCAGGCTGCGGCCATCGGGGCTCCATTCGAAACCCGTGGCCGATCCCGGCAGCGTGCCGAGCTGGCGCGCCTCGCCGCCATCGCGCGCGATCACGAACAGCTGCGGCGGATTGGCGCGGTCGGAAATGAAGCCCAGCTGCCGGCCGTCGGGCGACCAGCGCGGGTGGTTGTCGTACGAGCTGCCGCTGGTCAGCTGCCACGGGGCCGCGCCGTTGGTGGGGTAGATCCAGAGCGTGCTGGTGGCGCTGTCGGCGGCCTGGTTCACCGCGCCGAGGCAGCAGGCCACGAGGCTTTGGTCCCAGGAACAACTGATGTCGGTGATGTGTCGGTGCTGGAGCAGATCGGAGGCTTCGAAGGCTTGGGGCATGTGCGGCGTTCCTGTGTTGATGAGGTTCTTGTCGACCCGAATCGGCGCCTTCCGGCCCACGCAGGGAACCGGAGGTACCGACGATAGAAACTACGCCCCTGTCACGGCCCGGGCAGTCGGACAACACGCCGTGCGGGAGGCCGCTAGAATCATCCGTTGAGGACGACCTCAGCCATTGCTGGCCCACTTATCTTGCCGGGACGACCCGGCTTTTTCAGGAGGCCATATGGCTTGGATCTATCTCGTGGTGGCAGGACTGTTTGAAATCGTCTGGGCGTTCACCATGAAGCTCTCGGAAGGTTTCACCAAGGTCGGCTACTCGGCCATCACCCTGGTTGCCATGGTCATCAGCTTCGGCCTGCTGTCGCTGGCCATGCGCACGCTGCCGCTGGGCACCGCCTACACCATCTGGACCGGCATTGGCGCCGTTGGCGCCTTCGTGGTGGGCATCGTGGCGCTCGGCGAAGCCGCGAGCCCGATGCGCATCCTGGCCGCGGTGCTGATCGTCACCGGCCTGGTGATCATGAAGACGTCGAGCTGAGTCCGCCGGCGCGCATCGCCTGCGCCAGCGCCGCATTGCCCTGCGCGGCCAGCGCCCCGGCCGCGCCCAGGCGGTCCCGCGGCGCCTTGTTCTGGCCCAGCTTGCGCTTGCCGACCAGCGCGCTGACTTCGATCTCGATGCCGACAATCGCGCCCAGCAGCTCGTCGATGAACTCCGGCGCCGAATCCGCCATCTTCCATGGCTGCGGCTGCGCGGCCTCATGGCGCTTGGTCAGCCGGCCGACCAGGGCGCGCACGAAGCGCTCGTCATCGCGGATGGTCAGCCGGCCGTGGGCGTGCACCACTTCGTAGTTCCAGGTCGGCACCTGGCGGTGCGCCTGGTGCTTGCTGGGATACCACCCGGGCGAGACATAGCCCTCGGCCGCGCGGAAGATCACCAGCGCCGGCGTATCCGGCGCGCACTCCTGCCACAGCGGATTGGCGCGCGCCACATGCGCCGTGAGCCGGCCGCAGGCGCCCGCGTGTGCGTCGAACACAAAGGGCAGGTGCTCGGCATCGAGCCCGTGCGGGCGCTGCGTGACCAGCGCGCCCAGCGGGTGCTGCGCGATCAGGCGCGCCAGTTCCGCGGGGCGGGTTTCGGAAAAATGCGGGGGAATATACATGCGGCCTCCAGAGGTAGCTACTTTGACCGGCCTGCGGCACAATGCAAAGCTCCACTTGCGCAGAATTCCTATGGGCCAGTTGCATTCCAAGCCGGGCCGCAGCCCGGGCGCCAACGGCGGCGGCCGGCGTGTCTATGCGCTGCTGCGCGCCCAGCTGGCCGATGGCACGCTCGCCGCCGGCGCGCGGCTGCCTTCGACGCGCGCGCTCGCGGCCGACCTCGGCGTGGCGCGCAATACCGTGAGCGTGGCCTATGAGCAGCTCGCGGCCGAAGGTTTTCTCGACACCGCGCGGGGCCGTGCAGCGCGCGTGGTCGCGCCGCTGGTCACCGCAGCGCGCAGCGCTGCCCGCGCCCGGCCGCTCGATGCCGCGCGCCTGTCGGCATTTGGGCAGCGCATCGCGCAGATGGCGTTGCCGCCCGTGCCGGCCGCGCCAGCGGCACGCATTGATTTCCGCTACGGCGCCGTTGCCGCGCGCGACTTTCCCACGCTGGCCTGGAAGCGCGCCTACCAGGCCGAGCTGCTGCGCCAGCAGCCGCACCTGTACTACGCCGCACCCGAGGGCGAGGCCGCCTTGCGCCAGGCGCTGCCGGGCTACCTGCGCCGCGCGCGCGGCCTGAACTGCACGGCGGCGCAGATCCTCGTGGTGCAGGGCACGCAACAGGCCATCGACCTGTGCGCGCGGCTGCTGCTGGAGCCCGGCAGCGCGTTTGCATTCGAGGACCCGGGCTATGCGATGGCACGCCATGGCCTTGAAGCCAGCGGCGCGCGGCTGGTGCCCGTGCCCGTCGATGCGCTGGGCCTGGAGACCGCCGCCTTGCCGGCCGATGCGCAACTGCGGCTGGCCTATGCCACGCCCTCGCACCAGTTCCCGCTCGGCGGCGTACTGCCGATGGGCCGGCGCCAGCAGCTGCTGCAATGGGCGCAGCAGCAGCGCAGCTGGATCATCGAGGACGACTACGACGGGGAATTCCGCTATGGCCAACGCCCCATCGACGCGCTGCAGGCCATCGACACCGAGGGCCGGGTGATCTATCTGGGCAGCTTCTCCAAGGCGCTGTCGCCGCAGCTGCGCCTGGGCTACATGGTGCTGCCGCCCAGCCTGGTGCCGCTGTTCGCCAAGGCCCAGCGCCTGGCCACGCGCCATGCGCCGGTGCTCGAGCAGCGCGTGCTGGCCGCGCTGCTCGACAGCGGCGCCTATGAACGCCATGTGCGCCGCCTGCGCCGCGAGAACGAGCGCCGGCGCAGCGCGCTGCTTGGCGCCATCGAGCGCCACCTGCCCGCCGACGCCAGCGTGTCGGGCAGCGCCGCGGGCCTGCATGTCGTGCTGTGGCTGCCGTTCCTGCGCCCCGCTGACGAGCCGCGGCTGGTGGCTGCGGCGCGCGGCGAGGGTATCGGCGTCTATCCGTTATCGCCGCTGTTCGTGCGCCCGCCAGGCGCCATGGCACCGCGGCCCGCGGGCCTGATCCTCGGCTATGCGAGCCTGACGCTGGCGCAGATCGACGAAGGCATCGAGCGGCTGGCACGCGCCATTGCCGATGTGACCGGCGCCTGAGGCGCTGGCTTGAGGCGGGCATGCGCCGGCGGCCCGGCGGATGCGCGCTGCCGCCATCGCGATGGCTTGCCAGCACCTCGGCAATGCAGCGGTCTCGCGAGCGATGTTCTGCGTCAGATTTGAACGCGTGCGGCCGGGGCGTGCGATGAACGCACGCCAGCGGCCAACTCCAGATATTCGACCCGGCAAGCCATTTTTTGCAGTCGAGCTATTGGCCCTTAGCCCAAGGGTGCAAGTTTTTCTAACCGCATACACTGCCACGGAAACTGGTTCAAAGTCGCGTTCCGCCGTCTAGCTGCTGCCTCGGTGCTGTCGGTGGGAGCGCCGAGCCAGATACCTTGCAAGGCCGAAGAGGAGGAGCGAGATGTCTTTGCTGCAGCGTGGTGCGTGGACCCCCCGGGCCACCCTGGCACGGGTTGCCACGGGTCTGGCCTATGCCGGTTGCGTTCAGGCCCAAACCTATGTCACGCCATCGGGCACCTACGGGCCGGGCGCCTACACCGATGCGTTCCAGTTCTTCGGCACCCATGGCGTGATACAGGGCGGCACGACCATCTATCCGAAAATCCCGTATCCATTTGGCGCCGGAGGCGCGGGATTGTCCGTCGCAGGCGGCGGCTCGGCCCAGCTGAACCCAGACCTTGGCCCCCAACCCGGCAACATCGTGATCCAGTCGGACTACCGCTTGGGGGCCCCCAACGATGCGCTGTACGTGGCCAATGGCACGTTGACGGTGCTGGGCAGCGCCGACCCCTCGCGAATCACCTACGCCATGGGACACGGACAGACGGTGCACGGCATCTACATCCCCGGCGAGACCGGCCCTTCCATTTTCGTGGGCGCGCGCATGTACCTGTCGGCCGACGGGCAGGACGCCAATGCGATTCGTGGCTACGGGGTGTATTCCAATGCCACCGTGACCGATTCGACGCTGGTGGCTACAGGCGCGAGTGCTGGCCACGGGATCCGCTTGTGGGACAAGGCCGCCGCCACGCTGACCCATTCGACGGTCAGCACGACAGGCGCCAGCGGGCATGGCATCTTTCTGAGTGCTGCCGCCACGGCGGTGACCCAGCAAAGCAGCATTGCCACGCAAGGGCAGGGCGCCATCGCCGCCTATGTCACGGGAGCCGGCTCGTCGCTGACGATGACCGGCGGCGCGCTGACCACCACCCAGCCCAGCGCGCACGCTGCCTACGTGGCCAGCGGCGGCGCCTTCAGCGCGACCGACACGGCCATTGCCAGCGCATTGGGCGTCGGGGTCTGGTCGCTGGGAACGCAAGTGAATCTTTCGCGCGGCTCCGTATCGGGTGGCTCCTATGCCGCCTTCATCCAGGACGGGGCGACGTTTTCAGCCAACGGCACCAGCTTCAGCGCCGGCGCCGCGGCGACACGCGGCGTGCAGTCGGCCGGCTCGAACCTCGATCTGACCGATGTGACGGTGAACACGACGGCAGCCAGCAACTATGGCGTCTACGCCTATACCGGGGGCACCCTCCAGGCACGCCGGCTGAGTGTCAACACCGCCGGCCAGAACGGCTACGGCATCCGGTTGGTCGGTCTCGCTTCTGCCGACATCTCGGGCCTGACGGTGCGCACGTCGGGCGCCGGGGCGCACGGCGCGGTCTTCGAAGGCGGCACCGCCGCATACACCGGCAGCGACTTCGACATTGCAACCACGGGCGGTGGCATCGGACTCTATGCCTGGCAGAAAAGCGCAACGACCCTCGCGGGCGGGCAGATCGACACGGGCGCCGCAGCAAATGCGCATGGTTTGTACATCACCAACGCCTCGGTCGAGCTGAAGTCCAATGCCCAGGGTGCGGGCGTCGGCGTCACCACGGGCGGCGCCGGCGCGAATGCGGCGGTCATCGGCGTCAGCGGGCGCCTGGATGCGACCAACGCCAGCCTGCGCGCGCGCGGCGCCAATGCCGCCGGGCTGTACCTGTTCGGCGTCACGGACAGCGCGACCGCCAATGCGATCGCCAGCGGCAGCGTCGGAACAGCGCCCGACGCTCCGGCCAACGAAGATGGCAGCCCAGGCGTTGCGGCGGCGATGGCAACGGTCCCGTCGCTGGCCGAACCGTCGGGCGGCACCGAGGCCGTCACGCTCAACAGCAGTTCCGTCGTGTCTGATGCGGGCTCCGCCATCCGGGTCCTGGGTCCGAATGCAACGATTGCGTTGAACCGCTCCGCCATCAGCGGGGTCGTCGCGTTTCAGGTGCAGGGGCTCACCAACGGCGGCGTCTCGTCGCCCGGCGTGGCGACTCTCAATGCCGACGCTTCGACGCTGACCGGCTCTGCGCTGACCGAGGCGGGTAGCCAGTCCACGCTGAATCTTGCGAATGGCAGCCGGTGGGACATGACGGGCAGCTCCAACCTCAGCAGCCTCGGCAACAACGCCAGCGCCATCTGGTTCAGTCCACCGACAGCGGGTGCCTTCAAGACGCTCACCGTGGGCAACTACGCAGGCCAGAACGGCGCAGCCATCGGCTTGAACACCTACCTGGGTGCTGACGGTTCGCCCTCCGACCGATTGGTCATCGACGGGGGCGCCGCCAGCGGCCTCACCAGCTTGCGTATCACCAATGCCGGCGGCTCCGGCGCCCTCACCGTGGCCAACGGTATCCAGGTGGTCGGCACCGTGAATGGTGCGTCGACTGCTGCGTCGGCATTCGTACTCAACAACCGCGTGGTGCAAGGGCCGTATGAGTACCAGCTGTTTCGCGGAACAGCCGACGCCAGCGACCCGCAAGGCTGGTATCTGCGTTCCGAGGCCGTGGAACCACCGCCGCCGCCCGATCCCCCTGGTCCACCCACGCCGCCCGCGCCGCCCACGCCTCCTCCTCCCCCCCCGCCGCCGCCAGACCCCAAGCCGCTGTTTCGGCCCGAAGTCAGCGCCTATCTGTCCAACCAGCGGCAAGCGGCTGGCATGTTCGTGCACAGCCTGCATGACCGCCTGGGCGAGCCGCAATACATCGAGGGCCAGACAATGGAAAACCAGGACCCCAAACGGCGTTCCGCCTGGCTGCGTGTGGTCGGCAAGAAAGGCGGCTCCACCAGCAAGGACGGCAATTTCGATGTGGACACCCGCAGCACGCTGATCCAGGGCGGCGGCGACCTGGCGCAATGGCGCACCGAGGACGCACATGGCCGTTATCACCTCGGCGGGATGATCGGCTATGGCACGACCACGAGCGACGCCAGCGCGGCTTTGAATCCCGCCCGTGCCCAAGGCGAAACCAAGGGCTGGAGCGTGGGGCTTTACGGCACCTGGTACCAGAACGATCAAGACAAACTGGGCTGGTATACCGATCTCTGGGGCCTGTATGGCTGGTACAAGAACGCGGTGCGCGGCGAGACCTTGCCCGAGGTGAAATACAACGCCGATTCGCTGAGCCTTTCCGGTGAAGCCGGTTATGCCGCCAAACTGCGCAACGACTGGGTGGTGGAGCCGCAAGCGCAAGTCATCTATGTCAAATACAGCGAAGACGAGATTGCCGAGCCCAACGGTACCAAGGTCAGCGGTAGCCGCGGCAGCGGCTGGATTGCCCGGCTTGGCGTTCGGCTGCACCGTACCTGGGTCAGTGAATCAGGGCGTAAAACGCAGCCCTATCTCACGCTGAACTGGTGGCATGACAAGATGCACAACCAGATGGCCTTCAATGCCATCGAAGTCAATGACTTGTATCCGCGCGACCGGTATGAAGCCAAACTCGGATTGAACGCGGACCTCAGCAAAGGCTGGACAGCCTGGGGCAACGTGGGCTACCAGTGGGGCGATCAAAACTTCCGGGCCACGAGCTTGCGTGTCGGGGCAAAGTACAACTGGTAGGGCCAACAGCCGCTTTGACATCCAGCTGCCGCGCGAGCCAGCCGATTCGCCCACTGCCCGCTGGTGCTTTCCTCCACGGGACCTGATACCAGTGCTTGAATCGCGTCAAACCACCGCCGCGCGGACCGCCTCGGGCCGTTGCGCCAGCAGCTGCGACAGCCGTTGCAAGCCGTGTTGCAGGCGCGCGCGCTCCTGGATGCTGCCCAGGGAGATGCGGATGGCATTCGCGGCCGTGCCGTTCATCGCGAAGGCCTCGGCGGGCATGACGCTGAGGCCTTCGCGCTCGGCAGCGTGCGCCAGCTGCGAGGGGCTCCAGTAACCGGGCAGTTCGAGCCAGATATGCAGGCCGTCGCCCGCGCCGCTGTAGCGCCCGGCCAGCACGTCCCGGGCCAGGCGGTGGCGCAGCCGCGCCTCCTCGCGCACGCCTTGCAGCAGGCGGTCGGCCGAGCCGTCGAAGATCCACTGCGTGGCCAGTGCCGCCGTCACCGGCGCGGCCATCAGCGCGAAGGAGCGCAGCGCGACCAGGAAACGCGCGCGTTCGTGCGGGTCGCACATGCGAACGAAGGCCACGCGCAAGCCGGGCGTGAGGCATTTCGACAGCGTCGAGATGTAGTACACCTGCTCCGGCGACCCGCGCGCGATGGGCGCCGGCGGGGCCTCGGCCAGCAGCCAGTAGGGGTCGTCCTCGACGATGCGCAGCTGGCAGCGCTGGGCAATGCGGGCGAGCTGCTGGCGCCGGCGTTGTCCCATGGTGATCGCGGTCGGGTTCTGCAAGGTCGGATTGAGGTAGAGCAGCGCCGGCTGGTGCTGGCGGCAGGCTTGCTCCAGCAGCTCGGGCAGCATGCCTTGCGCGTCGGCTGCCACCGCAACGATGCGCCGGCCCAACTGGTTTGCCGCGGCCCGCAAGCCGGGATAGCTGGCCGGCTCGGCGAGGATCACGGCGCCCGGCTCGGTCAGCGCCAGGATCAGCGCGGCAATCGCCGCCTGCGCCCCGGGACAGACCAGCACCTCGCGCGGATCGAGCGCGCCCAGCATCGGCGCCAGCCAGCGGGCTGCCGCCGCGCGGTCGCTGTCGCTTCCCCCTCCCAGGTGGTAGGTCATCAGCAATGCCGTGTCGGCGCGCATCAATACTTGGGACAATCCCTGCCTGAGCAGGTCGTCGAAGTCCACGCCCGCGGGCGGCGGCGGGGTGTTCATGCCCAGGTCGAGCATGGCGTCCAGTTCGACCTTGGGCGCCGCGACATAGGTGCCGCGCGCGCCGCGGCCCTCGAGCAGATGGCGGCGCCGGGCTTCGTCGTAGGCGCGCGTCACCGTGGTCAGGTCGACACCCAGCTGCGCGGCCAGCTGGCGCTGCGGCGGCAGGCGGTCTCCGGGCTTGAGCGCGCCGTCGGCCAGCGCGGCCTGCAACGCATCCGCGATCTGCAGGAAACGCGGTCCGCGCCGCGCGGCCAGGCGCGGCAACCAGGGCGGCAATGGGTCATCTTGCATGGTTTTCAACGCGGGTAAGGGGGGCGATGTATGGAAATTGCTTCCCGTTAGTATGTCCCCGAACGTGCCGCCCCGCCTGTCCTGCAGGGCCGGCGCTGGCGTTTTTGCCTCCCGTAAGTCGTGTTTCTCAGGGCACGCGCTGTCAAGTCTCAGGCTGGAAATTCTCAAATGATCGATTGGGTCCCCGTCATCTTCGTGGTCTTCAAGGCCATCGTCCTCAGCATCTGCATGTTCTTTGCCATCAAGTGGCATTACGACCAGGGCAGGAAGGCAGACAAGTACGCGGTGCTGCGCGCCGGCGGCAAGGTGGCCGGCATCTTCATGCTGGTGCTGCTGGGCGTGGGGCTGTTTGCCTACGCGCTGGCGAACATGTTTGGTTTGGACTTGCGCCTGCCTTGAGGGCCGGCCAGGATCGGGCGGCGCCGACCGCCAGGCCGCCGTTTGTCGCACACTGGGGGCCTCGCCACTTCGAGAACATGCCGCCATGGATCCGACAGCCCCTCTGAGTGCGGGCCGCAAGGCCGGCCTGGCTTTTGTCTTTTTCTGGTTCTTCATCGGCGGTATCGCGCACTTCGCGGCCACCGAGACCGAGATGCGCATCGTTCCGCCCTGGGTGCCATGGCCGCGCGCGGCGGTGCTGCTGACCGGCGTGCTGGAGCTGCTGGGCGCTTTCGGCATTGCCTGGCAGCGCACGCGCCGCGCGGCCGGCTGGGGGCTGGCGCTGCTGACGCTGGCCGTGACGCCGGCCAATGTCTTCATGCTGCAGCAGGCCGCCGATTTCCCGTCCGTGCCGTATTGGCTGCTGGTGGCGCGGCTGCCGCTGCAGCTGGCCTTGCTGGCGCTGATTGTCTGGAGCACGGCGCGGCCGCGCCGGCGCTAGGCTTGCTGGCGCGCGGCCAAGCATCAGCCGCCAAAGCCTTCGAGCACGATCTTGCCCTTGGCTTTGGCACTTTCGAGCAGCGCATGCGCGCGGCGCAGATTGGCGGCGTTGATCGTGCCGAAGTTCGCGCCCAGCGTGCTGCGCAAGATCCCCGAATCGACCAACGCCGCGACTTCCTCCAGCAAGGCATGCTGCTGCTGCATGTCGGCGGTCTCGAACA
>Ga0308161_1004058_pt1 | contig 13690 bp, 10 predicted proteins | sample PhyFR2_FD_201034 | JGI IMG/M metagenome (GOLD analysis project Ga0308161, IMG submission 201034) | Phyllosphere microbial communities from UC Gill Tract Community Farm, Albany, California, United States - DLSLF.R2 | ecosystem: Host-associated > Plants > Phyllosphere > Unclassified | place: USA...
TAGTTCAGCGCGCCGCCCTTGAAACCGGCCAGGGGCGCGACGTGGAAGAACTTGAAGCGCGGGCCGAGGGTTTTGCAGTAATCGCGCACGGGCTCCCAAACCGCCGGGTCCTTGGTGTTGTTGTCGATGATCAGGACTTCATAGTCCGGGTAATCGAGGGCTGCCAAGGCGTCGAGGGTCTGTTTGACCATCTCCGGCGGCTCGTTGTAACACGGCACATGGATCGACACTTTCGGGCGGTAGTCCGAATCCCCTTCGACCGGCAGGAATTCACGACGACGCTTGTGGGTCCAGACAGCTTCGGCCAGTTCATGGGCCTCGGTCAGCAACACGATAAACACGCCGAGGGCGCCGAGCGCCAGGAGGATACCCACGGTGACACTGAACCAAGTGCTGTATTGCTGGCTGTAGTCGTAGCCGATCCACACCAGTACCGAGCCGCACAGGAACGCGATAAAGGTCAGGAAGGTCCGGCCACGCTGGCGCAGGGCCGAGCCGTCGATCATCAGCAAGGTCAGGGAGAGCAGTGCCAGCACCACCGAACCGATGGCCAGCACGCGCCATTGGGGGATGGCGACGACAGGCCCTTCAAAGTTGAATTTCTGCTGGCGGGCGGCGTTGAAAACGCCCCAATAGGCGCCGGCAGAGCCTTCATCGCTGACTTTCCACGGTTGGTCGAACGCTTCGATCACAAAGTAGTTGTAGCCCTGGCGATTGAGCTTGTTCACCAGCGTGCGCAGGTAAATCGCCTGGTCTGCCGGGGATGTTTCGTTACCCCCGCGCATACGTCCGTTGCTCGGCCAGCCAATTTCCGACAGCAGCAGCGGCTTTTTCGGGAAGAGTTTTTTCAGGTCCTTGGCCCGATCCAGTACGTACTGGCCAGCCTTGTCCATGGGGATGTATTCCCAGAACGGCAGGATGTGCGCGGCGATCAGATCGACGTGCTTGGCCAGTTGCGGGTTCTTTTCCCAGATGTGCCACTGCTCGGAGGTGGTCACCGGTACTTTCACCGCTGCGCGCACCCGGTCCAGCAGCACGATCAGCGCTTCAGGGGTGATTTCTTCACGGAACAGCGCTTCGTTGCCGACCACCACGCGCACGACACTGCGCGAACTGTTGGCGATCTCAATGGCACGCTGGATCTCGCGCTCGTTGCGCTCCAGGTCCGGGCTGATCCAGATTCCCAGGGTGACGCGCAAGCCAAACTCTTCCGCCAGCTTGGGGATATCCCCCAAGGTGCCGTCGACCGAGTAGGTACGGATGTTGTCCGTCAGCTTGCTCATGATCTCCAGGTCACGACGCATCTGCTCGTCCGTGGGGTACTGGTCTTTTTGCGGGAACTGGCCTTGCTGGAACGGCGAGTAGGAAAAACCGGAGATTTGCTCAGGCCAGTTGGGAGCAGTGACCGGGCGGTTGACCAGCGCCCAGAAGCCGGTGAACAGCGCGGCAATTGCCAGCACGATCACCAGGTTGAGTCCAAATTTACGCGATGCCATGGTTATGTCGGGTTCCAAAGGGTGTGGAACGAAAAGAGGTGTCGGCCTGCACCGAACGGCGCGCATCCTACACCGGCCTTTCCCCGAGCGTACAGCAGACAGAGAAAAGCCGGACGTTAGTCAGCGAAAGACCATCTAAGTTCTTTACTTGTAGCTTGAAGCTTCGAACTTGTCGCTGCGTAGCCCTATAATGCGCGCCGGTTTTTGGGGTAATGGTCATGAGTACAGAAGATCCGCGGTTTGCAGGCGTTGCCCGCTTGTATGGCATTGAAGGCCTGGAACGCTTGAAAGCGGCCCATGTGGCGATCGTCGGCGTCGGCGGCGTGGGCTCCTGGGCGGCGGAAGCCATGGCCCGCTGTGGGGTCGGCGAGATTTCGCTGTTTGACCTGGACGATGTCTGCGTCAGCAACAGCAATCGCCAACTGCACGCCCTGGACAGCACCGTGGGCAAGCCCAAGGTCGAGGTGATGGCCGAGCGCCTGCGCGGCATCAACCCGGACTGCACCGTGCACGCGGTGGCGGACTTCGTGACCCGCGATACCATGGCCGAATACATCACGCCGAACATTGATTGCGTGATCGACTGCATCGACGCCGTCAACGCCAAGGCCGCGCTGATTGCCTGGTGCAAGCGTCGCAAGATCCAGATCATCACCACCGGCGGCGCCGGCGGGCAGATTGATCCGACGCTGATCCAGGTGTGCGACCTGAACCGAACCTTCAACGACCCCCTGGCCTCGAAGGTGCGTTCCACCCTGCGCCGTGACTACAATTTTTCCCGCACCGTGACCCGCCATTACAGCGTGCCGTGCGTGTTTTCCACCGAGCAGCTGCGCTATCCCAAGCCGGACGGCAGCATCTGTTTGCAGAAAAGTTTTGTGGGTGATGGGGTGAAGCTGGACTGCGCCGGTGGGTTTGGCGCGGTGATGATGGTCACGGCCACGTTCGGTATGGTGGCGGCGACCAAGGCGGTGGACAAGATTGTGGCCGGGGTGCGTCGGCCTTCGGAGCGGGTCAAGCCCGCCTAGATCTCAGAACTTTACACCGTTAAAAATGTGGGAGGGGGCTTGCCCCCTCCCACATAGGTCTTGCATGCGTTGTAGGACCGCATTCAAGCCATTGCTGCGCGATGGCGACAGTTGGCGGGAAAGCCCGAGTTGATTGAACCAGTCAGGCAAATCCACCGCCCGCAACTGCGCCGCCGACAACCCATTGACCCGCGCCAGCAGCAAGGCCACCAGCCCGCGAATCATCCGTGCATCGCTGCTCGCGGCAAATTGCCAATGACCCTGCTCCAGGCGCGCCACCAACCACACCAGGCTTTCGCAGCCCTGGACCAAGTTGGCGTCGACTTTCTCATCATCCGCTAAACCCGGCAGCCGCTCGCCCCACTGCATCAGCATCCGCGCGCGTTGTTCCCAACTTCCTACGGCCTGGAAGGCTTCCAAGGCGGCAATCGCATCCACGGGCAAACTCATCGCAACATATCCAGCGCCTGGTCCAGCGCTTCAAAAAAGCGCTCCAGATCGTCGGAATCGTTGTACAGCGCCAGGGAAACGCGGATCGCTCCTGACAGTTGCATCGCCTTGAGCAGCGGCATCGCGCAATGATGGCCGGCGCGTACGGCAATGCCTTGCTCGGTCAGCAGGTGCGCAAGGTCGGCGTTATGCACGCCCTCGACCACAAAGCTGACCAGCGCCACCTGCGGCGAGCCCAGCACCCGCACGCCGTTGCGCGCTTTCAGGCCGCGCAACAGGTAGTCATGCAGGGCCGCCTCATGGGCGATGACCGCTTGCGGGTCCAGGGAGCTCAGGTAATCCAGGCTGGCGCCCAGGCCGATCACTCCGGCAATCGGCGGAGTGCCCGCCTCGAAGCCCAGCGGCGCGGGGCGAAAGCTCGCGCTGTGGTAGTCCGCCTGCTGCACCATCTCGCCGCCGAACTGCCAGTGGCGCAGGTGATGCAGGGCTTCGTTGTGGCCATAGAGCACGCCGACACCGTCCGGGCCGTAGAGCTTGTGGCTGGAGAAAACATAAAAGTCGCATCCCAGCGCTTGCACGTCGTGGCGACCGTGGACGATGCCTTGGGCGCCGTCGACCACGGTCAGGGCGCCGTGGGGCTGTGCCAAAGCCAGCAAGGCTTCCAGCGGTTGCCAGGCGCCAAGCACGTTGGACAACTGGCTCACTGCCAGCAGGCGCGTGCGTGGGCCAATCAACTCGGCGGCGGCGTGCAGGTCGATCACGCCGTCATCACCGAGTGGCAATACCACCAGGGTGAGCGCACGACGCTTGGCCAGTTGCTGCCAGGGCAGCAGATTGGCGTGGTGTTCCAGGGCGCTGATGACAATCTCATCGCCCGCATTGAATAAGTGCTCAAGGCCGTAGGCCAGGAGGTTCAGCGCAGAGGTCGCGCCGTGGGTAAACACGATTTGCCCGGTGTCACCTGCATTCAGCCACTGTGCAACCTTGCTGCGACTGTCCTCGAAGGCCTGGGTCGCGTGGGCGCCCGGTAAATGCTGGGCACGGTGCACATTGGCTGCGCCGTTGGCGTAGTAATGGCTGATGGCATCCAACAAGGCTTGGGGTTTTTGCGTCGTAGCGGCGTTGTCCAGATAGGTCTGGTCTTGCCGTTGCAGGGTGGCGATGGCCGGAAAATCGGCGCGCCAGGGGGAGGGCACAAGCATGGTGGTCAAGACTCGTATAAGCGAGCCCCAGGATCGGGACCCGCTAGTGGCATCGAGTGGCTGCTTAGTTGTGAGCGTGCAGCGCTTCGTTCAGTTCGATGGCCGATTTGTGGGTTTTGCACTCCACGGCACCGGTCTCGGAATTGCGGCGGAACAGCAGGTCCGGTTGGCCGGCCAATTCACGTGCCTTGACCACTTTGACCAGTTGGTTCTGCTCATCCAGCAGCGCAACCTTGGTCCCGGCAGTGACATACAAGCCCGATTCCACGGTGTTGCGGTCGCCCAATGGGATACCGATACCGGCGTTGGCGCCGATCAGGCAGCCTTCGCCAACCTTGATCACGATGTTGCCGCCGCCCGACAGGGTGCCCATGGTGGAGCAGCCGCCGCCCAGGTCCGAGCCTTTGCCGACGAACACGCCTGCCGACACGCGGCCTTCGATCATGCCCGGGCCTTCGGTGCCGGCGTTGAAGTTGACGAAACCTTCGTGCATCACCGTGGTGCCTTCGCCCACGTAGGCGCCCAGGCGGATACGTGCGGCGTCAGCGATACGCACGCCGGTCGGAACCACGTAGTCGGTCATTTTCGGGAACTTGTCCACCGAGAACACTTCCAGCAGCTCGCCACGCAGGCGGGCTTCCAGTTGGCGTTCGGCCAGTTCGCTGATGTCGATCGCGCCCTGGCTGGTCCAGGCCACGTTCGGCAGCTGCGGGAACACGCCAGCCAGGCTCAGGCCGTGGGGCTTGACCAGGCGGTGGGACAGCAGGTGCAGCTTGAGGTAGGCCTCAGGCGTGGAGGTCAGTGCGGCGTCTTCGGCCAGCAGGGTGGCGACCAGCGGCGTGTGGCTTTCTGCCAGGCGGCTCAGCAGGGCGGCTTGGGTGGCGTCGACGCCCTTGAGCGCGTCGGCCAGTTGCAGGGCCTGGGTCACGGTGAAGGTGATCGCCTGGTTGCCTTCGGTGTAACCGAGGATCGGCGCAATGGCCGCGACGATTTCAGCCGACGGATTAAGCAGCGGTTGTGCGTAAAACACTTCCAGCCAAGCACCTTGGCGGTTCTGAGTGCCAACGCCGAAGCCCAGGCTGAACAGGGAATGGGACATGCTGTTACCTCTACAAAAATGGAAGGGCTGGCCTACTTGAGGGCCGCCGAATAACTATCTGGCTTGAAGCCAATCAGGGTTCTGTCACCGAGATCAAGCACCGGGCGCTTGATCATCGAAGGTTGCGCGAGCATCAATTCAATGGCTTTCGACTGATCGAGATCGGCTTTGCGTTCGTCTTCGAGTTTGCGAAAGGTGGTGCCCGCACGGTTCAAAACCACCTGCCAACCGTGCTCGTCGCACCATTGGGTCAAGTGTTCGCGGTCGATACCGGCCGTTTTGTAGTCGTGGAACTCATAGCTCACAGCGTGCTCATCGAGCCAGGTGCGCGCCTTTTTCATGGTATCGCAAGCTTTGATGCCGAAAAGGTGCAACGTTTTGCTTGAAGCGGTCAAGGAATTGCCCCCTTTTAGGATGCTCAAAACGAAAGGTCCGGGATTATGCCACGACCAGCGGGTTTGGGTGCCGCTCGTCAGCAGCACACACGGCTTTGTGCGACTTATGTGCAAAAGCCGGGGTGTGGCATAGCCGGGTAACATAGCGGGGGAATGTGGCACTTCAACGCTCAGTTGTTGCCTGATGTGTGTCGTTGCAAGTCGAATGTCCGGGAACCCCGCGTTATGCAAACCGCCTACACCGTTCTTATCCTGCTGATGCTGGTCAGCGTTTCGCGTCTGGTCGGGCGTGTTATTCCTTTGCCATTGCCGCTGGTGCAGATTGCCGCCGGTGCGCTCCTGGCCTGGCCCACGCTGGGGCTGCATGTGGCGTTGGACCCGGAGCTGTTCCTGTTTCTGTTTCTGCCGCCGCTGCTGTTTTCCGACGGTTGGCGCATGCCCAAGCGCGAGTTGTGGCGCCTGCGGGGGCCAATCCTGACGCTGGCCGTGGGCCTTGTGCTGTTCACGGTGGTCGGCGCCGGTTACTTCATCCATTGGATATTGCCTACGATCCCGTTACCGGTGGCCTTCGCCCTTGCGGCCGTTTTGTCGCCGACGGATGCCGTGGCAGTGTCGGCCATTTCCCAGAACCGCTTGCCCACGCCGTTGATGCATATGCTTCAGGGCGAAGCCTTGATGAACGATGCATCGGGTTTGGTGACCTTCAAGTTCGCCTTGGCAGCGGCACTGACCGGCGTGTTCTCCTTGGCCGATGCCAGCTTGACCTTTGTATTGGTCGCCGTGGGTGGCCTGGCGGTCGGCGTGGCGCTGAGCTGGCTGGTCGGCCGCCTGCGTGCCTGGATGATTGCGCGGGGCTGGGATGATCCGGCGACGCATGTGGTGTTTATGTTGTTGCTGCCGTTTGCCGCTTATGTACTGGCTGAACGTTTGGGGGCCTCTGGGATTTTGTCGGCAGTGGCGGCGGGCATGATGCAAAGTTGGCTGGATCTGCTGCCCCGCCAGACCAGCACGCGCTTGCTCAATCGCAGCGTCTGGTCGCTGCTGGAGTTTGCCTTCAATGGGCTGATCTTTCTCCTGCTCGGGCTGCAATTGCCCGACATCATCAAGGCGGTGGTGAGTCACGAAACCACGTTGTGGCCGACCCTGTTGTATCGCTGCCTGGAGGTGGTCGCGATCTTCCTGGTGCTGGTGGTGTTGCGCTTTATCTGGGTGCAAAGCATCTGGCGCCTGTCAGGCCTGTTGCGCCGCTTGCGTGGGAAAAGTGAGCTTACCCTGGTGCCTACCGCTCGATCCTGTTGGCTGTTGACCGTCGGTGGGGTGCGCGGGGCAGTGACCCTGGCCGGCGTGATGTCGGTGCCATTGCTGTTGGCGCCGGGCCAGGATTTTCCCGAGCGCGACCTGCTGATCTTTATTGCTGCCGGCGTGATTCTGCTGTCGTTGATCGCGGCTTGTATTGCCTTGCCATTACTGCTGCGCGGCATTGAAAAGAGCCCGGATGAAAAACGCCACAACGAAGTGCGCGAGGCATGGAGAAAGACCGCTGTGGCAGCGATCCATGCCCTGGAGGCGCAAGAGCCCGCTGAAACCGAGACCGCAGACGCTGCCCAGGCCGCGCTGGCTGCCGAACTCAAGGCGCGGCTGATGTCGGAATATCGCCACCAGTTGGAAGTGTTCAACGATTCGGCTGAAGCCCAGGCCTTGGCGTTGCAGATGGATCAGCTTGAGCGCAAGTTGCGGCTCAAGGCCCTGCGCGCGCAACGCTTGGAGCTATATAGCCTGAGCCGCCATCACCAGATCGGTGATGATGTTTTGCGGGAGGTGTTGGCGGACTTGGACATGAGTGAGGCTAATCTGGGCGCCGTAAAATAAAGATGTTATTGGACGTCACTAAACGGGCTCATGATTTGATCAGTACTCTGGTTAACGTATTAAGGAGCTTTCCATACGGGGAGCTATCTTCTGGATAAAGAGACTTTATAAAGTTTTTATCACCTTCCGACAGTTGCAGGGGCTTAGGGATTTCGTTCGACTCTATCAGGCGTGAAGCGGGAAAGCTGTAGTGCATGATGGAGTGCTCGTCGTAAGGCGAGGTGGTCACGGTGCTGCGGTAGAATTTCTTGAGGATGTCATTGTAAGCCTCAGCTCTTGTTTTACTTCGCGATTCAAACTCTTTGTAAACCCCTTCGTCATCAATCTGCAATGTCCGGTCTGGGTGCTGGTGCTCATGCCTTAAACCCAAGGCATGACCAAACTCATGCAGCACTTGAGCCTCAACGCGTTCCGGTGTGTTCTTGAAACCAATACTCATGGTCGGTTCGTAGGGCGGTGCATTTTTTGCGTCCGTCCCAACACGAGACCAGCCAGAACTGGTGGTGTTGTTTGCGCTGATTCTGATGTCGCCATTCGACGTTTCGACGAACTTCAAATATAGGTTAGTGTGAGGGATCCATTTTTTTATGTTGGTTTTTACAAGACTTTTTTGTTCCTCGGTCATATTCAATAAAGATATTTTCAGTACTGAATGTTGTGGCCATAGTTTGCTGGTAGAGGCGACGCCGCGTTTATGCCTTGTGGGGGGCGAAGCATCGGCGGCAGGGGGCGAAATTACAGGGGCGGTCAAGTTATGGACAGTCATGAGTGATCCATCAAAAGTAAAAACCGGATAGGCCATTAAAACCATGAATGGCGGGTACTTTTGGTGGGGCAGGGACGCTTGAGTGTTCCCGTTGAAAGGGTTACGTGATCTTTCTCGGTGTTGGCCGCCTACAGCGTAAGCGGCCATTTGAACTAGCGTTGACGCTGGATGAAATCCCGAATCCGCTCGGCCGCTTCCACGCACTCGGCCAGCGGCGCAACCAGCGCCAGGCGCACACGGCCGGCCCCAGGGTTGAAACCATCGACTTCCCGCGACAGGTACGAGCCCGGCACCACGGTCACGTGTTCTTCCACGAACAGGTCGCGGCAGAATGCGGCATCGTCGCCATTCACATTCGGCCACAGGTAGAAACCACCGTCGGGGTGTTGCACATCCAGCACTGGCTTGAGGATCGCCAGCACGGCGTCGAATTTCTCGCGGTACAGGTCACGGTTGGCCAGTACGTGGGCTTCGTCCTGCCAGGCGGCGATGCTGGCGAGTTGGGTTTGTACCGGCATTGCGCAGCCGTGGTAGGTGCGGTACAGCAGGAAGGCCTTGAGGATTTCGGCGTCGCCGGCCACGAAGCCGGAGCGCAGGCCTGGCAGGTTGGAGCGCTTGGACAGGCTGTGGAATACCACGCAGCGCTTGAAGTCCTGGCGGCCCAGTTCGACACAGGCGCTCAGCAGGCCCGGCGGCGGGGTTTGCTCATCGAAGTACAGCTCGCTGTAGCACTCGTCGGCGGCGATGACGAAGTCGTATTCGTCGGCCAGGGCGATCAGTTTTTTCAGGGTCTCGACCGGGATCAGCGCGCCAGTCGGGTTACCGGGGGAGCACAGGAACAGGATCTGGCAGCGTTTCCAGATATCCGGCGTCACGGCGTCAAAGTCCGGGTTGAAGCCGTTCTCATCCAGGCATGGCAGGTAATGCGGCTTGGCCCCGGCCAGGAACGCGGCGCCTTCGTAGATTTGGTAGAACGGGTTCGGGCTGACGACCAGCGCATCGTCGCCACGGTTGACCACGGTCTGGGTGAAGGCGAACAGCGCCTCGCGGGTGCCGTTGACCGGCAGGATATTGCGCGCCGGGTCGAGCCAGCCCTTGGACACGTTGAAGCGACGTTCACACCAGGCGCCGATAGCCTCGCGCAGCGCCGGGATGCCCAGGGTGGTGGGGTACACGGCCATCTGGTCGAGGTTGCTGCTCAGTGCCTCGGCCACGAAGGTCGGGGATTTGTGCTTGGGCTCGCCGATGGACAGCGCAATCGGGCGCTTGTCCGGGTTCGGCGTGACGCTGCCCAGCAGGGCGCGCAGTTTCTCGAACGGGTAGGGCTGCAGCTGGTTCAGGGCGTTGTTCATGGAAATCTCGTGCAAGGCGTTAAAAACTGGAATGAGGTTTAGATCGTCAGGCGCGTCAACTCGACACCGGGTTCCTGGGTCACGCTCAACTGCTGCACGATGGCTTCCTGCAATCGCAGGCACAGCTCAGGATCGGACAGCGGCTGGTTGTCGGCGTCGGTGATGAAGAACACGTCTTCCACCCGCTCGCCGAGGGTCGCAATCTTGGCGTTCTGCAATGACAGGTCGAACTCCAGGAAGATCCCGCCGATCCGTGCCAGCAAGCCTGGGCGGTCCGGCGCGCTGAGTTCCAGCACGGTGACCGGGCGCTGCGCGTCGTTGGAGATGGTCACCTGGGGCGCAAACGCAAAGTGCTTGAGCTGGCGCGGCACCCGGCGCTGGATGATGGTCGGGTAGTCGTCCGGGTTGCGCAGGGCTTCGGTAAGGCCTTCGCGGATCTTTTTCACCCGCGCCGGGTTGTCGCCGATGGACTCGCCTTCGGTGTCGAGCACGATGTAGGTGTCGAGGGTGAACTGGCTGCTGGAAGTGATCACTCGGGCATCGTGGATGTTCAGGTTGAGCTGGTCCATGGCTGCCACGGTCACGGCGAAGAAGTCGTGCTGGTCGGGTGCATAGATGAAGATCTGCGTGCCGCCTTCGAACTCGCGCTGGGTGGTTTCCTTGATCAGTACCAGCGGGCCGCCATCGGCGGGCTGCTGCAGGATCGCGTCAGTGTGCCAGGCTACATCGCCGGCAGTGTGGCGCAGGAAGTAATCGTCACCCAGTTGCGACCACAGTTGCTCGACGTCGTCCGGGTCGTTGCCGCCGCGCACCAGGATATCCAGCGCCGCGCTTTGGGTGCGGCGGATCTGCTCTTCGCGGTCCACCGGGTTTTCCAGGCCACGGCGCAGGGCGCGCTTGGTCTCGGTGTACAGCTGGCGCAACAGGCTGGCGCGCCACGAGTTCCACAGCGTCGGGTTGGTGGCGTTGATGTCGGAGACGGTCAGCACGTACAGGTAGTCGAGGCGGGTTTCATCGCCCACCGCCTGTGCGAAGTCGTGGATCACCTGCGGGTCGGACAAGTCCTTGCGCTGGGCCGTGGTCGACATGACCAGATGGTTCTGCACCAACCAGACGATCAGGCGGCTGTCCCATTGCGGCAGTTGGTGGCGCTGGCAGAAGGCCTCGGCGTCGACGGCGCCGACTTCGGAGTGGTCGCCATGCCGGCCCTTGCCGATGTCGTGGTACAGGCCGGCCAGGTAGATCAGCTCCGGCTTGGGCAGCTTGGCCATGAGCTTACTGGCCAGCGGGAATTTCTCCGACACTTGGGTGTACTGCAGCTTACGCAGGTGCTTGATCAGGTTCAGGGTGTGCGCATCCACCGTATAGATGTGGAACAGGTCGTGCTGCATCTGCCCGACGATAAAACCGAACTCCGGCAGATAACGCCCGAGGATGCCGTAGCGGTTCATGCGACGCAGGTTGCGATGGATACCGATCTTGCACTTGAACAGCTCGATAAACAGGCTGGTGTTGCGGATGTCATTGCGGAAATCATCGTCAATCAGGTGACGGTTTTCCCGCAGCAGGCGGATGGTGTCGGCGCGCACACCTTTGATTTCCGGCTGCTGGGCCATCAACACGAAGATTTCCAGCATGGCGAACGGGGTGCGGCGGAACACGTTGTCGTTGCGTGCCTCGATATAGCCGTCGTGGAGTTGGAAGCGCGCATTGATTGGCTGCGGCGGTGCTTCGTCTTCGGGGGCGAGGATCACTTCTTCGAAGTGCTGGATGATCAGGTCGCTGAGCTGGGCAATGCTCATGACCACCCGGTAATACTGCTGCATGAAGCTTTCAATGCTGGTCTTGGCGTCTTCGCCTTCAAAACCCAGCAGGGTGGCGATGGAGCGCTGGTGATCGAACAGCAGGCGGTCTTCGGAACGGCCGGCGAGCATGTGCAGGGCGTAGCGCACTTTCCAGATGAATTCCTGGGATGAGGCCAGCAGGGCGTTTTCGCTTTCTACCAGAAAGCCTTCGCCAGCCAGGGCGCGCAGGTTCAGGGTGCCGTACTGGCGACGGGCTACCCACAAAATCGTCTGGATGTCGCGCAGCCCGCCCGGCGAGCCTTTGACGTTGGGTTCCAGGTTGTATTCAGTGTCGTTGTACTTGTGGTGTCGGGTCTTCTGCTCGGCGCGCTTGGCCAGGAAGAACTCCTTGCTCGGCCACATGTGCGCGGTGCTGGTGACTTCCAGCATGCGCTGGCGCAGGCGCTCGGGGCCGGCGATGGTGCGGCTTTCCATCAGGTTGGTGATCACGGTGAGGTCGGCGCGGGCCTCTTCGGCGCATTCGTCCACCGAGCGCACGCTCTGGCCGACTTCAAGGCCGATGTCCCACAGCAGCGTCAGAAAACGCTCGATGGAATCGCGAAAGATCTCATGGTCCGCGCTGTCCAGCAGGATCAGCAGGTCGATGTCGGAGTAGGGGTGCAGTTCGCCACGGCCATAGCCGCCGACGGCCACCAGGGCGATGTCGGCGTCTTCACTCCAGTTGAACTGTTCCCAGGCCTTTTGCAGGATGTTGTCGACGAACCAGGCGCGGTCCTCGATCAGGCGGCGGATGTCCCGGCCGCTGCGAAAGCGCTCATCGAGCACCTCGCGGGCCTGGCGGATCGCCTTCTTGAAAGCGGCGATGGGACTTGCCTTCAGGGCCAGTTCGGCCTGGAACTGGCCGCGGTCGAAGAGTTCGGGATCCACCTGGGGCATCGATCGGCTTTCCTTTCTATCTATAGTCAGTCACAACACGCTGTGGGAAAACCTGGGCAACCTTCAGGCCGAAACGCGTGGGATCGTGTCGTCGGCGCGCAGGGTGAAGATCTCGTAGCCGGTTTCGGTGACCAGCAGGGTGTGTTCCCACTGGGCCGAGAGCTTGCGGTCCTTGGTGATGGCGGTCCAGCCGTCGCCCAGCACCTTGGTGTCGGCCTTGCCCTGGTTGATCATCGGCTCGATGGTGAATGTCATGCCAGCCTTGAGCTCCATGCCGGTGCCGGCGCGGCCGTAGTGCAGGATCTGCGGTTCTTCATGGAATACGGTGCCGATGCCGTGGCCACAGAAGTCACGTACCACCGAGAAACCGTTCTTTTCAGCGTGTTTCTGGATCACTTCACCGATATCGCCCAGGCGGCAGCCGGGCTTGACGATTTCGATGGCCTTGTACATGCATTCCTGGGTGACCTGGGACAGGCGCTCGGCCCAGACCGGCACGTTGCCGACGTGGAACATGCGGCTGGTGTCGCCGAAGTAACGGTCCTTGATCACGGTGACGTCGATGTTCAGGGTGTCGCCGTCTTTCAGGGGTTTGTCGCACGGGATGCCGTGGCAGACCACGTGGTTGATCGAGGTGCAGATCGACTTGGGGAAGCCCTTGTAGTTCAGCGGCGCAGGAATGGCGCCCTGCACATTGACGATATAGTCATGGCAGATCTGGTTCAGGGTGTCGGTGGTGACGCCCGGCTTGACGTGTTCGGCAATCATTTCCAGCACGTCGGCAGCCAGTTTGCCGGCAATGCGCATGCCGGCGATGTCTTCGGCGGTTTTCAAACTAACAGTCATACAGGCTCTCTCTAGCGCGGCGCGCTGAAATCAATACGGTTTACGGGCGCGCGACAAAAAGGTTACAGAATTCGCACAAGCCCCAAAAAACGCGATTCTAACAGACGCGGGCAGCAAATCATGAGCCCCTGACGATCGCTTCTCTCTATAAGGTGGGGCTATATCCGCTCTATTCAAAGGGTTGCGCATAAGTCGCGCACGCCAAATGTGATTGCGGGTTTCGTTTTCGCCCTTCGTGTGGTATAAAATGCGCCGCTTTCCGGGGATGCCCCGAAGAGCTTAAATCCACACACGTGTCGACACGATGACCTGGGTGCCGGAGGCCTTGATGCCGCTGGTTGGTCATTGGGATACGTGGAGGCCAAACCCGACTTACTTAAGGAACTATCATGTCCCAAGTCAACATGCGCGATATGCTGAAGGCCGGTGTGCACTTCGGTCACCAG
>Ga0308161_1004060_pt1 | contig 13687 bp, 13 predicted proteins | sample PhyFR2_FD_201034 | JGI IMG/M metagenome (GOLD analysis project Ga0308161, IMG submission 201034) | Phyllosphere microbial communities from UC Gill Tract Community Farm, Albany, California, United States - DLSLF.R2 | ecosystem: Host-associated > Plants > Phyllosphere > Unclassified | place: USA...
CCAGGGGCTAGTGGACGAGAATGCTATCCATGACGAGCTTAACGACTACGACAAAGCTGAGGCCCGCATCGAAGAGGAGCGCCAGGCTTACTCAGCTAACTTCGTAAAGAACCTTCACGAGGCTTTCTCTCACGCGCCGAAGCTCGACGAACCGGCTGTGATCGGTCGCGGCACGAGCATCGATGAAGTCAAAGATCTTCTAGGTGCCAACGGCGAAACCGACACAAAGAAGCTCATCGATGGCCTTATTGCCGGCGACTACAACGGCAAGGTGATCGACCCTAACTCGCGCATGGCTAGAATTCCGCTATCGGCATCTGCGCATCCGTCGAGAGCTCACTCTTTTGGTGGTGCAACGTATAAGAAAGAGTACACTGAAGACCCCGATGTTGTCATTACGCTCAAGGCGCGTAGCTTTGCTAGCCCGGTGGCGGTCGGCGCTTGGGGTGCGTCCGAGTACGAGGTCTTCACAAATCCCACCGCAACCTACAAGATCGTCGGCGCTCGCCGCGTCGGCGAGCCGGACATTGTTCAGGGGCAGAAGCGTAGGGATGCTGACTTCGTGCTTGAGCTTGAAGAGGTGGAGTGATGCGCTATCACCTCACCGAAGACGGCCCAAAGCCGTGTAAGGCGACGGTGCTAGAGTGCCCGCTAGGTGGGGAGCACTACGATGATCCGACAACCGCACAGAGCGCCTACGAAACCCGCTTAGAAACGGCTCTAGGCTCTTTTAGAGGGACCATGGAGTTGCAGTGCGCCTTCGGAACTATGAAGGTGATGGACGGTGACCTCTCGAACTTCGAGGCGCGCAACGCTCTCATCTCCGGACTCTGCGGTGACCTAGCAATAGCCGTACAGAAGAAAACCGGCGGAGACGCCTACCTGGTGACCTACGGTGAACTCACGCCGGAAGAACTCGAAGAAGAGTGGAAAGCTGGTCGACTTCTAGACGCCGCAACTCACGCCGTTGTGGAGAGTAAGACAGCGCCTGGGCAGTTCATGGACTCCTATGGACGAAAGACCGAGGCTGACTTGAAAGACTTCTACGGTGACGACTACTCCGTAGTCAAGGTGACTCCTGCCATGCTCGAAACCTACAGCAGCGGAATATCCGAAACACTCGGTAACTTCGCTCAGGCCGTGATCGACCTTGATGCTTTGGGTGAGAGCTATGACTACTCCGTGTGGGAATCCTGAATAAAACCACGTAAGAACCACAGCTCAAATGTAACAAGTTGATATCGTTCCATATGAGTTATCTAGATCCCAACGGACGCTTCGGTCGTCTGTTTCGCGTAGGTATTTACTCCGCCGTCGCACTATCAACAGTATCGTACGGGCTAGCCGCTTCACCAGCCGCTTCCCACGCAACGGAGTACAAGAGCAAGACACCGATCATTCAGCCGGTTGTCGGTCATCTGGAAGCCCCAGAGTACGACTGGACCGCTGTTGTGAAGCCGATCGAGGCTAAGAAGGAAGCTGCCAAAATTGAGCTGAAGCTTCCCCCGAAGCCGAAGCCCAAGCCGGTGGAGAAACCGGCTGCTCAGGAGACCGTACAGAAGGCTCCGGCGGCCGTTACTCAGCAGGCCGCGCCGACTCCAGCCGTGACTCCGATAGCTCCCGGGACGGCTCAGGCCATCGGGCATGACGCTGTGATTGCACGTGGATGGAGCGAGGCCGATGCACAGTGCCTCGTGAACCTCTGGAACCGTGAGTCCGGCTGGAACCCCGCTGCTAGCAACGCTGGTTCCGGCGCCTACGGTATCCCACAGGCTCTCCCCGGAAGCAAGATGGCCTCCGCCGGAGCCGATTGGGCCACCAACCCGGCTACCCAGATCAAGTGGGGCCTCGACTACATCGCAGGACGCTACGGCACTCCCTGCGGTGCCTGGGCTCACTCAAACTCAGTCGGCTGGTACTAAACATCTCCCTGTCCCGTTTCACCCCTCCCAACACACCCTCTGAAAGCCGCCGAAGCCACATCACGCTTCGGCGGCTTTCTTCGTGAGCAGGTTAGAGAGACTCACGGAGGTAAACACCCATGAAGAAGTTCCACGTCAACGCCAACGGTGAAGCCGGCGCCTGTTCAGCCGTCAAAGGTAAATGCCCCTTCGGCGGTGAGTCAGAGCACTTCACTTCCGCAGAAGCCGCACGCCAGGACTACGAGGCGAAGCAAGGCTCAGGCCTCGGTAGCACCAGCAAGAAGGCGGCTGGAGCGGAGCCGCCGAAGACTCAGGCTGAGTTCTTCAGAGGCCTCGCGAATGTTCCGGCGGTAAGTGACTCCAAAATCGTAGCGGGACCTAAGGTTGCTGATAACGAAGGCTACATGGGCGGCCGACGCTACATCGGTGCTAAGGCCAAGGATAACAACGGTTACACTCCTCAGCGTGAAGCCTCCGAAGGCCTTAAAGAGATGGTTCGCCAGGCTAAAGCCGCTGGAGAACTTCCGAAGTGGCTCGACGTATCTGTGCGAAAGAACAGCGGCGCATGGGTTAGCTCCATAGACGTACAGCTTGGGTATAAGCCGGAGGGCGGCCGTAAGGTTCGCGCAATTCCTCATGAGTGGATCTACCAGCCTAAAGAGAATGATGACTTTAGTCGCGAGAAGATGTATCCAGAGCTTGAGAACCTGTCGAAGTATGCTGACAGACTCGCTCGAAGCTACGAGAACTCTGACATGAACAGCAGTGTGGACTACTTTAGCACAAGCAACGCAGGCCACGTAGTGTGGCGTCGGTCCTGGGAAGACAAGGACTAAGCTTAAACCAAACTGGGGCGATGCGGGTAAGCGCTGCATCGCCCCAGAAGTTTGAGCACTGATAGTTCTTCTGTCGACTACTCGTTAGGAGCGCCCATGGAAAAGCTAATACTCGGGACCTTAGGTTCTACAACCTTACAGATTCTCCAGGCAAGTGTTGTCACATACCCGGCCAAGGCTATAGTCAACGCTGCTAACTCAAGTCTGCAAGGAGGCGGAGGAGTCGACGGGGCCATTCACCGCGCTGCCGGTAAGGAACTTGCAATCTATAACCGAACTCATCTCGGTCGCTGTAAGACCGGTGAGGCGAAGATATCCCCGGCGTTCAACATCTCCACTGCAGAGTACATCATCCACGCAGTGGGCCCAGTCTATCGCTGGAAAGGCGCAGTTAAAGCAGCACCGCTACTTGCGTCTTGCTACATCAATAGCCTAGAACTTGCTAAAGGCTTGGAAAGCATCGCGTTTAGCGGTATCTCCACCGGCATCTACGGATATCCGCTTGAAGACGCTACTCGAGTTGCTGTTAAGACAATCGAAGCGTGGCTTTTAGCTCACCCTGAGACAAAGCTTCGTGAGGTAACGCTCTGTGCGTTTACTCCCAAAGAATATGAGCGTATGAAAGCTACGGTTGAGAGTATGTCTTCGACTGCAGAAGCATTAGGAGAAAGAAATGGTCTTTAAGCCTGTGCTAGAAAAAGTAGCTAAAGCTTACGATCCAGGGGGCTTTATATACAAGTTAAGATTTGAAAATTTTTTTGACGAACAGCTTGCAGAACAATTTCTTATAGATGTAAAGCAATTACGAGTTAAAGATTGGGGCTCTATATCTCAAGAGTTTGTAGCTTTAGTCTGACATTTACCTGTTATGCTACAGTATCAGCTTGATCGAGCTAAACAAGAAGACCCCGTCAGGGCTTCAAAGATAGATCATATTCACTCATCAGTTGTGAGCTTCTTTGAACGATCAATAGGATTACCATGAGCGTTAGAGCAAATTTTCCACAAAGTAAAAGGAGTATGTTCTTTGAAGAGTTACGCGAATCGATAAAGTTCTGCCGGCTGTCTTTTAAACTAGATGAGTTTGACAGAGATACAAGTAGGGCTTTTTCTCCCTACTTGCTTGAAGAATCACAGTTACTATTTGATGCCGTAGCGACGTTTGCTGATGTTACCCCAGGGGCGCTAGACGCTATATGGGACGTACTTAACTATGAAATCGATCATTCTGACATCGATGGATATTGGACTCGAGTAGGAGATAATACGCGAGCAAACCGTCATCTCGATGAGTTTAGGGAAGCTACTTTAGACAGCGATAACTGTTGGACAGATCGCATTAACGATTCGAGCTTATCACATAGTATTTCAGCTATACGAATATTCAAGGATCCAGGGGCTTTTCATAAGGACTTTTTTGCGAAGACTTCAGAAGTTTTACAAGATAGCAAGTATAACGACTACGAAAAGTCTGTTGTGGCTAAACTAGTAGAGTTCTTTAAAGCGTCAAGGCTTGAATCCTAAAGAAAAGCGACTAATTTTCTATGTTAATCCATTCTGATGACGCTCAACTCGCATTCTGGTTTGGTCCGCTTAAAGGTGGTGTCGGCTTTAGTGAGTACGCAGCCGATGGAGTATAGAGAAGGAGCGTAAAAGATGAATCTCTTAGAAGAGAGTGTGTTTTTAGAGTGGCCAGTGTTCGATCTAACAACAGACGTTGAAGCTTCGACAATTTGGGAAGACGTTTGGTCTGACGAAGAACTGTTCAAGAACGATAATTTTGGCATACTTTTGAGTGTTGGTGCGCACTCTGAAGACGGCGATGATCTTCTAGAGTTAACGTTAGCTAGCTCTTACTACAACTTTGGTTCTAATTTACATAAAGACGTAAGCCTTGTTACTGATACACCTTTATTTTCGGGAGTTTTGCACTACGGTTCAGGATTTCTTAATTGGACTGAGAATGCCAGTCCGTTAGCTATTGAAGAAGATGTTTCTATTCAGATATATCTTGCTGGGAGAAAAATGCAGGTGATAGTTGAGCCTTTAGTCATGGCTTGATACAATGACGATGTGAACGAAGTACGCAGAGTCTACGCTAGATCGACCGCATTCTCAGCCATTGAGCTTGAGGACGGCCTTCGCTTTATTGAGAAGTATCACTCTCAAGGGCTTGCTAAGCCTGGGAAGAACGCTAAGGCTTTCGGGCTCAAGCTCGATGATGAGCTTTTAGCCGTAGCGATCTTCTGTAATCCACGCACTAGTGGTATGCAGCGTAGGTACACCACTGAACTCTTCCGTATGGCGTTCAAGGCCGGTGTACGAATACCCGGTGGTGCTTCCAAACTCATTCAGCGATTCCTAACTACGAACGAGACACACGCACTTTTCACCTACCAGGACACAGCAGGTGAGTCAACAGATGTGTATGAGCTCGCCGGTGGAAAGCTCCGCGGCTCGAAGAACCCCACGAAGCAAGTGCTCGTAAAGAACGGGCTCACCAAGGCTACAGCTGCAAACAATCGTAGTGACTGGTTCTCTCTCGAGATAGCCTCACGACTCGGCCCGGATGCTCTCATCGGCACATCGCTCGGTGAAGTCTTTGACGAGACAGGTAAGCGCAAGAGCAACATCCGACTATTCATCGAAGAGTGTGGCTACCATCTTGAAACCGTTCCTGGCGACCGTGTGTACGAGTGGCAAAACCTCGACCGTACCTTCTACATCTACCGCTTGAGTACGGATCAGAATGATCAGTACTACATCGGGCGTCGTTCAGTGCTCCGCGCCGGTGTAACAGCTAATGAGTGTGCGGTCGATGGTTACCTCGGATCCGGCGGTGACCAGCTTAAAGAATGGCGTGCAGCTCTCAAGCCTAAGCAGATCAAGAAAGAGATCCTCGGCGTCTACTCTACCTGGGAAGAGATCATCGCGGCCGAAAAGAAGTTCGTCGGCGATCTCTACGAGACTGATGCCAACTGTTTGAACATGGTGGCCGGCGGCCACTTCAGCGGCTTTGGCGCTTTTCAGCCGGAGTACCTCACAAAGCTCTGCTCGATTCACGGAGAGACCACGCACAAGGGCGATAGGTGTGCTCGTTGCATTGCTGAGGGAAGCGTCTCTATCAAGGAGTGCGAACTTCACGGGCTTACAAAGCACATCGGTGACAAGTGCTACAGCTGTAGAGAACAGAAAGTAACTACCGATACTTGCGCTATCCACGGGGAAGGTTTCTTCCGTCACGGTCACTGTGCAAAGTGTATCGCACAAAGCGCGATCGGCCTTAAGACTTGCGCGATTCACGGAGAGACAAAGTTCAACGGTAACCGATGCATCGCTTGCCAGGCTGAATCTACTTTCTCCATGAAGGAGTGTGCTACTCACGGCCTTACGAAGCACCAGGGCTCAGTCTGCAACAAGTGCCACATGGAATCGAACTACTCTATGAGGGAGTGCCCGATCCACGGAGAGACAAAGTTTAAGGGTGGCAAGTGCCATCGCTGCAGCTTGAGTAGCGCTTACTACAAGGCTGAGTGCCCGATTCACGGCTACGGAGCACACACTAAGAGTAAGGGATGTCGTCGCTGTACTAAGGAGCGAAACCGTCAGGCTGCCGATATTGCCTCGGCATAGGAAGGCGGCATATGAAGATCAAGTCTGCACGGCGAATCACGCCGGAGCTCTCACGCTGTATCGAGGTTGACTCGCCAGACAGACTGTTTGCTTCAGGCGGCACCAACGGGAACGCGATTCTTTCGCACAACTCTGTAGCACAGCGTAACATCGTCTTCGGCTGTATCATGCGCCCTGACTCTTGGCGCTTCCTGGGCATCGACCTTAAGCGTGTGGAGCTTTCAGTCTATCGGTCGTACTCGAATGTTGTCCTCGGTATCGCCACCACGCTTGAGGACGCTATCACTGTTCTACGCTTCGCTCAGCAGACGATGATGAAGCGGTATACCGAACTGGAGCAGCTCGGTCTTAACAACTTCCTAGACCTACCGAATAAAGGTCAGGCACTGATGGTTATGGTGGACGAGGCGGGTGAACTGCTAGGCGCCTCCGGCGTTAAAGCCCTCGCCGCTAACACTTATATCCCTAATCTTAGCGGCCGCCGTAACATTGCAGAGATTGAAATCGGCGATCTTGTTTTTGACAGCTTTGGGCGTGTAACTCGCGTTGAAGACAAGTACATTCCTCAGCAGCAGGAGCAGTTCGATCTCACGATCTCCAACGCACAGTCTGTCTCTTCCGGTAGGCTTGGTAAAGAGGTTATCCGCACTGGAGCGGATCACTACTGGGTCGTAGAATGCCCTGACGAAGACCACGATGAAGAGCATGTGCTTACTACTCGTGCACTCTTGGCTGAAATGGATCTTACGGAGCCTGGGAAGATCTGGAAGATCAAGCGTGTCTTCACCGGGGTGCAGAACTCTATTCAGGAGCTTCCTGTAGAGCCGAAGCTTCTCGGGGAGCTTCTCTCCGGCAAGACCCAGGCTACGGATGAGCTCACCGAGGCTGCTTTAGCAGAGGCGACGATTCCTGATCTCTATCTCTACTCTTCGGTGGATCAGCGGCTTGAGCTACTCGACGGCCTGTTCACGAACGATGAGCTCGTGACCGATGATCTCTACCTGGTGCAGGATGTACAGCGCGTACTCTCCTCTCTCGGCTTCCAGCACAAGCTCGAAGAGGTAGGCGACTCTATCCGTATCACCTACTCTGAAGAGGTTGGAGAGATGTACGAGATCGAGAGCATCGTTCCGGTGGAGGATGAAGCTTCGCTCGAGGAGATGTATTGCCTTCGAGTAGCTTCTGAAACTTCACAGTTCCTCTGTACTGAGAACTTCATTCCGACGCACAACACTGACGAGGGTAAAGAGCAGGATACCCTTAAGGGTGAGGCGTCCATGATTATCGGTTCTGTTGCCCGTCTAGGCCGCGCGGCCGGTGTGCACCTCATCATCGCTACGCAGCGTCCTGACGCGACGCTTATTCCCGGTGAAACGAAGGCGAACCTCGGTGTCCGTCTTAACTGTGGTCGTACTGACACTAACGCTTCGAGCATGATCCTCGGTAACGGTGAGGGTACTCGAGTGAAGGCTGCTCCTCGTGGGCGTCTTTATCTCTCGATCTACGGTAAAGGTGACCACGGCCAGGGATTCTTCGCTGATCAGTCCTGGATCGATGAGTGGCTTGCTAAGAAGGGTATGAATCCGGACGGTAGCCCGCTTGCTCAGAAACAGTCTCGTCTTGCTACGGTTCGTGACATGTCTGAGTTCGGTGAGGGTGCTGACCTTGACGCTCGCGAGGGTGTGGACAACTCCTCGGTGATCGATCAGATCCGTGCTGAGGAAGCCGCCGGTGGCGGCGCTTCGGTTGATGACGATGATGACTGGGGCTTCGGAGACACGGATAATTCCGGTCTTGAGCAGGATGATGCAGAGCTTGAAGAAGCTCCGGCTGCACCGGCGGAGCGTACTGACAACTGGGGTGGCCTAGAGCTTGGTCAGGACAATAAGGATCGAAACCACCGGCCGGAGGATGACTGGGATCAGGATCTTGAAGACCTGATCTCCCAGAATTTCGATAAGTAAGATTTGCACTCAGCCTTTTACCCGCGAGTTAATCGTTTCCCGATATTTTTCTAGCTATCCATCACCGCTTCTTCGTAGAGGCGTCTACGCTAGAGGTTAAATTGCGTCTTCTAAGCTATACATCGCGTTCGTTACTTAAAAGGCGTCAGACGCTTCAATTAGGGTTTAGTCTAGTGGAGCTGGTAATAGCTATTACGGTACTTGGCGTTCTTGCTGTAGTAGCCATACCGGTTTACGGAAATATACAATCCGGCGCTCGGCATCATGCTCTTGAAGAGCAAGTAAAACGAGCACAAGAAGCTTCGGTTGTTAGTTTAGAATCTGGGAAAGGCCCGAGCAGTATAGGAACTGTTGTTGAAAAGATGAATCAGCAAAGTGAGCTGATACTCTTGAGTTATCGTGGTTCTACAAAGGATGACATTTGTGTAATAGGTAAGTGGAAGAATGCTTCACTCAATATTCCGTCTGTGCAGCGAGGAGCTGGATGCGATGCAGCTCCTACTTCCACGCCGACAAACGATCCGGTAGTTACGGCTCCGCCGATTACTGCTCCTACTACAACTCCGGTTGCTCCCTCACAAACCCCAGCTCCCGCTCCGCAGCTTCCTATCGAAGGTTCCGGAGTAGCAACGCGAGGTAATCTAACTGTCACCGCTAAGAACGTGGATAAATGGCCGCTAGGTTACCGACTAACTCTGGATGCTGCGATGGCGAATAACCCACATCTTGCCGATGTCTGGACGGTTTCCTGGCCTGATCCGTTGGCTAAAAGCGCGAACGGAAACGACGGTTTTAACTGCGTGGTTAGCGACGGCGTAGTAAGCTGTACTACAACCGGCTGGTTGGTGAACGCTTTTAAGTGGGCGGATAGAGTTGACATGAGCCAATTGAGCATTCAGATTCAATCGAGTGACGGTTACACCTCACCAAACAAACCCAAGCTTAGCCTTAAGTGAAGACTGACTAGACCAGCTCAATCAGCGTTAGAAAGACTTCTGGATCTACATCTAGGAGAACTTCGATGGCCCGTTACCACGTCACCGCTAAAGGCGATCCGGCGATCTGCAAGGCTCAGGCTGGCAACTGCCCACTTCGTGAGGACGACGGAAGCACCGCTCCCCACGGTGACTTCGACTCTCCAGCCGAAGCCTACGATTTCGCTGAGAAGGTTCAGGAGCGCCGTGCTGAGTCAGAAGGGCTCGACGGTATCGCCGGCTTCTCAAAGCGTGCGAAGCGTGAAGAGGCTATCCAGGCTCGTCTCGACGACATCAACTTCCTACAGCGCTCTCCAGAGGCTGTACAGCAGCTTCTTCAGAACCCCGGTCGTCCAGACGGCGCCGGCACCGCTGATGACCCGATCTCGGTAGCTCAGATCCCGAACATCCCTGAGCCACCGGCTCCTCCGGGGAAAGGTTACCAGCAGGTGAAGGAGGCTATCCGCCTCATCGCTGATGGGAAGCACATACGCATGAAAGGCGCTGAAGAGTACTCCACCATGCTCGATCGACTCCACGGTCAGATGGATGAGCTAGGCATGTTCAAGCTTAACGAGAACGCTGAAAACCCTTGGGATCGTAAGGCGTACACTCCGATCAACATTAGCCTGGCCGGTGTTCCTGGTACCAACATCTTCGGTGGCGGGAACCTCGGCGTGGCCCGTATCGACATGCCGCAGACAGCCGGAAAGCCGGTGGCCGGAGGACGTGCAGCTGAGCTTCTTCGTTCGCAGCAGCAGGCGTTCATCACACAGCGTCGACTCGAAGGTGCTGACGACGACACCATCAAGGCTGAGATGAAGGCCGCCGGTATGAACGAGATTAATCTGAGTGATCAGTACGAGCAGGCGCTTCGTGATAAGGGCATTCAGCTTGAATACTCGGCTGTCCAGGAGAGCGAACTCTCGAATCTGAAGGCTACTCAGGACTTCATCGATGGTTCGAAAATCTACGGTATGGCCATGGGCTACTACGCAAAGTACCAGCGCACCGGTGCTGTCGGGACGCCGAAGCCATCTATTGTCACCACCGACGGCTACGTGGTCGACGGCCACCACGGTTGGGCCGCCGTGGTGATGTATAACAAGCTGGTTGATTCGCAGGTGATCAAGAGCCCGAAGATGCCGCTTCCAGTGAAGCGCGTGCCGTACGAGATCGGCGCTACACTTGACTTCACGAACGAGTTCTGCAAGGAGTGGGACATGCCGTTCGCCGATGGAAAGGGCAACGTTCTTTCTAAGGCCGGCGGTGAAACTCGAGCTGTCCAGGGGGAGCTACCGCCGCGTTACGCTTCTCGCGCGGCTGGATGATAACTTTACCAAGCACTATCTCGTTGGTAACTTTACCAAGCGAGGTAACGGAGATCCACCTATGACGACGTACCACATCAGTGAGGATGGGAACGCACGCCCGTGTAAGGCCGAGGGGCGCTGCCCGATTGGTGGCGAGCACTTCCCGACGAAACTCGCGGCTGTAGCGTTTGTTGAAGCCAAGGAGCTTGAGGCTCACGGAGGCGGAAGCTTCGACACAGGCCTCGGTCGTGATCAGCGCTATCGTCTTGCCAGAAGCCGCGTTCTCCCAGGCATGAGCTACGACACTAAGGTTGGAGAGCTCGTCTACGACGCCTACGGTAACGAGTGGCGAGTCGAGAACAGCAGTCCTTCATCCGTAGCCGGGAAGCCGAAGCTTGAGCTTATGCGAGCTCGCGACGGAAAGCTTGTGACGCTCGATCCGAAGAATGAGGTGCCTCGCTTCGCCACTAAGGTGGAGAAAGATCCGGACACCGGCGAGTACCGCATGACCACCGTGACCACCTATCTCAGTAGGAAAGAGACCGGTAGCTGGACTGTTCGTGACTTCTACGAGACAACACCGGAGCCTGTGGTGCTCGATCGACCTCCGGTGCGCAACTCACCGAAGTATCGGCCTCTTCCGGAAGGCGTTACGGAGCTTCCGAACGCTGCTCTTCGCCACGTCAACGTACACACATCTGTTGACGCACCTGTCTCATCACGCTGGCTCGTGATTGAGCGCTCAAGCACCGGTGAGCTGAAGACGAAAGAGCAGGCCGAGCTTACTAAGGCAGCCTACGAGCAAACCGGTCGTGACCTAAGCACCTACGTTGAGCTCTCTGAGTTTCAGAAGACCGAGTACAGAACTTTCGACTGGAAGCCTCTGCGTGTAACGAACGACGGCAAGACCGTGAAGATTGAGGATCTCGAAGGCGATGCTCCGGTGACTATGACCGGCGAAACAGTCTCCGTCGAAGACATCTACGGATACAAGCTGAATTGAGTAGCGTTAAGCTCAAACGATTGAGAGAGACGGTAAGCAGCGGATAGACAGCGCTTTACGTTGACTCTGCATAACGTGACGAATTAGCCCATTAAAGACTTAGAATCGACGCTACAGTCTGTCTAGTGCTCTTACTGAAACGGCCGCAACATCAATGCTACGGCCGTTTCAGTTATGAGGTTAGGAAATCAGTCTTCGTCGTCCCAGTCCCAGTCCTCTTCCTCGGTGCTCTCGGCTTTACCAACAACGTAGGAGGAGCCAGAGCCGGAGAAGAAGTCGTGGTTCTCGTCACCGGCTGGATTGAGTGCCGCCAGGATCTGAGTCGGGACCTCGTGCTCAGCACCCTCGAACGGCGCATCGAAACCGAGGTTCTGTGCCGCTTTGTTGAGGTTGTAACGGAGGAACGCCTTGACGTGCTCGGTGATCCCAATCCCGTCGTAGAGGTACTCAGTGTAGTGAAGCTCGTTCTCATAGAGGATGCCCGAAAGCTCGTCGAAGAACGCCTTGAGCTCAGCCTGACGCTCCGGAGTAGCCTTCTTGTAAGCCTCCTGGAACTTGTACCCGATGAAGTAGCCGTGAATGGCCTCATCACGGACGATGAGTCTTACTAAGTCGGCCGTGTTAGTGAGCTTAGCCTTGCTGGACCACCAGAACGGAACGAAGAATCCACTGTAGAAGAGGAAGCTCTCGAGCAGAGTCGAAGCGATCTTCTTCTTCTCAGCATCTGCTCCACGGTAGTAGTGCAGGACGATAGCAGCCTTCTTCTTGAGGAACTCGTTCTCGCGGCTCCAACGGAAAGCTTCAGCGTTCTCGGTGCTGGAGATCAGGGTAGCGAAGATCGAGCTGTAGGACTTGGCGTGGACCTCCTCCATGAAGCCGATGTTCGCGTAGACGGCCTTCTCGTGAGGCGTAACCGCGTCAGCCTTAAGAGCGTCAGCGCCGACGTGGCCCTGAATGGTGTCGAGAAGAGTTAGGCCCATGAACGCACGCACAGTGGCGAGCTTCTCTTCCTCAGTGAAGGTGGCCCAGGTCTGTACGTCGTTCGAGAGCGGCACCTTCTCCGGTACCCAGAAGTTGGCGATGAGACGATCCCAAACTTCCTTGTCCTTCGGGTCCTGGACGTTGTTCCAGTCGATTGCCTGCTCGAGTTCGACCTGCTGCCAGTCGAAGTCTAGTTCGTGGGTCACTGTTTCTCCTTGCTATAAGCTCACACTTCTTATATCAAGTGTGGCGTGGTTTCTGTAGTCTGACTAAAGGTGTAGAGCCTGGCGTATTAACTGTTGAGAACGGTCTATCTAACTGTAGAACTGTATCTCGCAGTGATTCGCCCTTAAGACGAATCGTTGCGTGGCTAGCGTTACCAGCCTCTTAGACGGCTGTTTAGACTGTCTCGAGTTTAGCCTGAAGCCAGTTCTTAGCGCCGGCGTAATCGGTGAACTCTTCAGCATCCTGTGCTTCGGACGCCTCTTGAAGAAGCTTACCGATCCACCTCCCCGGCTGACGGCCGCTCACCTCGAGGACTCGTGCACCGGTGAGGATATCCGGCTGTGGTGCGTCGTAGCTGTTGACAGCTTCTGCGGCCTTACGAAGCTTTGCGTCTCCAGTGACCATGTAGTAGTCCTGAGCAGTGAGGCCAGTTTTGCCGGCTGCCCGTGCCCAGGCTTTTACTGATTTTGTGCTGTAGTCAGCAGGAGCCTCAAGCGTGGTGAGAGCCACGGCTTTGCGCTGTCGTCGGTCTCCAGCGATCATGTAGTTCGCTAGCTTTCGTCGGTCGTTCTCTGGGCTGTTACGGAGAATGCTAGCCGCAGCCACAACGGTCACGTCGCCGCCGGCCTCTTTTGCTCGAGCCACGGCTTCGTTGGCTTTCTCACCGGCGTTCTTTGGGAGGCGGTCGAGACCGATCTCCTCGTCCCAACCGGTGACTTTGAGAGCATCTAGACCGTAGGTTACATCACCCTTGGAAAGAAGCTTCTCGAACTCTGTCTGGAGTCGTTCGTTAGCCAGTGATTTGAACTCTGAGCGAAGATCCTGACACAGCTTAA
>Ga0308161_1004063_pt1 | contig 13677 bp, 7 predicted proteins | sample PhyFR2_FD_201034 | JGI IMG/M metagenome (GOLD analysis project Ga0308161, IMG submission 201034) | Phyllosphere microbial communities from UC Gill Tract Community Farm, Albany, California, United States - DLSLF.R2 | ecosystem: Host-associated > Plants > Phyllosphere > Unclassified | place: USA...
CCCGCGCCAGCACGAACATCAGGTCTGACAGCCGGTTCATGTACTGGCGCGGATGGTCATTCAGCGTCTCGGCCTTGCCCAGGGTCACGATGGCCCGTTCCGCCCGTCGGCACACAGTGCGGCAGACATGGGCCTGGGAAGCCGCGCGCGAGCCGGCCGGCAGGATGAAGTCGGCCAGCGGCGGCAGGTTGGCGTTGTAGCGGGCCAGCATGTCGTCCAGCCGCGCCACCTGCTCGTCCTTGATCAGCGTATACCCCGGAATGCAGAGTTCGCCGCCGAGGTCGAACAGGTCGTGCTGTATCGTCACCAGTTCCTCGCGCAGGCCGGCCGGCAGGTCCTCGCACAGCAGCAGGCCGAGGTGGGAATTCATTTCATCGACATCGCCCATCGCCTGCACCCGCAGGCTGTCCTTGTCGACCCGGCTGCCGTCGCCCAGGCCGGTGGTGCCGTTGTCGCCGGTGCGGGTGGCGATCTTGGAAAGTCGGTTGCCCATGCTGTCTCCCTTGTTGTCCGCTTGGTCTGGAAGGCAGTGAGCATACGGGAAATTTCAGGCCTCCGCCGCGCCGGCCGCCGCTAAACGCCCGGCAGGGGTAAAATCACACACCCCACGGAGGACAAGATGAATCACCCAGCACAGCTGGCGGCGCTGAAGAAGCCGCTTCCCGAGTCCCTGCTTGCCGCATTGTTATCCCTGTTCGGCGAGCGCTGTTCCACCAGCGAGGCGATGCGCACCCATCATGGACGCGACGAGTCGTCCTACGATCCGATGCTGCCCGACGCGGTGATCTTCGCCCAGTCCACCGAGGAAGTGGCGGACGCGGTCAAGCTGTGCGCCGCCCATGACGTGCCGGTGATTCCCTACGGCGCCGGCACCTCGCTGGAAGGCCACATCCTGGCGCTGCGCGGCGGTGTGTCGATCGACCTGTCGCAGATGAGCAAGATCATCGCCGTCCACCCGGAAGACCTGACGGTGACGGTGCAGCCGGGCGTGACCCGCAAGCAGTTGAATGCCGAGATCCGCGACACCGGCCTGTTCTTCCCGATCGATCCGGGTGCCGATGCCTCGCTCGGCGGCATGGCCGCCACCCGCGCCTCCGGAACCAATGCCGTGCGCTACGGCACCATGCGCGAGAACACGCTGGCATTGACGGTGGTGCTGGCCGACGGTCGCATCATCCGCACCGGCACCCGCGCCCGCAAATCCTCCGCCGGCTACGACCTGACCCGGGTGTTCGTCGGCAGCGAAGGCACGCTGGGCATCATCACCGAAGTCACGGTGAAGCTGTATCCGCAGCCTGAGGCAGTGTCGGCGGCGGTATGTTCCTTCCCGACGCCGGGCGACGCGGTGCGCGCGGTGATCCAGACCATCCAGATGGGCGTGCCGATCGCCCGCGTCGAATTCCTCGACGAGCGCGGCGTGAAGGCCATCAACGCCTATGACAAACTGAGCCTGCCGGAAAACCCCTTGCTGCTGTTCGAATTCCATGGCACCGAGCATGGCGTGAAGGAGCAGGCCGAGACCGTGCAGGAAATCGTCGCCGAGCACAATGCCACCGGCTTCGAATGGGCCACCCGGCCGGAAGATCGCACCCGCCTCTGGGGTGCGCGTCACAATGCCTATTTCGCGCTGCTGCAAATGCGTCCTGGCGCGCGCGCCATCTCCACCGACTGCTGCGTGCCGATCTCGCGCCTGGCCGAATGCATCCTCGACACCAAGGCCGACTGCGAAAGCCACAACATGGTGTACTCCATCATCGGCCATGTCGGCGACGGCAACTTCCATGTGCAGATGCTGGTCGACCCGAACGACCCGGAAGACATCGCCCGCGCCGAAGGAGTGAACGCGCGCATGGTGGCGCGCGCCATCGCGATGGACGGCACCTGCACCGGCGAACACGGCGTGGGCATGCACAAGATGGACTTCCTGGTGCAGGAGCATGGCGAAGGCGCGATCGACACCATGCGCGCCTTAAAGCATGCGCTGGACCCGAAGAACATCCTCAATCCCGGCAAGATCGTTCAGTGGTAAGCCCTGCCGGCGGCCGCATGCAGCAGACCAGACAGCCCCTGACCACCCGCCTGCCGCCGGTGCATGCGCTGTCCGCCTTCGAAGCCGCGGCGCGCCACCAGTCCTTCGCGCTGGCCGCGGATGAACTGTGCATCACGCCGTCGGCGCTGTCGCACCGGATCCGGCTGCTCGAAGATTTCGTCGGCGAGCGCCTGTTCCTGCGCGATGGCCGCTCGATCGGCCTGTCCGAGTTCGGTCGCCGCTATCTCGACGTGGTGCGCAGCGCGCTGCGCACCCTGACCGACTTCCCGATGCCGCATCGCAGCGCGCAGGCGCAGCCGAGGATCAAGGTCACGCTGCCGCCGACCTTTGCCCGCTACATGTTCGTGCCGCACCTGGCCGACTTCACGCAGCGCTATCCGGACATCGTGGTGGAAGTGTTCATGTCGGTGCCGCTATACGACCTGAGCCTGTCGGAGAGCGATGTCGAGGTACGCTTCGGCGCGGGCAACTATCCCAACATCATCACCGAGAAGCTGTTCGAGGAGCCGGCCTTCGCCGTCGCCAGCCCGTCCTACCTGGCGCAGGTCGGGCCGTTGCATACGCCGGCCGACCTGCGCGGCAAGACCCTGCTGCGCTCGGCGCTGGAACCCTGGCAGCCATGGTTCGAAGCCGCCGGCCTGGACTGGCAGGAGCCGTCCTCCGGCCTGCGGGTCGACGACCTTGGCCTGCTGCTGGAAGCGATCCGCCACGGCCATGGCATAGGCTTGACGCGCAGTCACTTCGCCCAGGCGGCGCTGGCGGCCGGCGACGTGGTGCGGCTGTTCGACGTCGAACTGGCATCCCCGCCGCATGCGTATTACATGGTGTACGAAAAGCCGGCGCGGGAGCGCGGCGAAGTGACGCTGTTCATCGACTGGATGAAGGCGACGTTTCGCAACGGCTGAGAGCAAGCTCAGACAGGGAACAGCTGGCTTGCAGGAATTGTAGTAATCCACTTCCTGGCTTCATCTCATCGGCATTTTTCTAGGACCCAGGAATTCGCGATACGCATGGAACTGTATTTCCGTGCATATCCATATTTCTCCATCTAAAGAACGATCTGTCCTGAACCTAACACGTTCGAGTGGTAATCACCTTTTCGATACTTTTAAAGGGGAAATGTCATGTCCACACCATGTAATAAGGCCGGCATCGTTCGCGTGTCAGCGGAAATAACCACCTCGGAACATTACTTGCATTTTGAAATGCCAGGAGAGAAAACGCAGAAGCGTAAGGGACAGGGTGCTGTATCAAACCCCAATATGCGGTCCGGGGAAACGCAAGGGGGCAATGCCAGCAATACGTCACTGTTGTCCAAAACGCCTGTTCCAGAGGGCGGCGGAACGCTGATTACTTCCAGCAGGCCGGCCATATCAAATACGCAGGCAACCGTTCCGGGGCAACTGAAGCAACCGACCTTGGCCTTGTTTAACAGCTTATTGAAAATGAACGATGATCGGAAGATCAGACAGGCATTGATTGGTTTTGATGTGAATATGCCGATGGAGAACAAGGTAACCATGCTCGAAGACGCCTTGGTTCAGACAGATATCCGTTCTACCCGCTCGATGCTGGCGCAGACCTTGATGGAAATGGGGGCGCGCTTTGATTCGGTTAATCCAGATCGCTCCAGGGTGCTAGAGGGAGCAATTAAAATTGACAATATTGATTTGGTAAAATCTTTGGTCTCGCGCTGCAAGAATAAAGGCAATCAGGCAATGCATAAAGCGCTGCTTGATGCCGTGCGCGCCGTGAAGCCGAAAATTGCACTCGCACTTCTCAAGGAAATGCCAAAGATTGACCCTTCCCTGATGGAAAAGAACGATCCGCAAATCCTTAGTAAGTTATTTGCCGAGGCTGTATTTCTGCGTGACCTGGAAATAATCAAAACACTCTGGGATAAAGCGCCAGGCATCGACATTAATGCTCACGTTAATAACCAGCAAACGGCGTTATCAATTGCAGCAGGGATCGCTGAGCCCGATCTCGTTGAATTCCTTTTGGCCAAAGGGGCAAAAGTAAATGGAACGGATAAATTTAACAGGGATGACGCGGTTGCCAATGTGCTTGCTGGACGCATAAATTATGTCCTGATGATGAATGTCGAGGAACGGGCGCAGTACAGGCAGAAGAAACTTGAAACCCTTCAAAAGCTGGTGGAGGCAAAAGATGTGTCGATTGATTTCAGCCGAAGAGTGACGACATCGCATGGTGAAAACGAGACGCTGTATGACATTGCGGCTAGAGATGGTCGCAAGATTGTCGGTGGGCCAGAATTTGTCACGTGTCTGGCGCAGGCACATTTACGACTGGCATCCAGGCGTACGGGCGTGCCGCTGAAATATTAATCTTGATAAGACAAAAGTAAGGATGGAGGCAGTAAGCAAAACGCGATAACGCCAGTTCCTTCAACGCATCATCATGCGACACTGCGCCTCTGTCTGGCTTGGCAGAGGCGCAGCTTTATTTTATTAGTGCCGCTGCCTACGCTCTCTGCCCCTTCTTGGCATTGCGTCATTGACGTTGCGCGACGTCGTAATCTCGTTTCACCGCGATTTTCGCGCACAGCCTCAAGCGCCGAGCGCCCTGAACGCGAAGCCGCTTCTTCCCCATCGCCACGAAATTTGGCTTTTTCTGTCAGCCACATCAAAATCTTTCACCAATCTCCGCAAAGCTTTTCAGTCATTCCGCCGCCGCAAACGCCTTTTATCGCCCCAGTTTCGCTACACTGTCCGCTTTCTTGAAGAGCGGGTGCCATTCGGCGCGCCCGCTACCCATCCCAGGACGTACAGCCATGAATGCTCCATCAGAAGCGCCGTTCGCCGCCGCGCGCCAGCGCGAGGTCGCCGATGCCCTGAACGCCGTGCTGCCGGCGGGCGCGGTCCTTTTTAACGAGGAAGATACCCGGCCTTATGAATGCGATGGCCTGGCGGCTTATCGCCAGTTGCCGATGATCGTGGTCCTGCCCGCCAACGAAGAGCAGGTAATCGCCGCTATCAACGTTTGCCGTCGCCTGAAGGCGCCCATCGTGCCGCGCGGCGCCGGCACCGGCCTGTCCGGCGGCGCGATGCCGATCGCCGACGGCGTGGTGATCTCCACCGCCCGGCTCAACCGCATCGTCAGGCTCGACGCCTACTCCCGCACCGCCATCGTTCAGCCCGGCGTGCGCAATCTCGCCATTTCCGAGGCGGCCGGCGCGCATGGCCTGTACTACGCGCCCGACCCGTCGTCGCAGATCGCCTGCACCATCGGCGGCAACGTGGCCGAGAACTCCGGCGGCGTGCATTGCCTGAAATATGGACTGACCGTGCACAACGTGCTGCGGGTGCGCATGGTCACCATCGACGGCGAGATCGCCGAACTCGGCGGCGAGGCGCTGGACGCGCCCGGCCTGGACCTGCTGGCGCTGTTCATCGGCTCCGAGGGCATGCTGGGCGTGGTCACCGAAGTGACCGTGCGGCTGATCCCCAAGCCGCAGCAGGCGCGGGTGGTGATGGCCTCCTTCGACGACGTGGTCAAGGGCGGCAATGCGGTGGCCAACGTGATCGCCGCCGGCATCATCCCGGCCGGCCTGGAAATGATGGACAAGACCAGCTCGCGCATGGTCGAGCCCTTCGTGCATGCCGGTTACGACACCGAGGCCGAAGCCATCCTGCTGTGCGAGTCCGACGGCCTGCCGGAAGAAGTCGACGAGGAAATCGCCCGCATGGAAGCGGTGTTCCGCGATTCCGGCGCGACTGCCATCGCGGTGTCGCAGAACGAGGCCGAGCGCCTGAAGTTCTGGTCCGGCCGCAAGAACGCCTTCCCGGCCGCCGGCCGCATTTCGCCGGACTATTACTGCATGGACGGCACCATCCCGCGCCGCAACCTGGCGCAGGTGCTGCTGGGCATCGCGGAGATGGAAAAGAAATATGGCCTGCGCTGCGCCAACGTGTTCCATGCCGGCGACGGCAACCTGCATCCGCTGATCCTGTTCGACGCCAACCAGCCCGGCGAATTCGAGCAGGCGGAGCTGTTCGGCGCCGAGATCCTGGAACTATGCGTCGAAGTGGGCGGCACCATCACCGGCGAGCATGGCGTGGGCATCGAGAAGATCAATTCGATGTGCGTGCAGTTCTCGCAGTCCGAGCTCGACGCCTTCCGCGCCGTCAAGCAGGCCTTCGACACCGCATTGCTGCTCAATCCCGACAAGGCCATTCCCAGCCTGCGCCGCTGCGCCGAGTATGGCCGCATGCATGTGCGCGCCGGCAAGCTGCCGTTCGCCGATCTGCCGCGCTTCTGATTCTGAAAGAGAGTGTATGGAACAGGTATTGCAGGAATTTAAGGACCGCATCGCCGGCGCTACGGTCGAGCGTCCGCTGCGCATCCGCGGCGGCGGCAGCAAGGACTGGTATGGCGGCGCCCTGCGCGGCGACGTGCTCGACACCCGCGGCTGGCGCGGCATCGTGGCCTATGACCCGACCGAACTGGTGATCACGGTCAGGAGCGGCACGCCGCTGTCCGAGGTGGAAGCGGTACTGGCGGAAAAGAACCAGATGCTGGCGTTCGAGCCGCCGCACTTCGGCGCCGACGCCACCGTGGGCGGCATGGTGGCGGCCGGCCTGTCCGGCCCACGCCGCGCCGCGGTGGGCGCGGTGCGCGACTTCGTGCTGGGCGCGGTGCTGTTGAACCATCGCGGCGAAGTGCTGCATTTCGGCGGCCAGGTGATGAAGAACGTCGCCGGCTACGATGTGTCGCGGGTGCTGGCCGGCTCGCTCGGCACGCTGGGCCTGCTGCTGGAAGTGTCGCTGAAGGTATTGCCACGACCGTTCGAGGAAACCACGCTGGCCTTCAGCCTGAGCCAGGCCGACGCCATCCGCACGCTCAATGAATGGGGCGGGCAGCCGCTTCCCATCTCCGCCAGCGCCTGGCTGGACGGCACCCTGGCGGTGCGCCTGTCGGGCGCGGCCGCGGCGCTGAAGGGCGCGCGCAGCCGCCTGGGTGGCGAGGAAATCGCCGACGCTGCCGGCTTCTGGCACAGCCTGCGCGAGCAGCAGCATCCGTTCTTTACCGCACAGGAAGCGCCGCTGTGGCGCCTGTCGCTGCCCCCGGTGGCCGCGCCGCTGGAACTCGACGGCAATCAGCTCATCGAGTGGGGCGGCGCCCAGCGCTGGCTGCACAGCAGCGCACCGGCCGACGGCATCCGCGCCGCCGCCGCGCGCGCCGGCGGCCATGCCAGCCGCTTCCGCGCCGGCACCGCCGCCGACGCACGCGACGCCGTATTTCATCCGCTTGCTCCCGCGGTGGCTGGCATCCAGCGCCGCCTGAAGCAGGCTTTCGATCCGGCTGGCATCTTCAATCCCGGCCGACTGGGAAACGATTACTGACATGCAAACCAATCTCGCTGATTTCATCAAGGACACGCCGGAAGGCAAGGAAGCCGATTCCATCCTGCGGGCCTGCGTGCATTGCGGCTTCTGCACCGCCACCTGTCCGACTTACCAGCTGCTAGGCGACGAGCTCGACGGCCCGCGCGGCCGCATCTATCTGATGAAGCAGGTCCTGGAAGGCAAGCCCGCCACCGCCAAGACCCAGTTGCACCTGGACCGCTGCCTGACCTGCCGCAACTGCGAAACCACCTGCCCGTCGGGCGTGCGCTATGGCCGGCTGGTCGACATCGGCCGCAAGATCGTCGAAGACCAGGTGCCGCGCGCGCCGGCCGACCGCGCCGTGCGCACCGCGCTGAAGGAAACCCTGCCGCGCAGCTGGGTGTTCAGCCCGGCGATGAAGGCCGGCCAGCTGCTGCGCCCGCTGCTGCCTGCGGTGCTGAAGAACAAGGTGCCGAAGAAGCAGTCCGCCGGCGCCTGGCCGAGGCGCGAGCATGCCCGCAAGATGCTGCTGCTGGACGGCTGCGTGCAGCCGTCGATGTCGCCCAACATCAACGCCGCCACCGCCCGCGTGTTCGATGCATTGGACGTGCAGCTGATCGTCGCCCCGCGCGCCGGCTGCTGCGGCGCGATCCGCCATCACCTGAACGACCACGACGCCGCGCGCGACGACATGCGCCGCAACATCGACGCCTGGTGGCCGCATGTGGAAGCGGGCGCCGAAGCCATCGTGATGACGGCATCCGGCTGCGGCGCCACCGTCAAGGAATACGGCCACCTGCTGGAGCAGGATGCGGCCTATGCGCAGAAGGCCAAACGCATTTCCGAGCTCACGCGCGATTTGTCGGAACTGCTGCCGTCCTTCGAGGAAGAACTGAAGCAGAAGCTGCGCGGAAAGGTCGCCAAGCGCGTCGCCTGGCATCCGCCCTGCACCCTGCAGCACGGGCAGAAGATCCGTGGCAAGGTGGAAGACGTGCTGCGCGGCATCGGCGTGGATGTGCAACTGTGCGCCGACAGCCATCTGTGCTGCGGTTCGGCCGGCACCTATTCGGTGCTGCACCCGGACATCGCCTATGCCTTGCGCGACCAGAAGGTCGCCAACCTCGAAGCCACCAGGCCGGACATGATCGTCTCGGCCAACATTGGCTGCATTACCCATTTGCAGTCGGGCACGGCGACGCCGGTGGCGCACTGGATTGAGCTGGTGGATAGCGCGCTGGCTTGACACGTTCCGCTTCTGGCGGATGCCGCTTTCCGCCCTGGTAGTTGCCGGGGACGGGAAGCGGCGTACGTTTCACCCCTGTCGTGTATCGCGCAGACAGGCGTGTCCCCTTTTTTCAACTGGCATGCCTTTCCCGAGGCCGCCGCCATCTAAGCGAAGTCCGTTCAAGGTGACGTTCATCGCCCTTTAATTTCGCTGCTTGCTGCCACGAAGTATCTGATCGACGGGACAGAGCATCTCGATTGATCAAAGCCGATGGCTTGTTATCTTCTTCTGTGAAGTTGCATCGCCTATTTCGGGAGGTTCTATGCCAGGCGGAAGCATTAGCATCAGCGATTCTCACTCCGAAACGGAGTCACTCCTACCTCCACAACATGGCAAGGAGCAGAGCGGCAAGCCAGGCGGCAAACAGTCCGCGCCAGCTACCAAGCCTTCACCCCGCGTCACCACCAAAAAAGAAAGCCAGCCCATCCTGTCCAATGCATCGAGCTCTACCGGTAAAAGCCAGGCTGCAAAGGCAGGCAAAACCGGCAAGGCCAAGCCCGGCAGCGACAAGTCGCCCTCCAGAAGCTATTTCCAAAAACAACTAACCACGCCATTGCTTGACGAGGTGAGCGGTTCCTGGGACGACACGGAATACGATGTAATTCCCCTGTTCCAAAATCAAAATACATCAAGCGGTACTTCCACTAAAGCGCAGGCAAAAGTAGCTAGCAAGCCTGTATTCAAGAGCAACCCTTCATCCAGCCCGGCATCGTCCGACAATAAGCCGCCAGCCACAAAAAAAACAGCAGACGCAGGAACTCAGATTGCCCGCACTACCTCGCTTGCCATAGATGATTACGACAGTTCCATAGTTGAAAGCAGTAGCGGAGATAGCAGGGGTAAGGACGGGAACAATAGGTCCCAATCCGGTAAGCCGGCAACTTCGGGCGCACCAAAAACAGACCAGCAAAAGATAAACCTGAGCGATTTGCCGCTTGTCCAGAAAATAAGGAGAAGGCAATCACAGGGTGGGTTGGCACCGACCGGATTGGTGGAAGCGGAGATTGCAAAAAGAAAAAAAATAGCCGAAAAACAACCCCCAGCGCCAATCGATAAAGCCACGTTAATGCATGGCTATTCGCACGTCAAAGAATTGACACTTCTTATGAGCGGCGAAAATACGAACGAGAACGCCGAAGCGGTCTATAAGAAAGTGGCTGAAATCTGCACCGACCCAAAATTGGGAAGTCAACTGAAATTATCTTGCCTTTTGGGAAAGCGGGGGCAGCCTTGCAAGACCTTGCAGGCTGATGTCAATGCCTTTTTTGATAAATGGGTGATAGAAAAATACATTGACAATCATGCGCCACAGATACCAGCTAAGGTGGCCAGAACAAAAGCGCGACATGTTGCGGAGAACACAAAGCTGATCCGTGCTGAAGAGGAAAGAAAGCGTAACCTTGCCGAAGAGGAAAGAAAGCGGAAGCTTGCCGAAGAGGAAAGAATACGGAACCTTCCTGAAGAGGAGAAAAAACTTCTTTTGAAAGAAAATAAGCGGTGGATTTCTTACGTGGAATCAGAAAAATGTGATGATGAAAAAATCGGACCGGATTGGTCGTTTTTTTCTTGGAGGCCAGAAGATGAAGAGCGCGAGACGCTTAAGGAATTCAAAGCGACATTAAATTGGTGGGAGAGACGGAAGATAAACAATATCAGACCGGCCGGACTAAAAGGCGCCTGGTACGTGGTCCGAAAGCGCCAGCTGCAAAGAATCGAACTTCTGAGAAAAATGCAGAAACGTTTGACTGTGGAGGAAAGAGCGGTTATTCGTGAGGAAACAAGAGTCTATCACGATATATTGGCGAATTCCGGCTTGCCGCTTTTGCATATTGCAATAAAGAACGAAAGCGTGGAATTAGTGCGCGCCTATCTGCTTGCAGTGACGGCATTTGCGCCATGCGATATCAAGAAAGAAGCAATACAGGCAACTCAGCATCAGAATTTGCAGGCATTTTATTATGCGATGACACACTCCACGACAACAATGATAAAGATGTTCATGGAGACGGTCCTGTATTCAGCCTTTATTTCTGACAAGGACAAGGAGGAAATTCTTCACGCAAGAAGGCCGGATAAACTCAAGAATGGCACCTTTGGAATAAGCGCATTTTACATGGCCATGGCGCTGGGAGATATAGCGAGGGCAGATATCTTCATGTCGACATTGCTGCGCTTGGACCCAAATTGCGAGATGTGGGAGTATTCCAAAATGAAGGAGAGGCTGCTCTTGGGGCAAAAATCATTTTACTCCAACGATACGGCCAAATATGCTGCGCGCGAGCATGGACATAAGAAACTGGTAAAGCGATACGACAAATATATAAATAGCTCACTGCTCAGCACGAAGGAAAAAGACGGACTATATATCTGCGTGGAAAATCCAATTCCGGAACTCAAGGAACAGCCAAAGTTACGAAATCCGACTGAAAAAGAGAGGGGATTACACAAAGCTATCTGGAAAACTTTGGAGATACCTGAAAATCCCAATGAGGTGTCAAAGCCCGTAAAAATTTCGAAAAGTCTTTCCGTCGCCCATTATACAAAACGGGACAACATGCTTCTTTGTGAAGCTGAGTTTGACAGCAAGAAAAAGGCGCCCAAGGATCCTGAGAAGTACATGGCCAAGAAGCCGATTCAAGTTACATTCGAAGATCTGAAAGATGCCGGTAACTATGCGCAGCTGTCCACTTTTCCCACGCAGGGCGCATCCGAGAAGAGAAGAACAGATGGCGACATGTGGATAGGCGTGCTTCCCGCAACAAGCAGGCAAGCGAGGAAAAATACCTGGGAGGCAAGGGCCGCTAACGGTACGCTACCCCCGCGTTCCTCCAGCTATGCAAGCGGTTTGGTCAGATTGCCTACTGCACCAAGCTCGTTTCCCGTTCTACCCAGGATCAACGAACTTACTCCCAAGAAGAGCACGCCCAATTCTGAACGTCGGACGGGCCAACAGAATGGGCTCCCGAATCGCACGCCGACCAGGCTTGTTTCCGATCGAACCCCGAAGTCGGTTCAGTCGAGATCAGACAATTCTCCCGGCCGAGGAAAAGATCTTCGCAAGCAGCAGGCAAGCAACTCCAAAGCTGCACCTGCTAAGCCTATTCCAACGTGATGCGTCGACGATCCGGTTCAATAAATTAAATTGGGCTGGCGAGCAACGATAATTGGTTGAAGATAAGGCGCAGGGCTTCCCTGCGCCGCATAGACCGGCTTTCGCAACATCGCCGAAGACGCCTTGTTGCCGTTGCTGCATGATGCGGCTAAGACGGCCCAATGACGCATCAAGCTGTTTCCACACATCATGCGGCACATGCCGCTGTTTGCCGTTCAATGTCTTGCTGCACCCTGCCATGCTTAAGCGATGTGGAATCGCTGAGGGCTGCAATCGCTTTCGCGACGACGGTCATATCGATAGCAACAGGCTTAGTACGCACTGGGGCGCTTCCAGCTTCAAGCCGCGTAAAGACCTGGCCCCAATGATATCCAGTTGGAGATATGAAAAAGCCGACGCCAAGGGCAGTCGAACCAGCAACGCATCTGAGAAATCGCAAGGCATCAGCCAGGGCCGATCGCACGTGCGCACTGCATCGTGATTGAAACTCTAGACGCTAATGGTTGCACGACCGTCAAGGCAGGTAGCTAATAAAAAGATTGCAAATACTTTAGGAATAGCAGGTTTAAAAAGTTACACACGACGCCTAGACGGAACGTCATTTCTCCTCCCTTGATCACAGTTTGGCACAAGCAAAACAAGTGCTGATCCACTGTGTCACAACATTCATTCCTAACGAGGCCACCTTGAATAGCGCGAACTTATCCAAGTCGTATGAATCTTCCTGATTTCCGTCTCAATCATCTAACAGCAGTTCCATCGTCCATGAACAGAGTCGGTTGAAAAACGTACAAAAAAAGCAAACCGCACCCCAGGATAGTAAAAATTTACATCTGTACCTTGATATCAATAACCCTAGTCACTGTGCTTTTTTGAACGGAGAAATTCCAGATGATGATGTCGAGCGGCATCAACTTATTCAGCAATTAATATGGCATGAAAAATTTGACGTATTGAACTGGATGGATGAGAAAGGTGTGATCACAGGGTGTGTTGGTCTTGACAACAGCAAAGTTTGGGAAGGATTTATGCGTTTTCTAAAAGGGGCGCGTAATGTGGTAGCGCTTGACTTGAGTGGAAATGGCATGGGAAGGGGAGAGGATTATGCTGTGCCTGGAAGCGAAAAGGAGGGGTATGGTTCAGTTATCATGCCAGGCCCAATCAATAGTCTGCAAGATTTCACCGAAATTTTGGCAGAGAATCAAAGTATAAAAATTCTGGACATTTCAAAAAATAGACTTGGTGATTATCATTTTTTTGAACTTGCCGAAGCGCTGGAAGAAAACTCAACCTTAACTGATCTGGATGTCAGTCAAAATGATGAAGTCACTGCAGAAGGTTTGTATCGGCTTCTGGTAGGAATTTCAAGAAATGAAGCATTTAAATATTTAAAATTGAGCATTAATGAAAAAACAGTTCCGGCACTTGTTTCTGTATTGGAGGCCAGTAGCATCGATTTTTCGCTAGATATCTCTGGAAGTAACCTCAGTAAGTATTGTATTAAATCAATTTTAAAAGCAATGAAAAAAAATTTTTCGGTGCGACGCCTAAAATTAGATGAAAACAATATTCTTGTAAATCTTTTAAAAAATAGTATTCGATACAACCAATACTTTAAAAGTGCAAGGGCACTTGTCGAGGTTTTGGAAAATAACCGAGCACTCATATCGATTAATATCAGTGGGAATAAAATTGGTTCCAAAGGGATCGAAGATCTATCTGCAGCATTGCGAGAAAATACGACATTAAAAACGCTTGGTGTTAGTGTTGTTGGTATTAAAAATTTGAAAACCCTGCTCAATATCTTTGACAAAAATAAAACGCTCGCCACACTTGATCTTTATGGGAGTCATTTTGAAAGAGAAGGAATACGTCTGCTCGC
>Ga0308161_1004064_pt1 | contig 13677 bp, 9 predicted proteins | sample PhyFR2_FD_201034 | JGI IMG/M metagenome (GOLD analysis project Ga0308161, IMG submission 201034) | Phyllosphere microbial communities from UC Gill Tract Community Farm, Albany, California, United States - DLSLF.R2 | ecosystem: Host-associated > Plants > Phyllosphere > Unclassified | place: USA...
GCCGTTGAGTGGCTGCTGCGCCGTATTTTCCATACCGGTGCGCGCACCCGCGGCTGGTTCACAGGCCGCAAACGCCGCCGCGCCCGCAAGCAGACCGAGCAGGCGCTGTTGAAGCTGGCTGAAGGTGATTATCAGCAGGTTGAAAAGCTGATGGCGAAGAATGCCGATCACGCCGAACAGCCGATGGTCAACTATCTGCTGGCCGCCGAGGCAGCCCAGCAGCGCGGCGATGAGGCCAGGGCGAATCAGCATCTGCAGCGCGCTACCGAGCTGGCTGGCCACGATCCTATTCCGGTTGAGATCACGCGTGTGCGTCTACAGCTGGCGCGTAACGAAAACCACGCGGCGCGCCACGGGGTTGATAACCTGCTGGAGATTACGCCTCGCCATCCGGAGGTGCTGCGTCTGGCCGAGCAGGCCTATATTCGTACCGGGGCCTGGAACTCGCTGCTGGACTGTCTCCCTTCCATGGCGAAAGCGGGCGTAGGTGACGAAGTGCACCGCGAGGCGTTGGCCCAGCAGGCGTGGATCGGCATGATGGATCAGGCTCGGGCCGAAGGAGGCAGCGACGGCCTGAAGACCTGGTGGAAGCACCAGAGCCGCAAGACCCGTCATCAGGCTGCGCTCCAGGCGGCCATGGCCGAGCATCTGATTGAGTGTGACGATCATGATACCGCGCAGGAGATCCTGCTCGACGGGCTGAAGCGTCAGTATGACGATCGTCTGGTCCTGCTGATCCCGCGTCTGAAGACCAACAACCCAGAGCAGGTAGAGAAGGCGCTGCGCCAGCAGATCAAAACCCAGGGCGATCGCCCGCTGCTGTGGAGTACGCTTGGTCAGTCGCTGATGAAGCACGGTGAGTGGAAAGAGGCGAGTCTGGCGTTCCGCGCCGCGCTGAAGCAGCGCCCGGATCCGTTTGATTATGCCTGGCTGGCCGATACCCTCGATCGTTTACAGCAGCCGGAAGAAGCGGCCGCCATGCGCCGCGACGGCTTGATGCACACTCTGCAGAACAATCCCCCGCAGTAAACCCGCCATAAAAAAACGCCCGCTCTGAAACCAGAGCGGGCATTAAACAGGTCTGCGTGACAACAAATTTGGTGCTTCACTCAACGTTGTGTCCATGGTGTTTGATGAGGCCGGAGCGACATCTGTCTGTGGACGATAAGCACCATTAAACGGCTCTGCGTCATTCCTGAGTTTATGAGGCCTTGCGGCGAGCATAAGAGATGGAATGAGCATCTACAGGTATATTATTGCACAAGCCGTGCCACTTTTTCACTCCTAAAACTAGCAGCCTGTATTCATTTAGGAATTATGGAAGGCGTCACGAAATCGCGGTAAAAAGCAGGGTGAAGTGCGGATAAAACAGCGAAAGTGTCGCTTTATGGCGACGAAAATAACACCTAATCAATAATCTTTTTTAAAACAAAAGATTACATGTCTTTAATTAACGACATCTGATACCTATCTTGTCTCCTTAATAGTTTCCCGCCACTCTATTTTGCTCATTTCGCCAGGCCAGGATCCTGTACCTTTTGTTTAATATTGCACCAAGTGCGCTTTATAAAAATAAAAAGGTAATCGAAATGAGCAATCCAAACATCTCTACCGGTACGCCGGTAGTCAGCGTTAATGATAACCGGGGGCTGGCCGTACGTGCCCTTAACTGGAATCGGGAGCAGGACGGGGATCCGCTGCGCCTGCTGGTTAGCCATTCATATGTGGATAACGCCAGTCGCGTAGTATCGCACCGCGACCCGCGCCTATATGCGCTGTGGACTGATGACAGCGCAACTCCGGCGAATCTTCGGACCACGACCTCGCTGGCAGGTCAGGTGCTGCGGAGGGAGAGCAGCGACAGTGGCGAGCAGGTAACACTGTTTGACGCAGCGGGCCGCCTGGCGTGGACCCGTGACGGGCGCGGCACGGTGCAGACCGTAGCGTATGATGAGCTGGGGCGACCTGAGAGCGGCAGCGAGCAGCTGAGCGGGAGTGATGACATCCGCGTCAGCTGGCGTAGCGACTACGGCGATGCCGGTCAGGTGGACGACGGTTCGCAGGGGAACAACCTGCGCGGCGTGAATATCGCGCACTATAACGGTGGTGGCCTGCTCCAGGTCAAGTCAGTGGCGCTCAGCGGGGCGGCACTCCGTCAGGCGCAGCGTTTTCTGGCTTCGGCGGAAAGTCTACCGGACTGGCCGGAGGAGGACACGGCGCGGGAAACGCTGCTGGAGGCAGATGTGTTTACCACAACCACTGTTGCCGACGCCCGCGGCGCAACGCTAAAGCAGACGGATGCCATGAGCCATATTCAGCAGTGGCGTTATGACGTCAGCGGTAATCTCCGTCACCAGACGGTGACCCCGACTGGCGGAGAGACGCAGACTCTGCTGAAAGATGTGGCATGGAGCGCGGCGGGCCAGGTACTAACGGAGTCAGCCGGTAACGGGGTGACCACCACTTACGGCTACGACCCGCAGAACCAGTGGCTCGCGACCATCACGGCGCAGCGTGCAGATAACACCACGCTGCAGGCCCTGAGCTACGGCTATGACTTTACCGGCAACGTCACCTCGCTGGGCGACAGCACCGTGACGGCAGGTTACTACCGCAACCAAGCCACAAACGGCACCCGGCAGTTCACCTACGATGCGCTCTACCAGTTGCTGAGCGTTACCGGGCGCGAGAACGAAACCAACACCGGCATGCAGTACAGCGGCCTGCCGGCTGTGCTGTCCCCGGATGGCAACCAGTACGTGAACTACACCCGCAGTTACGTGTATGACGACAGCGGTAATCTCTCCACCCTGAAGCACACCGGTGCGGGGAGTTTCACCCGTACCATGACTACAGACACGACCTCCAACCGCAGCGTGCAGCAGAACGACGGCGGGCCGCAGAACCCGGATGACGTGGCTAGCTGGTTTGACGCTAACGGCAACCTGTTAACGCTCCAGGCCAGCGCCGCAGGCACCGATGGGCTGACGTGGGACGGCAGCAATAACTTACAGCAGGTCACTCTGGTGAACCGCAGCAGCGACGATAGCGACCGGGAAATCTACCAGTACAGCGGCAGTCGGCGGGTGCGCAAGCAGACCCGGAACCTGGTAAACAGCAGCAGCGGGTTATGGAATGTGGACGAGGTACGTTACCTGCCGGGGCTGGAGCTGCGCAAAAGCTGGCAGGAAACGGCGGGCAGCAGCGCGACGCCGTCGCTGACGGAGGAGCTGCATGTAGTGACCAGCCAGGCAGGACGGGCCGGTATTCGGGTACTGCACTGGGAAACCGGAAAGCCGGACGGTATTGATAATAACCAGGTGCGCTGGAGCATTGATGACAATATCGGCTCGCTGTCACTGGAGCTGGATGCAGAAGGTCAGCTTATCAGCCGGGAGGAGTACTACCCCTTCGGTGGCACGGCGGTGTGGGCGGCCAGAAGCGAGGTGGAGGCGGAATATAAAACCGTGCGCTACTCCGGCAAGGAGCGGGACGGCACCGGGCTGTATTACTACGGTCATCGCTATTACGCCCCGTGGCTGTGCCGTTGGGTGAGCGCCGACCCGGCAGGCGAGGTGGACGGGCTGAATCTGTTCCGGATGGTCGGCAATAACCCCGTAACATGGATGGATGCGGCAGGGCTAGAAATAACGATAGTTGATACAACTGGTCATAAAAATAATCAGTTTAGAGATCAGGTCATAGAGGATTATCTGAGGGACAGTGGAGATAACCGAGCTATTGCTGAAGAAGTAATTAATAAATTGCGGAAGGATGATTCCGACTTCCAAAGCAAGCAACATTTTATTGACATAGTGTCTTATAAAGTTGAAATGGCTATAAAGTTACAAGAGAATAATGCTGATGCACTTGCTCAAAAAAGATTCATGACGTTTGACGCAATAGAAGAAACCGTTAAAGATAATGCGACTAAGAAATTGAACTTTGCGGATATAAGGTCAGGTAAGCACATGAAAGGATATAAATTTTCCACTCCCAAAAGTCCTATTGACGTTATTGACAAGCTCGTGGAGGAGAATGCAAAAAGTGACGAGGGTGTGATAAGAATATATCGAACGATGCCAATTGCAGAAGCAAAGAAATTCCTAAACCACGGGGCGGGTATAAATGACTATGACTTCAATGCGTTGACCGGCCATTTTGGGGATTATGCTCAAGCAATGACTTATTATCATAACCATCCTCATGACCAAGTTATGCTAGAATTTGTATTGAAAAAAGGCGCCGCTGGCGTGTTATTTAGCCCAGCAGCCTCCGCAATTCAGGAGACGGGTAACGTCCCTAAATTTTTAGCGGCGATAGCACTACAAAACAAACAGGGAAACTACCCAAAAGCCACCAAGAACGAGGGGGTACTCGATGGTTATATTGGTATAAAATCAGAGCAGCGTGGAGAGGCACAGTTTAGTCTGGGTGTGGGTGGCAAGAAAAAATCTAAGCAACTACTCGGTAAATTGACACAGAGTGTTAACATAATTCAAGGTCACAATAACCTATAGCAAATAGAGAAGGGTTATATCGAGTCCACTGCTTAAATCGGTAGGTACGCTGTATATTTGTGCCAAAACTGAAAACCCCGCTATAAAGCGGGGTTTCTAAATGTGGTCGGCGAGAGAGGATGACTCGCCACTCCGTGGCTCGCCCTGCGGGCCGTTGCTGAAGCAACGTTCTTTCGCTCCGCTCAAGTCGAACCTCCTGCCCCGGAGGTTCTCATCCTCTGTGAAATTCAGGCGAAAAAAAACCCCGCTATAAAGCGGGGTTCAAAATTGGTCGGCGAGAGAGGATTCGAACCTCCGACCCACTGGTCCCAAACCAGTTGCGCTACCAAGCTGCGCTACTCGCCGATGTACTGCTTTTTGAATTTTTAGTTCAATTCATTTTAAGTCGTGGTGCGAGGGGGGGGACTCGAACCCCCACATCCAAAGGACACTAACACCTGAAGCTAGCGCGTCTACCAATTCCGCCACCTTCGCATTTCACAACTTTAAATAATGGGGTGGCTAATGGGATTCGAACCCACGACAACTGGAATCACAATCCAGGGCTCTACCAACTGAGCTATAGCCACCACTACAAATTCTTTTACGCGGTCCTGTTAATTTCACAGTCCACCGCAGCTCCAGCACCGGGTAAAATGGTGCGCCCGACAGGATTCGAACCTGAGACCTCTGCCTCCGGAGGGCAGCGCTCTATCCAGCTGAGCTACGGGCGCTTAGCGCCGTTGCGGGGCTGGATATTACGGACTTCCCCCCCCGCTGTCTAGTGCCTTTTTAAATAAAATGCGCGTTTGGTTACGCTTTGTGCGTTTTGTCGTTTATTTCTCCGCTTTTAGCGTTGCAGTATGCCGATTGAGACGTAAAACCTTGTAGACCAGCGATACCACAGCCAAAAAGATGATGCCGACAAACAGCGACATACGGGTGTCATCGTTAAAACCCATGCCAATTAATACACAGATCAGGAACGCCATCGTTAAATAGTTCGCCCACGGGAAGAGGATCGAACGGAACGGATGCGTGGCAATCCTGGCTTTGTGCGCCTCGCGGAAACGCAGCTGGCTAATCAGAATGACAAACCACGGCACCATCCCTGGCAATACGCTGGCGCTGTAGACGTAGACGAACACGCGCTGCGGGTTAGGAATGATGTAGTTGAGGCAGGAGCCCACCAGCAGAATAGCAATCGAGATGGCAACGCCTACTACCGGTACGCCGTGGCGCGATACCTTTGCCACCGCAGCAGGCAGCTGCCGGTTTTTAGCCAGTGCATAGAGCATGCGTCCGCAGCTGTACATTCCGCTGTTGCAGCCCGAAAGCGCGGCAGTGAGGACCACAAAGTTGATGATCCCTGCCGCCGCGGTAATGCCGATTTTAGCGAAGGTCAGCACAAACGGGCTGCCGTTGCTGCCGATCTCATTCCACGGGAAGATGGTGACGATAACGAAAATCGCCCCTACGTAGAAGATCAGAATACGCCACAGCACCTTGCCTACCGCGCTACGCAGCGTGACCTGCGGGTTTTTCGCCTCACCGGCGGTAATGCCGATCAGCTCGACGCCCTGATACGAGGCGACAACGATACAGAGCGCGGTAAGGAAGCCCTTCCAGCCACCAGCAAAGAAGCCGCCGTGCTCGGTCAGGTTGCCAAAGCCAATGGCCTGCCCGCCGTTGCCGAAGCCATAGAAGATCACGCCGAGGCCGACGATAATCATCACCACAATGGTGGTGACTTTGATCATCGCAAACCAGAACTCAATCTCACCGTACAGGCGCACCGCAGCCAGATTAGCGAGCGCCACCAGCCCAACGGCAATCAGGGCCGGTATCCACTGCGCCATCTCCGGGAACCAGAACTGAACGTAGACGCCAATCGCGGTGATCTCAGAGATGCCCACCGCCATCCACATAAACCAGTATGACCAGGCCGTGAGATAGCCAAAGAACGGGCTCATATAGCGGTGCGCATAGACGGCGAACGATCCGGCTACCGGCTCAAGGAAGAGCATTTCGCCCATCGAGCGCATGATGAAGAAAACAAAAAGCCCGGCCACAATGTAGGCCAGTAATACTGACGGCCCTGCCCATTTCAGGGTGCTTGCCGCCCCCATAAACAGGCCAACGCCTATTGTACCGCCCAGGGCGATAAGTTCGATATGTCGTGCTTCCAGCCCACGCTGAAGCTCCGGTTTACTCTCGGCCATAAATCCTCTGTCGTGTTTACTACTGTCCCGACGCTGCGGGTTATCGTTATGAGTGCAATCTCAGCGCATTGCGGCCGCGGATTGATGCAATAGCACCGCGACGCCGCATTGAGCGAGCGAATGGTTTCTTAATTTCGCTGAAATGGCAAACGATGCATAAGAAAAATCAATAGAAAGCACAATAAAGCAGCAAACAGAGGCAGGCACGGCGCAGCAGGATCGCCGCGCCGTTACAGGATTAGAGCTGACCGCGATAGTGCCAGGCGAGGTAGCGCAGCAGGCGCAGCTGGCGTGTGATGCGGCTGGGCTGTGACAGCAGGCGATAGAGCCACTCCAGGCCCATCCGCTGCCACACCTTTGGCGCACGCTTAACGTGACCAGTAAAAACGTCATAGGTGCCGCCGACGCCCATATAGAGCGCGTGCGGATAAACTTCCCGACAGTCGCGCATCAGCAGCTCCTGGCGCGGGGAGCCCATCGCCACGGTGACAATCTTTGCCCCGCTGTCGCGGACGCGCTCAAACAGCGCCTGGCGCTGCTCGGGCTGGAAGTAGCCATCCTGGCCGCCGACAATGTTCACCTGCCAGCGGTCGCGCAGCTGCTGTTGCGTCTGAGCCAGCACGCCAGGCTTGCCGCCGATCAGGAAAACCGGCGTCCCCTCTTTCCCGGCGCGCTCCATGAGCGCTTCCCAGAGATCGGCCCCCGCTACCCGCTCAACCACCGCCTGCGGGTACTTTTTGCGCATTGAGCGCACCACGCTGATCCCGTCCGCATATTTAAACTCGGCCGCCTCGATTAGCGCCCTGACCTGGGCGTCATCCTCAAGGGTCAGCATCTTCTCGGCGTTAATCGCCACCAGCGTGCCCTGCTTAAGCTCGCCACCGGCAAAGAGGAAATCCAGCGCGTGAGCCATGTTACGCCAGCCAATCAGCTTCAGGCCGCGCAGGGTATAGGTTGGCGCAGTAGTGGTGTCCGTCATGATGATATCCTTGTCGAGCTTGCGAGAGCGGGTGCGGTAATCGCCCGGCACGTTTGTGGATCAGCCCCGCGCTATCGAACAGCCAGTAGAGCAGCTTCGCCATCAATAGGCAGGCACCAAAGACCACGAGGAAGAAGACGACGCGAGAAACAAAGGCATCCAGCCCCTCGCGCGCCAGCACGATCATATTGAAGATGGCACCAAAACAGAAGCTGTGCAAAATCGCCGCCTTATAGCGGTTACTCTCCCGGTTGCCCAGCTCATAAAGCCAGTCAAACCACTTAATGATCAGCCCCACCACGACCGCACCCAGCGGAATAAACCAGACGCCCCCCATCACCACCAGAGAGCCGATCAGCGTCGGCGAGATCGCCAGCCCGGAGTGGTTGTTCAGCACTTCCCAGGTAAAGTAGTTCGCCGTGTTCAGCACAATGCCAGGCCTGTCCGGCCACAGCCAGGTAGGAATAAAGACGTAGAAGTCGCGCACGATAGGCGCAAGCCCCTGGAAGTCGATCTTGTCGTAGTTTTGCAGCAGAAGAGAGAGGTTCTCCCACGGCGAGAAGGTGTCACGGGTGAGATAGAGGAAGGTGTAAAACGCTTCGTCACCGCTCACCTGCAATCCGTAACGCTTCAGCGCCAGCCAGAACATCCCGACGATACCCAGCACGCCCGCCGCCGCCAGCATCCACAGCGAGATCCAGCCACGAATAATGCCGATAAACAGGAAAATGGCGAAGGCGATGATGATATTGGCCCGCGTGCCACCCACAATCATGTAGGTCAGCAGGCCAAAGGCAACGGTGCTCACCAGGAAGAAGATCCAGCCTCGGCCATCCTGGCGCAGGAAATAGACCACCAGCATGGCGGGAATAAAGAAGTAGAAGAAGCGCTTAAGCGCCACGCCGGAGACTTCACGCGATAAGCATCAGCATCACCCACGCCAGATGCGTTTCCACTCGGTTCATGGTGAACAGGGGACGACGCGGCATGACCGCGGATGAGGGCCGCAGGCGCGTTTTATAGGTGACGTAGTAGATAGCGTAAAAGCAGACCGCGGCCAGCAGGGACTGCATCATCACCTCAGGCGGTGCAACCCCGACGTTGAAGCGAAAGACCAGGATGCTGGTGAGTGGAAAGCCAAAGAAAAACGTCAGCAAAAAAAGCAGCGAAAAGAAGACGTTAAAGTTAAAACGTACGCGACGGAATTCAAACCAGGTCAGCGTGGCGATAAACAGCGATGCCAGTAGCCAGATGGCCAACAGACCCGAGAACGCAAGCTGGCTCATTGCGCACCTCCTGCAGCAATACGTAACGCCTCGTGCCAGGGCGTAAGGTAGTTAGGGCTAAAGAAGGTGATAGCGTTTTTATCCACCGCCGCCAGCTGCCGCTGGGCCTCGCGGACGACCGCCTCATCGAGCCTGTCGCCGGTAAACAGCACCGGAATGTGCTGCTCAACCATATCCTGCCAGAAGGGGTTCTCCCGGTTTAACACGCAGGGGACGCCTGCCTGGATCAGCAGACAGAGCGTGCCGATCCCCTGCTGGCGGGCAAAGATAAAGTAGCCCAGATCGCACCGGCGCAGCAGCGCCAGGTAGTCGTCAAATTCTAGCTTATCGGCAAGGATGCGCAGGTTCTCTGCGCTAAACAGCGCCAGACCGGCCTGGCGTACCTCGTCAATATATGCTTCGTTGTTGGCCGGGTAGCCCATCGGCACGATGACGTTAACCGTATCACCGAACTGCTGATGAACTGCCTTCAGGGCGGCAATATGCTCGTTGCTGCGATCCCCGGAGTTGCCGACCAGCACCGTCAGCTTGCCCTCGCGCTGCGTCTCCTGCGCCAATGTGTTGAGCGTGGGATCCATTCGCGTCGGGAAGTAGAGCAGTTCGCCGCGGACCTGCGGATGGCGGCGGGCAAAAAAGTGCAGATCGCCACGGGTGGCAAAGATGCAGCCGACGCGCCGCTGGGCGAGACGCCGTAGCGGATAGAAAAGACGAAACTTCAGGCTTTGGGAAACCTCGTAGAGATCGGCTCCCCAGGCGTGCCAGTTAAACTGCTGAGGCTTAATGGCACCGCGCAGCAGGGCCAGCCAAAGGTCGGTATTGAACTGGCCGTGAAAGAAGAAGCGCTGCTGGCGATCGGCTTTAGCAAGGCTAATCACCGCCTGGGCCAGCGCTTTCTTATTGTTAAAGAAGCGCAGCGTAAGCGCCGGGAACTGCGCGCGCCAGCGCTCGTCGCCGCCGCAGATCATAAATTCGCGAGCGTGCTCGCCCGTTGCCGCAAGGCTGTCGTTGAAAAAACGCAGCACGGTCAGGTTATGGTGTGGGATATCGGATCCCAAAACGTGAATAAGTGTAGTCATACCCTTTTACGCCAGAGTAGAAATACGCCACAACAGGTGACGAAATAAACGATATAGGTAGCCATGTAGGCCTGTGACGCACCTAACGCACCGTGCGCCGGAATGAGCCAGCGGGAAAAAGCCGTCAGCAGCGTAAACTGGCTCACTTCCGCCAGGATATAGAAGCTTAACGAGGCCCGGGCAATCACCAGATAGCCAAAAACGTATGCGCCAACTTTCAGGACGTCGCCAACCAGTTGCCAGGCAAAGAGGTCGCGCATGGCGATAAACTTCTCTGAAAACAGCAGCCAGATTGCAAAATCACGCAGCAGCCAGACGGTAAAACTTGCCGCCGCCACCGCAGGCAGGACAAACCGCAGCGACTTGACGATCTCGCGGCTTATGGCCTGCTTCTCCGTCAGCCGCGAGAGCGTAGGCAGTAGATAGACGCTGAACGAGGCGGTGATAAATTGCAGATAGGCATCGGAGATGCTGCTCACCCCCTGCCAGATCCCGACCTCATCCCAGCCGTAGTGCGTCGCCAGCAGGTTTCGCATCATCACGTAGGCGACAGGCAGGGTCACGGAGGTGATCAGCGCCATCAGGGTAAACTTGCCCAATTGCCCAGCCAGCGCACCGCTCCACCGTGGCTTAAGGTAGCCTAACGGCACGGTTTTACGGCGGATAAACAGCAGCAGCGCCGGGACGACGACCAGCGCCGGAACCAGCGCCAGGCCCAGCAGCGCGCCCTGGTAGCCGCCCAGCCGGTAGCAGGCGTAGTAGGCGATGACCCCGATAATACTGCCGCTAATCAGCGACAGCGCATTCCCGGCTGCGTCGCGAAAACCCTTCATAACTGCCAGCAGGAAGTTGGCCCACGCGATGCCCATCTGCACCAGCGCCACCAGCCTTACCAGCCCCTGAAAATGGGTGTGACCAAACAGCCCCTGACTGATGGGCGCGGCGGCCAGCAGAAAAACGATAGCCAACAGCGTCGAGAACCCCAGCACCATGGCGGATGAGGTGCCTACGACGGCGCGCAGCTGCGTCGGATCGTCGTGGTGCTGAGCGACAAATTTGGTGACGCCGTTAAAGATGCCGGCCCCGGCCAGCACGCCCAGCACCGTCACCAGCTGGCGGAAGTTACCCGCCTGCCCTACGCCCGAAGGACCAAAGGAGACCGCCAGCAGCTTAACCACCAGCAGTCCCGCGCCGATTTTGACCAGCGTGCTTGCCGCGGTCCATAGTGAAGCTTTTGCCAGCGACATCTTAGTTGAAGTAGCTCAGCAGCGTATTGATCACCGTGCGCTGGTTAACGAGCGAGAGATTGTAGAACAGCGGCAGGCGGAGCAAGCGCTCGCTCTCTTTCGTGGTATGGATATCTTCGCTAAAGAATTCACCAAAGCGCTCGCCAGCCGGGCTGGAGTGCAGCGGGATATAGTGGAACACCGCCAGGATCTCCGCCTCCTTGAGGAAAGCGATAAGCTTGCTGCGATCTTCATCGTCACGCAGCTTGATATAAAACATGTGCGCGTTGTGTTCGCATTCGGCCGGAATCGACGGCAGCTCAATACGCCCGGCACGGGCCAGCGGCGTCAGGGCATCAAAATAGGTTTGCCATAGCGCGAGACGCTGCTGGTTAATACGATCCGCCGCTTCCAGCTGCGCCCACAGATAGGCCGCCTGCAGATCCGACATCAGGTAGCTGGAGCCAATATCGCGCCAGGTGTATTTATCAACCTGACCGCGGAAGAACTGGCTGCGGTTGGTGCCCTTCTCGCGAATAACCTCAGCGCGTTCAACCAGCGCACGGTCGTTGATCAGCGTCGCACCGCCTTCGCCACCGGCGGTATAGTTTTTGGTTTCATGGAAGCTAAAGCAGCCGATATGGCCGATGGTCCCGAGCGCACGCCCTTTGTAGGTCGACATCACCCCCTGCGCGGCATCCTCTACCACATACAGGTTATGATGTTTTGCGATAGCCATAATGGTGTCCATCTCACAGGCCACGCCCGCATAGTGGACCGGCACGATGGCGCGCGTGTTCTCGGTGATCGCCGCCTCGATAAGGCGTTCATCAATATTCATGGTGTCCGGACGGACATCAACAAAGACGATCTTCGCTCCGCGCAGCACAAAGGCATTGGCGGTGGAGACGAAGGTGTAGCTGGGCATGATCACTTCATCGCCGGGCTGGATATCCAGCAGCAGCGCCGCCATCTCCAGCGAGGCGGTACAGGAAGGGGTCAACAGCACTTTGGCACTGCCGAAACGCTGCTCCATCCACTGCTGGCAGCGGCGCGTGTAGCCGCCGTCGCCGCACAGCTTGCCGCTGCCCATCGCCGACTGCATGTAATCGAGTTCTGTACCCACAACCGGGGGCGCGTTAAAAGGGATCATAGAGTCACCTGTATAGCCAGTAGGCGGTGCTTTCCACGTTGGCACCGCTCTGAATGTAACGTTTAAGCGCCGCGGTATTCCCCACCTGGGTCGCGACGCGCAGAACCGAAAGCTGACGACGTTGCGCCCAGAGGAGCGCCGCCTGCATCAGGGCCTCCCCCGCACCGCGTCCGGCCAGCAGGCCAATACGCGCCTCGCTGTCGTTCAGCTGGCGCAGCGAAACAAAGGCACAGATCTCACCGCTGGCGGCGCGCAGGACCAGGCACTCGTGGTCGAATGCGCCATTAACGGCGTTCTCAATCCACTGGGCATAGAAGCGTCCGCTGGCGTCTGCAGGATACCAGGGGGTACGAAACCGGCTCTGCGCGAAGGCGGTGGCCGCCAGCTGGCGCAGCGGGGCGATATCCGTCGCGGTCGCCACCTGCGCGCCGGGGTTGGTTATCGTTGCCGGTACGGCCAGGGCCAGATCCACTTCGCCCTCTACCAGCTGGAAACCCAGCCGCTGGAGCGCATCCAGCCGTGCGGTATCCGTCGCCGGGACCTTGACCTGTACCCGCTGCCATGCGGCCAACTGCGCCTCGCTCAGCGGTGCGGCATCGTCATTCAGCCGCACGATGGCGCTGGAGATCCCAAAGAACTGGTTCTCCCAGGTTAATGCTTCAACCGTACCGCGTACCGTCATGTTGTCGCCTTAGCGCCAGACGCCTTTGGTATCAATAATGTATTGCTGGGTAACGTGCTCACCGGCAATGGCTTTGAACTCGCGATGATCCACCAGCATTACCAGCACATCCGCCTCGGCCAACGCCGCATCCAGGCTGACCAGCTGGCAGCTGTCTGCCAACTTCTTCGGCAGCTGATGAATGTTAGGCTCCACCACCAGCGTCTCACCGCTGTGCCACTGGGCAATGCTGTGGGCAATCTCCATCGCCGGGCTTTCCCGCAGATCGTCGATATTGGGCTTAAAGGCGAGGCCAAAGCAGGCGATTTTGATTTCGCTGGCCCGCTTGTCGTTAGCCGTGAGGCAGTCTGCCACCGTCGCTTTAACTTGATTAAGCACCCAGTGCGGTTTGCTGTCGTTAACTTCACGGGCGGTACGGATCAGCCGCGCCTGCTGCGGGTTTTGCGCCACGATAAACCACGGGTCGACCGCGATACAGTGACCGCCTACGCCCGGGCCAGGTTGCAGGATATTGACGCGCGGATGGCGGTTCGCCAGACGAATCAATTCCCAGA
>Ga0308161_1004065_pt1 | contig 13676 bp, 11 predicted proteins | sample PhyFR2_FD_201034 | JGI IMG/M metagenome (GOLD analysis project Ga0308161, IMG submission 201034) | Phyllosphere microbial communities from UC Gill Tract Community Farm, Albany, California, United States - DLSLF.R2 | ecosystem: Host-associated > Plants > Phyllosphere > Unclassified | place: USA...
GGTATCGCTGGATGGGCGCTATCCCATGCACAAGGTGTGGGGCGGCGTGGATGATGCGCCTGACGGCACGCAGAAGGAAGAAACATACGCCAGAGCCATTGCCAAAAAATGTGCTCTGACCCCGAATTTTGGGAAATATGTGCTCTGACCCCGAATTGGGAATCGAAAACAAACGGGGCCGCGCGGGCCCCGTTTTTCATTTTTTCTTGACCGCCGGCTTGCCGGTCGCGGCATCCTTGGCCTTGCTGCCGATGCGCGATTCCTTGCCGGCCAGGAGGTTGCCGATGTTGCTGCTGTGGCGGTACAGCAGGAGCAGGCTCATGGCGACGACGGCGAACAGTTTTTCGTCGGCGCCGAACAGCAGGCCGTAGTAGAACGGCGCGAAGATGGCCGCCACCAGGGCCGCCAGCGACGAGTAGCGGAACGCGTACGCCACCACGAGCCAGGTCGCCAGCGTCGCCAGGCCGAGCCAGACGTTCAGGCCCAGCAGCACGCCCAGCGCCGTCGCCACGCCCTTGCCGCCGACGAAGCGGAAGAACACCGGCCACAGATGGCCCAGGAAGACAGCGATGGCGACGAGCGCGACGCCGCCGTCATCGATGCCGAAGCGGTCGCCGAACTGGATCGCCAGCCACACGGCCAGCCAGCCCTTGGCGCAGTCGCCGACGAGGGTCGCGATCGCCGCCTTCTTGCTGCCCGAACGCAGGACGTTGGTGGCGCCCGGGTTCTTCGAGCCGTAGGTACGCGGATCGGCGAGGCCGAACATGTGGCTCGCCACGACGGCGAAGGAAATCGAGCCGATCAGGTAGGCCGCTACGGTGAACAGAATTGTGTACATGAGTCTCTTTCTTCATCCCTGCCAGGGAGCTGGCGCGCGTGAATATACACCATCGGCCGCGCTTGGCGAATAGCGGCCGGCCGCGGCCGTTGCGTCAGTCGGCCAGCGCGCAGTGCACGGGCCGCGCCTTGAGCACGTCGACCAGCACGGCCGGCGCGATCCCGACGAGGAAGCCGCGCCGCCCGCCATTGATATAGATCTTGTCCAGTTGCAGGATGCTGTCCTCGACGTAGACCGGCATCGCCTTGCGGATCCCGAACGGCGACGTGCCGCCGACCAGGTAGCCGGAATGGCGCTGCGCGACCTCCGGCTTGCACGGTTCGACGGACTTGCAGGGAATCGCGCGCGCCAGGTTCTTGGTCGAGACCTTGCAGTCGCCGTGCATCAGCACGATCAGCGGACGCGCCGCCTCGTCCTGCATCACGAGGGTCTTGACGACGGCGTGTTCGGGCACGCCCAGCTCGCGCGACGAGACGGACGTACCGCCGTGCTCCTCGTACTCGTACGGATGCTCCGAGAACGCGACGCCGTGCTTGCGCAGGAACTGTGTCGCGGGCGTTTCGGAGATATGCTCTTTCTTGGCCATGCGTGTTACGCTAAATGCAAACGGAGGAGTTGCTTATTATGCAGCAAGAGATTCGCTTTGCCACCTTCAACGTGTGTAACCTCGCTCCGCCGGGCGCCAGACTGTACGACAACCTGGAACCAAGCACGCCCGAGGAATACGAAGCGAAAATCGCCTGGACCGCGCACCAGATCGACATGCTCGGCGCCGACGTCATCGGCTTCCAGGAAGTGTTCTCCCAGGCCGCGCTGGCCGAGGCGCTGTCGCGCACGCGGCGCTTCCGCGATGCCGTCCACGTCGGCTTCGACCCGGACCCGGCGGCGGAAAAGCTCACGCCCAGCGTCGCCCTCGCCTCCCGGCTGCCGCTGGCGGACGCGCCCTGTTCCCTTCCCTATTTTCCGCCCGGCATCGCCATGCCGCCGGGCAACCGCGATCCGGAACGCTTCACGCGCGCGCCGCTGCACGCGGCGATCGAACTGGCGCCCGGGCTCGTCGCCGACGTCGTCGTCGTCCACCTGAAGTCGCGCCGCCCGGATTACCGTGCCGGCGACAGCGGCGAAGATCCGCAGCTGTTCGCGCTGGCGTCGCTGCGCTCGCTGATCCGGCGCGGCACCGAGGCGGCCGCGCTGCGCGTGCTGCTGACCCGGATCGGGCACGAACAGCGCCGGCCGCGCGTCGTGCTGGGCGACTTCAACGACGTGGCCGACGCCGTCACGACCGGCATCGTCCTCGGCCTCGGCGCCCCGAGCGGCGACCGTTTATATGATGCGTGCCAGCTGCAGGGCCGCAAGGACCACCTGCGCCACGTCGGCTTTTCCAACGTGCACGACGGCTATCACTCGACCATCGACCACATCCTCGTGTCGGCCGAGTTCAACGGCGCGCTGCCGGGGGCGGTGGGCGAGGTCGTCGACGTCGTCTATCTCAACGACCACCTCGATCTCGGGTTGCCGGAAGCGTCCGATCACGGGCAGGTGCTGGCCAGGCTGCGGCTGTTCGAGCAGCCGGGAACGCCGCCGGGCGACGGCTGACCTGCCGGGTTCCCAGGACGACGTCGTTCCCGCGCAGGCGGGAACCCAGGTGCTCGTTCACGCGAAATTGAGCCCCCGCCTGCGCGGGGATGACGGTTGACGCATCCCGCATCGATACGCCCCCGCCTCCCACGCCCGCCCCGTCTTTTACGCAGTTCAGCGTCCCTTTTGCACCGCTCGTCGCATTCCGATAGCGGTTCGTCATGGTCAAACCTACCATGCTCTCATGCGCCGGGAGCTCCATCCTGCCCTGCAGGACGGAGCACTTGCGCTCCCGACTCCGCTCGCTCACCCTTACACGAACAACAATCATGAAGATCGAGTCCCTGCCCATGTCCGCCGATCCCTCCACCACGCGGCGCGCCCCGCGCCGGCGCACGAAGATCGTCGCGCTGTCCGTGCTTGCCCTCGCGCTGGCGGGCGCGGGCGGGTACGCGCTGACCCACCGCGCCGCCCCGGCCGCACCGGCCGCGCAAGCGGCGCCGGCAGCCGCCGCGGCCCCCGTGCACGAACTGTCGCCGCGCGACGTCGCGCGCGTCGAGGCGCGGCCGCTCGCCGTCACGCTGCCGCTCACGGGCTCGCTCACGCCGCTGGCGCAGGCGACCGTCAAGTCGAAGGTGTCGGGCATCGTGCTGTCGACCGCCGTGCAGGAAGGCATGGACGTCAAGGCCGGCCAGGTCATCGCCCAGCTCGACCCGGCCGAGGCCCGCGCCCGCGTGGCGCAGCAGCAGGCCATGCTGGCCGACGCGCAGGCGCGCCTGGCGCTGGCGAAGAAAAACCTGAACAACAGCGCGTCGCTGCTCAAGCAGAATTTCATCGCGCAGAACGCGTACGACACGTCGGCCAACGCCGTCGACCTGGCGCAGGCCGCCGTCGACGCGGCGCGCGCCCAGCTCGACCTGGCGAAGATCGCGCTGGCCGACACGACCATCCACGCGCCGCTGTCCGGCGTCGTCAGCAAGCGGCATGCGCAGGCGGGCGAGAAGCTGTCGCCGGACAGCTCCGTGTTCTCGATCGTCGACCTGAAGCACCTGACGCTGGACGCCCAGGTGCCCGCTTCCGACATCCCGCGCATCCGGGTCGGCCAGGACGTGCAGTTCCGCGTCGACGGCTTCGACGGCCGCACGTTCGGCGGCAAGGTGGCGCGCATCAACCCGGCCACGGAAACGGGGTCGCGCGCGATGATCGTGTACGTCGACGTCGCCAATCCGGACGGCCTGCTGCGCGCCGGCATGTTCGCCAAGGGCAGCGTCGTCACCGAGAAATCGGCCCCGCATCCGCTGCTGCCGCTGGGCGCGGTACGCCAGCAGGACGGCCGTGACGTCGTCTACCGCGTCGAGGACGGCAAGGTCGTCGTGCAGCCCGTGAAGCTGGGCCTGCGCAGCCAGGACGAAGGCCTGGTCGAGGCGCTCGACGGCGCCGTGCCCGGCATGACGGTGCTGGCCGTGCCGCTGGACGGCGTCAAGCCGGGCAGCAAGGTCAAGCTGCCCGACGCAGCCAACGCAGCCGCCCCGGCATCGAAAGGCTGACCGCCATGTGGATCACCCGCACCAGCATCAAGTACCCCGTCTTCGCCACGATGGTGATGGTCGGCCTGATGGTGCTCGGCCTGGCCGCGTACCGCGGGCTGGGCGTCGAGAGCATGCCGAACGTCGAGATCCCGGGCGTGTTCATCGAGACGCAGTATCCCGGCGCCTCGCCCGAGCAGGTCGAGAACGACGTCACGCGCCCGCTCGAGGAGGCCGCGAACACGGTCGGCGGCATCAAGACGATCCGCAGCACGTCGTGGGAAGGCCGCTCCGGCGTCGGCATCGAATTCCAGCTGACGGTCGACATGAACCGCGCCGTGCAGGACCTGCGCGACCGCATCGGCGCCGTGCGCGGCGGCTTCCCGCGCGAGGTCAAGGAACCGGTCGTGTTCCGCCAGGAAGGCGAGAACACGCAGCCCGTGATCCTGCTGGCCCTGACGTCGAAGGAACGCAGCCTGCGCGACCTGACCATGCTGACGGACCAGGTGATCGTCAAGCGCATCCAGGCCGCGGCCGGCGTGGGCCAGGTGCGCGTCAACGGCAAGCAGGACCGCCAGGTGCTGATCGACATCCGTCCCGACCAGCTGCGCAGCCTGAACGTCGGCATCGACGAGGTGATGACCGCCATCACGGCCACCAACGCCAACCTGCCGGCCGGCCGCATCAGCCGCGGCCAGCGCGAGAACCTCGTGCGCATCGAGGGCAAGATGAAGGAAGCGGCCGACTTCCGGCACATCGTCGTGGCCAACCGCAGCGGCGGCCCGATCTACCTGAGCCAGGTGGCCGACATCGCGGACGGCGCCGCCGAGGAACAGTCGATCTCGCGCGTGAACGGGGTGCGTGCCATCACGCTGGAGATCGCGAAGGTGCAGGACGCGAACACGGTCGACGTGGGCAACGGCGTCAAGGCCGCCATCGCGGCGATGAAGGAGACGCTGCCGAAGGACGTCGAGTTCCTCATCCTGGACGACAAGGCGAAGAACGTGCAGGGCCAGCTCGACAACGTGAAGAAAACCATCGTCGAAGGCGCGGTCCTGACGATGGTGATCGTGTTCTTCTTCCTCCATTCGTGGCGCAGCACCATCATCACGGGCCTCACGCTGCCGATCTCGGTGCTGGCCAGCTTCATCGCCATGAAGTACTTCGGCTTCACGCTGAACTTCCTCACCCTGATGGCGCTGTCGCTGTGCATCGGCCTCCTGATCGACGACGCCATCGTCGTGCGCGAGAACATCGTGCGCCACCTCGGCATGGGCAAGAACCACGTGCGCGCCGCCGAGGACGGGACCAACGAGATCGGCCTGGCCGTGATGGCCACGACGTTCGCCATCGTCGCCGTGTTCGTGCCGATCGCGTTCATGCAGGGCATCATCGGCCGCTTCTTCCTGCAGTTCGGGATCACCGTCGCCGTGGCCGTGCTGGTGTCGCTGTTCGTCAGCTTCACGCTCGACCCGATGCTGTCGTCCGTGTGGCCCGACCCGGTCAAGGACCGCTTCAAGTATGTGCCATGGTTGGGCCGCCTGATGGCGCGCATCGAACACGGCATCGAGTGGCTGCACGGCGTGTACGCGAAGGTGCTGGCGCTGGCGCTGGCCTGGCGCAAGTCGACGCTGCTGCTGGCCGTCGCGCTGTTCGCGGGCAGCCTGATGCTGGTGCCGATGATCGGCGGCGAATTCGTGCCTCAGGTGGACGAGGGCCATATCGAAATGCGCCTGAAGACGCCGATCGGCTCCAGCCTGGAGTATTCGGACGCCAAGCTGCGCCAGGCCGAGGCCGCGCTGGCCGAGTTCAAGGAAATCGAGAGCGTGTCGACCATCATCGGTTCGTGGGAAGGCCGCAACTATTCGCAGGTGAACCTGAAGCTGACGGACGTGCACAAGACGCACCGCCGCCCGCAGCAGGAAATGGAAAAGGTCATCCGCGAGCGCCTCGAAAAGATCGCCGGCATCTCGCTGACCGTGGGCCAGCGCCCGATCTTCATCGCCATCCTCGGCAACGACGAGACCAAGCTGGACGCCGTCGCCCACACGCTGATGGACAAGATGCGCAAGATCCGCGGCGTGGCCGACATCGAGTACAGCCAGGAAGGCGCGAACCCGGCGACGATCGTCAAGATCAACCACGAGCTGGCGTCCGACCTGGGCCTGACGGTGCAGCAGATCGGCACGGCGCTGCGGCCGTTCGTCGCCGGCGACCAGACCAACCGCTGGCTCGCGCCGGACGGCCAGAACTACGAAGTCAACGTGCAGCTGCCGAAGTCGGGCCGCGAGAAGGTGGCCGACCTGGCCGACCTGTCGGTGACCTCGGCGAAACGGGATGCGCTGGGCAACCCGGTCATGGTGCCGCTGCGCCAGGTCGTGGAATTCATCCCGTCGACGAGCCCGCAGACGCTCAAGCGCCAGGCCCTGCAGCGCCGCGTGGCGATCTACGCCGGCCTCGAAGGCCGCCCGCTGGGCGACGTGATGGGCGAGGTGAACAAGGCGATGAAGGCGATGACCCTGCCGGACGGCGTGCGCTTCGACGTCGGCGGCGACGCCCAGCAGATGGACGAGACGATGGCCGGCTTCGGCGTCGCCCTGGGCATTGCGGTGATCTTCATCTACCTCGTGCTGGCGTCGCAGTTCGGCAGCTTCCTGCAGCCGATCGCGATCATGGTGTCGCTGCCGCTGTCGCTGATCGGCGTGCTGGTCGCGCTGCTCGTCACGAAGACGACGCTGAACATCTTCTCCGTGATCGGCGTGGTGATGCTGATGGGTCTCGTCACCAAGAACGCGATCCTGCTAGTGGACTTCGCCAACCACGGCCAGCGCGAGGGCCGCGGGCAGTTCGACGCGCTGATGGAAGCCGGCCAGGTGCGCCTGCGCCCGATCCTGATGACGACCCTGGCGATGATCTTCGGCATGCTGCCGATGGCGATCGGCATGGGCGAAGGCGGCGAGACGCAGGCGCCGATGGGCCGCGCCGTGATCGGCGGGGTGATCACGTCGACGCTGCTGACCCTCGTGGTGGTGCCGGTGGCCTATACCTATCTCGACAGCCTGGGCAAGCGGGTGTCGGCCTGGTTCAGGAAGGGGCACGAGGAGGAGGTCGCCGGCGAGGCGGCGGCGGCAAAGGAGCAGACCGCCTGATCGGCGTTCCCGGCATTGCCGGGAACGCCCCCCGCCTGCGCGGGGACGACGTTTGTGCTGGTACCGGATGCGTTACGCCGGATCATGCTCCTGCTGGGCATCCTCCCCGGAATCCTCGTCGAGTGCCGGACTCTCGTCCGCGCCCTCGGCGCCGCCCTCCGGCTTGTGCTGCTTCGCTTCCTGCTTCTTGCGCGCTTTTTCTTCCGTCTTGCGCTTCTTCTCCAGCTCCCGCTGTCGTTTTTCGTACTGGAAATTCGTCTTGGCCATGCTTACCTCGCGCTATCGTATAAAAGTCGTACCGGTCCATTATGGACCAGTCACCCCGCATCGTCTTGAGAATTAACCACGCGGGTGGTGCCGGGCGTGCAGGTGCTTCAGGCGCTCGCGCGCGACGTGGGTGTAGATCTGCGTCGTGGAAATGTCGGAATGGCCCAGCAGCAATTGCACCACGCGCAAGTCGGCACCGTGGTTCAGCAGGTGCGTGGCGAACGCGTGGCGCAGCGTGTGCGGCGACAGCGGCGCCGTGATGCCCGCCTTCGCCGCATGCTTCTTGATGACGACCCAGAACATCTGGCGCGTCATCGGGCCGCCGCGGTTCGTCACGAACAGCGCGTCGTCGATCTGGCCGTCGAGGATGACGCCCCGCGCCTCGTGCAGGTAGCGCTCGATCCAGTAGCGGGCCTGCTCGCCGAACGGCACCAGGCGCGTCTTGCTGCCCTTGCCCGTGACGCGCAGCACGCCGTCGTTCAGGCTCAGCTCGACCAGTTTCAGGGCGACGAGCTCCGACACGCGCAGCCCGCTCGCATACATCAGTTCGAGCATCGTGCGCTCGCGCAGGCCGAGCGGCGTCGCCACGTCCGGGGCGGCCAGCAGGGCGTCGACCTGGGCTTCCGTCAGCGTGTGGACGAAGCGCTGCGGCTGCTTCGCGGACGCCATGTTCAGGCACGGGTCGGCGTCGATGCGGCGGTCGCGCAGCGCCAGCTGATAAAAGCGCTTCAGCACCGACAGCCGGCGGTTGGCCGAACTGGGCTTGGTGTCTTCATGGCGCTCGGCGAAATACGAGGCGAGGTCGTGCGGCTCGACGGCGTACAGATCGCGCCGCTCGGGCCGCTTGACGTCGAGCCAGCGCGCGAACAGGCGCAGGTCGCGCCGGTAGGCGTCGAGGGAGTTCTTCGCCAGGCCGTGCTCGAGCCAGAGCGTGTCGCAGAACGCGTCGATCAGGGAAAGATTGACTGCTGCTGCCATGGCATCTCGAGCGCCAGCGCGCCTTCGTGGCGCAGCAGCCAGCGCTTGATCCCGAGCTGGAATCCGTGTTCGTCGTCGCTGCTGGAAAAGCCGCCCAGGCCGCCGGACGCCGTCACGCGGTGGCACGGGATCACGAGCGGGAACCAGTTGGCGCCGCAGGCCTGGCCGACGGCGCGCGGCGCCGATTCCAGTTGCTTGGCGATCTGGCCGTAGGTGCGCACGCTGCCGCGCGGGATCGCGCAGATCGTGTCCCAGACGCGGCGCTGGAACGGGCTGCCGCCCTCGGCCAACGGCAGGTCGAAGCGGAAATCGGGATCGTCGAAATAGCGCGTCACCTGGAGCGCCGCCTGTTCGGCGACGGCATCCTGCGCCGGTTTTTCTTCGTAGTGCGGCGGCAGGTAGACCAGTTCGCGCACCCGTCCGCCTTCGGTACGGATGCCCATCGCCCCGAACGGCGCCGCGATGATGGCGCTGAAAATCTCGCTGCCTTGTTGTGTGTTCATCGACGCAGTGTAAGACCCGGACGGCGCATCCGCAAGTCCCCGCCGCGAGGCCGGAAGGAGACCAAAAAAAAACGCACCCTCGGGTGCGTTTTCAATTTGGTTCACGTTTTCGGCTGCCTGGTCAATGCCGGCTGCATCATGTAAAACGTGCGTCTCCTCCTAACTGTTTTCCGGTAAATGGGTATTTACCGTTTCTTTTCCCTCTCCCAAATCGTATTCGGTCGCTTTAGCGCACCAGGTTGGTGCCGAAAGGTGCCCCATCATAACGCAAGTGCATATGGAAAGCGTAGTTTTTTATATACATTCACGAAATATATTTCGGTCATAAGCCCCCGAAACATGTCATAAAACGGCCTGTCGCGATGTTTCATTGATTGCAGGCAAATATCAATCTGCCCGCATCGATTTTGTGCACCAAATCCGGGCATACGCTACCACAGCTGGGCCGCCGTGCGCACCGGCGGCTGCGCGGTCGTCCGGTTGATGGCGTCGATGAGATCCTTGCCGATGCGCCCTTCCACCTGCTTCTGCACGGGCAGCAGCGCCTGGCGCCATGCGGCCTGCTCCTGCGGGGTCAACGCATACACCGTCGTCTTGCCGGACGCGCGGATCGCTTCCAGCGCCGCGTCGTTGTCGCGCTGGGCGATGGTCTTTTCGTACGCCGTCGCCTCCTTCATCGCCTGCTCCAGCTGGGCGCGGACGTCGCGCGGCAGGCCGTCCCAGAACTTCTTGTTGACGATGACGGCATAGCCCAGGTAGCCGTGGTTCGATACCGTCACGTATTTCTGCACCTCGTGCATCCGCTGCGTGAGCATGTTCGACGGCGGATTTTCCGTGCCGTCCACGATATGGGCCTGCAGCGCCGGATAGACTTCGGAGAACGCCAGTACCTGCGGCACCGCGCCCAGTGCCCGCATCTGCGCGTCCAGCACCTTCGAGCCCTGGATGCGCATGCGCAGGCCGCGGAAATCGGCCGGCGTGTGCAGCGGCCGGTTGGCCGACATCATCTTGAAGCCGTTGTCCCAGTAGGCCAGGCCCGTGATGCCCTTCGCTTCCAGCTTCTGCAGCAGGCCCCTGCCGATCGGGCCCTCGGTCACGGCGTACAGCACGGTCTTGGTCGGGAAGACGTACGGCAGGTCGAACGCCTCGAATTCCTTCACGCCCAGCGGCGCGAACTTCGCCAGCGACGGCGCCAGCATCTGCACGGCGCCCAGCTGCAGCGCTTCCAGCTCTTCCTTGTCCTTGTACAGCTGGCTGTTGGGATAGACCTCGACGCGCACGCGGCCGCGCGTGAGCTGTTCGGCCAGCATGCGGAAGCGCTCGGCCGCCAGCCCCTTGGGCGCGCCGGGCGCCACGACGTGGCTGAACTTGATGACGATGGGGGCCTCGGCCCGGACGCCGCCGGCGAGCCCGGCCAGGACGGCGAGCGCGGCCAGCATGGCTTTGATGCGCATGGTTTTCCTCTTCGACGCGTGGTGCAGCATGGTGCAACCGTATTGCAGCCGTATTGCCGCCTGATTGCAGGCTCGACGCAGTACGGCAGGTGTATAGTCGGATACCGATCTTCCGGCACGTCAGTGTGCCGTCTCCGGTGCCGCGCCGCTATCGTGGAAAACCACGACGGCCGCCCGCCGGAAAAAGTTGCAAGATTATCATAATGAAGACACCTTTTACCCTGCCCCGGCCCGTGCCCGAGGGACCGTGGCGCTGGCTCGTGCCCGTGCTGCTCGTGCTGCTGTTTCTGCTCGTGCTGCTGTGGCTGCCCTGGCAGGCACGCCAGATGGAAAGCAACGAGCGCCAGGAACAATTGATCGCCGACACGCTGTGGGTCGAGCAGACCCTGCGCTTCGAACTGGCGCGCAGCGAGGAAGCACTGGCCGGCCTTGGCGCCGACCTTGCCATCGAGACGCCGGCCACGGCCGCGCTGCAAGCCCGCCTCGCGCAGATGTTCAAGAACGGCCACGAACTGAGCCGGGTCGTCTGGTTCGGCGCCGACGGCCAGGTCAAGGCGATGCGCGGCCTGGAGCTGCCGCCCGGAGGATTGACGCAATCGTCGCGCGACGCCGCCGCGATGGCGCGCAGCACGCGCCTCGGCCGCTACAGCGAGCCGTACGGCGCGGCCGGCCTCGTACATGGCCTGATCGATTTCCACCTGCCGCTGTACCACGCCGGCAAATACATGGGCAGCCTCGTCGCCACGTACAACCTGCAGACGCTGCTGGACGAGAACGTGCCGTGGTGGTTCGCCCAGGACAACGCGCTGTCGCTGCTCGACCGCGACGAGCACGTCGTGGCGCGCCGCGCCGCCGGCGGACCGGGCCGCGGCGTCTACACGCACAAGCGCGCGCTCGACCTGCCGGGCGCGCAGATCGTGCTCGCCACCGACAGCGTCAAGGGCGCGCCGCAGCTGCTGCCGAACCTCCTGGTCGGCTCCGTGATCGTGCTGGCGCTGGGCCTCGTCATCTCGCTCGTCGCGCTGTGGCGCCACATCGCGCGCACGATCGCGGCCGAGAACGCGCTGCGCCAGCAGATGGCGTTTCGCACCGCGATGGAAGACTCGCTGCTCACGGGCCTGCGCGCGCGCGACCTGGAAGGCCGCGTCACCTACGTCAACCCGGCGTTCTGCCGCATGGTGGGCCTGCCGCCGGAAGACCTGGTCGGCAAGAAGCCGCCGATGCCCTACTGGGCGCCGGAAGCGCTGGCGGAGTACGAGGACCGCTTCCGCCTCGTGCTCGCGGGCCAGGCCACGCCGCAGTTCGAGACCGTGTTCCAGCGCTCGGACGGCGTGCGCGTGCCCGTGCTCGTGTTCGAGGCGCCGCTGGTCGACGTCAACGGCCGCCACACGGGCTGGATGAGTTCCATCCTCGACATCACTGACCGCAAGCGCGCCGAGGAACTGAATCGCCAGCAGCAGGAAAAGCTGGAGACGAGCGCGCGCCTGGCCACGATGGGCGAGATCTCGTCGATGCTGGCGCATGAACTGAACCAGCCGCTGGCCGCCATCTCCAGCTACACGGCCGGCGCGCTGAACGTGCTGGCGCGCGCGGGCGACGGCGCCGACGGCCCGGGCACCCCGCTCGACGTCGGCATGCTGCGCCGTGCGCTGGAGCAGGCCAACACGCAGGCGCGGCGCGCGGGACAGATCATCCGCAGCGTGCACGAATTCGTGAAAAAGCGCGAGCCGCGCCGCGAGACGGTGGCGATTCCGCACGTGGTCGACGGCATCCGCGCCCTGATCGACCTGCAGGCGCGCCAGAGCTACGTGACGCTGCAGCTCGACGTGCCGCCCGGCCTGCCGCCGGTGCTGGCCGACCGCGTGCTGATCGAACAGGTCCTGCTGAACCTGACGCGCAACGCGATCGAGGCGATGCAGGCCATCGATCCGGAGCGGCGCGTGCTGCGTATCGCCGCCGTACCCGCGGGCGCGGACGCGCAGCGGCAGGTGGCCGTGTCGGTGATCGACAACGGCCACGGCATCGCGCCGGACGTGGCCGAGCGCCTGTTCTCGCCGTTCTTCTCGACCAAGGCGGAAGGCATGGGCATGGGCCTGTCGATCTGCCGCACCGCGATCGAATTCCACGGCGGCACGCTCACGCACGCCGCGAATCCGGGCGGCGGCACGGTCTTCACGTTCACGCTGCAGCAGGCCCAGGAAGCGCCGGTCGCCTGAACGGTGATTTACAATACGGCGAAAAAAGGAGACTCCATGCTGCACATCGTCGACGACGAAGACGTCATCCGCGACGCCCTCGAATGGCTGGCGCAATCGCGCGCCCTGCCCGCGCGCGGCTATGCGGGCGGCCAGGCTTTTCTCGACGCGCTCGATGCGCAGCCGGCCGGCAGTCCCGGCGGCGCGAACGGCAATTGCGTGCTGCTGGACGTGCGCATGCCCGGCATGAACGGCATCGCCGTGTTCGACCAGCTGGTGGCGCGCGGCCTGCTGGCGCGCATGCCCGTGATCTTCCTGACCGGCCACGGCGACGTGCCGATGGCGGTCGATTCGCTCAAGCGCGGCGCCTTCGACTTCTTCGAGAAACCGTTCAACGACAACCAGCTGATGGACCGCGTCGAAGAGGCGCTCGCCGCGTCGCGCCGGGCCGCATCGTCCGACGCCGTGCGCGCCCGCCTGGCCACGCTGTCGGCGCGCGAACGCGAGGTGCTCGACCTCATCCTGGCCGGCAACATGAACAAGGTCGTGGCCGACAAGCTCGGCATCAGCATGCGGACGGTGGAGGTGCACCGGGCGCATATCTTCGACAAGATGCAGGTCAAGACGGCGGTGGAGCTGGCGGGGTTGTTGAAGTAAAACGGCATGGCGTGCGGCAGGTCGCTGCAGATGCGTTGTCGTCCCCGCGCCGCACCGTCGTCCCCCGCGCAGCAACCGTCGTCCCCCGCGCCTCACCTGTCCGCCCGGCGCCGCACCCGTCGTCCCCGCGAAGGCGGGGACCCAATTTCTGTATGCGCATGCAATGCTTGGGTCCCTGCCTGCGCAGGGACGACGTTGTTTTATGCTGGCGACGGTTTTTATGCCGGCGACGTTGTTTCGTGCCGGCGACGGTTTTTGTGCCGGCGACGGTTTTTGTGCCGGCGACGGTGTTTTGTGCTGGCCACGTTGTCTTGTGCTGACCACGTTGTCTTGTGCTGACGACCGTGTTGCGGTAACGCTGTTTTTGCACGCACCGCACGCCAGCCCCTCCTCTCTTTCCTCTCGTCACCGCGCGCACGGCAGGCTGCACTGTCCTGTGCCGCGCGGGGTTCGCTTGTAAAATCAACCTGAACACGGCGTGGCCGACGCACCGCGTCGCAACATTCTTTAGGGAACGCAGATGAGCGATAA
>Ga0308161_1004066_pt1 | contig 13674 bp, 18 predicted proteins | sample PhyFR2_FD_201034 | JGI IMG/M metagenome (GOLD analysis project Ga0308161, IMG submission 201034) | Phyllosphere microbial communities from UC Gill Tract Community Farm, Albany, California, United States - DLSLF.R2 | ecosystem: Host-associated > Plants > Phyllosphere > Unclassified | place: USA...
CAGAAAATGATAGGCGCCCACCAGCATTCCTGCTGCACGGGCGCCCTGAATATTGGATATAAACCGATCATCGCGGTAGCTTGTTCCTTCACTGGCTTTGACAAAAACAAATTGTTTGCCTGCTGCACGGACCTGATTCCAGTTAATATTGCCCTGCCAGTGGGATACGTCGATACCCTGGGCATTACGCGTGCTTCTCGCCTGCATCATCGCTCTCCTCCTTTGAATGATGATCCATCTGACGTTCCTGTTGTTCCTGATTTTCTTTGATTTCTTTGACGACTTCCGGCTGGGCTTCATCGATCAGCACCGGATTTTCGGGCGGCGTACTTTTCGATTCAAAAATATGCACGGCGTTGCGAAGAATGTTAGGCATCGGCAGCCCCATTTTACCGGCATTTTCGATGACCGAGAGCAATTCATTCGCCAGATAAAAAAAGATCACGGCATCCTGGAAGTAATGCAGACTTCCCAGCGCCTGATCTATGAAATGAGCTATAGCAACAACAACGAAAATCGCGACTTTGCGAATGATTCCTTTGAATCCTACCCTACTCTTCAACTCGCCTCTCATCCAGGCAGCCGCCCACCCGGAGAACCAGTCTACAATGACAAGTACCAATAATAAATTAATCAACACATCCCAACCTCCAAACAGGTAGCCCACAGCAGCGCCATACGCTGTCGAAACTACCTTGATGATTTGCGGCCACGGCTCCCCCATCCCCTTCTGCTCCTTTCTCTGTTGTTTGATCTCTATGAAGGATTACTGCTATTCACTATATCAAGATTAGCCTGTACATGTGCTACCAAGTTCATTGGCACATCTCTAGTATCACGCCGCCCTGCGAGAATCAGGGTGACATATGCAGCTGCAAACAGCTTTAATGTCGATTCATTCATTGCATGCTGGCCTCCTTTCCAAAAATTAATAGGACAAAATAAAAAAGCAATCCTTATACCAGCTTCTACTGGCGGGATGCTTCTTGCAGTTTGGCATATTATTCTCGCAATTCTCTTAAGATTTACTCGCTGTTCAGTGGCCTATCTATACTAATCTCAAAATCTTTGATAAATCACTGTTTATTATATTGTAAACTTACTTCCCTTCTGACATAAGCATCTCATATAACAATGCAATTAATTCCTTGTTGTCTAAATCTGCTTTTTCTAATCGGACTAGCTTTTGCTCTATCGTTTCTGGAGGCAATGCAGGATTTTCAATCTTCTCTATTTCTTCAGTAGATAATCCTTCAATCCATTCGTTTTTTTCGAAATTCCATCGCTTCTTATGGATTTGTAAAGGTACAGATTTATTTATTAAAAATCCATCTTCAAATGGTGTAATACTGTTAAATGAATCATCAACTAAAACATCTTTTTGAAACCAACCCATCTTGTCGGTATAAGGTACCAGCTTCATTTAATTTATCCTCCTTAATTTTCAGCAACAAACCTGATATTATCCAGTCGCAACCAAGTATCATAAATACGGCTAGGATTTACAGATACCGTACCATCTTTAGAAATGGATAAACCTTCTGCTGATCCACCAGAAGTGGAAGAATAACCCCAGACAGGTAATACTGTAAAGTCTCCAGCAGGCTTATATCCATCTACAAATCGAAACAATGCAATGGAACCAGCAGATTTAAGCTTTACAGATCCACGCACTAAAACTATTCCATCCAATGTTTTAGCATACTGAACTTTTTCATCCGTTTCTACTCCATTTAATAAAGTGGGAGTCAACCAATTCGGACCAGTCAATGTATTTTGTTTCGTGCTTTCAACAGCTGATACGCGTTGTGTTACTTGCTGTACTCCCTGAATCAGATCATTAACTACAGTACGTTCTGTTTCGGGATAATTGCCTACAAAAATAACTGCAGGAAATGCATTACGAGTAAAATAAGTTACGGTATATACTGCATTTTTATCAAAACGTTCTACTCCGATTCCTGCTTGTCGGGAACCAAATATATCTGCATCGTTATCTTGACCCCAGCCATCTTGCAACCCATTGCGATAAATAAGTAAAGGCCTTACGGAGTTATACGATAATGAAGATACGGGAAATGTTCCTCGTGCATTAATATAATAAGCTGCTCCATCACCGCTGGAAACAGGTTTGGCCTTTTCTCGAAGAATGAGTCCACTACCAGCTTCGATTATATTATCACCTTGTAATAAAGTTAATGCCCCTTCAGATACGACTGGTTCTTTTCTTGTTGCAGAAAATCTATACATTAGTTGGTACGGCTGCCATGAAGGCTGTGGATATTGTTCTTTAAAATATATAGTTGGCAGGATTGTAGTTCCTGCACCATTATCATCTAATATTCCACGCCATGCTTTTGTGCCTGATCCATTGTATCCCGGTGTAAAAACGCCATTAGACTGCGTTCCCATAATCCATCCCCAGAAATATGCCTTCAGCTCTCCTACGCTTGGAGAATATCCATCACTCCAGCCGCTATCTGCATTAGAGATAGTGATTGCCAAAAGATTGGGATTAGCTGTTGTTGAATCTGTGAGTACATGTGCATCGGTACCAGGGATAGGTGAGCCAGTCAGAAAACGCTGTAAAATAGCTCCATTATATTTAATCATATATCCTGTATCTTTCGCGGCACCGAACATAGAGAGCGAAGCTACAACGTAGCCGGTTTGTCTACCAAATAACATCCAGGCCTGTGAACCATCCAACATAACTTTGCGCCAATTACTCATTTTGTAATACTGTCCCTCTAATCCTTGTTGCAATTTATCAGCATCCACATCTGTTGCTGGTGCCGATAATAACTCAGTATTAAAAGCCAGTATAGCCGTAGCGTCTGTCTTTTCCTTGCTAACCCAGCGAATTGCATAAGGATTCTTTACTCCGGTAATACCTTCCGTATAAGGATATTTCATAGCAACCTGTTCTGCCGTCATTTTATCAAGAGCAGTATATTCTGTATCCGAAATTTCATACATTCTAAGTCCATCAGCATAAGCTACATTACCTGATGCAGCCGCATTAAGTCTGGCAACAATTTGTGTACTGCTTACATCCACGGTGGGTGCATATTTCATGAAAACAGTAACCCATTTACCTTTATCAGTAAATATAGGTGTACTTACAGGAGTTCCCTGCAGCACTAGTAATACATTTTTCGCCGATTCATTATAGATATGACCTACAGCCACGTATTTTTTTCCAGCTTTTAATGAATATGGTTTGGTTGAAACTGCATCTGCAATGGTATTGGCAGTAGTTGCTGTGATTTTTACTGAACCTCCACCAATTACACTTTTATTGTTATCCAGTGTAATTGTTGATTGAAAACCAGCTAATCCACTGAGGCTTTTATTCTGCCCCCATGTCCGTGCCTCCAGATTTAAAAGCATGCGCCCTGTCAGTCCAGAAAGTCGAAATGGTGTATCGCGTTTAGTTGTTATTGTCTGAATTCCAGGCTGTAATACAATTTCTTGTCGCATTTCTGTATCCAATCGTTCGTGCAGATCCCCGAGTCCTGCCTCAATACGGTTCATATCCTGTTCAGTTACGGTATCGTTATAGTTCCAATCCGTTTTTGCCCGATAATCCATACTTACGCCCCCTTCACTTCTACATATTGTTTAACAACTGTATCTGCAACAACAGGAATAAACACTTCGCTACTGCTGATAACTTCATTACTGGCAGAACGTAATTCTAACTGGGTCACCGATGAGAGATCCGCTGCTGGAATCAAATATTCCAGCTCTACTATTTCATCTGTCACTTGTTTGATTCTAAATTGATTGATATCGTAATCGCCATTCAGGGTTACTTTGGCTATACGTTGGTTGGTATAATCAGCTATTTCCTGTAGATAACTATTCTGAATCATAGGATTCTGATCTCCTCTCCCAGCATAGTAAATGGTGTGCTTCCGAGTTTCCAGCGGGTAGACAATCTAGTATTACGTTCAGTGCTATAACGATATGCCGTTTCGCGAAGCATAATAGACTCACGTAATGAGGTTTGCTGTACATAAGTCATATTAGCCGGTTTAATCGTCTGCACTGTGTAGTTCACTTCTTTGAATATTGAAGCATCTGTCAGATTGGCCATAACCGTTAGTGCAAAATTTTGGATATCTACGGTTGCATTTGCTTTGCCTGCCCCCAATAGCTGATCTAACTTCTGTTGTAAATAACGAATAGTAAAGGGCGGCTTGGTTGTATAGCGGTTCACAATCCGACGGCGACGAAAATCCAGCGTTTCGATTGTTGGGTCTGCCTGGATTTGCAATTGTTGCTCCCTACGACGCAATGATATTTCGCTAGACGTCATAACAAACTGGTCCGCCAGTAACTTCAAGCGATTAGCTTCAAGCTGATCCAACTCGATCTCTTCTGTATTTAACAAAGCAATAAATTCTCGTATGGAATGGTAATATTCTGGCTCATACTGCATTAGTCGGTTATTCAAGGGTACCTACTCCTCCCCATACGGCAATCTGTTCAGTTCCCAACATTAGATTTACCGGCTTACCATTCACCATTGTATCTGTGACATCTGCAACCCCTTTAATACCTACAATACGAGCATCCAGCTGGCTAATACGAATAATAATCTGCTCTTGATCTTTCCATTTAGCTGTCAGTTCTTTCACATATGCTGCTAGTGTATCATTGACATCCAGTTTCACCTGCCCTACAGTAACACCCGGTTCCAATGTAAGTTTTGTACTTACTGTAATGGCTACTTCTTCCACTCCTGCAATAGTGACCCGATGTCCAATTGGAGCAAGACCTATACCTTCTCCACTATTTACCACCGGATCAATAGCTGTTTGTACACGATTAATCAGCTCTGTTGAAGGGCGACGTCCATTACTGGCAATAATGGTACATTTGACCGTTCCTCCTCCTTTCCAGATCGGAAACACTTTGACTCCGCCAACTCCCTCTATCTCATTGATGGTTTGCTTGTAATCTGAGATATTACCGCCAAATGGTTGTTCATTAATAGCCTGTAAATATCTGGATCGTAATGTCTCATCATCTTCGGCATCTTCTCCAGGTACAAGTACAATATTCAATTCAGCTACAGCCAGCCCGGCGATATAATCCAGCGGTAGCAAAGCTCCGGCTGTCGTATTACCAATCTCCCCTGCGGTTTCGCAGGTCAATGCATACTCACCGGCACTTAGACGTGAAGTCACACTATAAATCAACTCTCCGCTGGCGAGTCGGCTGCCAATAGGTACTTCCATACGTGTGCCGTCTCCTTTATAAAAAATCCCTTTACGAACAGCATAAGTAGCCGGCTCCCTTTGAATGCCATACTCAGCCGTACGACGTTCCAGGTATTCGCCTGTCGCTGTATCTGCAAAAGAAAGATTTAGCTGAATATCCAGTTCAGCGTACATTTGAGCCAGCTCCAATGCCGCTGGTGCTAAGGCATCATAGATGATACTACCCTCTCGTTTATCCATTTGGTCCGCTACACGGTCTAGCATACGCTCCAGTAAAACTTCATACGTTTGTGCCTCATACATGAATTCAGCTCACCTCCTCGTTAATCTGAAACGAACCATATATGGTTTGCACCGTAAAACTTACCCGAATGTCATCCCCTGAGTTCCATATTGTAAGAAAATCGTTGATTTGCTCAATCCGATCATCCTGCAGAAGAGCTTCTGTGATCATTCTCCGAATTTCCGCGCGTACATATAGTTGATCTTTGCCAAGAATCTCTTTATATTCCGTACCATAATCATTGCTATAAATCAGGTGCCGATAACGCTCTGTCGTAAGGATTTTCAATACAGCCTGCCGTAAAGAATCCAAGCCATCTATTATACCGGCAATAGTTCCGCGTTCCCAATCCACCTTGTACGTTAATCCAGACATAATCAGATTTGTTGTATCAATGTCCTGATCCGGTTGTAGTTGCAGCCCCGTCGGAATCATAGGCTATTCACCAGCCGATCCAGCACAACATAGCTTTGACCGCCTTGGACACGAAGCAGCAATACTCTATCGCCAATCTGTAATCCGGTCGTCAGCGTTCCATTTTGCTCCTTAGTCAGCTTGCTGATCGTTTCTGGTATAACCAATACCGCAGCCGGAAGGGTAAACCGCTGATCAATATTAATTTCTAGCGGCTGATTATTTAATACAGTTCCATACATCACTGCCATAGGATTTGCGTTAGATACTGCTCCCAGACTCGCCTTACGAATAACATCAAGCATATTTACACCACCTTCACATCTAGGGACATGGTATGATCTGTCCCTGAAAATTTGTGACTGCATTCTTCTACCAGATAAACCTGTACTTCAAATTCATCAAGTAAAATATAAGCAAATTGTCCTGCACGCACGTTGACATCACCAATTGCATCTACAGATAGGGTAACCTGTTCGCGATTATACAGCTTCAGGTTGAGTGAGAGTGCTTCTTCAATTTGAGCTATATTCCAGTTATCCTCTGCTTTTTCGTATTTTTGCAATAATCCCCATGCTCCTATATTATTGGAATCTTTTTTTATAAAAATATCTCGATGTCCGGTATCTTTATTGTCACGGTAGAATTTGATCTGATTATACGTCTCTGAGTCAATACTTTTCTTGATAGAATAATCATACAAATAATGGCCTTGTCCCAAGATAACAGAGGGTTTCATACTTCGAATATCCTGTAATCTGAGCTTCCCGAAATCATCATAAAAGACCATGAGTTGTGATTTATACGCCAGTGTATGGTCTAGAGCACCCATGATAATATCTAGCAGCTTTTTATTATCTTCAATCAGTGACGGAATGGTGTATTTACCTTTATCCAGTTTTCCCAGCTTTAATTTATTTTTAATTGCGATTTGCTGGATTACCTCATCTGCAGTTACATTGGTAAAAACAAAGGTGTCATTACCCAGCAAGTAGCGTACCTGATCATAAGCAGTTATCTTTATCTGTTTATCTGTACCAGTACTCACAGTAAAAATATAGCCATAAAAAAGGTTCGCTCCATTGTAGATGAAGCGAACCACATACCCATTTTGTACATCAAAGTCTTTTTTCTGGTATAGACCATCACTAACCAACGTAAATTCCAATGAAGCTGGCTTGCCTATCCGGCTGGTCTTCCAGGTAATATCAGAGGCAATGCCAGAGATATCCCAGAGACTGCCTTGCTTATTATCAATATGGAGCTGAATCATTTGGCGGCCTCTTTCTGTGGCAGCTTGATCACCATTCCAATTGGCAGGTTACGCAGCTCACTATCTTTAATATTGTTAAGCTTTTGAATTTCTTTATAACGACTTCCATCACCCAGTTGTTTTTTGGCAATCTTCCATAGCGAATCTCCAGCAACCAATTTATAGGTTTTAGGAGTTTCTTTAGTATCAGTACGCTTTTTGGCTATAGTAGACTTTTCCTTGTCTTTTTTAATTTTGACTTTAAGTGCACGGTAAAAGACATACTCTTTCAAGGACAGCTTAAATTGGATGTCGCCCGATTCTCCTGCCGCCAGTGTCCAATCGAATTTCTCGATACTGACTGCCATGTTGATTGCCATAAATGCCCTGTTTGAAGTAAATCGTTCGGCTTTAGCTGATACAGCTTGTTTAGAAGTATTTCCGTATAAAGCGTAATCTGGAAGTTGTAAGGAAGAAAAAACAAATCGGATGGGACGCTTAGTCTCCATCCATTTTTGAATCATCTCTACATAATAATATGGCGTTTGCAATTCCCTACCAACAACGAACGGGTATCGTTGACCCGGAAAAAAGCTCTCCAGTGTAATTTCACGCAGCTTATTCGGCTGAATTGAATTAATTTCCCCAAGCCCAATAATGGTGTAGTTCTTTCCGTCTCCGCTACTGTTAATTTCAATTTTTTCAGGATTGACTGGTAAACGAACGACTTCATCCTGGTTATTATAAGTTAAAAAGAATCCGTACTCTTCCATATCACATATACACCCCCTGTGCAGTGGAGACAAATTCTTCTTCTAGTTTCTGTCCGATACGACTAACAATAGTATCAAGATCCGCACCATTATTAATATCGCCTGTTGTCACTTGTACCGTTGGGGTCAAACTCACAAAATGTTGAATTGCTTGCAGTTCAGCTAAATCACGTAGCAATTTTATATCTTCACTGGAAATATCGACTGGATCTTGAATGCCGCGAATTTTATCAACATTTTTTACATTATTAATATCACTAGGCATATTGGGAAGATAATGATTTAAATAGTCATTTGTTGCCGCATTACCTTTATCACCTTTTTTAGGTGGATACTCTCTACCATCGCCCAAAAAACTATTTCCCATAAAGTTAAATGCGCCACTGAGCCAACCAGCTATTTCAGGTCCCATTGCCATCAGCTTTGTTGTATCATAGTAATCTTTTCGCGGTAATGAAACTACATTTTTATCAGAGGTTGGCTCTGGGATAGAGTCCATTTGCTTTTTAATTTCATTACTAAATGTGTGCCCATTTGCTTTGATTTCTTCGTCTGTAGAGATATGAATTTCTTGTAATCCTGAATTATGAAATTGATTGATCAAAGGCAACATCGAATTATAATAATCAGCGACTGGCTTTATAGCCTGGTTAATAGCACTTGCAAAACCGATAGCAAAATCTTCGGCAGCCCTTGTGAGCCTGTACATCAATCCCAAAAAACCAACTTTTGTAGAGTATACAAATTGATCAAAGGCGTATTGAGGATCAATAAATAAATTAGCTAAGAATTCATATAAAGTAGCGAAATGATTATATAACATAATAAAAAAGTTTAATATAGTACCAAAAAACACAAGAAAACTACCTATTAGATAACCAAGCACATCTTCACCGGTGATACCAATCATGCTTAGATACATTATGACGACAGCTATAAGTCCAATTACCAATATTAAGGGGAGATTTAGTAAAAACAATAAAGCTCCTATCATAATTAATTGCGAAATAATGGTAACCAAAAAGACCGTCGCAATCGCTATCAAAATAGGTTTAATAATTGACCAATTCTCCTGTACGAAGTTAATCAATTTTAGAAAACCTTCTACTAATATTCTGACTACCCCAGCCAGAACACTCAATACACTACCCACCTGCTTAATAAATGGATCAAATTTCCCACTAGCAAAAGCATCATTTAATTTTTTTAACAGTGGCAACAATGTGCCCATGGCACCTTCTCCCATTTGACTTAAACTATTCTTAAAATTGTTTACTAGTGTATTCCATTCGTTCAAAGGAGTATCTACCATATGGTCAAGCGCAGCTTTTGTTTTCCCAGATTGATTCATGATTTGTTCGAGTGAAGTAATGAAGCCACCCAAGTCTCCTTGGGAAGCTTTTTCTTTAATACCTGACTGGTCAATAACACCTTGAGAAATGCCAAAGTTTGAAGCAAGTCCAGAGGAATCCCCAGAGTAAGCTTTAATAAGGGAATCTACACTTTCGCTCATACTTTTGTGATCTGGAGATAGTATACTCAAGCGATTAGCATAGTCTATCAATTTCTCAAGTTTATCCTGTTCATCTGTGATTGAAAAAAGACTAATACCACCCTTCAAATATTCTTGTACATCCTGTCCCGTTCTTAACGCTTCTGCTTTAAAAGAATCGAATATTTTATTCCCTTTATTATTTCCACCAGAATTTACAATAATTAAGTCTTTTAAGGATTGCTGTTGCATCGCAGGCATTAATGTCATTTCTGCAATCGATTTTAGGCTTTCATATATCATTTGTATGGATTTTTTAACTTTCTCAATGAATTGACTGAATTTCTCTGATATCTTATCAATTAGTTCTTGGATGCTGTTGAATAGACCAAGAACTGCACCTGCGCTTTCCAATGCTGCTAGAAAACCGGCAGCTGGCATAAGTATTCACCCCTTTCTTGTCCTCTTCCGTTGTGACTGCTTTTCTGCCTCTACTCGAACAGCAATCATAGCATAAATGGCGGCACGTTCATGATCAGACATTTGCATAAGATCCTGCGGAAGAATATGCAATTCATGGAGGGCGTAGTAAGCAAAATTAGCTTCACTATCGCCCCCACTAATTAGTTTTTTACGTCATTTACCAATTCATTCATATCTCGATTAAAGCCATTCAATTCCTGTACTCGTTCACCTAAAGCAGCAAACTCACCAGGCAACAACATCTTGCGTAATAGTGACTCCGCTCCCATCACACCATAAGATTTTTGAAGTTCTGCATTTTTTAGATCTGGATATACTACGCTGGCACTAATCAATTTAGCCATATATTCGTTTGGCTCAATCTCCGGTGTATACATGCCATTCTTTCCTTTGACTTTACGAGTAGCTGCTTTACGACATTCCTGATTTTCGTCCTCATTCATACTGCGAAGCTTCCAGCTGACAGGGTTACCATCTGCATCTTTGAAGCGTGCAGATACTACAAATTCCTCTACCACGTCAGAAGATACGTTTTGTGCAAAAAATAGACTTAATTCACTCATTGATAATTCCTCCTAATAGTTATAAATATAGTTATTCACTTAATATATACTTGGATATCCTATTACATATTTGCTTAGACATATGACAGATGTACCGGAATAGTTCCAATTGTAGGATCTTTGCCTCCGGTACATAAGTCATTTTTATAACGTTAGTACGTTGTTATGAGAATAAATTGAATTACTGAGCTGGTGCTCCAAAGGCCTGATTAATATCTACCCCATCAAAAGTAAAGCTTACTTCTTCTTCCAATGCATCCGATTCAGTGTCCAGTGATGCCATAATGACACTGTCCAGATTAACATCACGCAGAATAATAGTCTGATAACCAATGCTGGATGTTGGATCTTCATTCGTCACTTCAATATCAAAGTACGTGTCTACGCCAGTTTTCATATAATCTAGCATCATTTGACGGAAGCGAGAAGTCATGTAGAAAATAGTCATGGTACCTGATCCAGACCAGCCTGTTGCTTTGTGCTGTACTCCACGGCGTCCCAATGTTTTCACTTCAGCTTTTTGTTTCTCTACTGTAGCTTCCAGCGTTTTGATATAAAACATTTCTTCTACTTGATTATTAATTGTTGCAAATGCGCGGCCTTCCTGACCGGAAATGGTATCTTTTGCTTTTAGAAATGTCATCTTAAACCACCTTCACTTTCATGTATACTTTTTCAACGGAATCTACTGGTTGCACATTGACTTCCACTACAATACTATCCACTTCATTACCTGCAGTCACACTGATATCAGCTTGAGCATCAAAGTTCTGCACCGCTCCAATATTTTGTAGATCTGTAAGATAAGCGACACACTGGGAACGGAATAAACTGCGTCCATCGGTATTATTGTTCACTTTACCAATAAAATATGATTCAAAAATACGTTTAAGATCATTAGCAATACTGTCGAGTACACGTACCACACGGTTTTTGGCAAAATGACGCGCTTTATCCGGTGTATAAGACACAAAGGTATTGATATCTTGTTCCACTACAGCACGATCACTGCTGGCTGTAAATATGAACTCTCCTTTTCGCAAAGCTGATTCTGTCTCAGTATGGGTCAGCTTGCCATTTACATCTACAGCATCATCATAAGCACTATAGGTCAAAGAAGCATTAACTGCAGCACCAGCAGTTGCTCCTGTTACCCAGGCTACACTTTGCTTTGCATCCAGTACAGTGCCATCACTTAGTACAACACCATTTTTAACACTAATTACACCTTCATGATCAGCATTGGGATAATTGGCCACTACAGCCTGTACCTTTTTACCTTCATTGCTACGCAGGCGTTTGATATAAGCAGCATATACGGATTTTAGAGAGGCATCATCCGAAACCAGACCAACTGTCTGAAACTCTAAAGCCTCAAGTTGCTCCAGATATGCAGTATGATCTGCATTGGTGGCCAGCGCGCTTGTACCTCCAGCTAGTGGGGCACCTGCTGTCGGTACAGGAGTTCCCTTACCACTAAAGACAACGTAGGTGTTACTCACCAACTGTTCTACAGCACTTACGGTCTGCTTATCGATTACTGTACCCTCTAGCAGCGTGGTTACGTCGAATTGTTTTTCATTATTAATATTTGCTTCCACTACAATGGTCAACTGATTGCCACGCGTACCACTATATTTAGCTGTAGCTGTCAGAGGCTCCACTTTTACAGAAGCAGGTGTACCGTCATTTAAACGATATACCAGAAGCTTTTGTGCACGTTTGAGCGCTTCGCGAATCAGAAGCATCTGTGGAGAAGTATAATCGTAGCCAAGTGTTTGTAGGGTATTATCACCAGCGGTAATAGTAAGCATTTTCTTAGGTGCTCCCCAATCCAGATTTAGCGCAAGACTTGCGGTACCACGCTCACCCAGTGTTCCAGGAAGTTTGCCCTCCGATACAAAGTTGATATATACACCAGGGCGAATTTTGTTTTGTGTTGTATAAGTTCCTCCAGCCATTTAATTGGCCTCCTTATTCATAAATTGATGTAGCATGGATGTTGCTTGTTCAATAGTGTACTGTTCATTTTCTGACAGAAGTGCAGATAGTACATCTTTTTCAAGTGAAGTAAATTTTGTTGATTGCATAAATTGCTCTTTACGGTAAGATACCTCAGCCATTGTTTTCTCTCCTTTGAATACCATTTACCTGGTTTGTAAATTTGTGTTCATTTACTGATATGAGAGGCAGGATATACGTGCTGATCCATTGTATTCATCAGTATACCTGGAACTGCCGAGCGAACAGTACGTACCGGATAGTTTACCCGAATTCGTGGAACTCCATCTTCTGTATCCCATCGCAATTCGCTAGCTCGACATAGATCTTCCCCAGTCCCAATAGTCTCTAATGCCTCAAACAAATCTTCGATCTGCTCATCTGCATAGTGCCCGGCAGCCGGTACGTATCTTACTTCCAGTGTATACACACGTACAAACCGATCACTACGTTCTCTTGTGAAGTCAACTGCGACTAGGCGATATTCCAATCGTGGCTGCTTTAACTCTTTTTTTTCTGCACGATCAAATGGAATATCAGGGAATTTCTCGTGCAGTGATAATTGCACATAGGTAATCACCTGTTGTGCATCCATATTTCTCCTCCTTTACCGAGAAGAATAATCATCTCCTTCGGTTATACTTTACGGAATCGAGATGAGGAATTTTTGCACCGCTTGGTTAAAGACTTATTATTTGGAATATCCATATTCCTGCGGTGTTCCGTGTCTCTCGATTTCCGATAATACAATCTTACACTGGATTTCTCCTAACGGAGACGGTGCTATGGACGAAAAAAGGACGGTTATCGGCTGAGTTCGGGGGAAGAATAGCGGTAAAAAGACGCTAGATTATTCTGCACAAAAAAAGCCTGCCCGCAGGCAGACTTGGTGTGTTCCCGAACCTAGATATATAGTGTGTTATTCCATCGGTGATGAGGTGAGAAACACGCTGGAGAACAGATACGAAATTATGGCAAATACCGGAATACTCCACAACAATACCGGTGAACTGAGCCACCCTGGCAGTGGAATCCACATCATGATCGCCCAGCTAACGATAATACCGATTCCATTAAATAGAAGAAACTGCAGTGGCATACGCCGAATATTCAGACGCAGCCAGCGGTTCAGCGGTGCCAGTACCACCAGCGAATAACCGAACAGCGGCACAAGAAACAGCA
>Ga0308161_1004068_pt1 | contig 13670 bp, 11 predicted proteins | sample PhyFR2_FD_201034 | JGI IMG/M metagenome (GOLD analysis project Ga0308161, IMG submission 201034) | Phyllosphere microbial communities from UC Gill Tract Community Farm, Albany, California, United States - DLSLF.R2 | ecosystem: Host-associated > Plants > Phyllosphere > Unclassified | place: USA...
TGGCGACTTCACCCTGGCCGACGATTTCCAGGCCGCGGTTGCGCTGGCGGCCGTCCATGCGGAACGTCGGCGGATTGGTGGCCAGGTCCAGCACGCTGCTTGGACGCTCGATTTGGAACACGCTGAGCGTGGTGGCGAAGCGGCCGGTGTCGAACTTGGCGCCGGCCTCGATCTGCCGGGACTTGGAAGGCGGGAAGCTCTGGCCCGCATTGGCCGTGCCCGCGGGCGCGGTCGGTCCTTGCGACAAACCTTCGATGTAGTTGCCATAGAGCGAAATGCCGTCGGTGGCCCGGAACAGCAGCGCCGCCATCGGCGTCACCGCGGACTTGTCGTACGCGTTGGACGGCGCGCCCGTGGCCGGGTCGAGATTGCGTGACTCCACCTGCTGGTGGCGCGCGCCCAGCGTCAGCTGCACGCGGCGGTCGGGCGAGTACAGCGTGTCGGCAATCGCCAGGCTGCGCATGCGCGTTTCGGCGGTGCGCGGGATCGGGCCGTCCAGCGCGATGCTGGGCATGGGAATATCCGCCGGCGTATAGATGCTCGATCGGTAGAGCGTGCCGTTTTGCCGCAGCAGGCCGTTGTTCTGCGCATAGCTGGTGGCACTGAGCACGAACTCATGCTCCACCGCCCCGGTCTGGAACTTGCCGCGCAGCCCGGCTTCGGCGGTGCGGGTGTCGACATACTCCTTGAGCCGGTAGGGACGGGCGGCAAGATCGCCCTGGGCGTTCAGCAGCAAGGAGGTGGCCTGCAGGCTGTCGAAGTCGTACTGCATCGCGCCCAGCGCGCCATAGGCCATCAGGCCGGGTGCGAGGTCGATCTCGGCGCGCACCATGGCCGCGCGCTCCTTGGCATCCCAGTAGCTCCAGGCGGGCTGGAAGTTGATCTTGTTGTCCGGCGCGGCGGGAATGGCGATGCCGGATTCGGGCGGGAACAGCAGGCTGCTGCGGCCATGGTTCACGCGGTGCTGGAAGTTCAAGTCGGCTTCGAGGCGCACGCGTTCGCCCTGGTAGTCGAGCCCGAGCGCCAGCGCATCGACGCGCTCGCTCGAGCCGTTGACCGGCGTATCGCCCGAGCGCTTCTCGGCATTCAGGCGCGCGCCCCATTCCTGGTCTTTGCCGAAGCGGCGCGCCAGATCGGCTTGCGCACCCCACTGCCCGCCCTCGGCATACGACAGCGTGGCGCGGTTCAGCGCTTCGGCGCCAGCGCGCTTGGGCACCAGATTGATGCTGCCGCCGACCGAGCCCGCAGGCGCCATGCCGTTGATCAGCGCGCTCGGGCCACGCAGCACTTCCACGCGCTCCACGCCGATCAGCGAAGCCGCGTTGCGCGGCGAGACGCCGTAAAGCCCGTTGAAGGAGACGTCGTAGTTGAACAGCGTGAAGCCGCGGATGTTGAACTCCTCGCGGCCCACGCCGCGCGCATAGGTGTTGCGCACCGCGGGGTCGTTGACCAGCACGTCGCCAATGGTCTGCGCCTGCTGGTCTTGCACCAGCTGCGCGGTGTACTGGGTGGTGCTGAACGGCGTCTCCAGCATGTCGCGGTTGCCCAGCAGGCCGATGCGGCCGCCGCGTGCCACCTGGCCGCCCGCATAGGGGCGCGGCAGCGCATCGAAGTCCGGGGCCGCAGCCAGCACCGAAACGGTCGGCAGCACGGCGGCGCCGGAGGTGGCGGCCGGTATGGCGCGCACCAGTACCGCGCGGTTTTGCACCGAGCCTTCCAGGCCGCTGCCGGCCAGCAGCCGGTCCAGTGCCTGCTGCACGCTGAGTTGGCCCGACACCGCGGGCGCGGTCTTGTCAGCGACCAGCGCCGTGGGAAAGCCCAGTTGCAGGTCGGCCTGGCGCGCGAGCTCGTTCAACGCATTGGACAGCGGCTGGGCGGCAATGGAAAAGCGCTGCGTGGCCGCAGCCGCGACCTGTGCCTGCACGGCAAGCGGCTGGAGCGCGGCAAAGCCCAGCGCAATGGCGGCGGCCAGCGACAGGGGCGCGGGATGGAAACGGGGCAAGGGCGCATGGCGCATGGATTCGGGGCTCCTGGGTCGGAATGGGCGGGCAAGCCGGCGGCGCTGCTCCTGTCCCGCTTCTGTAGACGCACCAGTTGCGTCAATCCTCAGGTCACGACGGAAAAAAACCGAAAAAAATTCAGCGCGCCACGATTTCGGTGACGCCATCGCGCTGTACCAGGCGCACCGGCAGCAGCTGCGGCAGGAACTCGGCGAAGCGCTGGTACTGGCGCTGGCCATAACTGCCGCCCACGGTCATGGCCGCCACGGCCGGGTCATGCACGACCAGGCCGGTATTGCCGTAGCGCTCGAACTCCGCCAGCGCCTGCGCCAGCGGGGTCTGGTTGAAACTGATGCGCCCGCTGCGCCATGGCGCCACGGCCTGCGGCGCGATGCTGCTGACCGTGCCCGCATAGGGGTCGTCCTTGCCGCCGATGGCCAGCACCTGGCCTGCGCCCAGCGTCACCTCGGCCGCGGGCGGCTGCTGGTTCGCATCGGCCAGGCGCTGCACGCGCACCAGGCCTTCCTCGACCGCGACCACGGTGCGGCCGGCATCGACGCCCGAATCCGTGTGGCGGATGGAGAAGCGCGTGCCCACCACCGTGACGCGCAACGCGCCGGCCAGCACCTGGAACGGCCGTGCCGGATCGGAATGCACGGCAAACATCGCCTGGCCCGCGCCCAGCCGGACTTCGCGCCGGTCGCGGTACAGGCGCGCCTGCAGCTGTGTGGACGTGTCGAGCTGCAGCGTGCTGCCCCCGGCCGCAGCATCGGGCAGCGTGACGCGGATCTGCTGGCCGCGCGCCGTGGCGTAGGCCTGGTCGAAGGTCGGCTGCAGCCACCAGCCGAACCAGGCCGTGCCGGCCACGGCCAGCGCCACCATGGCGGCCATGGCCTGGGGCAGGAGCGGCCTGAGGCGAGGCAGCCAGCGCGCGGGCCGGCTGGGCACGGACGGGCGCGTAACGCTGCGCTGCGGCAGACCCGCGCGCAGCCGCGCCGCAGCATCCGCCGGCATCTGCTGCACCCCCTGCAGCGTGGCCGTCAGCGCATCGAGCGCCGCCGCATGCCGCGGGTCGGCCGCGAGCCACGCCTGCAGCCGCGCCCGGCCCTCGTCATCCAGGCCGGCGTTGCGGCGCACGGCCCAGGTCGCGGCTTCGAATTCCAGCGCATCTTCATTCTCCATTGCGTCGCCCGCACCCCCGGCAGGGGTGCCTGTGCGGCCGGCAAAATGGGAAGGGGTGGTGTGCATACGCGGAAACTTCTGACTATAGACGCTGGTGTGCTGGGCGGCCGCCGTGCAGGCTACCCTGGACCGTCCAGGGCCTGCTCGCAGCGGCGGCAGGCGAGCATGCCGCGCACGACGTGCTTTTCCACCATGCTCACGGAAATGCCCATCGACCGGGCGATCTCGGCCTGCGGCAGGCCCTCGATGATATGCAGCACAAAGGCCTCGCGGCAGCGCGGCGGCAGGTCCTCGATCACTTGCGCATAGGCATGCGCGGACTGCTGCGCGGACAGTGCCTCTTCGGGCTGCAGATGGCGCGGCGCCGCCTGCGCGCTGGATTCGGCAGACTGATCCAGGCTTTCATGGCGGCGTATTTCGGCGCGCCGGTGCTGGTCGACGACAAGATTTTTGGCCGTGCGGTAGAGCAGGGCGCGCGCATCCTGCACCGCCTGGCCCGCGTTTTGCGCGGCCAGCACGCGCGCGTAGCTTTCCTGTGCCAGATCGGCCGCCGTATCACGGTCGTGGACCTGGCGCTGCAGGAAGTTCAGCAGTTCGCGGTAGAAGCGCTCGAGCATGGCGGGAATCGGACGGTGGCGACCGGTGGCAAGCCTGCGCGGCAGGTGCGTCATGAAAATGGGAATCATTCTAATAAAGTTCGCTGCCGCCTGCTTCCGGCCGCGCCCCAGCCGGCTCAATCCACCGCGACAAAGCGGTTCTTGCCTGCCATCTTTGCCGCGTACAGCGCGCCGTCGGCGCGGTGCATCCAGCTGGCGGCGGCTTCGCCCGGGCGGCGCTCGGCCACGCCGATGCTCACGGACAGCGGCAGGCCATGCGTCTGGAGCGCATGCACGGCATCGACAATGGCCTGCGCCAGCAACTGCGCGCCGGCCAGGTCTGGGACGCAGGCCGCGACCGCGAACTCCTCGCCGCCCAGGCGTGCGATCGGGTGGCGCGGGCTGGTGGCGCGCAGGATCTTGCCGACTTCCACCAGCACCTGGTCGCCGGCCGCATGGCCCAGCCTGTCGTTGATCTGCTTGAAGTCGTCGATGTCTATCATCAGGAAGAAGCCGCGCCCGCCGGTGCGCTCGACTTCCTCCATGAAGGCCCGGCGGTTGGGCAGGCCGGTCAACGTATCCTGGTAGGCGAGCGCATGCAGCTGCTGCTGCAGCTCGAACACCGTGCGCCGGATGTGGCGGTAGGCGCTGCAGACCGCGACTCCCGTGAGCAGCGCGCCGCCGACGGCCAGCAGCGTCAGCAGCGCGTCGAGCGGGCGCTCGAACTGCGGCTGGATGACATAGAAGTCCGTGGCCCAGATCAACGCGCCGGACAGCAGGTAGTGCAGCGGCCGGATATGGATGGCGGCGCTGGGCAGGCTCAGCATCAAGCCGATCGGCAGCAGCCAGTAATCGGCATGGCCGATGATCAGCGCCACCTGCGCCAGGCAGCCCGCGCTGATGGCCAGCACCGTGGTGGACAGGATGAACAGGGTGCCCACCGAGCGGACTTTGGTCGCGGCCCAGCAGCACAGGCCCGCCAGAATCACCCAGAAATACAGCGCGCTGGGGACGTCATGGTGGATATCCACCAGCAACAGGATCACCAGGCACGCCAGCGTGGCAATCACCTTGCACAGGATGGCCACCGGCCGCAGCTGGGAGAAGCTCTTTTGCTGAAACAAGTGCTCGCTGTTCTGCATCGCTGAAGAATCCGGAGTGGCGTCTGCATGCATTATCCAGCGGGATGGCGCTGGAAAGGCTGCCGTCAGGATGTCAGACGGCAGCGCTCAGGCCGGCTGCACGCGCCGCGCGAAGGCCAGCCAGTCGAGCAGCGCCATCACCAGCATCGAGGCGCCGACCAGAGGGAAAATCGCACCGCCCACCAGCAGCAGCGCCAGCACTCCCGCCTGCAGCTTGCGGTTCGCCGGCTGCGGCGGCACGCCCAGGCGGCCCGCGGGACGGCGCTTCCACCACATCACGGCGGCGCTGGCGCACAGCAGCACGATGCCCAGGCAGGTCACGACCAGCAGTGCCTGGTTGAACACGCCCCATTCCATGCCCAGGTGCACATTGATGCCCCATTCCAGCGCCCGGCCCATGGGGCCGTAGTCGGCATAGGACATGTCCAGCAAAGGCTTGCCGCTGTATTGGTCCAGATGCACCACGCGCTGGCGCGACAGGTCGCCCGGATAGACCGATCCCGAATACACGCCCTGCGCCCCGCGCGGCATCTGCACCGCATAGCCGGGCGCGAGGCCCAGGCGGTCGAAGGCGGCCACGGCCTGGTCGAGGCTCAGGGCCGAGGGTGGCGCGGGCATCTGCGGCGCTGCATGGCCCTCATGCGCCATGTGCCCTTCGTGGCCGTCATGGCCGGAATGGCCGTCGTGGTCTTCATGGCCCTCATGTCCCTCATGTCCCTCATGTCCCTCATGTCCGGATTCCGGCAGCCGCGCCTGCTGCAGCGACCACGCCGGCGTTTCGCCATCGGCCAGCTTCATGTCGGACATCGGCACCTGCACGCGCACGCCGGCCGGATAGCCGTAGTTGTGGCCGTTGGCCCACTGGTTGATCTGGTTGCCCCACAGGACCGACCAGGGCATGCCGGTGATGGACAGGAACAGCAGCATGCCGCCCACGCCCAGGCCCGTGACCGCATGCAGGTCGCGCCAGAACACGCGCTTGGCGGGCGTGCCGCGCACGCTCACCACGCCGCCGGAGCGCCCGCGCGGCCACCACAGGTAGATGCCGGTCAGCACCAGCAGGATGGCCCAGCCGGCCGCGATCTCGATCGCGCCGCGCGCCACGGGGCCGAAGTACTTGAGGCTGTGCAGCTTGCGAATGGTCCAGGCCACGCTGCCGCCGTCGGGCAGCGTGCCCAGCACCTGCGCGCGGTAGGGGTCGACGAACACCGCGAGCCGTTCCCCGGCCGTGGTGGCGACCAGCGCCTCGGCGCTGCGCGTGGCGCTGGCCGGCGGCGTGTACTTGACCAATGTGCCCGGGTGCGCGGCGAGCGCCGCCGCCGCGAGTTCCGTGGGCGCGCGGGCCGGCGTTGCGGCCTGGGCCACGGTCAGCAGCCGCTGGTGGAAAAAGCCGTCGATCTGGTTCTTGAACACATAGAGGCCGCCGGTGACGGCCAGCCAGATCAGGAACGGCAGCACCAGCAGCCCGGCATAGAAATGCCAGCGCCAGACCGCGCGGTAGAGGTCGGGGGAGCGACGTTCGCGTTCGGCGCGCAGGCCGTTGTGCGTGAGAGAGGTCGTCATGGAAATCCTGGGTTCGCGCGCGCCGCAGACAGAAAGGCACGCGCTGCTATGCAACAGCCTGCGCCCGGCGCGCGGCGCGGTCGGCCGGGCGCAAAGGGCGCAATGCGGACCGCGGCGCGCAGAGCTTGCGGCCAGGCGGCAGATGGAAGCAGTTCAGGCCAGTGCGGGCGGCCCGCGCGGTGGAAAGCGCGCGCCGCTGCGCGCCGCCACCTGCGCCGTGTGCCGCAGTGCCGGCGCGGGCGCCAGCGGCTGTGTGGCGGCTCGCGCCATCTGCGGCGGCGGTGCCGGCAGCGAGGCCGCAAGGCACAGCGCGCAATCGAGCGTGTGCTGCGCGGCGTCATGGTCCACGGCCACCAGCGTCATCGCGCCGTCGCCGTGGCAGACCATCTCCATGCGCTGCGGATGCATCAGCGGCGATGCGCCGGCGACTCCCAGCACCAGCAGATAGCACGCCAGGACGAGGCGCAGCAGGGCTGAGGAGGGCGGCGGGGAATGCATGCCGGGATTATCCCCAGTTCCGCCGAGCGACGTCTGCGGCTGCCGCATAGGGCGGGCGCACCCGGGGCCTTGCGGGGGCAGGATGCAATGGATGGCTATTGATGTTCATAAATGATAGATTTGAGCTATGAAATCATGGTGTCCATTTCTATCGCCGTGCGGCGTGCTCTCGACCATTTCCGCGCTGTTGGCACTGGGCGGTTTCCCCCCTATGGGCTGGGCGCAGACGCGCCCGCCACTCCCCACCGTCGAAATCCATTCGTCGGGCGAGGGCCGGCTGGAGCGCACGCTGGCCACCGGCAGCCGCCTGGACCTGAGCGTGCGCGACACGCCGGCCAGCGCCGAAGTGCTCACGCGCGCGCAATTGCAGGCACGCGGCGAGCGCCAGCTGCTCGACGCCGTCACGCGTGCCGCCGGCATGACCGCCCTGGGCCACGCCGGCAACAGCGCGAGCCTGTCGGCGCGCGGCTTCACCGATACCAGCGCGGTGATGCGGCTGTATGACGGCACGCGCCAGTATGGCGGCGTGGGCCTGAGCTTTCCGTTCGATACCTGGGCCGTCGAGCGCATCGAGGTGCTGCGCGGGCCGGCCTCGGTGGTGCATGGCGATGGCGCGATTGGCGGTGTCGTCAACATCATCCCCAGGAAACCCACGCGCGGGCCGGTGCGCAACGAGGTCCAGGCCACGGCCGGCAGCGCAAACCAGCGCGCATTCGCACTGGGCAGCGGCGGCGCCATCGACGGCCAATGGTCCTACCGGCTCGATCTCAGTGGCGAGCAGGGCCAGGGCTGGGTGGAGCGTGGCGATTTCCGCAGCCGCATGGCGAGCGCGGCGCTGCGCTGGGATGCCAGCGCCGATCTGCAACTGCAGCTGGCGCATGCCCAGGGCCGGCAGGCGCCGGCGCGCTATTTCGGCGTGCCCTTGATCGACGGGGTGCAGGATCCGGCGCTGCGCCGGCGCAATTACAACGTGGAGGACAGCGATATCCGCCTGCGCGACCGCTGGACCGAGCTGGGCGCGCAATGGGCCTTGAATGAGCATGTCATCGTGCGCAGCAAGCTCTACCACATCGCCAGCGACCGGCACTGGCGCAATGCCGAGACCTATGCCTTCAACACCGCCACGCGCCTGATCGAACGGCCGGAGAACACCGAGATCGGCCATGCACAGACGCAGACCGGCAATACCACCGATGTGAGCCTCCGCAGCGTGCTGTTCGGGCAGGACAACCAGCTGTCGCTGGGGTTCGACATCAACCGGGCGTCGTTCCTGCATCGCCACAACGATTACACCGGCAGCGCCGCCCCGGTGGACCCCTTCCACCCGCAGCCAGGCCACTACTTCAGCGCTGGGCCCTACCTGCCGCGCGCGCGCAACCGGGCGCAGCAGTACGCGCTGTTTGCCGAGGACCGGCTGGCGCTCTCGGACCGCTGGTCACTGGTGGCGGGCGCGCGCTTCGACCATGCGCGACTGTCGCGCGAGGACCTGGCGGCCGGAACCGATGCGTTCGAGCGCCGCTATGCGCACGTCGGCTGGCGGCTGGGCAGCGTCTACCAACTGCGGCCCGCGCTGTCGCTCTATGCGCAGGTAGCGCGCGCGGCGGACCCGGTCAGCGGCCTGCTGATGCTGTCGGCGGCGAACGCGCGGTTTGATGTCTCCCGCGGCCGGCAGTTCGAGGCCGGTCTCAAGCAGACTTTCTGGCAGGGCTGCGGCGACTGGACCCTGGCCGCCTATGCAATCACCAAGGACAACTTGGTGACGCGCGATGCCAGCGACCCGGCCCGGCGCCTGCAGGTCGGCAGGCGCTCGTCACGCGGCATGGAAAGCACGCTCTCGCTGCAGGCCACGCAGGCGCTGCAGATCGAGGCCAATCTCGCGCTGCTGCGCGCGCGCTATGGCGATTTCAGCGAGGCCATGGGCAACGGTGTGGTTTCGCGCAATGGCATGGTGCCCACCGATGTGCCCGAGCGGGTCGCGAATCTCTGGGCCCACTGGAAGTTGCAGCCCGGCTGGGGGCTGTCGGGCGGTCTGCGCCATGTCGGCAAGCGCTATGCCGACCACGCCAACACGCTCGTGCTGCCGGCCTACACCACCGCGGATCTGGCGCTGCAATGGCAGGCCACCGCGTGCACCACGCTGGCGCTGCGCGGCTTCAATGTGTTCGACAAGGCGTTTTTCTCCACGGCTTACTACACCACCACCCAATGGTTCGCGGGCACGGGGCGGCGCACCGAATTGACGCTGAATCACCGCTTCTGATGCCAACGGTGTCCATGTAGGCGCAGGACTTGCCCATGTTGAGGTCTGGACCGACCCCGCGTTGGCGGGGGCTGACGTCAAATGATTCCTATCCCGCAACCCGATGCCGCAGGCACGGCAGATGGCCACCGTTCGTGGTGAGCCTGCCTCGCCGGCCGCGTCGAACCATGAAGGGCCAGTCCTGGAGAACCGGACCGTGATCCTTCGACGCGGCCGGCGAGGCAAGCTCAGGACGAGCCGATTCTCATCGGCGCATCGGCAGAGCGGGCAGTTTCAACCATTGAAAAGGAATACGCACCATGGACAACAAGCAAGTCATCGACACCCTCAACGACCTGATTGAAAACTGCAAGGACGGCGAATTCGGCTTCAATGCCAGCGCCGAACATGCGCGCACCGACAGCCTGAAGCAGACCTTCCTGGCACGCTCGCAGGACTGCCGCAAGGCCGCCGAGGAACTGCGCGGCCTGGTCGGCCAGTTGGGCGGCAAGAGCGCGGCCGATGGCGGCACGATTGCGGGTGCCGCGCACCGCGGCTGGGTCGCGGTCAAGGGCACGCTGGCGGGTTACAGCGACCTGAACATGCTGGAGGAAGCCGAGCGCGGCGAGGACAAGGCGCTCGAGCGTTACCGTGACGCGCTGAAGGAAGATCTGCCGGCCGACGTGCGCGTCGTGGTGCAGCGCCAGTACGAAGGCGCCAAGCGCAACCACGACGAGATCCGCACGCTGCGCAACGCAGCTCGCGCGCACGACGCGTAATAACACGAGGCCGCGCAAGCGGCCTTGGCGTTCAACGCTTCAGGTCGCGGTCAGATGATTCAGCCGGGCGCATATGCGCCCGTTCCTTTTCCTGGCCCGACGGCGTCTGCGGGTCGAGGCCGGTGTCGGGGGACTCCTTGACCTGCGGCATGTCGGCCGAGCGCGTGATCATCTCCTCGATGATGAACCGGCCGTAGAGCTGGGCGCGTTCCGCGCCTTCGGCATGCAGGGCGTCGGCGGCGCGGCGCGCGCGGTCGTCGTCGTCCTCGCGCAGCACCAGCCAGTGAAAGCCGCGTTCGGCCAGTTCGCGGTAGGCCTTGACCAGGTTCAGCTCCTGCCCCACACCGGCCAGCGGACTGGCGCGCGCAATGTCGGCATCGCACTGCGCCACCATCTGCTCGGGGGTGTAGCGGTGGATGTCGGCACGTTCGTAGCCGAGCGCCGTCAGGGCCTCGTTGCCCTTGGCGGCGCTGGCCTCATCGGGGAATGAAACCACCATGTGCCCGACGGGCTTGAATACGCCATAGGCGCGGTGATCGGAGGGATCCATTGCGTAGCTCCTCTGGTTGGTGAAGACGACAAGACCGTGCCGGCCGGGGATGCCTTGAGCCTAGCGCGGGCGCGCGCAAAGCGCCATAGGACGCAAAGCCATTCAGCGCAGCAGCGATGCGGTCATGCGGCCGCCAGCGCCGGCGCGGTCTTGCGGCGCACCACGGGCTTGCAGGTGTCGAGCAACTGCAGCAGCGCGCATTCGGTGGCGCTGAGCCCCACCTTCGTGCGCGTGGCGCGCGAGCCGCTTTCGGCCTCGCGGGCGCAATAGCTCAGCACTTCGGGGTGGATGTAGAACTTGCGGCACACCGCGCTGGTATTGCCCAGGCGTTGCGCGACCTGCTTGACGATGTCGGCAATCGCCGGCTCGCCCAGGCGTCCGGCCTCGGCATTGGCCGCGCGCGCCTGCAGCGCGAGTTCCATGGCGCAGACGCTGGCATGCCAGGTGCGGAAATCCTTGGCGGTGAAATCCTCGCCGGCCAGCGAGCGCAGGTAGTCGTTCACATGGTCCGAGCGCAGATGCTGCAACTCGTCCTGTTCGTCGAGGAACTGGAACAGCCGCTGGCCCGGCAGTTCCTGGCAGCGCTGCACGATGCGCGCCACGCGCCGGTCTGCCACCGCCACCTGCTGCATGACGCCGCTCTTGCCCTTGAAATGCAGCGTGAGCTGGGTGGCGCTGGCCTTGGCGTGGCGGTTCTTCAGCGTGGTCAGGCCGTAGGAGCCGTTCTGCTGCGAGTACTCGTCGTTGCCGATGCGCATGCCGGTGCGGTCCAGCAGCCGCACCACTGCCGCCGCCACCAGCTCCAGCCCGGGCCGGCGCTGCGCGAGATCGCGCTCCACCGCGCGGCGGATCTCCGGCAGGCGCCGGCCGAACTCCAGCATGCGCTCGAACTTGGCCTGCTTCTGCTGCTCCTGCCACAGCGCGTGGTAGCGGTACTGCTTGCGCCCGCGCGCGTCGCGGCCCGTGGCCTGCAGGTGGCCCAGCGGATCGGGGCAGATCCAGACCTCGGTATAGGCCGGGGGAATCGCCAGCTTGCGGATGCGCGCCAGCTGCTCCGGGTCGCGGATGCTGCTGCCGTCTTGCGCGACATAGGAAAAGCCCTTGCCGCGGCGCACACGGCGCCAGCCTTCGGTCTGCTCGTCGACATAGATCAGCTTGGCCATCGTTGCACGCGCCCTTGTTCGAATGTGGTTCGAGGACGATCTTGCGCAGCTTCGGGCCGCGGCGCCGTCAGCCGATGCCGCATTACAAAGAGGGCGCGGGCTCAGCCTTGCAGCGGCGGCTGCTGCCGGTGGAAGTCCGTGTCCTGCTGGAAGGCCACGACGCAATGGCGGGCGCAGGGTGACAATGATGCAGGCCCAAGTTGGGAGATGCACCATGAGCACCTATGCCGAGATCCTGCTTCACAGGGAAGCCATCCACCGCATCGTGGCGCTGCACAAAAGCCATAACCCGCGCCTGTTTGGCTCGGTGGTCAACGGTCAGCCAGGCTCGGATAGCGATGTGGACCTGCTGGTCGATCCATTGCCCGGCGCCACCTTGCTGGACATCGTGCGGATGGAGCAGCAACTGCAGCGTGAGACGGGCCTGCCTTTCGAGGTCACCACGCCGCTGGCATTGCCGCAGCAATGGCGCGAACAGGTGGTGCAGCAGGCCGTGGCCCTATGACGGCGCCACACCCTGCTGCGTGAACAACTCCCCGATGAACTCCCGCAGCCACACCTTGGCCGGCTCCTGCGCAAAGCGCCGGCTCCAGTGCAGCGAGACCGCGAAGCGGTGGCCGGGCAGGTCGGCGTCCAGCAGGGCGTAGCCGCCGCGGCGCACGAAGCCGCAGGCGATCTCGTGGGGCATGACCACGGCCAGGTCGGTTTCGCTGACGATGGCCGGCACGGCAAGGAAGTGGGCTGCGGAAAGCCGGATGCGGTCGGTGAGTTCGAGCACCTGCAGGATGCGCAGGGTTTCGGAATGCGAGCGCACGGCCACGAAGTCGAGTTGGCGCAATGCGTCGACGCCCAGGCGCCGGCCCTTGGCAGCGGCGAGCAGCGGGTGGGCGCTGCGCAGCAGCACGCAGTAGTGGTCGTGCAGCAGCACGCGGCGCTCGGTGCTCAGCACGCCCGGCAGAAAGCCGATGGCCGCGTCCAGCGTGCCGCGGTCGAGTGCCTCGGCAATCTCCTCGACGGGCAGCGGCAGCGTCTCGATGCGGATGCCGGGCGCGCGCTCGCGCAGCGCCGCCATCAGCGCCGGCAGGAAGCGCGCCTCGCCGATATCGCTCAGGTGGATGCGAAAGCGCTGCTGCGCGGCCTGCGGATCGAAGTCGCGCGCCTCGCCCAGGCCGACCTCGAGCGCGGCCAGCGCCGCGCGCACCACGCGCGCCAGCCGCTCGGCGCGCGGCGTGGGGCGCACGCCGCCATGCACGCGCTCGAACAGCGCATTGCCCAGCAGCAGGCGCAGCCGCGTCACGGCCTGGCTCGCCGCGGGCTGCGACAGGCCCAGTTCCTCAGCCGCGCGGCTCACGCTGCGATGGCGGTAGACGGCGTCGAACACGCGCAGCAGGTTCAGATCGAGCTGGTTCATATCCATCGGATGAATATCTCTTAGATGGTTTATTCAATTGCTGGAAATTATCACCGCGGGCACGATGCGCCGTACGCCAAGGAAATCCAATGCAAGAGACACATCCCCAGAACTCCGCCCCCTTTACCGTGCGCCATGCCGTGATCGACCTGCTGCGCCAGCTGGGCATGACGCAGATCTTCGGCAACCCGGGCTCGACCGAGCTGCCGCTGTTTCGCGACTATCCCGAGGACTTCTCCTATGTGCTGGGCCTGCAGGAGGCGGTGGTCGTGGGCATGGCCGACGGCTATGCCCAGGCCACGCGCCGCGCGAGCTTCGTGAACCTGCACTCGGCCGCGGGCGTGGGCCATGCGATGGCCAACATCTTCACGGCGTTCAAGAACCGCACGCCGATGGTGATCACCGCGGGCCAGCAGGCGCGCTCCATCCTGCAGTTCGATCCGTTCCTGCATTCGAACCAAGCCGCCGAGCTGCCCAAGCCCTATGTCAAGTGGAGCTGCGAGCCGGCGCGCGCCGAGGACGTGCCGCAGGCGCTGGCGCGCGCCTA
>Ga0308161_1004070_pt1 | contig 13659 bp, 18 predicted proteins | sample PhyFR2_FD_201034 | JGI IMG/M metagenome (GOLD analysis project Ga0308161, IMG submission 201034) | Phyllosphere microbial communities from UC Gill Tract Community Farm, Albany, California, United States - DLSLF.R2 | ecosystem: Host-associated > Plants > Phyllosphere > Unclassified | place: USA...
AGGGCGTGCCAGCGGCCAACGTCGCAGATCGTCGGGCCCGAGGTCGACGCCGGTCAGCACGTATCCACGACTGTCGAGAATCACATCGGTGGTCACGGCCCAGTCCGTATTGGGGGCGCCGCCGATGCAGACGAAGAGGTGGGTCGCGGGGAGGTGCGTGATCGCGCCGTCCTGATCGAGGACGATCGTGCGCAGGTGGTCGTCGCCGTCGACGGCGACGACTCGGGTGTGGACGAGGATCGTGACGTTCGGCTGCGCGGCGAGTCGGTTGAGCAGGTATGCCGACATCGTCGTCGAGAGCGACGGGCCGCGGACCACGACCGTGACGTGCGCGGCATGAGCGGCGAGGTTCATCGCGGCCTGGCCCGCCGAGTTGGCGCCGCCGACCACGTAGACGTGCTGGCCTATGCACGCTGCTGCTTCGCTGGTGCCCGCGCCGTAGTAGATGCCCGTGCCCTCGAAGCGCTGCTCGCCCTCGAGGCCGAGCCTGCGCCACTGCACGCCCGTCGCGGTCAGCGCCGCGCGGGCACGGATCTCCGAGCCGTCCGCGAGCAGTGCCCGCACGTCATGGTCGCGGAACGTGCGGGCGATCCCGTACCTCATGACGATGAGATCGGCGCCGAAGGCGAGGGCCTGCCGACGAGCGCGGTCGGCGAGCTCCGCCCCCGAGATGCCTCCGGGAAAGCCGAGATAGTTCTCGATGAGGCTGCTGAACCCGGCCTGTCCGCCGACCGCGTCGCGTTCGATCACGGCCACAGCGAGACCCTCGGATGCGGCGTACACGGCTGCCGAGAGTCCCGCGGGCCCCGCGCCGTAGATGATCAGGTCGTACGTCGACTTCGTCGGAGGCTTCACCCACCCCAGCGCCGACGCCACCGCCTCGGGCGTCGGATCCTCGAGGATCGAGCCGTCTGCGAGGACGATGACGGGCAGACGTCTGCCGTTCAGGTCGATGCCCGCTGCGGAGGTCGCTCCTGCGGGAACCATGATCGAGAGGAAGGGCACCTCGCTGCGGGTGAGGTAGTCGCGCAGTGCGAAGTCCTGTCGGCCATCACCGTCGGCGATCAGACGCAGCGGCGGCACGAGATCAGAGTTCTCGGTCATGCGTTCCGGGCGAGCTGCTCCTGCCAGTCCGCAGGCACCCGATCTGCCGGACCGGGTGTCGTCTGCGATGTCGGGTGGCTGCGGGGAGGAGCGAGGAGGGGGCCTTCGAATGCGGTCTCGGTGTCGAAATCCCAGAACCAGTCCTCGCCCGGCTCGAAACTCTGCATCACGCGATGCCCGCTCGCGTGGGCGTGCGCGGTCGCGTGCTTGTGCAGGGAGTCGTCGCAGCACCCGACGTGTCCGCACAAGGCGCATCGGCGCAGATGCAGCCACCACGAGCCGATCTTCTCGCAGTCCAGGCAGCCCGGGCCGGACGGCGGGACGTCCTCCCGGATGAAGTCACTGACGTCGCTCATGCTGGATCTCCTGTCGTCGGTGTACCGGCGGGATCATGATGTCGGGATTCCGGCCCGTACTCAAGGGTGCCCGTCGGAGTGCGCCCTGTCGTTCGACAGGCGTCGAAGCCGCGCTCGTCGGCATCCCCTACGTTCGAGGATGTGAGCAGCTCTCCGTCTCGTCGAGTCCCGATCGAATCCCAGAAGGTCGACGCGCCCCTGACGACGTGCGCGACCTTCCTCGTGCTGCGGATCGCCGACGGCGCAGCTGCCGCGGCGACTGTCCGCGACGCGATCAGCGGCATCGACGACATCGTGAAGAACGTGGGATTCCGCGACCTCGATGCGATGCTGTCCTGCGCGGTCGGCATCGGATCCACCGCATGGCCACGAGTCACGGCGCGTCGGGCGCCCGCCGAGCTGCACCCCTTCGCGCCGGTGGTGGGTGCCGTGCACACCGCACCCGGCACACCCGGCGATCTGCTCTTCCACATTCGAGCGAATCGTCAGGATCTGGTCTTCGAGTTCGAGAGGCAGCTGCTCGACGTGCTCGGACCGGCCGTGAGCGTGGTCGACGAGACCTCGGGCTTCCGTTACTTCGACGTCCGCGACCTGCTGGGCTTCGTCGACGGCACGGCCAACCCCGTGGGGAACGCAGTCGCCGAATCGACCCTGGTGGGCGCAGAGGACGGCGACAACGTCGGGGGCAGCTACGTCGTCGTGCAGAAGTATCTGCACGACCTCGGTCAGTGGCAGCAGCTGACGACCGAACAGCAGGAGGCGATCATCGGCCGGAAGAAGGCCGACAATGTCGAGCTGGACGATGCTGCCGTCGGGCAGAAGTCCCACAAGACTCTCGCGACCATCGTGGTGGATGGCGTCGAACACGACATCCTGCGCGACAACATGCCCTTCGGAAGCCCGGGCTCGTCGGCATTCGGCACCTACTTCATCGGATACTCGCGCTACCTCTGGGTGATCGAGAAGATGCTCGAGAACATGTTCGTCGGCGATCCGCCCGGCGCCTACGATCGGCTCCTGGACTTCTCCACGGCGACGACCGGAAGCACCTTCTTCGCGCCCTCCGCAGACTTCCTCAGCACTCTCGCCGACGGACCGATGCCCGCGTAGCTCTCCGAGCGGCTCCGCTCTCGCGAGAGTCACCTCCCGTTCCGGCGCGGAGGCGCGTACCGTCGATATATGGGAAGACTCTTCTATGGAGCCGCTCAGCCGCCGATCCTGATCGAGGATCGTGCGTTGGCTCATCTCAAGATCGTCCTCACGACGAAGCTGCGCCGCAACGAGAGCTTCACCCTGTCGTGGATCCACAAAGACGGAGAGGCGCCCGGTCGGTCGACCATATGGCTGCATCCGTCCATTCCGCTGCGCTTCGTGTTCGACGAGACGCAATCGCCGTCTCTGAACCGTCGGTGGATCGAGGCTCTCTCGCAGACGCTCAGCAGCACCGGAGGCGTGTGTCTCACTGAGGAGATCATCGACCCGACCGAGGGCGACGAGCCGACAGCGGCCGGCACCGGACCGTGAGATCCCCGTTCACAGGGTGAGTCGTCGGTCGACGATCTGCTGTGCGACATCGTGCAGGCGTGCGCCGGCCGAGCGTGCGTGTCTTCTGAGGACCGTGAAGGCCTCGTCGATGGAGACACCGCGTTGATACGAGAGCGCGCCCTTCGCCTGTTCGATCACTATCCTGCTGTCGAGCGCGTGCTGAAGCTGTGCCGCGAGGTCGGTCTGCTCGCGAAGAGTGCGATGCTGCACCAGGCCGATGGTCGCGAACTCGCTGAGCGCCTGGGCCACGGCCGCATCCTGGTCGGTGAGCACGCCGACCCTGTCGAAGAAGAGGTTCAGCGCACCGAGGCGCTGACCGCGCAGGGCGAGGGGCACGGCGTAGCCGGCGCGGAGGCCGCGTCGTGCCGCAAGGGGTGCGAACTCCGGCCAGCGGTCGGCGCTCGCCCGCAGATCGACCGTCTCCACGACGTGTCCGGAGCGGAAGCTGTCGAGGCAGGGTCCCTGCTCGATGCCGAGCTCCGCCTCCTCCACGTCGCTCGCACGCTCACTGGTCGAACCCAGCACATGAAGTCGTCCTTCACCGTCAGCGAGAACGATCCCTGCGTCGACCGCGGGAGTGAAGCGCGTCGCAGTGTCGACCAGCAGGTCCATGGTGTCGACGACGTCGTAGTCCGGGTCGAGCGCATCGGCCAATCTGCGGAGAACGGCTGTCAGATCGTTCGTCGGGTGCGAGTCGCGTCTCGCCTCGAGCGGCATCCGGTCTCCGATCCTCAGCTGTGCTCGGCGGCCCGCTCCGGGGCCGCGGTCTCGGGTTCGCGAACCAGATACAGGCCCGACGGTGCGTTCGCGGTGAACGCGAGAGCCTCGATCCAGTGACGGTTGAGCTCGGGCACCTTGCCGCCGGCGTACTTGAAGACGAGGTTGCACCCCGGATGGATCCAGACGGAGCTGCGACCTCCGCCGACGCTGGCATCCTCCCTCCAGGTGAAGAGGAACGGCTCGCCGCGTCGCAGCTTCGTCGTCATCACGACCTGCAGATGATGCAGTGCGCGGTCATCGATCTCGACCTTCTGATTCGCCTCGTAGACGAACTTCGCCATGGTCAGACTTCCCTCCTGAATATCCTCCCCTCGATTCACACCTACCGCCGTCGGCATAGCGCCGCAAGCCCCTTGCAGGCGCGCGCGAATGCTCGCCGTCGGGCTCGCCGACGACGGATGGTCGATGTGGGAAAGGGGCGCGATCGCTCATATACAACGGTCTCCGCCGTGTTGTCAACAGAGGGGAAGTCCGGCGCGCGCTCCAGAGAATGAGTCCCATGACCCAGACATCCCCGCACCCGCCGTCCCCGATCTCGTCGGGCGACTCGACACTCACCCGGACGCTGAAGAGCATCGACTACCCGGCGACCAAAGACGACCTTCTGCGGATCGCCGTGGTCGATCACCTCGATGTCGCGACGATCGATGCCATCCACGAGCTGCCCGGTCGCGACTACCACGGGGTCGCCGCGGTGCTGAAAGAGCTGCATCGCACATGACCCGTCGGGTACGCGAATGCGCCGAATGCGCACTTGTCAATACCCTGCGAACCGACTCACCGGTTTTCTAGCCTGGGCCCATGTCCGACCTCACTGACGCGCCACTGACACTCCGGTGGCCGCTCCACGATGTTCCTTCGTCACCTCTTCGACATATCTCCCGACTCGCTGAGCTCGCCGCCGTCGTCCGCGCGTGCCCGGGGTTGCACGTCCGGTACTCGGCCGGGCCCGATGACGACGCCCGACGCTTCAGCATCGACGCGGAGAGCGGGCTCGAGCTGCCGGGCCTGTCGGTCAATCCGCTGGACGCCGAGGAATGGTGGACACGCCCTCTCGAGGACTGGCTCGCTCGACAGCTCTCCCAGTATCGGCACCTCGCCGAGAGGGACCCCGACCGGATGGCGTGGATACTTCGGGGAGAGCTGTGCGGACGTGGACCCGACTGCGAACCTCTGCTTCGCGATGTCGAGCCCGTGGCACTGCTCACCGATGAACTGCTGACCGAAGCGCTGGCGCTCTACGAGAAGAACTTCGCCGCGGGCCGTGGCCCGGCAGACGACGCGGAGGCGGGATGATGGGCCGGTTCATCTACGAAGGATCTCACCGGATCGAGATCGAGGATCGTGCCCTGAGCCACCTGCAGCTGGTGATCACCGCGAAGCTCAGGCGCGCGGAGCCCTTCACGTTCAGCTGGCGGGAGGACCAGAGCACCGGCGGTGGCAGGACCACCGTGTGGCTGCAGCCACAGAGCTCGATCGTGTATCGGTTCCTCGGGAGCAGGCAGCCGTCGATCAACCGGAGGTGGGTCGACGCGCTGGCATTCACCGCGAATGCCCCGACGGGGCTGTACCTGGTGCCGGAGCCCGACGATCTGTCGCCGGGGGAGAAGCTCGGGGTGCCCGCCGACCTCTAGTCGAGTCGAGGCCGGACGATCGAGTCCGAGCCGGTGGGCGTGCCGCAAGACGTGAGCAGCGTGGAGTCCGAGTGACGAGAGACTTCTGGGGCCCCTCGTCAAGCCCCTGTCAGCACGAACTGCGCGCAGGTTGCCTGGGATGCACACAATGAGAGGAGCGAATCATGAAGCACGTGAAATACGCCGAGAAGTCGGTTCTCATGGGAGATGACGCGGCGGACACGCTGATGGACTATGCGCGGATGCTCGCCAACGCCGGGAACGCCGACACTGTGACGCTGCGGGTGATCAGCCCCGACGGCAATGCGGTCGACGCGTCGTTCCTGCTGACCCCGAGCACCGAGCTCATGGTGGAATCGACGAACTCCGGACTCGATGAGCCGGAGAACGACGAGACCGTGCGGACGATGCGCGAACGCATCGCCGCGCCGCACCCGGCGGCGGTGACCGAGACCGAGGCCCCATGGATACTCGAGAGCCGCGACGAGTTCTAGCGGCCCGGGAGGCGTTCCCGCAGGCGGTGTCAGGCGCTCCGCCACGCGTGGGACTCGATGTTCGCGCCTGCCTGGGGACCCATCTGCAGCATCCCTCCGTCGATCACCACCGACGCACCCGAGATGTATGCGGCCGATGGCGACGCGAGGAAGGCGATCAGGGCGGCGACCTCGCGCGCGTCTCCGGGGCGTCCCAGCGGGATTCCGGGCCGGTCCTCGGCGTGGGGGTCTTCGTCGGTCTGTCCCGTCATCGGCGTCGCGATCTCGCCCGGGGCGACGCACACCGCGCTGATTCCCGCTGAACCCAGCTCGAGCGCCAAGTTCTTCATCAGTCCGCTGAGTCCGTGCTTCGCGGCGTCGTACGCGCTCGATCCGACCATCGGCTGATGCGCATGGACGCTGGTCACAGCGATCAGCCTGCCGCCCTGGCCCGCCGCGACCATCGCGCGCGCCGCGCGCTGCAGGCACACGAACGCACCCGTCAGGTCGGTGTCGACCACACGGTTCCAGTCCGCGAGCGAGAGCTCGAGGAACGGCGTCGACGACCCTGTGCCCGCGTTGTTCACGAAGACGTCGAGGCCCCCGAGCTCGTCGACGAGGTCGTCGATCACGTCGCCGCACGCGGGGATGTCGGCGACATCCAGATGCGCGGTGAGGGCCCGTGCGCCGTGCGTGCGCACCTCTTCGGCGGTCTGCTCGGCACCGGCTCGATCGGAATGCCAGGTGATCGCCACATCCATCCCGGCGGTGGCGAGCGCCACCGCCGTGGCGCGACCGATACCCGAGTCGCCGGCCGTCACGATCGCCCTGCGGGGTGCGTGCGCGTGCTCAGTCATGTCCATCTCTCCTCCTCGTCGGCTCTTCTCCGTCACGGCTCTTCTCCGTCACGGTTTCTCCGTCACGCTGGTCCATCCTCCCGGGGCCGCACGGTCAGTCGGCCGTCTTCTCGTATGCGCGCATGGCGGCGTCCTGTGCGTCGGCGAGCGCATCCTCGATCGACTTGTCACCGAGCAGAGCCGCGGTGATGGCGTTGTTCAGCTCGTTCTGGATCTCCTGTCCGGCGGGTGACGAGCCGAAGGATTCCCCGTACTCCACCACGTCGTAGTAGGTCGAGATCACCTGATCGAAACCGGCGTTGCCGCTCTCGGCGACCCACTGCTCGCGGATCGCCTGGTCGGCTGCGGGCGACCCGGTGAACAGACCGGTGTTGATCCCGCCGTCCTGTTCACGGACTTCTGCACGCGCCTCGCCGGCGGCGTTCCAGGCGTCGTCGGAGGTCAGCTGCACCATCCAGGCGCAGGCGGCCGCCGGGTTCTTCGCGCCGACCGGGATCACGAACGCGGTGCCGGATGCGACCGAGAAGGGCTCGCCGTCGGACGAACGGAACGGGACCGCCTCGAGGTCGAGCCGGTCGACGTAGGGGGAGAGCACATTCGGGTACCACTGGGCGTTGACCTGGCCGCCGACCTGGCCGGCGACGTACTGGTTGTCGTCGCCGAACGCGTCGAACGAATCGGTGAAGCTCTTCACCGCGGCGAATCCGCCCTGGGCGTCGGTGATCTGCTTCAGCATCTCCAGACCCGCCACGTTGCTGGGGTCATCGAGTGTGGGAGCCCCGTCTTCGTCGTTCAGCTGCCCGCCCATCGCCAGCACCCAGAGCCCGCCCTGTCCGGTGGCGACGGGGTCGAAGCCCAGTCGGGTCGGCACTCCGCCGGATTCCTGGTAGATCTTCTCGACGGCCCCCATCAGGGCGTCGGGATTCGACGTGTCGAACTCCTCGGCGGAGACGCCGGCCTCGGCGAGCACCTCCTTGTTCAGCAGGATCGCCGGGGGCTGATAGAACTGCGGCACCGCCCAGACACCGTCTTCGTAGGTCACGTCGTCGACGACGAACGGGTACCAGTGGTCCCGCGGCGAGACGTCGTGCGCCTCGAAGCACGCGTCCAGCGGCATGATCAGATCCTGCGCCGCGTAGGTGGTGACGTAGCGCCGGTCCATCTGCACGACATCGGGCACGTCTCCGCTCGCGATGCGCGTCGTGAACTTCTGCGCGTCGAATGCCGTGGCGTCGAGGTCGACCTCGATGTCCGAGAGCTGCTCGGCGGCGTGGTCCATGCGCGACGTGCCGACGTCGTCGGCGTTCTCGAAGCCCCAGGCCTTGAGGGTTCCGGTGGCAGCCGCGTCGAAGTCGACGGACTCGGCGGCGCTCTCGCCGCTTCCGCCGCCGCACCCGCTGAGCAGCAGAGCGGATGCCGTCACCGCTGCCGCAGCTCCGAGTATTCGTGTCTTCATTTCGTTCTCCATTCATGTGGGGACGGACTCGCCGCCCTGCGAGATCGGGCTCAGCCCTTGCGGCCCTGCGTCGCGACGCCCTCGATGAAGTACCTCTGGCCGAAGGCGAAGAGCAGGAGCATGGGCAGGGTCACGATGAGCGAGGCCACCATGACGTACTGGTAGTCGCCGTGGCCTCCCGCGGTCGGGCTGTACTTCGTCATCGCATAGGCGATGCCGAGGGGCGCGGTGAACTCGTCGACGGACCCGGCATTGAGATAGATCAGTGACGCCTGCAGGTTGTTCCAGCTGGCCTGGAACTCGAACAGGAACACGATCACGAAGGAGGGGATCGAGAGGGGCATCGCGATGCGCCAGAACAGACCCCACGCGCTCGCGCCGTCGAGCCGCGCGGCTTCGAACAGCTCTCTCGGGAGCCCGAGGAAGAACTGGCGCTGCAGGAAGATGTAGAACGCCGAGCCGAACAGGTTCATCCCCCACAGCGGCACCCAGGTGCCTAGCATGCCGGTCTGCTTCCAGATCAGGTACACGGGGATCATCGTCACGGCACCGGGCAGCATCATCGTCGCGAGCACGAGTCCGAACAGCAGCTTGCGGCCGGGGAACCGGAAGTAGGCGAACCCGAAGGCCACGATCGAGCTCGAGATCGCCACGGTTCCGGCGGCCAGCAGGGCGATCGCGACGCTGTTCCACACCCAGCTCAGCAGGGGCAGCTGGTTCCAGACCTCGATGTAGTTCTCGGGGACGAAGGTGCGGGGCAGGAGGCTGTTGTCGAACACCTCTCCTCGCGGCTTGAGGCTTGCGGCGACCAGCCACACGAAGGGATAGAGGAACAGCAGGCCGAACCCGACGAGCACGGTCGTCAGCAGGATGCGCGCCGCGAGGCTCTTCGGTCGCCGGACGCGCCGCGGCCGGCTCCGCCGCGCTGGCGCGGCGACCGCGGTGGTGTCGGCAGGGAGCTCCGGCTCGGGCGGCGGAGTGAGAGGGACGGGACGAATGGTCGTGGACATCAGCGGTCTCCCTCGTAGTAGACGAAGCGATTGCCGACCTTCACCTGGATGAGCGTGATCAGCATGATGATCACGAACAGCAGCCAGGCCATCGCGGCCGCGAAGCCGAAGTCGAACTGACGGAACGCCTGCTGGAACAGATAGATGGCATAGAAGAGCGACGCCTCGGGGGAGGCGTTGCTCTGATCTCGCCAGAACAGCAGGTAGGCCTGATCGAAGATCTGGAACGCGGCGATCGAGAGCACGATGACGTTGAAGAACATCGCCCCCGAGATCATCGGCACGGTGATCGAGAAGAACCGGCGCACGGGGCCGGCACCGTCGAGCGATGCCACCTCGTAGAGCTCCACCGGCACGTTCTTGAGCGCAGCGAGGAAGATGACCATGGTGCCGGCGACCGTCCAGAGCGTCATGATGACGATGCTCGGTTTGACCCATGCCGGGTCGACCAGCCATTGCGGTCCCGAGATGCCGAACAGTCGGAGGAACTGGTTGATGGCACCGGAGTTGCCGTTGAGCAGCAGGAAGAAGACCGCGGCCGTCGCGACGGCCGGAGTCATCTTGGGCAGGTAGTACAGCACGCGGAAGATGCCGGCGCCTCTGCCCACCCTGTTGAGCAGCAGCGCGAGCAGGAGCGCGAAGACGATCTCGAGCGGCACGGCCATCACGACGTAGAACAGCGTGTTGGCGAGGGAGAGACCCACCCGAGGATCATCGAACAGCTCGGCGTAGTTCGCGATGCCGACCGGCCGCGCGCCGTTGGTCGCGAGGTTGTAGTCGCTGAATGAGATGTAGAGGCTGTACGCCATCGCCCCCGCGGTGAAGATCAGGAATCCCAGGATCCACGGGGAGATGAACAGGTACCCGGCCAGAACCTCGCGCCTGTTGTAGGGATCGCGCTGCCGGCGCTGCGCGTGTGCGGTATTCATGGCACGAGAAGTTAGACGCGCGCGACGCAACCGGCGCGGGGCTTGTCACCGAGCAGTTGTTGTGCAACTCTCGAAATCACCATGCCTGCGTCGCCTCGCTCCGGGGCGGGCGGTATCGTGAGGAGCATCATGAGCGACTCATTCGACGACGCGCTGAGCGATCTGGAGCGTTCGGGTGGCCATCTCGCCAGCCTCAGCGGATTCTTCATCGAACGCTTCCCCGTGACGGGTGCCGCGGTCTCGACGGTGGGCGACGTACTCGGAAGCGAGACGATCTCGGCCACGGACGCCGCCGCCGCGCGTCTCGACGAGCTGCAGTTCGACCTGGGCGAAGGGCCGTGCTGGGAGGCCATGCGCACCGCCGTCGCTGTTCTCGAGCCCGACTTCCGTCTTCGCGGCGTCTCTCGCTGGCCGGCCTTCGCCTCTGCGGTCGAGAATGACATGGAGGTGGCGTCGATCTTCGCTTTTCCTCTGTCGGTCGGCGAGCTCAAGATGGGCGCCGTCGATCTGTACTCCGCAGCGCCGGTCTCGCTCACCCCGACCGAGTGCACTCAGGCGAGAGCGATGGCGCAGGTGGTGAGCCGGCACGTGCTGCGCGGCGCGCTGGCCGGCCTCGGAGACGACGACGCGCAGGCGGGAACCTATTCACGACGCACGGTGCACCAGGCGACGGGCATCGTGCTGGCCCAGCTCGACATCGATCCTGACGACGCGCTGCTCATGCTCCAGGCGCGGGCCTTCTCGACCGGTCAGCGCGTCATGGAGGTCGCACAGGCCGTCGTCGACGGCACCCTCCGCTTCTCCCGCACCCCAGGTGGGATCGAGGCAGGGTCGTGACCGCGGCGACGCGCGAGGCCCGGCTGCTGCAGCTCTTCGCCACACTGGCGGACACCATGGTCGACGACTACGACGTGGTCGATCTGCTGCAGACGCTGGTGGACGCGTGCCAGGAGCTTCTGGACGCGAGCGACGCCGGCATCCTCCTCGCTGACTCCGACGGCGAGCTCGAGCTCATCGCCTCCACGAGCGAGGCGACCGAGCTCGTCGAGGTCATGCAACTCGGCGCGGAGGCAGGGCCCTGCATCGAGTGCTTCCTGACGGGCGCCGCGGTATCGGTTCCCGACATCGCGGCGGAGCAGGGCGACTGGCCGGTCTTCCGCCAGGCCGCACTGGAGAACGGGTTCGCAGCCATCGAGGCGATCCCGATGAGGTTGAGGAACACGACCATCGGCACGCTGAATCTGCTCCGATCCGAGACCGGCTCTCCGCCGCCGGAGGACCTCTCGGCGGCGCGGGCATTCGCTGATGTCGCCACCATCGGGATCCTGCACGAGCGGAGCCTGCGGGAACAGGAATCGCTGTCGTCGCAGCTGCAGACCGCGCTGAACAGCCGTGTGATGATCGAGCAGGCGAAGGGGGTCGTGTCGTTCACGGCGGGTGTGTCCATCCCCGACGCGTTCAGCCTCATGCGCACGTTCGCGCGAGAGCAGGGCCTGCGTCTGAGCGACGTGGCTGCGCGCATCGTCCGGCGCGACATCCGGCTCGAATCACCTCGGACCTGAAAACGCAAGGGGGGTCGACCTCTCGGACGATCGGGCATAGCGTGAACTCGCTGCCCCGGACCCGGTAGCGAAACGCAACCGTCAAGAGTTCCGGGAGTGATCATGAAGTCCCTCATCACCCAGGTCGGCACCTACCTGACCGGAGACGCGACCGCCGAAGCCGTGCTCGAATACTGGATCGCACTGTCGGAGGAGCGGCGATCCGATGTCATCGAGGTTCCGGTCGTCGGATCCGCAGGCGGCCGATCGTCCGTCCGGCTCACCCTCGGATCCATGCTGCCGATCGCTGTCATGCCGGCGGACCTCTCTCCGCAGATCGACGGCGACGACGACGCCGCCGCCGGGATCCGTGCTCGTGCGCAGGCGGTCACCCCGGCCGCGACGACGGCGTTCGACTCCGATGAGGTGGCCGAGGCCTTCGACGTCGAGTGCCACTCAGGCCTGGTCTGAGTCCGGTGTCGAGATCGAACTAGTCGTCGGCGGACGCCCACTCCAGGCGGGCGAGAGCACCGACCTCGAGAACGTGCCGCCCGTCGACCCGCAGGCACGTCAGCAGCGTGCGCCCGCATCCGCGGCAGCGCAGGATGACTCCGGCCGGATCGAGCTCCGCGACCGCGTCGCCGAGCTCGGCCTCCCGATCGCAGTGCGCGCAGGCAGCTCGAGCAGCCGTCATCTCTCTGCCGAAGACCTCGAGCAGGACCCCGCCGGCGGCGTTGCCGTCGACCCTCGTGCGATGGCCGGGGTGAGCAGTGTCCATCAGGCACCTCCGAAGCGCTCGGTGCGGATGCGGTCGGGGGAGTGGCCCGCCGCGACGAGCAGATCTGCGACCGCCTCGACGAAGCCGGTCGGACCGCAGACGTAGACCGACGGCTGCAGTGAGACGGGGAGCGTGCCGGCCTCGATGGTCGCCGCATCCACCCTGCCTGCCGGTCGCGGGAAGCCCACGGGGGCTGTGCGGCTGTACGCCCAGTCCACGGTGAGGGCCGCGTCTGCGAGACCGTCGAGTTCGGCCGAGTAGAAGGCGTCATCTGCCGAGCGCACCGCATACAGCAGGCGCATCGGTGCCGTGGAGGCTGAGCGTGCGTGCTCCCTCGCCATCGCGAGGAGCGGGACGATCCCGGATCCGCCGGCGATGAGCTGCACGGGTTCCGGCTGCTCGGGTGTCCACACGAAGTACGCACCGATCGGACCGCGCACCTCCAGCTCGTCGCCCGGGCGCACATCCTCGACCAGGTACGGCGAGACCTCGCCGTCGGGCACTTCGTCGACCGCCAGCTCGAGCACGTCTCCACCGCCGGACGACGCGAGCGAATACGAACGCACCGCCTGATATCCGTCTTCTGCGGTCAGACGCACATCGACGTGCTGCCCGGCCAGATTGCCCGGCCAGCGGTCGACCTGCAGGGAGAGCACGCGGCCGTGAGGCGTGGCTCGGCGAACCTCCGTGACTCGAGCGCGCAGCCACATCGGCGACGAGGTCACCAGTACCGCTCCTCTTTCCACGGATCGCCGTACATGTTGTAGCCGTTCTGCTCCCAGAATCCGGGCTCGTCCTTCTCGAGCAGGTCGAGGCCGTGCACCCACTTCGCGGACTTCCAGAAGTAGAGATGGGGGACGAGCAGGCGTGCGGGCCCTCCGTGCTCGGCCGCGAGCGGCTCGCCGTCGAACTCGACGGCGACCCAGGCCCGGCCCCCGGTGAGATCGGCGCGCGGGACGTTGGTGGTGTACCCGCCGTAGGAGAACACGCGCGTGTAGTCGCCGTCACCGGCATCTGCGAGCAGGTGGTCGAGCGACACTCCGCGCCACCGCGTACCCAGCTTCGACCAGCGGGTGACGCAATGGATGTCGGTGGTGATGTCCTCGAGGGGAAGGTCGTGCAGCTGCGCCCACGACCAGGTGCGGCGGATGCCGTCGAGCCCGACGACGGCGAACTCCCACGCGTCGGTCGAGACG